>ENA-UOUL01001905-UOUL01001905.1-bioreactor-metagenome-genome-assembly--contig:-NODE-1905-length-26685-cov-3.405555_pt1 | contig 26685 bp, 25 predicted proteins | sample MGYA00249838_ERZ747220 | MGnify/ENA primary metagenome ERZ747220 (study PRJEB28778, sample SAMN05720191) | bioreactor metagenome | isolation source: Anaerobic biogas reactor | place: USA:Washington...
GACCGCGGACGTCCATCCCTACTATGGGCACATGAGCATCCTGGACGTAGTCATCCGCGTCATACTCGCACTCGTGCTGGGCGGCCTCATCGGCATAGAACGCGAGATCCGCGAGCACACGGCCGGCTTCCGCACGCACATCCTGGTGTCGGTCGGAGCGTGCGTGTTCACCATCGCCTCGTACTATGGCGTTGCGGGCACCGACCATGACCCACACCGCATCGCGGCTCAGGTGGTGAGCGGCATCGGTTTTCTGGGTGCGGGCGCCATCATTCGCTACGGCGTGACCGTGCGCGGCCTCACCACCGCCGCCAGCCTGTGGGCTGTGGCGGCGATCGGCCTGACCTGCGGTCAAGGTTTCTACAGCGCCGCGGCCGTCACCACCGCAGTGGTCATCGTGAGTCTGTATCTGCTGGGCATCATCGAGCGGCGGCTGCTCTACAAGACCTTGGGTACTCCCATCGGGGTGAGGGTGCATTTCCGCTCCGGCGGCTACACCCCGCTCACCGTGCTCCTCTCACACGCCCCGGTCAGCGGACCAGGATCCGGAAGCACTCCGGACAGGTGATCAACGCGTCGGGCGCAGCGTGGCGCAGCTCCTCGAGCTGCGTGATGTCTGCCTCGTCGTGCTGGGTGACGTGCGGGATCATCGCCCAGTTGCGGGCGAGGTTGGCACCGGAGATCTTCTTGATCCGCGACAACGGCTTCTCCTCGACCTCGCCAAACTTCGAGAAGTCCACCTGCGGCCACGGCAGCAGGTTCAGCCCGCCGCCGGCGGACGCGGCGGCGCCCGGCGCGGCCGCGCCGCCGGTGAGCACACCCTTGACGTACTTCTGCACGTCTTCCTTCGTGATCCGGCCGCCCCTGGCGGTGCCGGTGACCTGGCCCAGGTCCACGCCCAGCTCGCGCGCGAACAGGCGCACCGCGGGACTGGCGTAGGGCACCTTGCCCGGGATCAGCGCATCGGCGTCGAATCGCACCGGAGGCTGAACCGGCGAGGCCGGCTTGCCGGCCTGGGCGTCGATCGAAGCCTGGGCGAGACGATCGGCCCGGTCCCCGGTGGCCACCGGCTCGACCACCGGATCGGGCTCCTTGGGCCGCTGCGGGACCGGCGCCTCCTTCGCCGGCGCGGGCGCCGGCGTGTCCGCAGCGCCATCGCCGGCGGTCTCGATCACCGCCACCACCGCGCCTTCGGACAGCGTGTCGCCGACCTTGACCCTGAGTTCCTTCACCACCCCGGCATGGGCCGAAGGCACCTCCATCGTCGCCTTGTCCGACTCGAGCGTGACCAGGCCCTGGTCCTGCGCGACGGTGTCGCCGACCGCGACCAGCACCTCGATCACCGGGACATCTTCGTATCCGCCGATATCGGGGACGCGTGACTCTTTGAGCTCGGCCATACGGCCCTCTCCAGCGGCAAGGGGATTCCTATTGTGTCCGGATGGCCGACGCTTCGCCAACTCGCGCAGGCGCCGGCAGCGGCGACCACCCCCGGGAGGGCCGCGGCGCACGCGCACGGCCGCCGCGTCGCGCCAAGGGCATCACCATGGTTGCGTTTGCAAGCTTGGCCACGATCGCCCTGCAGCCGCGGGCGAACGGGCGCGGGCAAGGCGACCCGGTGCCCGTCACGTCCCCGCCGGCGGACTGTGGATGTGGAAGCCACGTGAAGCCGGGCGAACGTCTTCGACCCGTTCGCGCAAGCCCCGGAAGTTCCCCGACGGGGTGTTCCGCTCAGCTCGACGTCATGGTGATGAACCCCGGCCTAGCCGCGATCACCGCAGCGCGCGCCATGCACGGACCGGTTCATCCTTGCCTGCCTAGCTTGGCCGGGCCGTGCCCACCTCAGGGGCAACGGCGACACCACAACAGACAATGAGGAGTCCCCCATGCATCGCCTGCGTATCCTCGGCCTTTCGGCCTCCATCGCCACGCTGCTGGCCGCCCCCGCCTTCGCCCAGGACGGCGACACCGCCTCGGGCAAGCGCTTCTCGGTGGTCGGCAGCGCCACCGTGCTGCAGCCCGATTCCGATCCCCTGTCCGGCGCGCGCGTGGACGCCGACGGCGACGTGGCCCCCACCCTCAGCGCCACCTGGCACGCCAACGACAACATCGGCGTGGAACTCTGGGGCGCGGCCGACCGCTTCACCCACCGCGTGCGCGGCGACGCCGGCAAGTTCGGCACGGTGGAATCGCAACCGATCGCGCTCAGTGCGCAGTACCACTTCGGCGACGCGGACCAGACCTTCCGCCCGTTCGTCGGCCTGGGCTACCACCACACCAACATCAGCCACGAGGACATCGCCACCGCGGACGGGTCCCACATCGGCCTGACCTCGCCCAAGGGTGCGATCGGCACCGTGGGCGTGGACATGAACATCACCCCGACCTGGTTCGCGCGCGCCGACGCGCGCTACCTCGACGGCGATGCCGACGCGCGCAGGGCCGGCGAAACCGTGGCCCGCGACGTGCGCTTCAACCCGTGGACGGTGGGCATCGGCATCGGCGCCCGCTTCTGACCTTCCGCCATCGATGCGCATGACGGCAGCGGACCCTCCACGGGTCCGCTGTCTTCTTTCAGGGCCAGCGTGTCCCGAAGGCGCGCGTGCGCAGCATCCCGAGCTTCCGCAACCGGCGTCGCACGCCCAGCACGAAGGCCAGCGGATAGCCCAGCAGCAGGCCGCCGAATCCCCACAGGCTCGCCGGCGTGGCCAGCCATGGCCACGGCACCGCCGCAGGCCCCCCTTCGGCCGCCCGGTGCCAGGCCTGCCACGCGGCCAGCGCCACCCGCGCCGCCACCAGCAGCACCAGCACCGACGCCAGCCAGGCATTGCCGGTGTAGTAGAGCGCGCCGGCGCCGGCCTCGAACCGCGCCAGCCGCAGCCCGGCCACGCCCAGGGCCAGTCCGGCGAGCAGGCCCGCGGCCGCGTTCCAGGCCGCGTGGTCGATCCACAGGCCCGCCACCAGCGCGCCGGCCACGAACAGCAACGCCGAGGCCGCCAGCGCCACCGCATTGAGCGTGACCGCGAGCGGATGCGCGCGCCGGCGCGCCCGACCGTTGCGCAGCCGCAGCCACAGCCCCAGCGGCCAGGCCAGCAGCAGCAGGGCCAGCAGCAGCAACAGGACGAACGGCGCCAGCAGCAGCGGCATGCCGGACCCTAGGGTGGCGGCGTCTGCGCGCTGCCGTCCTCGCGCGCGGCGGCCACCAGGCGCTCGCGCCGGATCAGGTACAGCCCGCTGGCGACGATGATCCCCGCCCCCAGCCAGGTCATGGCGTCGGGCAGCGCGCGCCACAGCGCCAGGTCCAGCAGCACCACCCATACCAGCGCCGCGTATTCGAGCGGCGCGATCTGGCTGGCCTGGCCGAGGCGGAAGGCATGGGTGAGCGCCACCTGGCCAAGCGCCCCCGTGGCACCGATCGCGGCCACTACCGGCCAGTGCGCGCGCTGCAGCGGATGCCAGTCGAACGCCGCCACTGCGCCGGCCATCAGCCCCAGCAGCAGCAGGAACCAGAACACCATCGCCTCGGGACTGTCGCGCAGTGCCAGCTTGCGCACCGTGATCGCCGCCACCGCGTAGGCCAGCGCCGCGCCCACCACCGCCAGCCCCGCGAGGGTGGCCACGCCGGCGCCGGTCGGGCGCAGCACCACCAGCACGCCCAGCAGCCCGACCGCGATCGCCGCCCAACGCCGCGGCCCGACCGTTTCGCCGAGCAGCGGCACCGCCAGCGCGGTCACCATCAGCGGCGCCACGAACACGATCGCGTACGCGGTCGAGAGCGGCATCCGCGCCAGGCCGTAGACGAAGCCGACCATCATCGCCACGCCCAGCACCCCGCGCAGCAGGTGCAGGCCCCAGTGCACGCGCAGCAGGGTGCCGGCGCGGCCGCGCACGACGATCCAGGCCAGCACCAGCGGCAGCGCCGCCGCGCTGCGCAGGAACGCGACCTGGAACGGCGGGTAGTCGGTGGAGATCCACTTCATGCCCGCGTCCATCATCGCGAACAGCAGGCCCGCCGCCAGCATCCAGGCCGCGGCCGCGCCCGGCCGGTATTCCGTCGGCGGGTTCATGCGCGACCCGGGCCGGTGGGGCAGGCGCCGCGACCCGGGCCCCCGGCCTGCATGTCCCCCGGACCGGGCAGGCGGCGCGCGGCCGGGGACGGCGCCAGCGGCGCGCGCGCCTGGCGGGCGGCAAGGGCGGGGATGGTGGCCACGGGGATCCTCGGCACGGGAGCGACATGATGCCCCATCCGGGGTCCGGGACCGGTTCGCCGGCGCGGCGGCTGGCCTCAGCCGCTCTCGAGCACGCGGCCGATCCCGCTGCGCCCGATCTCCTCCACCGCGGCGGCCAGGCCGGCCGGGTCGGTGCCGCGCACGAAGCCGATCCGGAAGTGCACCTCGCCGCCCGGGGTGCGCGAGGAGTGGATCGACTCCAGGCTCACGCCATGGCGCTCGAACACGTGCAGCAGGGTGCACAGCGACCCGGGCCGGTCGTCGGGCAGGTGCACGCTGGTGTAGCGCGAACCGACCAGGTCGGCAAGCAGGTAGCCCACCCGCTCATAGGCGTAGTTGCCCTCGGCCAGGGCGCGCGCGCCGAAGCCCTCCCGACAGCGCAGGAAGCGTTCGCGGAAGCGGGCGCGGGCTTCGTCGTCCCCGCGCCGGACCAGGTCGCGCAACTCCGCCAGCCGCTCCAGCAGCCGGTCGAGCACCTCGGCCGCATGCGTGTTGCCGAACTGGATCTCCTCGTAGATCGCCGGGTTGAGCGAGAGGATGCGCGCGGCGATGGCGACGTCGAGCTCGAACGAAGCCGAGCGGAACGGCATGATCGCCTCCAGCCCGCCCAGGCGCGCGGCGTACTCCTCCAGCACCCCGGCTTGGGCCAGGTGCGAAGCGTGGACCATCGCCTGCACCAGGGCCATCATCTCGTCGTGGCGCTGCGCGCTCGCGTACACGCACTCGCCTTCCAGCGCGTCGAGCAGCGAACGCAGCCACGGCCGCCAGCGGTCGAGCCGCGCCTCGCACACCACCAGCACCCGGCCCTTCATGGTCGGCGCCTTGGGCGGCGCGGTCATCGGATGCAGGCCCACCACCTCGGCGCGCGAGCGCAGCATGGCCTCGACCGCGCCCTGCTTGATCGAGGTGATGTCCAGCCACAGCTTCCCCGCCTCGCGACCGGCCGACATCCGCACGTAGTCGTCGATCAGCGCCGCGGTCACCCGGATCGGGGTCGCGAACAGCAGCACGTCGGCCTGGTCGAGCAGCGCTTGGGGCGGATCGGCGTCGGGGTCGCCGGGATCGTGGCCGAGCACGCGCAGGCCCAGGTGGGTGGAGAAGAAGCGGCGCAGCCAGCGTCCGTAAGTGCCGGCGCTGCCGACAATGCCGATGGTGGGGGATGGTTTCACGCGTCGGGGGGACCACGCGCCCGGAGCGGCGCCGCGACACGTTAAGGTCTCGCAACGCCGCGCGCATCCGTTGCGTGGGTAACCATGGAGTACCCTGTGCGGGCGCGGCGCGAGGTCGATCGACCGCGCACCCATCCACGCGACCGGAACCTGCCATGCCGTCCTTCGATATCGTTTCCGAAGTCGACACCCACGAGCTGATCAACGCCGTCGACCAGGCCAACCGCGAGCTGTCCAACCGCTTCGACTTCAAGGGCGTGGACGCGAAGTTCGTGCGCGAGGACGCGGTGATCACCCAGTCCGCGCCCAGCGAGTTCCAGCTGCAGCAGATGACCGACATCCTGCGCGCGCGCCTGATCGCGCGGAAGATCGACGCCCGCTGCCTGGAGTTCGGCGACATCGAGACCAACGTGTCCGGCGCGCGGCAGAAGGTCACGGTGCGCCAGGGCATCGACCGCGAGCTGGCGAAGAAGATCCAGGGCAAGCTCAAGGAATCCAGGCTCAAGGTCGACAGCCAGATCAACGGCGACAAGCTGCGCGTGACCGGCAAGAAGCGCGACGACCTGCAGGCTGCGATCGCGCTGCTGCGCGGTGAGGACTTCGGCCTGCCGCTGCAGTTCGACAACTTCCGTGACTGACGACGCCTTCGACCCCGACGCGGTGGAACGCGGGGTCCGGCGCTGGCTCGAGCGCGCCGTGATCGGGCTCAACCTGTGCCCGTTCGCCAGGGCGGTGTACGCCAAGGGCCAGGTGCGCATCGTGGTGAGCGACGCCAGCACCCCGCGGGCCCTGCTCGCGCAGCTGGGCGAGGAGATGGCGCTGCTGCGCGACACGCCCGCCGAAGGGATCGACACCACCCTGCTGGTGCACCCGCTGGTGCTCGCGGAGTTCCTCGATTTCAACGACTTCCTCGACGAGGCCGACGCGCTGCTCGAGGCGATGGAGCTCGACGGCGTGCTCCAGGTGGCCAGCTTCCACCCCGATTACCAGTTCGCCGACAGCGGCCCGGACGACGTGGAGAACCTGACCAACCGCGCGCCGTGGCCGATCCTGCACCTGCTGCGCGAGGACAGCGTGGCGCGCGCGGTGGAGGCGTTCCCGGACCCGGACGCGATCGTCCAGCGCAACATCGAGCGGGTGCGCGCGCTCGGCTTCGACGGCTGGCAGCGGCTGCTCGCCGACGACGACCCCGGACCGCCGCCCACACCTTAGGAGCGGCTTCAGCCGCGACCCGCCTGCCCTGGCGCAGGAACCGCTTCAGTCCCGGGCGCACGCGCCGTCGCCGCGGCGCTCCGCCACCACCGCCTCCAGCAACCCCCGCACCTCGTCCAGCGAGGCGACGATCCGGTGCCCCAACGCGCGCACCTCCTCGTCCGGCGCCAGCAGGTCGGGCACCTGCACCGGCAGCATCCCCGCGGCCAGCGCCGCGCGCACCCCGGTGGGCGAATCCTCCAGCACCAGGCAACGCGCCGGCGCGACCCCGAGCCGCCGCGCGGCGAGCAGGTATACGTCCGGCGCCGGCTTCGGCCGGGCCACGTCGCTGCTGGTGCACACGGCATGGAAACGCTCGAGCAGGCCCGCCCGGCGCAGCTTGCGCAGCGCCAGCGGGCGCCGGGTGGAAGTCGCTACCGCGCGCGGGAGCGCATGCCGCTCAAGCCAGTCGAGCAACGGCACGATGCCCGGCCGGTGCGGCACCCCGGCGTCGACCACAGTCTCGTAGAGCGCGTCCGCCCGGGCCAGCAGCGCATCGGCCGGCCCGGCGCCGAGCAGGCCGGCCAGGCGCTCGCGGCAGGCGTCCTCGGCCGAGCCGATCAGCTCCAGCCACAGCGACGGCGGCAGCGCGTGCCCCGTTTCCTCCGCGGCCCTGACCATGCAGTCCGTGATCGCGCGCTCGCTGTCGAGCATCAGCCCGTCCATGTCGAACACCACCGCCGCCGGCGCGAACGGCAGCGGCGCGACCGCGCTCATGCAGCCTGCGCGCCGAACAGGCGCGCGAGGTCGTCGGCATCGAGCAGCCGCCACCGGCCAAGCTCGAGGCCGCCCAGGTCGAGTCCGCCGACGCGACTGCGGTGCAACGCCTGCACGTGGTTGCCGACCGCGGCGAACATCCGCCGCACCTGGTGGTAGCGCCCTTCGGTGATGGTCAGCCGTGCCCGGGCCGGCGCGAGCACTTCGAGCACGGCCGGCCGCAGCGGCGTGTCCTCGGACTCGAGCACCAGGGTGCCGCTGGCGAACAGTGCCGCCTCGTCGCCGCGCAGCGGCGCGGCCAGTTCGGCCTCGTAGGTCTTGGGCAGGTTGGACCTGGGCGAGATGATCCGGTGCAGCAGCTGGCCGTCGTCGGTCATCAGCAGCAGGCCGCTGGTGTCGCGGTCGAGGCGGCCGACGGTGGACAGCACCGGCCTGCGCAGGCGGAAGCGCGGCGGCAGCAGGTCGTAGACCAGGCGGCCCCGGTCCTTCGTGGAGCAGGTGTAGCCGGCCGGCTTGTGCAGCATCAGCAGCAGGCCGGGCGGCGGGTCCAGCGGCTCGCCGTCCACGCGTACGTCGTCCCACTCCGGCCGGTCGTCGGCGTAAAGCACATCGCCGGCGGCGTCGGTGATCCGGCCCTGGCGGAACATCAGCGCCACTTCCTTGCGGCTGCCGTAGCCGAGGTTGGCCAGCGACTTGACCAGCTTCACCGCGGCGTCCGCCCCGCGTGCGCGCCGCGCTCCGTCTGCTGACGCCCGCTCTCGTCGCCGGACAACCGGGACGGGTGCGTCTGCTGCTGCGCAACGACGAGGACACCGTCGCCCGCGGCACGGCGGTTGCGGAGTACGCCGGTGTCGCGGGCGTTGCGCGGGTGGAGTTTGTTCTCCAGCCGGGTGAGATTTGCGCCCACGAGTTCACGGTGATCGCCACAGCCGGAGCGCAGGCGGTTCTGGTCAGCTCGCCCGACAATTGGCTGCATCCGGCCAAACTCAACATGTACCTGGCCGAGGGCGACGCCTCGATATCGTCGTCGTGGAAGGTCTTCGCGCCGTTGACCAGGGAGTCGCCGCCGCCGTCGAGGGACGAACTGCTGCGTGTTCCGGAAAGGCTGATCGTGGACGGCAGTGAGATCGCGGCGGTCGTCGTCAATGCGAAGAACGGGAAGCTCGACCTGGCCCCACTACTGGGGGGTACGGCCGTCGGAAGGACGGCCTGGGCGTACATTCCGTTCAAAGTCAAGACGGGCGGGAAGACCACGCTCGGTTTCGGGGCGGACTGGTGGTTGCAGGCGTGGGTGGACGCCGAGCCGGTTTGCGACACGATGGCGACGGGCAATGGTTCGCTACCGCCTTCTGCTGCGGACCACGTGGTGACGATCGATCTGGCGCCCGGCGAGCACCGTATCGTCGTCCGCTTCGTCAGCGGCAGCATGGGATCGCTCCTCGCTGTCGGCGGGCCGGAGGATATCCGCCGGCAGTGGGAGGCGCGTTGACCAGCGGCGGGGCGCGCCATACCATTCACGGTGCCTATCCGTTCCGCCAAGTACATCCTCCAGGGATTCGGCAAGGCAAGAGTGCGGGGACGTCCCGAAGTCTTAATATTCTACCCCTGGTCTTGCCGCGACGCGGGCCAAATTCCTAATACAATCCTAACAATGCTCTTGCCTGACCCTGTGATACAATACCGGTAACCGTTCACGGCGAGATGGGTAACAACGAGGGTGGGGGTTGTTCGGTGAAATGGGCGAGGATAGCGTGATGCAGGAATTCAAAGGCGCTGCGGCCCTGGTCACGACAGGTGGTCAGCGCGGTCCAGGCCCTTTCGCACCACCGCCGGCCGCTTTCGCCGCGGGTGCCTTGGGTGATGCGTCGGTCGATCACGACGGGGCGCAGGGCCCGTTCGGTGCGGTTGTTGGTCGGCTCGACGTTGGGGGAGGTCAGGAAGGTAAAGTAGGTCTCGGCCATTTTCTTGTTCCGGAACCGCTTGGCCAGCGGCTGGGCTTCGGAATACCCCGGCGGTCGGCGAGCGATCGCCAGGAACCCCCGACGGATACGGTCCATCGCCCGGGCAAAGCCGGCCGCGGTCAGTCGATCCGCCCGATGCAGTGTGGCAAAGAGCTTCTTGAGCCAGCCCAGCAGTTTTCTGGTCCACGCCGACGTCCAGCGGTTGCCGTGCTCGGCCAGGAAGCGGATCTCCCGGATCAGGTGGGCCATGCAGAACTGCACCGTCGCGTCCGCGTCCTTGAGGTACGCCCGGTAGGCCGAGTAGTAGTCGCAGCCGATGATCCCCCCGAAGGTCTCGCCCAGGACGTCCTTGAGGACCGCCGAACCCCGCGAGGGATCGATGCGAAACACGGCAAAGCCATCGGCCCGGAAGCACCAGGTCCAGAGGTTCGCCCCGTTCTCCGGGTGGCCCGTCTCGTCGATCCCCAGATACGCCTGCTTCGCCAATGCCCCCGCCAGCTCGTCGTACGACCCAGCCAACGCCGCCGAGGCCTTCTGCACCACCTTGGCCAACTGCCCGGTGCTCAGCGACAAGCCGAACACGTCCCTCAAAAAGGTCTGGATCGTGGCGTACGACATATGGCACGCCGACTTCTGATACGCGATCAACGCCGAGAGCTTCGACCCCACCAACCCGCCGGCGGCCACTTCCGGCGGCAGCGGGGCGAGCACCATCCGGCCCGTACGCGGATCCCGATACTTCCGCGCCCGGTGCTCGATGATCTCGAAGGGACGCTCGACCAACTCGATCTGCTGGACCACATGCCAGTCGTCCAGCGGGACCAGCCCCGCCGCGTCGCCCTCGGCCAGTTCGTATTCGAACGTCTGGTCAATCTGATCCTCGGAGAACAGCGCCCGTTCGTGCTTGGCGTGACCCGCCTGCCCGCCGCGCTTACGCTTGCGTTTGCGGCCCTTGCCCGTCGTGATCTTGACGGGCTTGACGATGTCACTCGACGGTGGCTTGGAACTGTTCGAGGAGTTCTTCTTCAGACACGCGATCTCCTCACGAAGCCGCTGAACTTCCGCCTGAAGCTCCTCGACCTTCCGCAGCAACTGCCCGATGAGGATGTCCCGATCATCCATAAACCATTGTCTACACCCTCATTCTCAATCGCGCAATTCTTTTTTCAGTTTTTCTTGTGAGAATCCGTGAACGGTTACAAGGACAAGTAACACATGCAGAACGCTTCGTACAATCCGTATCAGGTAGCGCAATCTCAGTTTGACAAAGTAGCTGGCATATTGGAGCTTGATGATGGCGTGAAGGAGCTTTTACGCCAGCCGATGCGTGAATATCATTTCACCATTCCGGTACGCATGGATGACGGAAAGATAAAGGTATTCAAGGGTTTTCGCGTACAACACAACGACGCGCGCGGGCCTGCAAAAGGGGGTATCCGCTTTCACCCGATGGAGACCATCGACACGGTACGCGCGTTATCGCTTTGGATGACATGGAAATGTTCCGTGGTAGATATCCCTCTGGGCGGCGCCAAAGGCGGCGTTATTTGCGATCCGCACCATCTGAGCATGCGCGAACAGGAGCAGATCTGCCGTGGCTGGATCCGCCAGGTTGCCAGGAACGTAGGGCCGGTAAGCGACGTACCCGCTCCTGATGTGATGACCAACGGCCAGCACATGCTCTGGATGCTTGATGAATTCGAGATGATTCATGGCGGCCGCTATCCCGGCTTCATCACCGGCAAGCCGGTGGGCATGGGGGGGTCCCTGGGCCGCACCGAGGCGACCGGATTCGGCGTTGTCTTTGTCCTGCGCGAGGCGCTCAAGGTTCTGGGGCTCCCCATCGAAAAGAGCACGGCCAGCGTGCAGGGTTTTGGCAACGTGGCGCAATATGCGGTGCAGCTCTATACACAACTGGGCGGCAAAGTCGTGGCAATCTCCTGCTGGGACCAGGCAGACAAAGCCTCATACACCTACCGTAAAAAGAACGGCGTCAGCGTTGATGAGCTGCGGAGGATTTCCGACAGGTTCGGCGGGATTGACAAGAAGCAGGCACAGGAACTCGGATACGAAAGGTTGCCGGGCGAGGCATGGCTGGAGCAGGAAGTCGACATCCTTATTCCCGCGGCCCTGGAGAACCAGATCAATGCCGGCAACGTCCAGAAAATTTCGAAAACAGTAAAAGTCATTGCTGAAGGAGCGAACGGTCCCACAACTCCCGAAGCGGATGAAGTGATAAAGCAGCGCGGTATTTACGTGTGCCCGGACTTCCTTACCAACGCCGGCGGTGTGACCTGCAGCTATTTTGAACAGGTACAGTGCAACATGAATTACTTCTGGGAAAAAGACGAGGTCCTTGCCAAGCTGGACGCAAAGATGACTTCGGCATTCGCGGCGGTGAACGATCTCGCCACGCGCAGGAAACTCTATATGCGTGACGCGGCCTATGTGATCGCCATCAGCCGCGTGGCCGAAGCTGTAAAACAGCGCGGTTGGGTGTAATCTCCCGTGCATCCATTCCCGCAGTGAGGAGGGGATTCAAACGACGATGAATGAAAAGAAGACGGAATCGATGCGTTTCGAGGATTTGCTCGAAAGGGAAAAGGAGCTGGACTGTCTGTATCGGGTGGAAGATCTGCTCGCCGACACGTCCCGCCCATTGCCGGATATTTTCAATGATATCATCGCGACGATCCCCTCCGGCTGGCAGCATCCCAAACTCTGTCAGGCACGGATAACATTTGACGATATGGTGTACGAACCTGACTGCTATGTACCGTCGGACTGTTCGGAAACCGCATCCATCAAAGAAGGAAATGCTGTCAGAGGATTCATCGAGGTCTCGTATAAACGCGCCGTATCCGCATCGGGTGAAGACTGCTTTCTGGAAAAAGAGCGAAAACTGTTGCATACTATCGCCGACCGCATCGGCCAGGCCGCCAAGTCCGCCCGCCAGGCCGGTGCCCCCGAACTGATCCGGGAACTGCGCTCCAAGACCGGCATCGCCCTGCTCATGCACGGCACCCTGGACACCCTCAGCCTGCCCGATGACCCCGACCTCATCACCCTCGAGGCCTCCGCCGAGCTCACCAAGGTCCTCAACGGGCTCCCGGCGGCCGAGATCCACGTCGTCGTGCCTTATGACACCCTCCTCGGCCACCGCACCAACCCGGCCATCACCGACGACAACCAGCCCGACGAGGACGCCACCACCGACGACGGGTTACCCCCGGTCGCGGACGCCACGCCACCAGAGGACGCCGGATCCGCTTTCCATCGCCCGCGCTCACCAGGGTCAGACCGGCAGATGCCACTGGGTGTGGGCGAGGTCATCGGGCGACACGGCATGTTCCTGATGCCCGAGGAGGTCCAGCTGCTGGCGGTGCTGCCCGGCTCGACCCTGCACCGGCTGCTGATCGACCCGGCGACCGGGCGGTGCACCGAACGCACCATCCCCGCCTACCGGTTCGACAAGGCCATGCGGGAGCAGATCATCGCCTCCGACCTGTTCTGCCGCGCCCCGGGCTGCCTGCGCCCGGCCCGCCTCTCCCAGCTCGACCACGTCCAGGAGCACGGCACCCCCGGCGGACACACCTGCGAAGCCAACGGCCAGCCGGCCTGCGAACCGCACCACGACCAGAAGACCAAGAAGGCCTGGGACGCGGTCCTGCACGCCAACCGCGACGTCACCTGGACCACCCTGCTGGGTCGCATCTACCGCACCAAGGCCCACGACTACCGCCAATACACCAAGCTCCTGACCGCCGCCACCAACGACATCACCGACGCGATCACCAACGGCGCCGACAGGGCCCGAGTCATCGACGACGCGATCTACCAAGCCCTGTCCTACCGCGATCCCGGATCGCCCCTGGCCGTCGACGACGAAGAAGACCTCTTCCACGGCTGGGACACCATCACCCTCACCCACCGCACCGACACCGGCCGCCGCACCTACGCGCCCGACCCCGAAACCCGCCAGACGGAAGCCAACCGCCACCGCCAGGCCGACACCGACGACACCCAGCACGCCAGCACTGACACCGCGGACGGCGAGCACGCCGGCCGCGCGGATGCCGGCACCGGGGCCAACCCAGATCCACATGACGACGGGTCCCCATGGACGAACCGCAACGACGAACCCCCACCCTTCTGAGTCAGGCCGTTTGAGCCAGACCGTCCGAGTCCGGACCGAGAGGGCTCCTTCGGCCCGGGCCAGACAGCCTCAGCCGTGCCGTCGGCGCAACTCAGCCTCGACGTCGGACAGGCCCAGCCCTCGGCTTCGGAGCAGGACCAGCAGGTGATAGATCAGGTCGGCGCTCTCCCCGATCAGGTCGGGGTCATCCTGGGCGACAGCAGCCAACGCGGTCTCCACGCCTTCCTCGCCGACCTTCTGCGCGATGCGACGGACGCCGCCCTCCAGCAGGAAGGTGGTGTAGGAGCCTTCCGGCCGCTCCCGGTCGCGGGCCACGACAACCTGCTCGAGCTCGGCCAGGAACGCGCCGACAGCATTCGCACGACCGGACGGCGCGCCCGGGTCGGATAGCGCGTGAGGACCGGACAGCGCGTCAGGACCGGCGGAAGCGTCCACCTCGAAGGAGGCGCCCTCGTCGCCGAAGCACGATTCGTCGCCGGTGTGGCAGGTCGGACCGTCCGGATCGCACAACAACAGCACGGTGTCCCGGTCGCAGTCCACTCGGACGGAACGAACGTGGAGGTAGTTGCCGCTGGTCGCGCCCTTGACCCACTGCTCCTGCCGGCTGCGACTGAAGAAGGTGGCCAGCCCCGTCTCCAGCGTCGCCGTGAGGGCGGCCTCGTCGACGTAGCCGAGCATGAGCACTGCGCCGGTGCCGTGATGCTGGACCACGGTCGGCAGCAGTCCGCCCTGCTTGGCGAAGTCCAGGTCGGCCGGCACCAGTCCGTCGGGCAGGGTCACCGGGTTCACCGGCTCACCGCCCCGGCAGCATCGTCGAGGGCAGCATCGTCGAGCCGGACCTCGACGCCCGCGGCGCGCAGCTGCCGCTTCAGGTCGCCGATGGCCAGCTCCCCGGAGTGGAAGACCCCGGCCGCGAGGGCCCCGTCCACGTCCGCCTCCCGGAAGACATCGATGAAGTGCTGCGCGTTCCCGGCCCCACCGGAGGCAATCAGGGGAACGCCGCAGACCTGACGGACGGCGCTCAGCTGCTCCACGTCATACCCCTGGCGGACGCCGTCGGAACCCATGGCGTTCAGGACGATCTCCCCCGCCCCCAGCTCCTGCACCCGCTCGACCCACGCGAGCGTCGTCGTGTCGAGCGCGCGGGTGGCGTCCGGGTCGCCGGTGAGCTGCCGGATCCGCCACTGGCCGTCCTCGTCGCGCAGGCTGTCGACGCCGACCACGACGCACTGCCGGCCGAACTCGCGCGCCAGCTCGCCGACCAGCTCGGGCCGCCGGGTCGCCGGGGTGTTGATCGACACCTTGTCGGCCCCGGCAAGCAGCACCGCACGGGCGTCCTCCACCGAGCTGATGCCACCGGCCACGCAGAACGGGATGTCGATCTCGCGGGCCACGCGGTCGATCCAGGCGACGTCCACGCGCCGCCCCTGGGGACTGGCGGTGATGTCGTAGAAGACCAGCTCGTCCACACCCTCGGCGCTGTAGCGGGCCGCGAGCTCGGTGATGCCGCCCATGTCCTGGTGGTCCCGGAACCGTGTGCCCTTGACGACGCGGCCGTCCTTCACGTCCAGGCAGGCGATGATCCTGCGCGCCAGGCTCACGAGCGCTCCTCGGCGATGGCCTCGTCGATCGACAGCCGGCCCTCGAGCAGGGCCTTGCCCAGGATCACGCCGGCGCACCCGAGCTTGCGGACGCTGCGCACGTCGGCAGCGTGCCGGGTGCCCCCGGAGGCCTGGACGGCGACGTCCGGGACGGCCCGGGTGAGGAAGGTGTAGAGGTTGAGGTTGGGCCCGGACATGGTGCCGTCCCGCCCGATGTCGGTGCACAGGGCGTGCGCCAGCCCGGACCGGGCGTAGTGGCTGAGCAGCACCGCCAGGTCGGTCTCGGAGTCGGAGGTCCAGCCGCTGGTGGGCAGCACCCAGGAGCCGTCCTCTCCGGTGCGGGTGTCCAGCGCCACGGTGATCCGGTCCGCGCCGAACTCCTCGATCCAGGCCGCGACCGTCTCCGGCTCACGGACCGCCAGCGACCCCACGACGACCCTGGCGGCACCGGCCTCCAGCAGCGCCTCGACGTCCTCCTTGGCGCGCACTCCCCCGCCGGTCTGCACCTGCAACGAGGTCTCGGCGACGATCTCGCTCAGCAGCGGCGTCAGGGTGTAGCCACCGGCGCGGGCCGCGTCCAAGTCCACCAGGTGGAGCCACCGCGCACCGCCCTCGGCATAGTCGCGGGCGACGGCGAGCGGCTCGGTCGGATAGCGCGTCTCCTTGTCGTAGTCGCCCTTGTGCAACCGGACCACGCGGCCTTCGCGGATGTCGATCGCGGGATAGATGGTGAAGTCGGTCATGGCGACACCTCCAGGAGGAAGTTTGTCAGGAGTCGGGAACCGGCGCTGGTGGACCGCTCGGGGTGGAACTGCGCGCCCCACCTGTTGCCGTGGCGGACCACCGCGCTCCAGACCCCCGAGTACTCGGTCGTCTGCAGGGTGTCCGCGGTCACCGGGACCGCGAAGCTGTGCACGAAGTAGGCCCTCGTCCCGTCCGGCAGGCCCGCGGTCAGCGGGTCCTCCCGCACCGTCGTGAGGGTATTCCAGCCCATGTGCGGCACCCGCACTCCCGGCGCCGGCGGGATGGGCACGACCTCGCCGGCCAGCAGCCCCAGGCACTCGGTGCCCCCGTCCTCGGCGGACCGCTCGAAGAGGAGCTGCATCCCGAGGCAGACGCCGAGCAGCGGCTGCCCGACCTGGCGCAGCACGTCGACCAGACCGCTGTCGTGCAGGCGGCTCATGCCGGCGGCGGCGGCCCCGACCCCGGGCAGGATCACCCCGTCAGCAGCCAGTATGTCGTCAGCCGAGCTGGTCAGCCGGGCGTCGGCACCGAGCCGGTCCAGGGCGTAGCGGACCGACCCGATGTTGGTGCCGCCGGAGTCGACGAGGGCGACCTTCGGCCTGGACTGTGGCCTGGTCTGGGGCCTGGTCACGGCTCAGAGCACGCCCTTGGTCGAGGGGAGCTCGGTGCCCTCGACGCGGATCGCCTGGCGCAGCGCCCGCGCCACGGCCTTGAAGCCCACCTCGATCTTGTGGTGGGCGTTGTCCCCGGTGACCGACAGGTGCAGGGTGGCCCGCAGCGCCTCGGCGAAGGACCGCCAGAAGTGCTCGACCATCTCGGTCGGCAGGTCGCCCACCATCTCGCGGTCGAAGTCACACTCGAACTTCAGGAACGGCCGGCCCGACAGGTCGAGCGCCGCGCTGGCCTGCGCCTCGTCCATCGGTGCGGTGAAGCCGTAGCGACCGATGCCCCGTCGGTCGCCGAGCGCCTCGTCCAAGGCCTGGCCGATCGCCAGCGCGGTGTCCTCGGTGGTGTGGTGCTCGTCGATGTGCAGGTCGCCCTCGCAGGTCACCTTCATCGAGAAGCCGCCGTGCTTGGCGAGCTGGTCCAGCATGTGGTCCAGGAAGCCCAGGCCGGTCGAGACCTCGATGTCGCCGGTGCGGTCCAGGTCGACCTCGACGTGGATCTTCGTCTCGGAGGTGTTCCGATCCACGACCGCGACCCGGGGGCGGTTGGCCAGCTCGTGGGCGATCTGCTCCCAGGTCACGGCGTCGTCGCCGCCCTGTCCCATGGAGCTCTGCAGCAGGTAGGTCCCGATCCCCAGGTTGTCACCGAACTGCCGGTCGGTCTGCCGGTCGCCGACCATCATCGAGCGGTCCCAGTCGATGGTCCGGTCCTTGAGGAGGTGCCGCACCATGCCGATCCCCGGTTTGCGGGTGTCCGGCTGGTTCGGGCCCGGCGGGTGCGGGTCGACGTGAACCTCCTTGAAGGTGATGCCCTGGCTCTCCAGGATGTGCAGCAGCAGGTCGTGCGGCCCCTGGAACGTCTCGACCGGGAAGTTCGGACCGCCCAGGTCGTTCTGGTTGGAGACCATGACGAAGTCCCAGCCCGCGTCGCGCAGCCGTGCCAGGGCCGGCATGACCCCTGGCACCAGCCGCAGCTTCTCGTAGGAGTCGATCTGGCAGTCGGCGGGTTCCTCGATGATCGTGCCGTCCCGGTCGATGAAGAGGACGGGGCGCTGGGTGCTCATGTGGTGGGTTCCTCGATGCTGGTGTGGGTGGGTCGCGGTCAGGGGTTCGGGCAGGGAGTATGTCGTGTGGTTTTAGGAGGCGTCCGGCTCCGGTTGCGCATCGGTCGCCGGGGTAGGTGCCGTTGCCTTCGTGGTGAGGGCCGCACGCACCGCGTCGATCTCCTCGGGACTGCCCACGGTCACACGCAGGGCGTCGGTCAGCAGGTGTCGCATGTCGCGGACCACGATGCCATGCGCCCTCAGGTCGGTGAGCAGGGACTCCGCCCCGGGCCCGCGGACCAGCAGGAAGTTGGCCTCGCTGGCGTAGACCGTGGTGAGCCTCGGATCCGCGCCCAGGATCTCGGCCAGGAGCTCCCGACCGGTCCGGGTCTCCGCGACCCGCGCCTCCACCGACCGTCGGACCGAGCCCGCGAGGGCGCTGACGGCCAGCTCGGCGACCGGCACCGGGATCGGGTAGGGCGCCTGGACCCGGCGCAGCACGGCGGCCAGGTCCGGGTGGCTCAGCGCCACACCGACGCGGACCCCGGCCAGCCCGTGGGCCTTGGACAGGGTGCGCAGGACCACCAGGTTGGGGTGGGCCTCGAGCAGGGTGGCGGCACTCGGGGGTGCGGCGAACTCCTGGTAGGCCTCGTCCACGACGACGACGGCCCGGTCCTCCAGCGCGCGGGCGAGCTCGGCGATCCGGTCCAGGGGCACCACGGCCCCGGTCGGGTTCCCCGGGCTGGCCAGGAAGACCACGCGGGCCCCCTGCTCCACCGCGGCGTCCCGCACGGCCTCGGTGTCCACCTCCCAGAGGTCCCCGAGGTCCCGCTGGGGGACGTCGACGAGCGGCACGCCGTGGAGCCGGGCGGACACGGCATACATCCCGAAGGTCGGCGACGTCTGCAGGACCGCGTCCCCGCTCCCCGGTGCGCACAGGCCGCGGACCAGCAGGTCGATGCACTCATCGCTCCCCCGGCCGACCACGACCCGGTCCGGGCGAACGCCGTACGTGTCAGCCAGGGCCTCCACGAGCGGCGCCGGCTGCGGGTCCGGGTAGCGCCGCTGCGCGCCCTCCGGGTCCACCGCGCTGGGCGTGGCCGACTCGTTGGCGTTGAGCCAGATCGTCGCCGGCGCCCCGGTGTCGCTGGTGCGCGCCGAGGAGTAGCCGGCGAAGTCCCGCAGGTCCTCCCGGATCAGATCCGCACGGAACCCCCCCAATTTTGATAGGGGTTCCGCACGCCCTCCGCACATTTTCGTAGCGGTTCCGTCCGGTGTCGCCTCGTCCGCCGTCATGACCTCACCCCGCCTGCCGAGGAGGTCTGGGCGTCCGTCGAGGACGCACGGGCCAGGCGCCGGGTGACGGCTGCCTGGTGACCGATAAGCCCCTCGGCCCCGGAGAGCTCGACCGCGGTCGGCCCGATCCCGGCCAGCCCGGCAGGGGTCACCCGCTGGACGGTCATCGCGATCTGAAAGCTGGCGACGTTGACCCCGCCGGTCCAGCGCGCGGCGCCGGCCGTCGGCAGCACGTGGTTGGTGCCGCTGCAGTAGTCGCCGAGCGTCTCCGGAGCCCAGTCGCCGAGGAAGACCGACCCGGCGCGCTCGACCCGGTCGACCCACTCCTGGGGCTCACGGAGCGCCAGGATGAGGTGCTCGGGGGCGTAGTCGTTGCTGATCCCGAAGGCCTCCTCGATGTCCTCGGTGATCACGATCGCGCTCCCGTCGAGCGCCTTGGCCGCGATGTCGGCACGGGGCAGTATGCCGAGCTGCTGGGTGATCTCGTCGGCGACGGCCGAGGCGAGGGCCGGGTCATCGGTGAGCAGGAGCGCCTGGGAGTCCGGGCCGTGCTCGGCCTGGGAGAGCAGGTCGGCGGCGACGAACTCGGGGTCCGCTCCCCCGTCGGCGATGACCAGCACCTCGGACGGCCCGGCCGGCATGTCGATGCCGGGGCCGCCCTCCGCGGTGCTGACCTGGCGCTTGGCCTCGGTGACCCAGGCGTTGCCCGGCCCGAAGATCTTGTCGCAGCGCGGCACGGACCCCGTGCCGTAGGCCATCGCGGCGATCGCCTGTGCTCCCCCGGTGACGAAGATCTGGGTGATGCCGCACTCGGCGGCGGCGGCCAGCACGGTGGCGTCCGCCCGGCCGTCCTCCCCCGGCGGGGTGCACAGGACCACCTCGGGGCAGCCCGCGAGCTGCGCCGGCACGCCCAGCATGAGCGCCGTCGAGGGCAGCGGGGCGGAGCCCGCGGGGACGTAGAGACCGACCCGCCGGATCGGTCGCACGACCCGGGCGCAGGTCACACCCGGTGCGGTCTCGACCTCGTAGTCGCTGGTCATGCCGGCCTCGTGGAAGGCGCGGATGTTCCGGGCCGCGTCTCGGATCGCGGTGCGCAGCGTCTCCGGCAGCTCCCGGACCGCACGCTCGATCTCCTTCCCCGACACCACGAGGGACCGGGCGGGTGCGCGGTCGAAGCGCTCGGCATACTCCTGCAGTGCGGCGTCGCCGCCCTCCCGCACCCCGGCGAGGATGTCGGCAACCCCCGAGGTGACCTGCGGGCCGGCGGCCGCGGTGGCCCGGGACAGGACCTCGTCCCGAGAGGCCTCGTCCAGCGCGGACCAGGTGACGGTCCTCATGCGAGCATCCCCTCGACCGGGAGCACCATGATCGTGTGGGCGCCGGCGCGCTTGAGCTCCTCGAGCCGCGGCCACGGCACGGCGTTGTGGCACAGGAGCTGGACCGAGACCTCGTCCCGGCCGTCCACGGCCAGCACCGTCGGCTCGCCGCCGGCGGGCAGCCGCTTGAGCACCTCGGGCAGGACGTCGCGGCCGGCGCGCAGCATGAGCAGACGGGTCTCCTTGAGGCGCAGCGCGCCGTCCATCCGGCGCAGCAGCAGGTCGGCGATCTCCTCCCGGCCGTCCTCCAGGGGCGCGGTGGGGCCGGCGATGACGGCCTCGGAGTGCAGCAGAGTCTCGACCGGCTTGAGGGCGTTGGCAGCCAGGGTGCCGCCGGTGGAGACGAGGTCGCACACGACGTCGGCCTGTCCCAGGCGCGGCGCGATCTCGACCGAGCCGGACAGGGTGACGACCTGGGCGTCCACACCCTTCTCGTCGAGCCAGCGGCTGAGCGTGCGGGGATAGCTGGTGGCGATCCGCTGACCGGCCAGCTGCTGCGGCCCCGTCCACTGCTCGTCGTCGTTGATCGCGATGTCCAGGCGGCATACGCCCCAGCCGAGCTGGCGCCACTCCTTCAGGCCTGCCGTCTGACCGTTGGCCGTGCGGGCCAGGTCGTGCTCGACCAGCACATTGCGGCCGACGACCCCCAGGTCGCAGACGCCGTCGGCGATGAGGCCGGGGATGTCGTCGTCGCGCACGAGCAGCAGGTCGACGGGCAGCGACTCGCCGTAGCAGAAGAGCTTGTCGCGGCTCTCCCGCCAGGTGAGCCCGCAGGAGGCGAGCAGGTCACGGGCCGGCTCGGCGAGGCGGCCGGACTTCTGGATCGCCACGCGCAGGCGGTCGCGGGTGGTGGCAGGCGGGGTCATGGTGACCTTCCGGGTCTGGGCCCGTGCGGGCCCGGTGGTTCAGGGGCGGGCGCGTCGTCGCGCCAGGTCTGGGCCGGTGCGCTCAGCCGCGGGTCGGCTGCGCACCGCGCGTATGCGCGAGCACCTCGCGATAACCCCCCGTGCCATGGTCCAGGCACCGGGCCACCCGCCCGACGGTCGTGACGCTGACGCCAGTCTGCTCGTGGACCTGCCGGTAGGAGACGCCGTCGGCCAGCAGCGGCACCACGCTCCAGCGGTCCGCCAGCGCCTCGAGCTCGGCGGGCGTGCAGAGGTCGGTCAGGAAAGCGGCCATCCGCTCCGGGTCCTCCACCGAGGCCAGCGCTCGCGCCAGCTCGGCCTGCGCCAGCTCGCGACGCGACAACTCGTCGGCGGCGCTGGCCGGCTGGCCGGTGTCTCGGCGCTTCATCAGGGCTCCAGGGCTGCCGGAATGCACCGGCGGATCGGGGTAGGTGTATTAACGCGCTATTACGCTAACACAGCCGCGTGCTCTGGCCGAACCGAGGCAGGTAGGTGGCCCGCCCAGTCCGCGTCGCGCCCTCAGTCGTCCTGCGGCAGGTCCAGCGGCTGGGCCAGTTCGACCCGCAGGGCACGCACCGCCTCGTCCCGTGCCACCGTGAACTGGTCCTGGCGCCGCAGGTCCTTGATGGTGACGGTGCCGGCCTCGACCTCCTGCTCCCCCAGGATGGCGACGAACCGGATGCTGGCGCGGTCGGCATACCGCAGCTGCTTGCCGAGCTTGCCGCCGTCCAGCACCACCTCGGTGTTGATGCCGCCCTGCCGCAGCTCGGTCGCCAGCGCCAGGCACTGCGGCAGGTGCGCCTCGTCCAGCTGGGGCACGAGGACCTGCACGGTGGACTCGGCGGTGCCGACCAGCCCGGCCTCCCGCAGCTGCCAGAACAGCCGGGTCAGACCGATCGACATCCCGACCCCGGGGAGACGGGACTTGGTGTACTGACCGGCGAGATCGTCATACCGGCCCCCGGAGCAGACCGACCCGATCTCCGGGTGGTCGTCCAGCGTCGTCTCGTAGACGGTGCCGGTGTAGTAGTCGAGGCCGCGGGCGATCGACAGGTTCAGGGCGTAGTCGCTCTCGGGCACGCCGAGGTCGCGCAGCACCGTCAGCACCTCGCGCAGCTCCGCGACACCCGTGGCTAGCAGCTCCGAGCCGGCGGACCCGGCGGCTACCCGGTCCAGGTGCTCCATCGCCTCGGCGTGCGAGGTGGACCGCACCTGGACCAGCGACAGCACCGCGTCCGCGGCCTCCGCCGAGAGGTCGAGACCCTCCCCCACGAGGGTGGCTCGGACCGCCTCCGCGCCCCGCTTGTCGAGCTTGTCGACCTCCCGCAGGACAGCCACCTGGTGGTCGCCGTCCGCGATGCCCAGGTCCTCGAAGAAGCCGCGCATCAGCTTGCGGTTGTTGAGCTGGATCGTGAAGGCACCGATGTCCAGGTCGGTGAAGATCGTGTGGATCACCGCCGGGCACTCGGCGTCGTGCCGCGGGCTGAGCCCGTCCTTGCCGATGATGTCGATGTCGCACTGGTAGAACTCGCGGTAGCGGCCCCGCTGCGGTCGCTCGCCGCGGTAGACCCGCTGCATCTGGTAGCGCCGGAACGGGAAGGTCAGCTGGTGCTCGTGCTCGGCGACGTAGCGTGCCAGCGGCACCGTGAGGTCGAAGCGCAGCGCCAGCTCGGGCAGCCCGCCGTCGGGGTTGGCCGCCGCCTTCTCCAGGGACCCGGTCGACTGCACGAAGTAGACCTGCCGCTCGGTCTCCCCGCCGGTCTTGGTGAGCAGCACGTCGGTCAGCTCGTAGGCCGGCGTCTCGATCGGCAGGAACCCGAACCGCTCATAGCCGGACCGGATCACGTCGAGCATCCGTTGGAAGGCGATCTGCTCGGTGGGCAGGAGCTCGAGGGTGCCGGGAGCGGTGCGGGGCTTGATCACCCGGCGAGTCTAACGAGGACGCCGACCCCGGTCGGCCCCCGCCAGGTCAGTCGGTGAGCCCGGTCAGGTAGGGATTGGTGGCCCGCTCCAGGGCCATGGTGGTCCCGGGGCCGTGCCCGGGCAGCACCAGGCTGCTGTCCGGGAGGGTCAGTATGACGTCGCGCAGGGACCGCAGCATCGCCGCGTGATCTCCGCCCGGCAGGTCGGTGCGGCCGATCGAGCCCGCGAACAGCACGTCGCCGGTGAGCACGGTGCGATCGACCTCGTCCGGCATCCCGGTCGGGACGCCGGCGAGCCCGTAGAGCACGGAACCCTCCGTGTGCCCGGGGGCGTGGGAGACCTCCAGGGTCAGGCCGGCGAGGTCGAGGGTCTGTCCGTCGACCATGTCGATCACCGTGTCGGGTTCGGCCCACGTGGCGCGGCGCCCGAAGGACTGCTCGAGCATGGCGAGCAACCCGGGGCTGGTGGACGCCAACGGGTCGTCCAGGCGGTAGCGGTCATCCTGGTGGATGTAGGCGGCGGTGGTCCCGGCGCAGACCGGCGCCACGGCATACGTGTGGTCGAGGTGACCATGGGTCAGGAGGACAGCAGCGGGGCGCAGCCCCCGCTCAGCGAGGACCTCGCGCACTGGTCCCTCTACTCCGACGCCTGGGTCGACGATGACACACTCCTCGCCGTCGGCCGGTGCCACGACGTAGCAGTTGGTGCCGAAGGCGGCGGCTTCGATGCGGATGACCAACACGTGACCAAACCTACGTTGGATCGTGTCCAAACCGTCATCCGGTCGTGATCACTCTGCCGCATAACGCTGCCTAGACTGGCCGCTCCACCCTCGCCCGAGCACGTCAGGAGAACACGAGAGATGGAGCTGGGTCGTCACCTGTGGCGTGCGCCGGTCCTGGTGATTGCGAGCGTCCTCGCGCTCAGCGCCTGTGGCAGTGCCGAGCCGGGCAGCAACGATGACACCGACAACCCGGCGGCATCGACCACCCTGTCCCCCGAGGGGGACAGCGCGGGCTGCACCGAACCCCCCGTGGTGCCCAGCGGTCAGACCGCAGCGCCCCTGGATCCCCCGGAGGGCGACGATGTCTCCGGGACGTGGATCGGGCAGCTCGAGACCAACTGCGGGACCATCGAGGTCGAGCTGTATGCCGACAAGGCTCCAGTCACGGTGACCTCCTTCCGGCACCTCGCGCAGGCGGGCTACTGGGCGGACAGCCCGTGTCACCGGCTGACCACGCAGGGGATCTTCGTGCTGCAGTGCGGTGACCCGACCGGGACGGGACGCGGTGCCCCGGGCTACACGTTCGGCATCGAGAACGCCCCGGAGGACGGGAAGTACCCGGCAGGCACCCTGGCAATGGCCCGGGCGCAGGACCCGAACAGCAACGGCGGGCAGTTCTTCATCGTGTACCAGGACACCGAGTTGCCCGTGGCAGGCGGTGGCTACAGCATTTTCGGTAGGGTCATCGATGGAATGGACATAGTTGACCGCGTCGCCGAACAAGGCGTCGATGGCGGCGGTGCCGACGGACCTCCCGCGGCGCCGATCAGCATCCTCTCGGTCGAGGTCACACAGGAGAAGGCGTCAGAGTGAGCGAGCAGCCGCAGGGAACCGACAACACCCCCGAGTCGAGCCCGGCAGTGCCGGAATCGACAACCGACCAGCCGGAGGCCCAGCCCCTGCCCGACGAGTCGGCCGCCGAGACTGAATCGACCCCTGACGCGCCAGCCGCCGACACGGTCCCCGACGTGCCCAGTCCAGACCCGTCCACCGTGCCTGTCCCCGGGGCGCCTGAGCCGGTCGAGCCGACACCTGACCCGGAGCCTGTCGTGCCTGAGCCCGTCGAGCCGACACCTGAGCCTGCCCCGGTGCCCGAGCCGGCCCCGGAGCCTGTCGTGCCTGAGCCCGCGGAGCCGACGCCCGCGCCCGTGCCAACTCCGGGGCCGGTGGTGCCGGATGGCTCGGAAGCGCCGGTTGGGCCGGAGTCCGCTGCCGCCTCGGCGACACCTGCCGCGGACACCACTGAGACGGCCGCGATTGAAGCCCTGACCGACGCGGACGCGACGCCGGAGGCCGCTCCTGAGCCGGTCCAGGCCCCGGAGGGCCCGGAGGTGACCGCCGAGTCGGAGGCCGTGCCCACGTCTGAGTCCGCTGACGTCTCGCCGACACCTGCCGCAGACACCACTGAGACGGCCGCGACCGAGACCCCCGCCGACGCGGAGGCGGCACCGCAGGCCTCTCCTGAGCCGGTCCAGGTCCCGGAGAGCCCAGAGGCGACCGCCGAGCCGGAGGCCGAGCCCACGCCTGAGTCCGCTGACGCCTCGCCGACACCGGCCGCGAACACCACTGAGACGGCCGCGACCGAGACCCCCGCCGACGCGGGGACGGCACCCCAGGCCTCCCCCGAGACCGCCGAGGTGCCGGAAGCGGAAGCGACCGCCGAGCCGCAGCCCACGGCCGAGTCCGCTGACGCCTCGCCGACACCTGACTCAGACACCACTGAGACGACCGCGACCGAGGCCCCCGCCGACGCGGACGCGACACCGCAGGCCTCCCCCGAGATCGCCGAGGTGCCGGAGGCAGAAGCGACCGTCGAGCCGCAGCCCCCGGCCGCTGAGGCGGCCCCGGCCCCCAAGCCGGCAGCTCCCAAGCCGGGCCCGATCCCCTCGCCGGCAGCTCTCGCCGGCCGCAAGCCTGCGGTGACGCCCGTCGTGCCGCCGGCCGCCACGCCGGTGTCCACCTCGAACTCGATCACCTTCGGTCGAGTCGCGGAGGACGGCACCGTCTACGTCAAGGACGGCGAGGAGGAGCGGGCGGTCGGGTCCTACCCCGAGGCGACCCACGAGGAGGCGCTGGCCTACTTCGCCCGCAAGTATGACGAGCTCGCGGCCAACACCCTGCTGCTCGAGCAGCGGCTGGAGCAGACCGAACTCTCCGCCCACGAGGCGCGTGAGTCGCTGAAGACCCTGCGTGACCAGATCGGTGAGGCGAACGTCGTGGGCGACCTCCCCGCCCTGCGCGAGCGGGTCGCCCAGATCGAGATCGCCGTCAAGGAGCGGCAGCGCACCGAGACCGAGCGCCGGACCCAGGCCAAGGCGGAGGCCACAACGGTCCGTGAGGCCCTCGTGGTCGAGGCAGAAGGCCTCGCCGCCGCGGACGTCCACCAGATCCAGTGGAAGTCCGCCAGCGCCAAGATGCGCGGCATGCTCGACGAGTGGCGCAATCTCCAGAAGAAGGGCCCCAAGCTCGACAAGGACGTGGAGAACGCCCTGTGGCACCGGCTCAGCTCGGCCCGCAGCTCCTTCGACAAGTCGCGCAAGGCGTTCTTCAGCGAGCTGGACACGCAGCACGCCGAGGCCAAGCGGACCAAGGAGAAGCTGGTCGCCGAGGCCGAGCGGCTCGCCGAGGAGGCGAAGCGCGAGGCCGAGCAACGTGCGGCAAAGAGTTCGCCAGACGGCGGCCAGCCGAATGAATCGGATCCTCAGGGCGGCGAACCGTCCGACAAGCCAGCCGAGGCTGAGCCGGGCCAAGGCGAACCGAAAGAGAGCGAAGGAAAACCTGGCGAAGGCCAGCCCAGCGAGAGCAAACCTTCAGAAGGTCAACCCTCGGAAGGTCAGCCCAGCGAGGGGCAGCCGTCCGAAGGCC
>ENA-UOUL01001906-UOUL01001906.1-bioreactor-metagenome-genome-assembly--contig:-NODE-1906-length-26679-cov-6.994662_pt1 | contig 26679 bp, 14 predicted proteins | sample MGYA00249838_ERZ747220 | MGnify/ENA primary metagenome ERZ747220 (study PRJEB28778, sample SAMN05720191) | bioreactor metagenome | isolation source: Anaerobic biogas reactor | place: USA:Washington...
AGTCGAACGGGAAGCGGTCGTGCATCGGGGCCTTCAGCTCGCGGTGCGTCTCGAGCGTTTCGAACCCTTCCTTGCCGGCGCGGACCCTATAGTCCCCGTACCAGTTGAACGACACGGTCACCGGTGAGACGCCGATCTGCTCGTCGTTGAGTGTGATCAACGCGCCCTGGGGCTCGGTGTTGATCGTCAGTTGCCGTTCGACGCAGCCGCAGCACAGCACAACCGCCACAGCGGCAACGAGAAACAACGATACGGAACGCAAGTGCATACCCACAATCCCTTCAGCCAATTCCGATCCTTCTTGCCCGCCCATTATAGGCGCGAAGGGCTTCTTGAGAAGCGCAAAACCCGGCGGCGATACCTGTCGCCAAAGGTAGGGGCGAGGCATGCCTCGCCCATCAAACCGTCAATCGGCGGGAACGCAGCGGCCCTGGCCCCATTGGCGCAGGGCGCGGACCTTCTCGGCCATCGTGACGGAAAGGGGGGGCGAGACCCTCACGGCGGCGATCAGACGCTCGGTGTCGAGGTCGGCCTTGTCCGCATAGGCGGCGTGCAGGGCCGAGGTGACGGCCTGCTCGATCTCGGCGCCGCTGTAGCCTTCGGACGCCTCGCCGAGCGCCGTCAGATCGAACTTCTCCGGCTCGCGTCCGCGTTTGCGCAGGTGGATCGCGAAGATCTGCTCGCGGACGGGCGCCGTTGGCAGATCGACGAAGAAGATCTCGTCGAAGCGGCCCTTGCGGAGCAGTTCCGGCGGTAGGGCCTCGATGTCATTGGCGGTGGCGACGGTGAAGACGGGGGCTTCGTGCTCCTGCAGCCAGGTGAGCAGGGTGCCGAACATGCGCTGGGACAGCCCGCCGTCGGCGCTGCGGCTGGCGGCCGAGGCGAAGGCCTTCTCGATCTCGTCGATCCAGAGGATCACCGGCGCCATCATCTCCGTCTGCTTCAACGCGTCGCGGAGGTTGTGCTCGGATTCGCCGATGAAGCTGGCGTACAGCGTGCCGGGGTCCAGCCGCAGCAGCGGCTGATGCCACGCCGTGGCGATCGCCTTGGCGCACAGGCTCTTGCCGGCGCCCTGGACGCCCAGCATGAGCACGCCCTTGGGCGGGACCAGGCCGAAGGCCCTGGCCTCGGTGCTGAAGACGTCCAGCCGCTGGTTCAGCCACGTCTTGAGGCGGTTCATCCCGCCGATCTCGCTCAGATCGAGCGGCGTCTGGATGTATTCGAGCAGCCCTCCCTGCTGGACCATGCGCCGCTTGTTGGCGATAACGATGTTGATGTCATCGTCGCTGAACCGCTGGTCGGCGGCCACGGCATCGCTGATGATCCGCATCGCCTGGCGGCGCGTCAGCCCGCGCAGATTCCGGACGATCGTATCGAGGCCCTTCTGGGTGATGCCGATCTCGATGGGCTTCTTGCGCCGCAGGCGCTGGAGCGTGCCGCGAATGATCTGGAGCAACTCCTTCTCGTCGGGAAACGAGATTTCGAACGGCCGCGTGTAGGCCTTGATGGCATCGGGCAGCTTGTCCGTGTGGTCGATCATCACGAGGATCAGGCCCGTGCGGTCGAGGCTGTCGATCATCTCGCGAAGGATCCGCAGGGCCTTGCCGCCCTTGAGGTGCTCGGCCAGATCGAGCGTGACACAGAGCGAACCCGGCCGGGCCTGCGACAGATTGGTCAGCCCGGCGGTAGGGCCGTCCGTGTTGGCGATGGCGGGCCCGCCGTCGATCAGGCCGTCGCGCACCCCCTCGGCGATCGACCAGACCCACATGTCGCGCCGGAGCTTCTCGGCGGTCTTCCGCACGATCTCCAGGGCGCAGTGTTCCTCATGCGTCACGATGGAGAGGCAGCCGTCGCCCCCCTCGATGAGCTGTTCGAGCCGTTCGCAGTCGTTCATGGGCCCTTTCCGGTCTGGGCGTCGCGTCTGTCGGGGCGTCCGCCGCTCCCCGTCGCCCGACAGCCTACCGCAAACCGGCCGGACGGGCAAGTCCCGTCTGCCTTTGCCGCGGTTGACAGTTGCCCTGAGTCTGGATACTCTATGGCCCCATCAAGAACACTCATAAGGACCGATTGGATGAAGATTTCGCTGAACTGGCTGAACGACTACATCGAGACGGGGCTCGCCCCCGAGCGGATTGCGGCGATCCTGAGCGATCTGGGCTTTCCCTGTGAAGGCATCGAGCGGCTCGCAGACGATACCGTGCTGGACGTCGAGGTGACCAGCAACCGGGGTGACTGCCTCAGTCACATCGGGGTCGCGCGGGAACTGGCGGCGGCCACCGGCAAGGAGCTGAGGCTGCCCCAGGTCGATCTGGACGAGATGGACAAGGACGCCTCGGAGTTCGTTCAGGTCGTGATCGCCGAGCCGGACCTGTGCGGCCGATACACCGCGCGGGTGATCGAGGGGGTCAAGGTCGGTCCCTCGCCCGATTGGATGGTCAAGCGGCTCGAAGCCGTCGGCATGCGCAGCGTCAACAACGTCGTCGATGCGACGAACTATGCGATGATGGAGACGGGACAGCCCCCGCATGCGTTTGACTACAGCACGATCAAAGAAGGCAAGATCGTCGTGCGCCGGGCCGTCGCGGGCGAGCGCATCGTCAGCATCGACGGATCGCAGTGCGAGTTGGGCGATCGGATGCTGGTGATCGCCGACGCGAAGCGACCGGTCGCCGTCGCCGGAGTGATGGGCGGGCTGGAGACCGAAGTGAGTGATACGACCACTACGATTCTATTGGAGGAAGCGCACTTCGACCCGGTGTGCGTGCGGACGACCAGCCGGCGTCTGACGCTGCCGTCGGAGGCGGCGTTCCGTTTCGAGCGGATCGTGGATATCGAGAAGATCGACTGGGCGTCGCGACGAACAGCCCAGTTGATCGTCCAGGTCGCCGGCGGTCGCGTGGCCAGGGGCGTGGTGGACGCCTACCCGAGACGGCCGGGGCCCCGCGAAGTGACGATGCGGCTCTCGCGTCTGGGCAAGCTGCTCGGCATTGAGATTCCGTCTGAGACGGTCGTGAACATTCTGTCGGTGCTGTGTTTTGCGCCGCGGGTGTCGGACGATGTGGTGACCTGTTCGGTCCCCACGTGGCGAAGTGACATCCTGCGGGAGGTGGACTTGATCGAAGAGGTCGCCCGCGTTCACGGCTACGACAAGGTCCCCACGCGCCGGCGCATCCGGATCGAGGCGGTGCCCGCCGACGCGCACCAGAAGCTGGCCCAGTCGATCGGCGGGTTCCTCAACGGATGCGGCTTCTACGAGACCGTCACCGTGACGTTCATCGACCGGGCGATAGCGGACCTCTTCGCCGACCGCGATGCGACGGCGAATCTCGGCGTCAAGGACGTCTCTCGTAGGAGCGCCAACCTGCTGCGGCAAACGCTGCTCGGCTCGCTGCTGGAGGTCCTCAAGACGAACGTCAACGCGCGGAATCTGCCGTGCCGCGTCTATGAGATCGCCGATACGTTCCGTCCGACACAGGACGGCAACGCGCTGCCTGACGAAAGAACGAAGGTGGCCCTGATGTGCAGCGGCGATTTCCGCGAGCTACGCGGCGCGGTGGAAGGGCTGATCCGTCACATCGACCGGCGGGCAGCGGTCGATTTCGTTCCGGTGGACCTGCCTTGGGCCGAGGTGGGCGCCGAGGTGACGGTGAACGGCCGCGCGATCGGAGTCGCGGCGGTCTTCTCAGAGTCGGTGCGGAACAAACTCGATTTCAAGGACCTCACCCCGTGCGGCGCCGAGTTGGACTTCGCTGAGTTGATGGCGTTGAAGGGCGCGCCGATTTCCATCCGTCCGGTCCCGCGTTTCCCGGCTGTCGAGCGCGATCTGTCGATCCTGGTGTCCGAAGAGACCCCCTGGCGAGCCATCGCCCAAGCCGTGGCCGCCAGTGCCTCCGCCGAGTTGGAGGACGTGCGGTTCGTCGACATTTATCGCGGAAAGGGCATCGCCTCGGACAAAAAAAGTGTGACGCTTTCGTTACGTTTCCGCGACGAAGACGGGACCCTGACGCACGAGACGGTCGACGCTTATCAGGCCGCCATCGTCCAGGGTCTGAACGATGCCGTGGGCGCCGAGCTCAGGACGCTGTAGGCCGGGCCGGCTGTCGGCGGATCGGGCATCGGCGCCGTGGGCGTCCGATAAGAAGGCTGGCGGCGACAGCTTCATCGCTGTTTGCGACGTGCTCGGCCGCTCCGGCTCACGCCGGAACGTGGTCAACAAGGCGCGTCGCATCGGGCACATATCTGCGTTTTATGAACCTGCGGCGTTGCCGATTCATGCCGGTCTCCCGTCGCCTCTATTCCAAGCAAGCGGGGCGGCGCATCATCTCCTGATTTATCCGGACGTAACCTATTCGGACCCACATTATTCACTTTTTTCTTTACATGGCCTTTCCCGGTGGGTATAATGACCCAAGATGGATAGGCGGCTGAAAGGCGCTGTCCAGTCTGGGGTGTTGGGGTTGTGTCCGCAGGCGTTTCGCGGTCGGATCACCGTGGCGGTGATTTGTGCCGAGCTTGGGGATCGGCCTCATGGGGGTGCGTTGGCCGGGCCAACGCGATTATGGAGGTTGGGCGATGAAAAACGCGCTGAAGTCCTATCATGTCTTTGTGGCCTTTGTGGTGCTGGTGGGGATCGTACCGTTGCGAGTCAACGCAGATCTCTTCGATCACGATTCCGGCTGGGTCATCAACGATCCTCAGATCGCCGCCGTGGCCAACCAGAAGCAGGCAACCGGATTCGTCTATCCGCAGGAGGGTACGTCGTTCTTCAGCTTCGCGGCATTGCCCGTTCGCGACAGCGCTGGCGATCCGCCGGTGACGATCGGCATGTATCAGACGGGGGCGTTTCATCTCGACGGACACGGGTTGCGGCTGAGCGGCTGGGTGCAGACCGAAAACCGCAACGGCCTCTGGGACACCGGCGAGGCGGTCGTGTCGGTCTACGACGCCGATGACACGCTGTTGGCTTGGGCGTCCAGCGGCGCGCTCACCAGCGAGAATCTCGAGTGGCTGCCGTTCGCGGTCGAAGTGGACGCCGTCTGCGGCACCGCCTACTGGCGCGTCGACCTCTATGGTACGGTCTTTGACGGATACTATGTAAATACGTTCTACGACGACGTGCAGCTTGTGTCGCTTCCGGTTCCGGGGGCGGCCCTTCTGGGGCTGCTCGGTCTGGGCGGCAGCGGCGGCCTGCTTCGCTGGCGCCGGCGTACGACCACGATGGCTGCGTAACGTCGTTAGCGCCGCGCACGAGCGCGATCACTTAACCCTGGCCCCTCGGCGGCGAACGATCTTCGTCATCGGCGGGCCGGCGTTGGTTCCGGATCACGCGTGCGGATAGACCCACGGGCCCCGATATTCGCGCCGGAGCAGCTTTCCGGCGTCCAGGTCGCCCACGCACAGTTCCTTCGCACCATCCCAGACGACGCTGCGTCCGAGCTTGTACGACAGCATGCCCAGCAGACTCAGGTTCGTCGAGTAATGAATCGCCTCGATATCGCACACCGGTCGGCGGTCTGTCTCGATCGCATCGAGGAAGTCGGCCCATAGCTCCTTGATGTTCTGTGCGTCGGGGAGATTCAGCTTCGGTTCCTCGTGAATCTCCGACTCGCCCCGACTGCTTGGGTAGAACGTCCAGCCGCGCTGCCAGCCCATGTGGAACGTCCCCTTGGTCCCGTAGAAATAGCACCCGACGCTCTCGGTCTTGTCCGTTGGATTGCCCGCGAACTGCCGGTGTTCCCACGTCAGCGTGAAATCGTCGAACTGGTACGTCGCCACCTGATGGTCGGGCGCATCGGTCGTCTGGTGTTCCGCTGTCAGAATCGGCGCGCCCTTGATCGGTCGGCCGCCGGTCGAATGGACGGTCCTGGGCCATTTCTCCTCCATGATCCACAGAACCTGGTCGAGCCAGTGGACGCCCCAGTCGCCCAGCGTGCCGTTGGCGTAGTCGAGATAGCTGCGGAAGCCGCGCGGATGAATGCCTCCGGCCCACGGGTTATTCGGATCGCCGTTGAACGGCCGCAGCGGGGCCGGGCCGCACCACAGGTCCCAGTTCAGTTCCTTCGGCGGCTCGATATTCTTGCGCGGCCGCTCGGGCCCGCCGCCATACAGCACGAAGCATTTGATCATCCCGATCTTGCCGGCCCGGCCTTCACGGAGGAACTGCCGGCCCGAAACGTTGTGCGGTGAGACCCTCCGGTGCGTGCCCACCTGCACGACTCGATCGGCGGCCCGCGCGGCGTTGACCATCGCGCGGCCCTCCAGGATCGTGTGGCTGATCGGCTTTTCCACGTAGACATGGGCGCCCGCCTGGACGGCGGCGATCGTCGGCAGGGCGTGCCAGTGGTCCGGCGTCGCGACGATGGCGATGTCCGGCTTCTGGGACGCCAACATCTCGCGATAGTCCTCATAGTGCTTGGGCACCTCGCTGGTCCACTTGGCGGCCTCGCCGGCACAGGTGTTGAGCTGCCGACGGTCCACGTCCACCAGCGCCACCGGTTTGCAGCGGCCCGACGCCACCGCCTCGCGCAGGATGTTCGTGCCCCACCAGCCGCAACCGATCAGAGCAGTGCGATAAGTCTTGCCGCGCTGCGCGGTGGCGACGTGAGGAAAGCTGACGGCCAGCCCTGTGGCCAGCGAACTCTTCAGGAAGGTACGGCGATTCATGGACATGGCGAGGCCTCCATCTTCATACGATGCTCGATCCGAGAGCCCGGATTCGTTGTCGTTGCGGCCGGCAGAAGCCGGCTCTCCTCGCTCCAGTATTCGCCAGTGAACCTCAAAGGTCAAGCCAAAAGGCTGCGCACGACGAGCGAGGGTGCGGTCGGCAAATGGTGGCGGATTCGGGTCGTGGCTTCTGAAGATCACTTTCGGAGCGGGCTTCCTCTGTGTGCCATCTCGACCGGAGCCTTTCTTTCTTGTCACCCAGACCGGGTGCCCCCGCAATCCGACCGCACCGACGAGCGTCCCCGCTCATCATCCTCCGTGCGATTCCTTTTGCACTGGCATCTCGTCGGGACGATAGTATCATGGATGTCAAGAAAGATCGCTTCTCAGGGAGTCTGGCCATGACGACACTACTCCGCCATTTGTTCCTGGTTACCTTGGTGATTCTGCCGGCTTCAGCCGGGTGGGGAAAAACGTATCCGCATCGGTGGGTGTTTGTGTCGCGGTCGCTGCGCTTGGATCAGGATGTGACCGACATCGAGCGCATCGTGCGGACGGGGGCGGAGCACGGGATCAACGGGATGGTACTGTCGGCGGGACTGGATCGGCTGGACAGGCAGCCTGACGACTACTTCGAGCGGCTGGCGAAGATCAAGGACCTCTGCGCACGCCACGGTGTGGAGATCGTGCCAAATGTCTTCAGTGTCGGTTATGGGGGCTCGGTCCTGGGGTACGACCGCAATCTCGCGGCGGGCATCCCCGTGATCGATGCACCATTCGTGGTCGAGGGTGGTCGGGCCGGGCTCGATTCAGATGCGCCGACTCGAATGGCCAATCCCGGCTTCGAGCAGTACGAGGGGGATCGGCTGGCGGGGTATCGGTTTCACGATCGGCCGGGCGAGGTGTCGTTCGTCGATACGAAGGTGTTCAACAGCGGCAAGGCGTCGCTGCGCTTTGAGGATTTCGGACGATACGAGCACGGCCATGCCCGCGTGATGCAGGAAGTGGCGGTTGAGCCGCACCGATGCTATCGGCTGCGCTGCCAGGTGAGGACGGAAGGGCTGGAGCCTGCCGGTGCGTTTCGGATTCAGGTGCTGACGGAAGATGGTCGCAGCCTGGCGCCGTTCGATCCGCGCGTCCCAGCGACCAGCGACTGGCGCGAGGTGGTGATGGGATTCAACAGCCTCGATTACGAGAAGGTCAGGATCTACGCGGGGGCGTGGGGCGGCAGAGCAGGACGGTTCTGGATCGACGACTTTGCGCTCGAAGAGGTCGGCCTGCTCAACGTCCTGAGACGGCCCGGCACACCGGTGACGGTGCGCGATACGAAGACGCGGCAGGTGTACGAGGAAGGCAAAGACTTCGGATACATCAAGGACGATCGTCTCAATTTCCGCTTCGACCATGAGTCGCCGACCATCGAGATCCTGCCCAATGGGCGAATCAGGGATGGGCAGCGGCTGAGCGTCAGCTACTATCACGGCATCGCGATCAATCGCGGACAGGTTTCGGTGTGTATGTCCGAGCGAGAGCCTTATGAGATCTGGCGCAGAGCGGCCGAGCTGGTGCACCGGCATCTCGCCCCTTCGAAGTATCTGCTCAGCATGGATGAGATCCGCGCCGCCGGAAGCTGTCGGGCGTGCAAGGATCGAGGCCTGAGTATGGCCGAGGTCCTAGGCGATTGCATCACGAAGCAGGTCGGCATTCTCAAGGGCGTCAACCCCGAGGCCGAGGTGCTGATCTGGTCGGACATGCTCGATCCGCATCACAACGCCCACGGCGACTACTATCTCGTCGAAGGCGACTTTGCCGGCTCGTGGAAACATGTCCCCAAGGACCTGATCATCGTCTGCTGGTATTACGAGAAGCGAAGCGAGAGCCTGCCGTTCTTTTCGTCGCTGGGCTTTCGCACGCTGGCGGGGGCCTACTACGACGGCGACACGCTGGAGAACCCCAAAGGCTGGCTCGAAGCGCTCGACCGAACGCCCAAGGCGATCGGCATCATGTACACCACCTGGCAAGACAAATACGACCTGCTCGCCCCCTTCGGCGACCTGGTCACGAACCGCTGACGGGCAATGTGATGGCACCTGGCGCAAGAAGAAAGGGAGCTCCGGATGGGGCTCCCCTGTGGTGTTTCGGCGTTTGTGGTGCCTCCAGGTGTCAGCGTTTGGCGGTGAGGGCCTTGTAAGCGTTCTCGCCGCCGTTGATCAGATGGATTAACGGGCTGGGGCGATCGAAGCCCTCGATAAACGAGGGCCGAGCCGCCCACGGGGTGACGCTCAGCACGCCGGTCAGGTCCAGCCAGTGCTGCAGGCGGGCCACCGGCAGGTTCCACGTCATGTGGAAGTGATTGGCCGGCGGGTACTGCTTGTACTCGACCATGCTGGCGTACTTGGGTACGACGAAGGTGTGCGGCCAGGTCGGATCCGTCAGGTTGCACATGGCCTTGCCCAACTCTTCCGGCACGTCGGTCGTGTGCGCCTCGTCCCAGATCAGGCTGAACAGCCCCGTGACGCTGCTGTACGCCATGCGGGCGGCGACGCCGTCGATGCCCGCCGGCGTCATGAAGGTGACCGAGTTGCCGCCGCCGGGGAAGTAGCCGGGATCGGCCAGCGGCATCGTCACGCGGTCCATGATCTGCTTGACCGTCGTGCCGGGGGCCGCGGCCCAGTCAAAGGCAGCGCTGCCGGAGTTGTTGCCGTCGACGAGGCCTTTGACGTACCAGTCGGCGGTCTTGTCCAGCTTCTTGAGGCCCAGCTTGGCCGCCAGTTCCTGGATCTCCCACGCTTCCCAGACCTTGCGGAAGTCCATGAACAGCGGGGGATTGCCGCCGCTCAGATAGGTCATGAAGAGCATGGTCAGCAGGCCCTGCATGTCGGCCTCTGTCGCGAAGGGCACCGGAGCCTTGCTGCCGGTGTAATCGAACGTGCTGTTGAAGAATGACTCCATCACGTCGGCCACCGGCAGCGGGATGCCTCGTCGATCGCTGCCCCATTCGAGCTGGTTCATGAAGCCGCCGCCGACGGCGTTCAGGTCGTTCATCAGATCGCGGACGATCAGGTACACGGCGAGGGACTGATTGAATCGCTCGCTGGCCTCGTCGTTCGGCAGTTCGAGCCGCTTGCCGACGTAGCGATCGATCCAGCCTCGCAGGTCTTTCAGCTCCTTCTCCCTGTAGGCCTTCTTGTTGAGCATGTCGGCCAGGAGCTTCATGTCCAGCCGGGTGATTTCGATCCCGAAGGTGTTCCGCGTCGGCAGGACGTGGGCCAGCGCTGTTTCCATGCCCATCGAGTCGTGCCCGAAGACGAGGACACGACGACCGCGCAGCGCTACCGCGGCCACCGCCGCATAGCACCAGTCAATGAGATTCTTCGCGGTCTGCTCGGTCATCTGCGGATTGGGCCCCGTATCGGGCCAGGTGCCGACATTCAACGTGGTCATTCGGCCGCACTGGGCGAAGGCCCCGTTGGCGGCATGGGCGTAGACGACGCCCGGCCGGGGACCGCTGTTGCCGCAGGTGATGTTGAACGGCGTGTTGGAAGGGAACTGCTGGAGCAGCGAGAGCGTCGTCAACTGGGGGAACGCCCAGGTGTCGGGTACGCAGACGATGATATCGACGCCGGCCCGGCGGAACTGCTCGGCGACGATGTCCGCCTGTGCCTCGCCGTCGACCAGGACCGTCGAGTACACCACCGACACCGGGGTCTTGTCCGGTAACAGGACGTTGCCGCTGATCGCGTCGGCGGCCATCCTCACGATGTTCTGGCCGCGCGTCCGGCTGTCCTGGTCGATACGCGGGTCGCTGGTGGCAAACACGCCGATCACCGGCACCTTCGGCGTGGCCTTCTTCATGTTGGGCAATTGACTGGCTTCGGTCTTCTTCGGCATTTGGGCGCTCCTTTCAATTCATGACCGACTATTCACGACTTAAGACTTGAGACTGGCGAGTCGAAGACGGTCAGTCGTCAATCTTACACAGGAAGGCCCGACGGGTCTTCCAATAGGTTTCGCACAAGGTCGAGGAACTGGGCGGCATAGGCGCCGTTGGCCACCTTGTGGTCCACCGACAGGGTCATATTCATCAGTTTTCGCACGAGGATATTGCCGTTGTCGGGTACGCAGGTGTCCGTGATCTTGCCGATGCCCAGGATCGTGCACTGGCCGGGCACGACGATCGGGATGAACGACTCGATCCCGAAGGCGCCGAGGTTGCTCACGGTGGTGCACCCGCCTTCGAGGTCGGACAGGTCCAGCTTGTCGGCGCGGGTCCGCTCGATCAGCGCCTGGCTATCGCGGGCGATCTGCTTGAGCCCCTTCTTGTTGACGTCTTTGACCAGCGGGGCGACCAGGCCGTCGGGCACGGAAATCGCCAGGCCGATGTGAATGGCATCGGCCAGCTTGATGGCGCTTCCGGCGAGTTGGCCCGTCATAATCGGGAATTTCTCGAGGCCTGTGGCCACCGCCTTCATGATGAAATCGTTGAAGGAGACCTTCACGTCACCGGCGGCATTGAGTTCCGCACGCCTGGCGACGAGGTTCGTGACATCGGCCCGGACGGTCAGATAGAAGCAGGGGATCTCCTGCTTGCTCTTGAGCATTCGCTCAGCGGTGATCCGCTGAAGCCGGCTCACAGCGATGGTGGCTCCGAGTCGGGCCTCGCCTGCGGCAGCAGCCGGTGCGGCCGCCGCGGTTGCGGGCCCGGCGGGTTTGGCCTCGGCGGCCTTCTGAATGTCGGCTTCGGTGATCTTCCCGGCCGGGCCGGTCCCTTTCAGGCCCGTCAGGTCCACGCCCAACTCCTGCGCCAGCTTCTTGGCGCGGGGCGAGGCCATGATCTTGCCTGTCGGCCTGGCCGGTTCGGGCGCGGTCTTGACGGGCTCGGCGGCAGGAGCGGCGGATGTCACCGCAGCGCTGCCGGCAGCGGACTGGACGCCCAGCAGCGAATCCACGAAGCTCTGCGGCACCTCTTCGTCCTTCTCGCCCAACACGAGCATCGGAGCGCCGACCAGCAGCGTCTGATCGACCTTGGCCAGCACGTGTTTGACGAAACCGCCCAAGGGCGATTCCATCTCCAGGGTGGCCTTGTCCGTCTCGATCTCGAAGATCACGTCGCCTTTCTTGACCTCATCGCCGATCTTGACCAGGCAGTTGACGACGGTGCCTTCCTCCATCGTCTGGCCGAGCTGCGGCAGCTTGATTTCTTTCGCCATGTAATCGTCCCCATTCCTGTATTTGACAACGTCCAGTCCTTGCGTTCGTTGCGTTACTGGCCCACGGATTGCTTCACGGCCTCGACGATCCGCTCGACGCTGGGAATGCTCGCATTTTCCAGCGGCTCGCTCATCGGCGGGGGCACGTCCAGGGCCGCCATGTTGATCGGCCGGCCATCCAGGTAGTCGAATCCGCGAGAGCCGTCGCCGAAGTCGTATTCCATGAACTGTCCGGCGATTTCTCGACCAACGCCGCACCAGCCGAAGCCTTCGCTGACGGTGATCAACCGTCCCGTCTTCTTCACCGACTCGGCGATGGTCTTCATGTCGAGCGGCTTGAGAGTGCGTACGTCGATGACTTCCGCGTCGATCCCGTGCTGTTCGGCCAGGATCTTCGCGGCGTCGAGGGCCCACATCGCCATGCGGCTGTAGCTGACGATCGTCGCGTCGTTGCCGGGCCGCTTGATGTCCGCGACGCCCAGCGGAATGATGTAATCGTCCGTCGGCACCGGGCCGACTTGGCCATAAGTGGCCTTGTGCTCGATGAAGACCACGGGATTGTCGCTGCGGATGGCGGCCTTGAGCAGACCCTTGGCGTCGTAGGGCGTCGAGGGCATCACGACGTACAGGCCGGGCGTGTGCATCAGCCAGGCCTCCAGCGACTCGGAGTGGTGCGCTGCGATGCATCGACCGACGCCGCCCTCGGTCCGCAGGACCATCGGCACCTTCGCCTTGCCGCCGAACATATAGCGATTGTAGGCGCCGACGTGAACCAACTGGTCCATCGCGATGGTCAGGAAATCGACGTACATGATCTCGGCGATGGGACGCACGCCACGAAGGGCCGCGCCGACCGCCGCGCCGGCAATCGCCGCCTCGGAGATCGCCGTGTCGATCACGCGATCGGTGCCGAACTCGGCCAGCAGGCCGCGCGTCGCCTGATAGGCGCCGCCGTAGAGCCCGACGTCCTCGCCGAAGAGGAAGACCTGCTCGTTGCGTCGCATCTCCTCGGCCTGGGCCGCTACGACCGCCTGCCCGATCGTCATCACGTCCATCCCGAACTGCGACTTGACGGCGGTGCTGGCCTCTTCGGTCCGTTCCTTCTTCGTCTTGGCCGTCGAGGACGCCATCGCCGAATCGAAGGCCTTCGAAGCTTCCATGACCTTGGTCGAAGTTGTTTTGTCGGTCTCGATCAGGGCGGCGGGATACGTCTCTTCGACGTACACGTCCTTGGCCACGTCGTCGGCGTTGGGCCAGGGGCTGTCGACGCCGAACTGCGTGGCGGTTTCGATTGTGTTGAATGCGGTGTCCTTGATCGCGTCCAGGTCCGCTTCGGTGCAGAGCTTCTCGCCGACGAGCTTGTTCCTCCAGACGGTGATCGGGTCACGCTCGTGCCAGGCCTTCTCTTCGGCCTTGGTCCGATAGGCCCTCGGGTCGCTGCGGCTATGGCCGTACCAGCGATAGGTCTTGGCCTCGATGATCGTCATCCGGTTTTCTTTGCGGGCCCGCTCGGCGGCCTTCTGCACCGCCAGGAAGACGGCCGCCGGGTCCTGCCCGTCCACGATCATGCCGGGGACGTTGTAGGCGACCGCTCGGACGGCGATGTCCTCGATGTTGCTGGCGCACAGCGTTCCATCGACCTCGCTGCCGGAGAACGGCACGCTCATGCCGTAGAGGTTGTTCTCGATGATCACCACGAGCGGGACCTTCAGCGTCGAGGCCATGTTCATCGATTCGTGGAAAGTCCCGGTGTTGGTGGCGCCGTCGCCGAAGAACGACAGGACGACCTTGCCGGACTTCTTGTACTTCTCGGCCAGCGCGGCCCCGACCGCCGGGGGCTGGTTGCCGCCGACGATGCCGGTCGAGCCGAGATTGTTCTGCCGCTCGACCTCGGCGATGTGCATCGAGCCGCCGCGACCCTTACAGTAGCCGGTCTCGCGGCCCATCAGCTCGGCCATCATGGCGTTCCAGTGGTCCTGCCGGGCCTTGTCGCCGTCGGCGTACTTGTTGCCGATCGCGCCGCAGTGGCCGTGGCCGCGATGGGTCGAGCCGATCACGTCGCCGCGCTCGATGGCTGCGATGGCCCCGGTGGCGACGGCTTCTTCGCCTGCGTACAGGTGGGATGCGCCTTTGATGACGTTCTGGCCCAGCAGATCAAAGACCTTCTCCTCGAAGAAGCGGATCTCGTACATCGTCCGGAGCCAGTCTTTGGCTGTCTCCAGCGTGATGAGATTCTTGCCGATCAGGTCCTTTACCTTGGGTACGGGCTGTTTGCGCGTATCCTCGATAGCGTAATCCATACCAACGACTCCTGTACTGGACAGTTCTTGCGGTTCCCAGACCCGCAGCGGGCGGCGGGATCTCCTCGTGGCAGCGTAAAAGACGGATAATATAGCACGTTCCAGCGTTCGCAACAACATCACACGTGTGATTCGCCGTTTTTTTCACCCTGCGTCGTGGGTCGCAGCGGGAGGGGACTAACATTTGGCGCTGCCTTGCGGGACGGTTAGAATCGGCGACGATGGTCTGGGAGGGCCCGGGCTGAAAATGATTCCCACGAAGAGGAGTAGGAAATGAGCGACTCGAACACCTATCCTGGGATGCGTCGAGGCACCCGTTGCACTCTGTGGCTTGTGCTCCTGCTGGTATGGCTCCTGGTCCCGGCTGTGGCGAGCGCCTCGGCCGATCTGAGGCGGGGGCCGCTGAAGGTCTCCGAGAACAAGCGGTTTCTCGTTCATGCCGACGGCACGCCGTTCTTCTGGCTGGGCGACACGGCCTGGGAGCTGTTCCATCGCCTCAATCGCGACGAGGCCGACCGGTATCTGGAGAACCGCTCGGCCAAGGGCTATACGGTGATCCAGGCGGTGGCCCTGGCCGAGGTCGACGGGCACCGCGACCCCAATCCCTATGGGCACCTGCCTCTGGTTGACCTCGATCCCGCCCGGCCGGCGGTCAAGGACGGTCCCGACAACGACTACTGGGATCACGTGGATTACATCGTGGACAAGGCCAACGCGCTGGGGCTCCATATCGGCTTTTTGCCGACGTGGGGCCGCTACTGGCACGACAACGTCAAGGACGGCAAGCCGCTGTTCACCGTCCAGAACGCCGAGACCTACGGACGCTGGCTCGGGCAGCGATACCGGGACAAGCATCTGATCTGGATCCTCGGTGGCGACCGTACCGTCGATAACGACGAGCAAAAGGAGATCATTCGCGCCATGGCGCGCGGGCTTAGCGCCGGGGACGGCGGCCGGCATCTGATGACGTTCCATCCACGCGGCGGGGGCGGTTCGTCGGACTACTTCCACAACGACGACTGGCTTGATTTCAACATGCGTCAGAACGGCCACAACGTCAAGTTCAACGAGGGCTATCAAAACACGCGGACCGACTACGACCGCACGCCCATCAAGCCGATCCTGGACGGCGAGCCCATCTACGAGGACCACCCCGTCTCCTTCCGCGCCAGGGACCTGGGCCACTCGATCTCCTCCGATGTTCGCCGGCCGCTTTACTGGAACCTGTTCACGGGGGCCTTCGGTCACACCTACGGGCACCATTCCGTCTGGCAGATGTGGCAGCCGGGCCGTGGCCTGATCAACAATCCTCTCATGCCGTGGTACGAGGCCATCGACCAACCCGGCGCCGGCCAGATGCAGTACGGCCGATGGCTCATCGAATCGCGCCCGTTCCTGACGCGCGTGCCCGACGACTCGATTCTCGTCGCCCACCGCCCGGACGGCCGATCCAGCGAGGCCGGGCGCAGGACCATCGTCCAGACGAAGAAAACGCACGTGGTCTACACCCGCGATGAAGCCGGCAGGGCGACGCTCTACGTCAACGGCGCCGTTGTCAAGACGGGGACCGTTGGGGGCGATCTGTCGAACTGGGACGATGGCTTTCGCCTGGCACTGGGCAACGAGCTGACCGAGGACCGGCCGTGGCTCGGCGAGTTGCATCGCGTGGCCTTGTATGCCCGAGCCCTGACATCCAGCGAGATCGCCGAGACGCCCGCGGCTGCCACCGTGCTCTACGAGTTCAGGGAAGGGACGGGCCGGGTGGTCAGGGATACCTCCGGCGCGGGGACGCCGCTCGATCTGCAGGTCAAAGACGCTTCGACCGTTCAATGGCTCGCCGGTGGGGGGCTGCGGATTACGAAACCGGCGCTGATCGCCTCATCCGGCCCGGCGACGAAGCTGATCGAGGCGGTGAAGCGGTCGAAAGCTCTGACCATTGAAGCGTGGATCAAGCCGGAAAACGCGACGCAGGCGGGCCCGGCGCGCATCGTCACCGTCTCGCGGGATTCCGGCGGACGCAACTTCACGCTCGGCCAGAATGGCGGGGCGTACGAGGTGCGCTTCCGCACCACGGCGACCTCGCCCAACGGCGAGCCGTCGCTGGCGACGTCGGGCGCCGACGATGGGCCGACCGTGCCGACCGCCGTGCCGGGCGCCGGACGCTACCGACTCGTCGCCACGCGCGACACAGACCGGACCTATGCGATGATCTACGCCCCGGCCGGACGCACCTTCAGCGTCTGGATGGATGCGATCGCCGGCCCCGAGGTCAAGGCTTGGTGGTACAACCCGCGCAACGGCACAGCGAAGGCCATTGGCACGTTCGCCAACACCGGCGCACGACAGTTCACCCCGCCCGATCCCGGCGAGATGCTCGACTGGGTCCTCGTCCTCGACGATGCGGCCAGGAGCTACCCCGCGCCGGGGAGTCGGAAGTGACTCGGCTTGCGAAAGACAGGAGGCCCATATGATACTGAGATCGACATTGTTGGATCGGATACGCTTGGCCTTTTTTGCACTGATCGTTCTGTCCGTATCGACGACGGCATTGGGGATCGTGCCGAAGCACACCGTGACCGAGCAGGGCGTTCGGCTCAAAGGTGTTGGGCCGGATAATCCGATTCTCTATGACAACGACTGGTGGTTCGATGTGTTCGACAACAACTACCTGTGGGCGCAGGCGAGCCTGGGCAAAGCCGACCTTCGCGGCAATATCGTCACGCTCGATATGTGGGATTGGCAGAAGGGCTATCACTACAAGATGCAGCAGTGCGTGGACGACGCCAACAAGGCCCTGAGACTGGCCCGAGACAGCGGGCTGCGGAACATTCCCGATCTGACGCTCGGCTCGGACCACGTGTTGGAACGTCCGGCCAGCGGCCGGATCGAGGACACCATGGCGCATCCCACGCCGGGCAGCCAGCTCATTGTGGCCGAGGCCCGCAAGGCCTCGCCCGCCAGGCCGCTGGTGATCGTGGTCGGCGGGGCCTTGACGACGGTCGCCAATGCGCTGCTGACCGATCCCGAGATTGCGCCGAACATCGTGGTCTTCGGCTTGACGGTGAGCTATTACGGCTACAACGGCAAGGACGGCTGGAGCACCTACATCGTTGCCAAGAAGGCGCCGTTGGTCGAATGGGCCACCCGCTCCTTCTGGGACAAAGACTCGGTGTTCACCGCCGAGCATTTCGACGTGCTCCCGGACAATCCGTTCACGCAGGACATGAAGCGATTCATCCGCACCGACTTGGGCCGGGCGAACCAGTTGGGTGACGGCGCCCCCCTGGTCTGGCTGTACCATCCGAAGTGCTGGAAAGGTGTGAAGGTGCACGAGGCCGTCTGGCGCGGTCCCGCCACGGACTTTGTCGAAGTCGCCGAGGGCCAAACCGGCGATGTGCTTGAGATTCCCAAGGCGCAGACGGACCTTGCGGAATGCCGCAGCGAGTTCTTCGCTGTCCTGACGAACCCGGACCTGTACGCCAAGTGAGGTGGACTTATGAAGAGTCGAACGCTGTGTCGCGGCTTTATGGTATTGAGCGTATTGTCGTCCTGTCTCCGCGTCGGGTCGGCCCAGGAGCCTTTCGCCTGGCAACGGGACTATGCCCGCGTCACCCAGACGGGTGACATCGAGTGGACCCCCAGGGAGTCTCGCTTCGTGGCCGGCGATTGCGTGCGGTATATCGACTACGAGAACGGTTCGGATGCCCATGACGGCGCCTCGAAGCAGCGGCCCTGGAAGCATCATCCCTGGGATGCGCGGGCTGGCGGCGCCGCGGCGGCCGCCAAGGACATCGACACCTATGTGTTCAAAGGCGGTGTGGTCTATCGCGGCCGGCTCACGGTGAAGGAACGTGGCCGTCCGGACCGCCCGATCCGCCTGACCCGCGATCCCGACTGGGGCCAGGGCCCGGCCATTATCGCCGGCTCGCAGGTTGTCACCGGTTGGACGCGTGGCGCCGGGCGTCGCGATATCCCCGAACCCGATGCGGTGTGGAAGGCGGCTCTCGATTTTGCGCCGCGCACCGTCTGGAGGATCGATTCGGGCGGCGCGGCCGTGCGGCTTCCGCTGGCCCGCCATCCGAACTGGAAGAGCCAGCCGGAAGACCACAAGGCCCAGTGGTTCCGCTGGACCAACGACCCGCATCCGTTTCAGCCCAGAGAAGGCTTCAGTGCTAACGATGCCACGAACCTCAAGGGGTGCGACAAGGACTTCGTCGCCGACGCACTGATCTACTCCGAGTTCGGTTGGGTCATGGGCACTCCCTATCCCTCGCGGGTGCGCGACTTCGACCCCAAAGACGGTTCCGTCCGATTCGAGAGTTGGACCGGCGGCGGCAACGCCTCGATCATCTTTCGCGGCATGCGATACTACCTCGAAGACAAGCCGCACTACCTCGACGACCCCGACGGCGAGTTCTGGTTCGACAAGAAGGGCAGCGGCGGCACGCTCTACGTGCGCCTGCCCGGCGGCATCGACCCCCGCACGGCGCGCATCGAGGCCGGCCGGTATCCCGACCTGATCGTCGGCAACGACGTGGCGCACCTCGACATCAGCGGTCTCGAGTTTCGCTGGACCACGCAGCCCTGGAACCTCGACGTAGCGGCCTGGGATTACAGCACCACGCCCTTCGGATACCGTGCCGACGCCCTCCCCGCGTGCATCCGCATCTGGGGCAGGGGCGAAGCCATCCGCATTGCCAACTGCACCTTCGAGGACGTGGTCATGGGCATCCAGATGCGCGCGGTCGGCGTCGGCTCGCCGATACGCAACATCGTGGTCGAGGACAACGTCTTCCGCAACACCGACGTCGGCGCGGCTCACTTCAAGGACGGCGCCGGCTGGGGCTTCTCGCATCCGGTGGGCGTCCTCGACGACGTGCGGCTCTATCGCAACTACGCGACCAACATCGGCTTCCGTCCCACGCGGTACGAGCGCGGCTGCACCTTCGATCTGAGCTATGCCCAGCGGGCCCATATCGCCGGCAACGTCGTCGAGCGCAGCGGCGCCCAGGCGATCAACGTCTACGCCGGCAAGGGCGCCACGCGCGGCGAGGTGCCCCTGGTGCGCGTGCTCATCCACCAGAACAAGGCCTGGAAGACCATGCAGAACGGCAACGACTTCGGCGGCATCGAGAGCTGGCAGCACGGACCGGTCTACATCTTCAACAATCTCAGCTTCGACGCCCGCGGCCAGCGAGAGGGGGAGCGTTCGTATCACGGGAACAACCCTGGCTTTGGCCACGCCTATTACCTCGACGGCGGCTTCAAGCACTACGTCTTCAACAACATCGCCTGGGGCCTGTCCAACGACCCGACCAGTCCGCTGGTTAACTGCGCGGCCTTCCAGGAGATCATCAGCTATCAGAACAGCTTCTTCAACAATACCGCGTACAACTTCTTCGTCGGCTCGCGTCGCCAGGCCCCGCACGCCGGACGCAACAAGTTCCTCGGCAACGTCTGGCAGAGCATGAGCGAGCGCGTCTTCCGCCACGCCGATCCGGCTAAGACCGAGGCGGACGGCAACGCCCACCACGCCGGCCCGCAGAAACAGCATTTCGCCTACGAGACCAATGCCTACGCGAACAACGTCTTCCACGACATCGGCCAGATGGGCGTGTTCGAGACCTCGGGCCGCTGGCTGCGGAGCCTGGACGATTTCTGCGGTGCGCTGCGGCAGCAGCAGAGCATGGTCGCCGACCTGGGTGTCATGGATTCGACGGCGACGCTGCGCGATCCGGCTCGGGGTGACTTCCGGCTCAACTCCGAATCCGCAGCGGTCGATCGCGGCGCGATGGTCTTCGTGCCCTGGGCCCTGTACGGCGTGGTCGCCGAGTGGAACTTCTATCCGGCGGGCAACGACCACACCCGGATCATCGACGAGCACTGGTACGCCAAGGACTACATGACCGAACGCGACAACTACTATCAGCGGCCGATGTATCCGTTGACGGCGGTGAACGTCGATCCGGCCGACTACATCGACGGGCCGCTGGAGAACTTCATCGCCGGCGCACTTCGATTCACGCCCGCCAGGAAGACCTACGCCACGATCAGCCACGCGGCGCTGAACGAGCCCTTCACTGCCCGACTGGCCACGCGCTCGCGTCACGGCCAGGACCCGCAGGTCCGCGAATTCACCTTCGAAGCCGACGAGCTGAGAACTCCGGCGATCCACGCGGGCAATTTCCTGATCGAGGTCTATTTTATGGCCGACAGCGACGGATGGCTCGTTGGCAAGAAGCAGGGGACCGGCTATTCGCTCACGCTGCGGAACGGCAGGGCCGTGTTCCGCGTTGCCGGTCAGGAGTCTGACGCCGAACTGCTCTCCGCAGTCTCGCTGGCCGACGGCCGATGGCATCACCTGATCGCCGAGGCCGACCGTGACGGACGGACCCTGACCCTGTACGCCGATGGCAAACGGGACAACGTCGGCCAGGGCGTCGGGCCGGTCTCGTTGGCCAATGAGGGCGATCTCTATGTGGGCGGCAGACCCGACGGCGACCATCTCAGCGGCGCGATGGAGTTCCTGCGCATCGCCCACGGCACCCTCGCCGACGCGCACACCACGATCGAGGAGTTGTACGCCTGGCAGTTCGACGGCCCCGCCCGGCGCGACATGCGGGGTGCAGATCCCGAGGGCCAGGGCCGCGACGCCGGCGCGATCGAGTCCTTCTGATGCCGACGGGCGAATCCTCCCATCCGTCCTGAAAACGACAGACCGATTATCCGATGAATAGAGGGTACTGATATGCGTGCCACGACGTTCCTTGTTGTGCTCGTGACGGCGACCTGCCTTTGGGCTGACCCGCCCGGGATCCTCCTCGACACCGATTTCCGGTCCGACGTGGACGATGTCGGCACGCTGGCTCTGCTCAATGCCCTCGCGGACAACGGTGAGTGCGCGCTGTTGGGCGTCGTCGCCAGCCAGACGGGGCCCCATGTCGTCGGTGCGATCAACGCCGTGAACACCTGGTACGGCCGGGGCGACGTGCCCATCGGTCTCAGCGGCGTCGATGACCAGCGATTCGAGGACTTCTATGCGCCGGTGATCGGCAAGCCGGAGAACTACCGCAGCACCCAATCCAACGCTGCGGCCCCCGACAGCACCATCCTCTACCGCCGGTTGCTGCACGCCGCCGACGACCGCAGCGTCATCGTGGTCGTCACCGGCGGTCAAACCTGCATCCACCGGCTGCTGCTCTCATCGGCCGATCTGGAGGGCGACGAATCGATCGGCCGCACCGGGCGGGAATTGATCGAAGCCAAGGTGCGAAAGCTGGTCATCATGGGCGGCCACTTCGTCGATCCCAATCACCGGGAACACAATATCGCGTTGGACGTGCAAGCCGCGCAGGCCGTGGCCGAGTCGTGGCCCACGCCCATCGTCTATTCGGGCTTCGAGATCGGCCGGCCCGTGATGACCGGCGGCGCCCTGACCGATCCGCAGAAGAACCCGGTGGCCAAGGCCTACGAGCTGTTCCCCGCCGGCGGTGTCGGCACCATCGCGTCGTCGTCCAGTTACGACCAGACGGCGCTCTACTATGCCGTGCGCGGCACGCAGGCGAACGGTCGGACACTGTGGCAGCTCAGTGAACCGGGTTGGGTGAGCTTTTCCGATGCCCGCACCCGATTCGCACGCAACGCCTGGGGCCGCCATCGCCACCTGATTCGCCACGCCGGCGACGAGGAGGTCGCTGCCGTCATCGAAGCCCTCATGATCCAACCGCCCAAGCGGCCGCGCGGGCCGGCTTCGGCGGTGCGGCCGCCTGCATCGAGCGATTACATCATCACCGCCTACGGCGCGATCCCGGACGACGACACCAACGACACCGACGCGATCCAGGCCGCCCTGGACGCCGCCGCAGGCGCCGGTGGCGGCGCCGTGCGGATTCCTCGGGGCCGTTTCGTTTCGGGGACGATTCATTTGCGAAGCGACGTGCGTCTGCTGTTCGACGAAGGCGCGGTCCTCGAAGGCAGCGCCGATTGGCGCCACTACGGTTCGGGCCGATGGCACGACGCCCTGATCGTTGGAGAGAACCTCCGCAACGTCCGCCTGGAGGGGCCGGGTGTCATCGACGGGGTGGCGTGTCACAACCCCAAGGGTGAGGAGGGCTTTCGCGGTCCGCACGCCATCCGGCTGAATGATTGTCGCGACATCGCGATCCGGGGCCTCACCATCACGCGCGCCGCGAACTATGCGATCCTCTGCCTGAATTGCACGGGAGCGGAGCTTGCCGACTTGACCATTCGCGGCGGACACGACGGCCTGCACGCGCAGGCGTGTGCCGACTTCCGCATGCGCGACTGCGACGTGCGAACCGGAGACGACTGCTTCGCCGGCTGTGACAACACCGACTTCGAGATCGTCAACGGCAAGATCAATTCCTCGTGCAACGGCTTCCGCCTGGGTTGCGTGAATCTCGCGGTTCGCGACTGTACGTTCTGGGGGCCGGGCGAGTATGCCCATCTGATTAGCGCCCGCCGGGGCACGCCACGAACCAACATGCTCTCGGCCTTCGTTCACTTCGCCCCGGCCGACCGCCGCCCGCGACTGCCCAGCGACAACTGGTCGATTGAGAACTGTCGCATGGACAACATCGAGGTGGTCTACGCCTACGATTTCGAGCGGGGGGGCTGGCAGACCGGCCAGCCGGCCGGTCGAATCCGATTGCGCAACGTACGGGCCGAGAAGGTGGCCCGCCCGTTGCGGGTGGTGGGGGATGCCGATCGGCAGTTCGAGCTGACGCTCGAGAAGGTCTCGATTGCGATGTGTGAGGATCGCGCCGACCAGGAGGTATTGAATCTGACGCGATTCGGGGCCCTGCGACTCCGAAACGTCACTCTGCGAAACAGCGGCGTCCGGCCGGTCCTGCGCGCGACGGATGGCAACTTGGTTCAACTCGCCGGCGTCACGGTCCTCCCGGAGAACGATGAGCCGTATGCGTTCGACGAGATCGACGCGATACGAACGAACGAAACGGATCGGATCCAGCCTCAACAGTAGCCCGACCACGGCGGGTGGGCCGGGTCGCAGATGGGAAGGGAATGCATGGGGGGCCGAGCGAGCCGGCAGCAGAGCAAGGTGGCCGAGTGGTTCGCCGAAATTCGTCGGCGCGTCGTGGGATCTTCGCGGCGAGCGGCCCAGACGGGCCGCCGGATCGTGCGCCGGTACGGCCGTCGCGATATGCGGTTCGTCTCGGCAGACTCGGTCCGGCTGCTGGTCGATGCGTCCGAAGCGTATCCGGAGATGCTCGGCGCGATCGAGGCCGCTGTCGATCACGTCGAGCTGGAGACCTATATCTTGCGAGACGATGCGACCGGCCGGGCGTTTCAGCAGGCGCTGATCCGGGCGGCGTCGCGCGGCGTGAACGTCCGTCTGATCTACGACTGGATCGGGTCGATCGTTCTGCCCGGCCGATTCGTCCACGAACTGACCGATGCCGGCGTGGCCGTGTCTGTCTACCACCCGCTGGTGTGGCGCCGGCCCGTGTGGGCCGTCAATAAGCGCGACCACCGCAAGATGCTCGTTGTCGACGATGCGGTATCGTTCACCGGCGGTCTGAATATCGGCGACGAATATCAGGGCCTCGCCGACGGGGGCCAGGGCTGGCGCGACACCCACATCCGGCTCGACGGTCCGGAGGTCGCCGTCGAGATGCTCACCCTCTTCGAATACGCATGGCGACGGGCTACGCCTTACGGCAAAGCCCTGACGCCAGGCGAGAGACTCAAATCGGGCATTCGCCGCAGAATGGAGACCCTGTCGCGTCGCAGAGATCGACCCGCCCGTCGTCCCGGGAAGGGTGGCGGTATTCCCGTCAGCATCGTCGGCAACGAAGGGCGGCATCACCGCCGGCGGATTCACCGCGCCTACCTGCGGGCCATCTGCGACGCGCAGCGGTACGTGTTGATCGAAAATGCCTATTTCATCCCCAGCCGGCCCATCCGCCGGGCGCTGATCAAGGCGGCCCGTCGCGGCGTCTTCGTCGGCATCGTGGTCGGCGAGCGAAGCGATGTGCCCATCACCGCCTACGCCATGCGATGGTTGTACGATCCGCTGCTGGCCGGCGGGGTGCGCCTCTTCGAGTGGCCCGTCAGCGTCATGCACGCCAAGACCGCCGTCATCGACGACGCCTGGCTGATCGTCGGCAGCTACAACTTCGACCATCGCAGCCTGCTGCACAACCTCGAATGCGTCGCCGTCGCCGCCGACGCCGATCTGGCGATCCGCCTGCGCGACCAGACGCTCGCCGACATCGCCCGTTGCCGGGAAGTGGCGCTCGCCGCGCACCGCAAGCGTCCGTGGCTGACCAAGGCCACGCAGTACGTCGCCTACCTCCTGCGTCACTGGCTCTGAGCGGCCCGCCTTCGCATCGCCCTTGTCATCGCGGCATCTCGTCGGGGAAGTTGAGCACCGCGAACTCGCCGGCCAGCTCGTACGCCTTGCGGTCGCGCGCCCTGGCCGCCTCGACCTCCTCGTCGAACAGGCCCAGATACATCGGCTTGCCGTTGTGCTGGACCGCCGCCTGCCATTTGTCGCCGCGCGGGAAGACGCCACGGAACCGCGACTTGCCCGGCCGGCGTCTGCGGCTGTTCTGCGAGTTCTGAAGCTGCGTGCAAATCCGCAGGTTGCACCGCCGGTTGTCCAGCCCGTTGCCGTTGATGTGATCGACCACCATCCCCTTGGGCGGCTTCATGATCTGGCGGTGCATCGATATGGCTCGTCCTTTGTGGTTCCGGCAGGCGTAGAACGTGCTACAGCGGTCGGTGCGCTGGGCGTACCACTTGTACCTGGCCAGTGCCGGGTAGTCCGCCGCATCGACGATCGCGTGCTTGCCCCGCGTCAGACTGATGTAGCGGATCGCCGGGTCCGACGACTCGCGCGGCACCGACCGCACCGTCGGCGCCCGACGCGCCCGGAAGTTCCGGCACGTCCCGGTCGCGATCACCTCGCTGATCTCCCCATCCGCGCCCGCCTTGTGGAAGCAGACCAGCAGCCCCGGCCACCGCGTCAGGATCACCCGCAGCCACCGCGTCCGCAGCCGCTCCCCGAAAACGCAATTCGCGCAACACCGCTGTCGCTTCCCCTTCGCTTCCGCCTCGTCTCTTTGACGCATCGGTACCTCCAGTCTCTTCGCTCGTCGCTCGTCGCTCGTCGCTCGTCGCTCGTGACTCGTGACTCGTGACTCGTATCTCGTGCCTCGCTACCCACCCCCTCTCCGACGCACCTGCCCTGGCTCCCATCCCCGCCTCAGGCACGCGCCCGAGGCCACAGCCCCATCCTACCCAAATATGGTCAAACGATCAACACAAAACCACAAATTCTCCGCCCCCATAAACCCAGCGCGCACCAGCACTAACGAAGGGGAGGCCAAAAATGAGAAGTCGGTAGTCGGTAGGGTGGGGCTGGCCCCACCATTTCCGTCCGATCCGATCCCGCCTTGCAGGCAGACGCACGGAACCCCCGTCACATCTGGCCACCCATGGTAGGGGCGAATCATGATGCGCCCCACATTCGGCGCGGGATTGTATCTGACGCCATCGAGTCCCCAGGACAAGTGTCGGATGTTGGCTCGCCTTCGGCCTTCTCTCTACCGCGCAAGCCGACGGCCTGTATTGCTCTTTGCATCTTCGCCAATTCCCTGCTGCAATGAGGGCCGCCCTGTTCGACGCGGAGCTATCGTGCGCCCGAAACCGGGGTCTGTCCTTCAGGCCGCCCGACGATCCAGACCCCGACGATCCAGGACGATCCAGAGGCACCGACCCGTGTTCAGAACATACGATCGCACATCACTATTCCCAGGATTGCCTGATTTCTGTTACGACGGAATCGTAGCCGGGGTATTTCGACTGCACCCGGTCCAGGACCGCCCGGGCTTCGCCTGTATCCTGCTGCGCCTTCTTGACGCGAGCCAGGGAAATCCCCGCTACCGGGGAGAAGAACGAATCGTCCTCAAACAGCGAGGCATAGTACTTTTCGGCTTCTTCCAGGTTTCCTTTGTGGTGCTGATCATATCCGTAGCCCAGCCTCGCCAGATCACGGTCCACCTGACTGTATTCTCCTTCGACGGTTCGATCGACCAGTCTCTTGGTGACAACGTTCATCCCTTTTACATACCCGACCAGTGGGCTACCTGAGATCCCGGTTAAGAACAGATGGTGGGCTGCCAATTCGTACGCAGGGAAGGCGTCTGATACAGGTGGTAACTCTGCGTTGGCGATGGCGCTCCCCTTTGTCGTGCGAATGGATTCGTAGCGAGCCCAGGACTGGCGCAAGGCAATACCTGCTCTTCGCGCACCATCTGCTTCTCCGGCGTCTTCCGCGGCCTTCAGGTACGACAGAGCTTCTTGCTTGCCCTGACCATGTTCCCTCTCCATCTCGGCCAGAAGCAGTTCACACATCATGATCGACTCGGTCCTGTAGGTCGTGACATCGCTCGTCTGCATGTCTTTCAGTGTCGAAAGGAGATCTTCATAGACTCTCTTGGCTCGTGCCATATCTCCAG
>ENA-UOUL01001907-UOUL01001907.1-bioreactor-metagenome-genome-assembly--contig:-NODE-1907-length-26669-cov-5.969088_pt1 | contig 26669 bp, 9 predicted proteins | sample MGYA00249838_ERZ747220 | MGnify/ENA primary metagenome ERZ747220 (study PRJEB28778, sample SAMN05720191) | bioreactor metagenome | isolation source: Anaerobic biogas reactor | place: USA:Washington...
CAGGCGAAGTCCCCGCCTTTACTGGGGTCATTTTCGGTTATACTACACATACGACACCTCCTGTGCTGAGTGATTGGAATCAACTCTACTCTACAGGAGGTGTCGTTTTTGGGGTTGCGCTAACCCGCGCGCTTGGGTTGGTTTTTATCCTCTGGACTTACTGTGGAATCCCGCAAATTGGTTTTCGGAAATGTGCATATAAGTTTGGCAGCGCAGTAGAGGGGGGGTAGAGGACGTGCGTAGCGAAAGGGCTAACTTCGTGAGCCGCCGCAAGTATGTCGGCGGCCGCAGGGGGTGCTGATGCCGGGCTACTTTCTCAATCTCAATGACTGCCAAATTATAGAGGGTGGCGAGCCGGGTGTCCATGCGCGAGGGAATATCCTGCATCACGACGACCGGGATAAACTCAAAACGGGGCGATGAATATCCTTGCGGAGCAGAAAAGGCGAGATGATGACTCGCTTTGGCCTGTTGCCGAACGACTCAACAGAACGGTGTCATAGATCGAAAGGATTTCCCGGCAATGATTATCCTGGCCCTGGACGTTTCGTCTACGCACATTGGCTACTGTATCAGCGAGGACGCCGACTATGTCGTGAGCGGTGTTTTTGTTCCGAAGGTTAAGGCCGACGAACGGGTAGCGCAGATCGTGAAGTGGGCGCTCGACAAGATCAGGCGTTATGAGCCTGACGTCGTCGTGATCGAGGAACCTGCCGCGAATAACTCCCACCGAAACGCCCGGACAGACTGATCGGCTGTTATCACGGGTCTGCGGGGCAATCGAAGCGGTGGTAATCTGCTCCGGCTGCAGGTTTGGCCGCGTCTGGCTGTCCCAGGTCAAGGCAACTGGGTTTAGCAAGGACTCCCCTCGCTTTGCCGAGGGTGGTCAGTAGCACCCCTGACGAGTTCTGAACAAAACCCCATACTCCTTCCGCACCAACTTGCACTATGTCACCTGGCGACCTGCAACTTTCGCTTGCATAATCCTCTCTTTTCTCTTATACTGAAAACGTATCAAAAAACAGCCCCGCAGCTCTATCAGCTCGGGGCGTCGACCACCGGCGACATCAGCGCCGAAGTGGACCCTAGCCGCCTGTCGGAGAGATTTAGAACCCCGGTTTTTAGGCCGAAAAACGCTCACTTTTGCGGGAAAAACACCTTGACAGACGATCAAAAACCGGGTTTCTGGAGCGCGAGTCGTTCTCTCCGACAGACTGCTAGTATAGCACACTCCTGCCCTCGTGTGTCAAACGCCAAGGGGCGGGGTATTTAGCATCGTCGATCAATGTAATTACATGTTAGGCGCAGGAGGCCAAAGATGCCCCAACTCACATCATTCATCCAAAAGCTCTCGTTGCTGCTCGTATTGTCGTTGTTATCGTCTCTGCTGCCGGGGACGACAACTCTTATCGGCCCCGGCCAAACGGCGGCGACGAATTTAGCGAGTTTCACTTCACCCCTTCCTACACCGCCGCCGCAACCCCAGGCGGCGACCTTCACCAGCCCGCTGCCCACGCCCGCGCCCGCACCGACGCTCGGCCTGACCGTCCGGACCGATCCGGTAGGGGTCGCACCGGGCGAAGTGGTCACCCTCACTGTGACGCTGGATAATCCCACCGAGATGGCGCTGACCGGCGTGGCCGTTCAGGCTACCCTGCCGGACTCACTGCGTCGCATCCCCGGCCAGCGCAGTTGGGCCTACGAGGCGCGGGAGAAACGATTGCGCGCCGAGGCGGGGACGCTGGGCGTCGGAACGGGCGTCACCCTGACGCTGACCTTGCGCGCCGCCGGGCCAGTGGACACTCTCCTACCGCTCACCCTCGAGGCCACAAGCAGCGACCTGCGGGCGGCGGCGACGGCCGAGGTGTGGGTGGTGCAGCCGGGACGGGCGTGGGTGTCGCCGGAGGTAGGGGGACTACTGGTCTCCCCCGACCGCCGCACTTGGGTACGCTTCCCGGCAGGAGCAGTGGACGGTCCGACGGAGGTGACCTTCGAGGCAGGGGGCGACCTGCCGGCCTTCTTGCCCTACGGCCTGGGGCACGCCTTCGCGGTGCGCGGCCTGGGGCGTGTGGCCGCGCCCATCCGGGTCGGGGTGCGGCTGGAAAGGGGCGAGCTGCCCGCCGAGGTGGTCTCGCGCTCCCTGGCGGCGCTGTTCCGCTACGATGAGCACACAGGGCGCTGGCAAGCGTTGGATACCCGGCGCAGCGCAGAGGAGGAGACATTGATCCTTTCCGCCGTGACCGAGGAGACAGGCGTCTTGGCCGTGGCGCTTGCCACCCAATCCGCGACCGGCAACTACGAGCAGCCCTGGCAGCCGACGGTGCGCGCCTTTCAGGTCGACCTATTCACGGGTGCGGCGATGTGGGCAATCCCCATCGAGACGCCGAGCGGGCGCAACGGGCAATCCCCCGCCCTGACCCTGCGTTACCACAGCGGGGTGGTGGACGAACTGCGCGGGGCGCAGAACCCGCAGGCCGCATGGGCCGGGCTGGGGTGGAACCTGGACGTGGGGTATATCGCGCGCAAGATCGACCTCGATCCCAACTACGTGCCGCGATGCACCGACGAGTACCACCTGGTCTTGAACGGGGTGAGCAGCAAGTTGATCGCCATCGGGAACAACGAGTATCGCACCGAGGACGAGCGCTACTGGCGGGTGCAGCGGCTGACGACGAACACCAATCGGGGCGGCGACTATTGGCTGGTGACGACCACCGATGGGACGCAATATCGCTTTGGCTACCAGGACGAGACGGCGGGAGGCGATAGCCGGGAGTCGGCCTGGTGGATGGTGACGACGAGGTGCGACGGCGGCCCGCAGTTTCGGTACACCAACTGGCGCTGGAACGTGGATCAGATCGCCGACACCTATGGCAATGTCGTGCGGGTGGACTATCGGCGGGAGACGAACGACTATGTCTTTCTGTGGCAGGGGCACGCGCACATCTACTCCACCGGGCGCTGGTGCAATGGGGCCTCCGAGTGCTGGTGTCAGGTCTACGGGCAGACCTTCTACTGCCACGACTACATGGCCGGGCAGGCGCAGCCGAGCGGGTACGTGCGGGGCGGCAGTCTGGAGCAAATCACCTACAGTTGGCCGAACGCCACGCACAAGGTCATCTTCCAGGTTGCAGGGCGGTCGGACTATCCGGCGGCGTTCGACAGCGGCCAACAGACGCAGTTGGTGCAGACGTTCTGGAGCAAGCAGCGCTTGCAAGCGGTGGAGGTGCGCAGCGCTGGGCAGGGGCAGGTGGTGCGGCGGTACGAGTTGAGCGCGGGGTACGACGAGGACGGGCGACTGCGTTTGCAGGGGGTGCAAGAAGTGGCCGCCGATGGAACGCGCTTGCCGCAGATGACCTTCGGCTACCTGCGCTTACCGGGCTACAGCAGCAACTGTGCGCCGGGGCAAAGCGAAGGGGGCTGGAAGCCGTGGCTGAACTCGGTCTCTACCGGTTACGGCGGGAGCATCGGTTTCAACTATACCGCGCCGGTGGGCTTGCCGTGGTTTCAGAATGGGCAGATAATGGGTCCGAACGAGGGAGGCAAGTGCTGGTATCGCTACCGGGTGCGCGAGGCGACGGCAAACCCCGGCGTGGGGGCGGCGATGCGCACGGTGTACGAGTATCGCACCGCCGGAGACAACAACCCGCACAACGGCTCGTGGCAGGGGACGGAGTTTCGCGGCCACCCGCGAGTGCGCGTCTTGCAGCGAGACGAGAGCGGCGCGGCGGCGGCCTATAGCGACCACTGGTTCCACCAGGGGCTGGGGCAGGCGACGGCGACGGGCGTCTGTGGCGGGGACGTGGCCGACGCCAACGGTCTGCAGGGCCGCGAGTACAAACAGGCGCAGTACGATGCGGCGGGGAACGCCCTGGCAATGCAGACCACTCGCTGGCAGATCACCGACTTGGGCGGCGGGCGGTGTTTGGTCGCACCAGTCGCTGCGTGCGCGTATCCCAACAATGGCAGCGGCCCGTACAGCCGCAGCGATTATGTGTATGATGGCTACGGCAACGTCACCCGTGTCGCGCAGTATGGCGACGCCACCCGCGCGGGAGACGAGCAGACCGTCGAGCGGCAGTACGTCTACAACACGGCGCGCTGGGTCGTGGACGCCGTCTCGACCGAGAGCCTGTTAGCCGGCGACGGGACGCTGCAAAAACAGACGCGCACTGCCTACGACGGGCAGGCGTGGGGCGCGCCCCCCATCACCGGCAGTGTGACCGCTGCCACCGCCGGGCTGGAGGGCTGGGACTGGGGCACTACGACCACCGCTTATGACGCCTGGGGCAACCCGACGGTGGTGGCCGACGCGCTGGGGCGGACGACACGCACCGAGTACGACCTGACCTACCGGCAGTATCCGCTGGCCGTCACCAACGCACTGACACAGACGACGCGGATGCAGTGGGACCTGCAGCTGAGCGCGCCAGCGGTCATCACCGACGCCAACGGCGCCGCCACGCGGCTGGGCTACGACCCCTTCGGGCGCTTGACGGGCATGACCTACCCCGGCGAGAGCGTCCCGGTGGTCAAGTACGCCTATCCTATGGGCAACGCCGTGACCGCCCCGTGGGTCATCACCACCGAGACGCGTACGGATCCTTACCACGCCACGCCCACGTATCAACGCGCCTGGACGTTCTACGACGGGCTGGGGCGCGCCGTCCAGACGCAAATGCAGGCCGAGAACGGGCAAGTGGTGGCGCAGGACACGGCCTACGACGCGCTGGGGCAGCCAGTGACGGTGACGCTGCCCTACACGGCCACGGCGACCGGCGGGGCGTACATCACCCCGAACTGGAACCGTCCCAGGACTGTTACGCGCTACGATGCGCTGGGGCGGGTGACGCAGGTAACCACACCAGATGGGAGTCTCACCCGCAAAGCCTACCGGGATTGGCGCGAGTTGGTCCTCGACGCCGAGGGCTATCAGACGGAGTACGAGCGGGACGGCCTGGGGCGGCTGGTGGCGGTGCGGGAATACGCCGGCACATACGGCACGCCCACCTGGGATGCGCCCAACCCGGCCGAGACCCGCTACTGGTACGACGCGGTGGGGAATCTGGTCGCCGTGCGGGACAATCTGGGCAACGTCACGCGGATGTACTACGACCCGCTGGGGCGCAAAACCGCGATGGACGATCCCTCGATGGGTCACTGGGAGTACCGCTACGATGCGGCGGGGAACCTGGTGAAGCAGCGGGACGGCCGGGGGCAGGCCATCTGCTTCACCTACGACCGGCTGAACCGGCTGCTGGGCAAGACCACCCACGCGAACATCTCCAACCTGGACGGGTTGACCTGTCCGGGCGGGCCGTATGTGGTCTCGTACACCTACGACCAGGGAACCAACGGCATCGGGCGGCGCACGACGATGACCGACGCCGCCGGCAGCACGGCCTGGGCCTACGATGCGCGCGGGCGGGTGGTGCAGGAAACGCGCTCTCTCGGCGGCGTGGGGACATTCACCACCGGTTGGGGCTACGACGCGGCGGGGCGGGTCGTGCGGCAGGTCTACCCGGATGGCGAGGTGGTGACGACGGCCTATAACCTGCGCGGGCTGCCGACGGCGGCCGCCGGGCAGAGTCCGTACCTCACCGGCGCGACCTACAATGCGTCGGGGCAGCCCCAGCAGCAGACCTGGGGCAACGGCCGGGTCACCACCTACGCCTACCACCCGCAGAACCTGCGCCTGACGCAACTGGCGGTCAGCGGCAACCTGCTCGACCTGAGCTACGGCTACGACCGGGTGGGCAACGTCACCGCCATCACCGACACGGTGAACAGCGCCCAGGTGCAGACCTTCGGCTACGATGCCCGCGACCGGCTGGTATGGGCGCGCACCAACGCTGCCGGCAACGGGCAATACAACGAGGTGTATGGCTACGACCGGATGGGGAACATCGTCACGCGCACCATCGGTGTCCAGCCGGTGACCTACACCTACGGCTGTCCGCCGGCGAGGCCTGGAGCGAGCCTGCCGCCGACGCTCACGCAGCGGGTCTACTTCCCGCTGGTGATGAAGGGCTATGGGCCAGAAAGCCCCCCGCCGGCAGCGTGCGTCGCGCCCTTTGCCGTCATTAGCACCACCGCCGACTTCCGCGCGGTGTATGACCCCACCGGGAATATGACCTTGCGGGTGGAGGTAAGCGGCGCGCAGCGGGTCACCTACACGCAGGAGTTCAATGCCGAGAACCGCCTCGCCGTCGTCACCAACACCGTCACCGGCCAAGTGACGCGGTTCATCTACGACGGCGACGGGAACCGCGGCCTGCGGATAGACGGGAGCGGGGCGACGGTCTATGTGGGCGGATACTTTGAGAAGAACGTCACCACCGGCATAGCGACGAGTTACTACTACGCTGCCGGGCAGCGGATTGCGCTGCGGGTGGGGAGCACGGTCACCTACCTGCACGGCGACCACTTGGGCAGCGCGACTCTGGCAACGGACATTGGCGGCAATCGCAGCGGCGAACTGCGCTACACCCCGTATGGCGTCACACGCTACGAGTGGGGCAGCATCCCCACCGCGCGCCGCTACACCGACCAGAGGTGGGAAGGCTTTGGGTTGTATGACTATGGCGCGAGAATGTACTCGCCCGGCCTGGGGCGCTGGGCCAGCGCCGACGCGATGGTCCCTGACCCTTTGAATCCCCAGAGCCTCAACCGCTATTCGTACGTCTACAACCGGCCTATGGTCTACATCGACCGGGACGGGCATATTCCGTGGCCGATAGTAGGGGTGGTGATTGGGGGAATTGTCGTTGGCGGCGTCATCGGCGTAGCCATTGTGCCGAATATTCTACCCTCAGACCCGCCGATGATGATCACGAGTCGAGTAGCTGACCCCATCACTTCGAGCGATCTGACCGGATGGTTGCGCAATCAAATGGTGACAAACGCTCAATCGGACGTCGTGCAGGCTATCCAGGAGAACTGGGCCAGCGGCAACCTGCTGAAGAAGGATGCGGCGATGCAGGCCTGGACAGCCCTCGTGGGTACTGGCGCGACGTGGGACTTTAAGGTCGATATCGGAGAGACTGAATGGTTTAAGAGTGGAGTGCGTGATGTAACATTAGGCAACCGCACGCTCAACTATGATGCCGTGGCAAACATTCACTTTGGTTTCGTGGGGCGCGCGGCGGGCTTCAACGCCGACCTCCTGGTGGCTGCCGCTGGCATCGCCCAGGCGCAGCGAGCGCTGCAAACTCGCGTCCCGGACGACTGGGGCGTATGCGATATGACTTACTACTGCGACCATCCCTTTGCCACCTGGACGATACGGTTCGGCAGTTACCTGTACGAGTTGTATTACAATCGGCTGAACGAACTAAATGATGCAGCTTTTGCTAGAGTCTTGGAGGAGTACATCAAGACTTACGGGACGCCTCCCGCTCCTCCTTCCGGCGCGGTGGCGCCTTGAGCAGAGCAGAGAGGTAAACCATGCACACAGAGTGTCGTGAACGAAGGAGTTGGAAAGTTGTGTTAATACTATTGACAGCGATAGTGGTGCTGCCCCTGATTGCCTGTGGGTGCTGGCTCTGGGAGCCACGCGCCCCTGAGCGATCTTTCACGCCGGAGGACCTGCTGATTGACAAAAGCATTGTTCCGCCAGGATGGGAACTCACCGATCCTTCTTTTCCCACTGGAGACACTTTGGTCACAACTGAGAGTGCTACGATAGGCGTCAAGGCCACTGACGACGAGAGCTCAATAAAATATGGTGGACACGATGTCTATCGTCATCAGAGCACGGGGAGTGCTCGTCGCAGATTTGATGAGGTGTATTTGGCAACAGCCAGGTCTCTAGATTCAGTGAGTGAGTGGATGTATCAGAGTCCAGTTGCTGAACGATCGCACTTCGGCTGCCACAATATGGCAGGGAACGTGGGAGTGTATTGTGAGTGGGGTGCTCAATACGAGGAATACATTGTGGTTTTCGGAGCGCGGCTTCCTCCTGGTGAAGTATCCTTGGCGAACATAGAGCAAATAGAAGAAATCGTGCGGGCGATTGATGCGCGGATGGCGGAGTACCTGGACAAGCCGCTTGAAAGTGGGGATTGAGCTTCTTCAAACTTGTCTGCGCCCAACAAGGCTTGGTGCGACCTGTTCGCCTGAAACTGGCTGAATAAGCCGGGGGAAAGTCGACAAAGTCGGCGAGATAACCCCGACGCACTCTCGGCGTTATCCAGCGGCACTTTGACAACAGCGTCAATTTACACCGACAATGGCTCTTCCGTGAATTCAGTGAAGCCGTGCACGCCGCTCTCTCAAATGGCCTGTTTTCGATGCCGGGGTACTTATTTCGGTGAACTTGTTATCATAAGTTGACAGACTTTCCCATTACTCCCATACTGTCCCTGGAACAAAAAATAGCCCCGCAATGCGTGAGCACCCGGGGCTTCGACCACCGGCGATTGCCGCGCCGTGGTATGCACACCATACCATCCCCGCCCCCGCGCGTCAAATTCCCTTATCCTCGTTTCACGATATTTTTCAACTCCGTATCCGCCGGCGGCACAATCCCCGAAATGTCCACGAACTGCACCGGGAAAATCTCCATTTCACTTTCCTGGTTCAACGTCTTGCGCGTGCGGCGCACATAGCCGACCCCGGTGGGCATATTGAGCACGCTCAACGTCCACTTGGAATAGTCGTCAAGACTCGTCTTGCCCGGCAAGCGCCCGGCCTTCGACACTGCGATTTCGGCGTCCTTCACCGTGCTGACCTTCTGGATGATGGCAATGCTACTGGAAGTCACGACGCCCGACGGCAACGGCTCCCAATGCTGTGCCGATATTTACGGGTACAGGCCCAGCTTATACGTGTGGATGAAGTCTTGCGAGAGAACACATGGAAGCTGGCCTTGTCAGGATGCACATAAGGTTTAGTGATACAGTAAAGGAGTGTGGCGAAAGTTACTTTGACTGTCGACAAAACGTATCTATACTTGGATTGAGTCAGGACGACGGGCAAAGGCGAAGGTCTTGACAACGACTCTGAGCACAACTGCATTCTATGGAGCACCAACAATGAGCGAGAATACCCTCGATACTTCAGTGATCCGGGTTCTCATTGCCGACGACTATCCTGTGACACGCCATGGAATACGGACGATACTGGAACAAGCGCCCGATATCGAGGTGGTCGGCGAAGCAACTGATGGCACAGAGGCAATGGCGTTGGTGGAACAATTGTGCCCGGACGTGGTGTTGTTGGATGTCGAAATGCCTGGCCCTCGCGCCTGGGAAGTGGAAGCCTGGATACGTCACAATTACCCCGACATTATCGGCCTGGTGCTTTCGGCGCACAATCGTGACGAGTACCTAGCCGAGATGATGGAGGCCGGCGCGGTGGGCTACCTCGACAAACAAATCCCCTCCCCGCAACTCGTACAAGCGATCCGCCGCGCTGCACGCGGAGAGTACCTGTTCGAAGTCGAGCAATTCCGCCGTGCGCAATGTTGGCGTACCGAAGTCCGGGCGCGGTGGGAACGTCTGTCGCCTCGTGAGCAGGAAGTGTTGCAAGCCCTGGCGCAAGAGGCCAGCACGCGCGAAATCGCGCAACGCCTGAACATCAAACCCAACACTGTCGATACGCACGTTCGGCGTCTCATTCACAAGCTCCAGGTCGCTAACCGCGCAGAGGCCATTGCCTGGGCGTGGAAAAATGGCGTAGTGGAGAAAAAACCCTGAGATAGAACGGCATTGTCGACAGAAAAGCGCGAGGGGAGCCTCGCGCTTTTCGCTTGTAGGGACACAGTAACAAACAGGACTAAAGTACTACTCGTTTTCAGTACAAGGGCATACTCAATTTACGGTATTGCATTGGCGATAAACTACGGCTAAAATAGTAGAGGTTGTTATTCGCCGGCAAGGTGTATCAGCATAGGGAGCACAAGCCGGCGCGTACAATCGAAGGTCGCTCTCCGCAAATCTGCCCGAATAGTGCGTTGGTACTGCGTCAAATAATGTGGCTTTCCGGAAAAGTACGTACATCGATATGTCCGACATTGTTCCAGGAGGTACAAATGAAGGCCACACGCCACTCCCGTATCTGGTTGAATCTGCTGCTGCTTGTCTCGCTGATGCTGACCTTGATGCCCGTTGAGGCATTGCGCGCATCCGTCTCGGAAGCACAGCCTGTTCCCTTGCGACTGCCCTTGCTGATGAAGACGTGGGCAACGCCGCAAACCCCCACGCAAGACCCGCCTCCGGGTTGGCTGGACAGGATTACCAAAGACGTGGCGCGTGCGGAGTACGAGGTGACCTGGCAAGACAGGACCCCGCTAGCCGACGCACGAGCCGCTTACCAGGCCACCAATCGCGCCCAGAATCTGCGCGCCTACTTCACACAGGATAGCCTGCACCTCGTCCCGCGCACGGCGACAGATCCAATGTGGATGCTGAACCTTACTGTGACCGGCTCTGGTTCCACCGATGTAATGCAGCAGGTAGCAGGAGCGAAACTGGAAGCCGCCGGGAATGGCGTGCAGTACGACCGGGGCGACTTGGTCGAGTGGTACGTCAACAACAACAGTGGGCTGGAGCAAGGCTTCACGCTGTTTCGCGGCCCGTCCGGTGACGGCGCCCAACTGGTGGTCATCGACATGGTCTACACTGGCGATCTGCAAGCGCGCCTGGTCGAAGAGGGGGCGGCGGTCGAGTTCACGGCAGCGGGGGTGCGCGTCCTGCGGTATGGCGCGGTACACGCTTATGACGCCACAGGTGCCGCGCTACCGGCTCACCTGGAACTGGAGGATACGCACATCCGCCTGATCGTTGACGCGGCGGACGCCGTATATCCACTGACGATCGATCCGCTCTTCACCACGCCGGACTGGGCGGTAGAAGGGCCACAGACCGATGCTGGCTTTGGTACTTCCGTTAGCACCATGGGGGACGTCAATGGTGACGGCTACAGCGATGTCGTGATTGGCGCACCGGACTTCGACGGCGGTGAGACTGACGAGGGCAAGGTCTTCGTCTACTACGGTTCTGCCGGTGGCTTGAGTACTACGGCCGGCTGGACGGCGGAGGGGAACCAGGCCGGCGCGCACCTGGGGGCCGGCGTCAGCCTGGCGGGGGACGTGAACGGCGATGGGTATGGTGATCTTGTGGTGAGTGCGCCGGACTACGATGATGCCCAAGCCGACGTGGGCGCGGTCTATGTCTATCTTGGTTCCAGCAACGGGTTGAGCGCTACTCCGGATTGGACGGCGGTTGGCGACCAGGCGAGCGCGCGCTTTGGCGGTGCCGTGCGTTTGGCCGGCGATGTTAATGGAGACGGTTATAGCGATATCGTGATTGGCGCGCCGGACTACGATGCGGGTAGCGCGGATACGGGCAAGGCTTTCGTCTATCAAGGCTCCGCCAGCGGGCTGGGCGGCACGCCGGACTGGACGGCGGCAGGCGACCAAACCGCGGCCTACTTCGGTGCGGCGGTAGCGGGCGCCGGAGACGTGAACAGCGACGGTTACGCCGACGTGATCGTGGGTGCCCCATACTACGACAATGGTGAAACCGATGAGGGCCGTGTCTTTGTATATCACGGCTCGAGTGCGGGGTTGAGCGCCAGCGCCAACTGGACCGCTGAGGGCAATCAGGCCGGCGCGTCCTTTGGCACGGCAGTGTCGCCTGCCGGGGACGTGAATGGGGACGGCTACGCAGACATCATCGTCGGGGCGCCGGCCTATGACAACGGGCAAACCGACGAAGGCCGCGCTTTCGTCTACCACGGCTCTGCCACAGGGCTAGGAGCCAGCGCAGCCTGGACGGCGGAGAGTGATCAAGCGGAGGCCCACCTGGGAGCCGCGGTCGGTACGGTGGGTGATCTGACCGGGGATGGCTACGCGGACGTGGTGGTGGGCATCCCCGAATATGACGGTGGACAAACCGATGAGGGCCGGCTCTACGTTTACGCCGGAAGTGCGTCGGGTTTGAGCAGTGCGTGCGTTTGGGCACTGGAAAGCGACCAGACCGGTGCCCGGTTGGGTGCAGCGGTAAGCGCGGCCGGGGACGTAGATGGCGATGGTTGGAGTGACGTTATCGCCGGCGCACCGGACTACGATGGCACACAGAACAACGTAGGCCGCGCCTACGTCGTCCGGGGGAGCACATTGGACGTAGCCGGAAGCCCCGGCTGGACCCTGGAAGCGAACCAGGCTTCCGCGCACCTGGGCTATTTCGTGGCGACGGCGGGTGATATTGACGGCGATGGCTATGCCGATGTCGTCGTGGGTGCGCCGGACTATGATAACGGGCAGAGCAACGAAGGCCGGGCCTACGTCTTCCTGGGCGCGGCTAGCGGGCTGAACACCACACCCCACCAGGTCCTGGAGATCAACCAGGCCAACGCGCACTTCGGCGTATCGGTCGGCACGGCCGGGGATGTGAATGGCGATGGGTACAGTGATCTCATCGTCGGTGCCGATGGCTACGACAATGGGCAGACCGACGAAGGGGCTGCCTTCGTCTACTATGGCAGCGCCGGCGGGCTGAATTCTACACCGGCCTGGCAAGTGGAGAGCAACCAGGCCAGCGCTGAGTTCGGCTACTGGGTAAGCACCGCCGGTGACGTGAACGGCGACGGCTACGCCGACGTCATTGTGGGGGCTTATACCTACGACAACGGGGAAACCGACGAGGGTGCGGCCTTTGTCTATCACGGGAGCGCCGGGGGCCTGAGCAGCACACCCGACTGGATGGCAGAGAGCAACCAGGCTAATGCCCAGTATGGTGTGGCGGTGAACAGTGCCGGCGATGTCAACGGGGATGGCTACAGTGACGTGTTGGTCGGCGCTTACTGGTACGACGGTACATACACCAATGAAGGCCGGGCGGAACTCTTCCTGGGCAGTGCCAATGGATTGAATAGCACACCGGCCTGGAGCGTTGTAGGCGGGCAAGCGAACGCCTATCTGGGCGATACTGTAGCCAGTGCCGGCGACGTGAACGGTGATGGCTATGCCGACGTTGTAGTGGGCGCCTATGGCTACGACAATGGGCAGACGAACGAGGGGCGCGCTTACGTCTACTACGGCTCCGCCAGTGGCTTGGGCGCGACGCCGGATTGGGTGAATGAGAGTAACGCGACCAGTGCGAATTACGGCACGGCGGTGGGGACAGCAGGGGACGTGAACGGCGATGGCTACGCCGACGTCATCATCGGGGCCAAATTCGAGAGCCACGGGCAACTGAGCGAGGGACGGGCTTACCTCTACCTGGGTGGGCCGACGGGGTTGGCGACCACGGCGAGCTGGACGGCGGAGTCCAACCAGGCCCTGGCCAGCTTCGGCGGTTCGGCGGGGACGGCGGGGGACGTGAACGGCGATGGCTATGCCGACGTCATTGTGGGTGCCGGATGGTACGAAAGCAGTTGGCTGCAACTGGACGAGGGCTACGCCGCCCTCTACTACGGCAACGGCGGCAACGGCGGGCTAGGGGCGCGCTCACGGCAGCGCCGATTGGACGATACGGCACCCATTGCGCCCGGCGGACAGTCGGACGGAGCGGGCGTGCAGATAGCATTGACGGGGCGAACACCGCTGGGGCGGGCCGCGGCCCGTTTGCAGTGGCAGATAGCGCCGCTGGGTACACCCTTCACGGCGACGACCGGGGTGGTCGTAGGGACCACTCCAGGGTGGACGGCACTGTGGTCGACGGGGACGGAAATAACGCAGAGCGTGACGGGGTTGGTCTCCGGCACCGACTATCATTGGCGGGTGCGGTGGCTGTACGCGCCGGACAACGTGCTGGGCCAGCCGGCCGGGCGCTGGCTGCACGTGCCGTGGAACGGCTGGCTGGAGACCGACTTCCGCACGGCGACGGTTGCCGAGACCCCGATCAGCGATCTGGCAGCGGTCAACGACGGCCCCACGACGCTGGGACAGGCCACAACCCTCACGGCGACGGTGAGCGCGGGCAGTAACATCAACTACACCTGGGCCTTTGGTGACGGCGACACCAGCGCCGGGGCAAGCGTCACCCATACCTATCCCGGCGTGGGCCTCTACACGGCGGTGGTGACAGCCTCCAACAGCGCAAACACCGTCACCGCGACGACGACGGTCACCGTCAGCGATGTGGCGATCACGGGCCTGACGGCAGTGAACGACAGCCCCACGACGCTGGGCCAGGCTACAACCCTCACGGCGACGGTAAGCGCGGGCAGCAACGTCGTCTACACCTGGGATTTCGGCGACAGTGAGATGGGCAGTGGTGCCGGGGTGACACACACTTATACGACGGCGGACACGCACATCGCGGTGGTTACGGCCACCAACAGCACTAACAGTGTGACGACGACAACAACCGTGACGGTCATCCCTGGCGGTGATACTGCCATCACGGGCCTGGCAGCGGCGAACGACAGTCCCACGACGCTGGGACAGGCCACGACACTCACAGCGACGGTGAGTGCGGGGAGCAATGTGAGTTACACCTGGGCGTTTGGAGACGGAAGCACCGGCAGCGGAGCCGTGGTGGCGCACACTTATCCGGTGGCAGAAAACTACACTGCCGTGGTCACGGCGACGAACAGCGCGAACACCGTGACGGCGACGACCGGCGTCACCATCTTGCCCCCCACGTATATGCCTCAGGCGGCCTTCACCGCTCTCCCGGTGGCCGGATATGCGCCGTTGACCGTGCAATTCAGCAATTACTCAGTGCACGCTACAGCCTACGGATGGGACTTCGGTGACGGGTTCACCAGTACGGCGCTATCGCCGACGCACGTCTACACGACTGCCGGCATCTACACCCCGACTTTGGCGGTCACCGGCACCGGTGGCACCGACAGCCTCGTGCGCCCGGCTTACATCACCGTCTTGACGCTCAATGCCACACCCCAGATCACCATCGTCAGTCCAGTGGAAGGCGCCGTCATCGGGGCCGGTGTGGTACAGGTCACCGGCATTGTGTCCGACGACGCACCACCGGAGGGCGGCAATGTCGTCACCGGGGTATGGGTCAACGACGTGGCGGCGACGTTGGATGGCGACGCTTTTACCGCGACGCTAACCTTGAGCAGTGGCACCCATATTCTTTACGCTGTGGCCGAGGACGCGCAAGGGGCTTATGGCACAGATACCAGCGTCGTGCGCGTTGACGGGGAAGGCCCAATGGTCACTATCCACGCGCCGCGTAATGGGCAGGCCGTTTACACGCTGGCCCCTACGGTCAACATCAGTTACACCGATTTCTACACCGAAGTGAATATGAATACCTTGTCCGTCACATTGCGGGACACGAACGCGGTGGTCACCGACGTGACGGCGGTATTCACCGCCGGGGCGAGCGGCGCGAGCGGTAGTTTGAGTGCTTTGGCCACCGAAACGAGTTATACCCTGACTGCCAGTATCTCCGACACTCTGGGCAACACGGGAGCGGCAGCGATTACATTCTACGTACCCCAGGACGCGGCGACGCTCACGCCTCCGGCAACGCCGGAAGCCCCCGGTTGGGTGAGCGGCCGGGTGTACGATGCCCGCACGTGCGACGTGTACCTGACCACCTGTGAGGGCTTGCCGGGCGTACACGTGACGGTGCAGTCCATCGATCATACCACACGGGAGACGACAGATAACGTGACCGGCACGGTGGTCACAGGGCCGGACGGCTTCTACGCTTTCCCCATTGTCGCTTCCGGCACGTATGCGCTGCGCTTTACGAAAGCGGGCTACACCTACAGCCAGCGCGAGGTCACGGTGATCCGAGAGCGCAGCACCGCCGTCAATGCCGTGTATCTGACTGGCCTGGATACGGCGACGACCTACCTCAGTTACCCTATCACGCAGACCCAGGTCCATAACAGTGCGGATGGCAAGCTGCGGCTGGAATTCCCACCCGGTGCGTTGGCGTCCGGGCAAACGGTGACGGTGACGGCGACCAACTTCGAGCACGTCGAATTCCTGCCCAGCGGCGAGCTGCCGCCGGGCACGTGGGAGACGTATGCCTTCAACCTGGGCGGAGATTCCGAAGTGCAATTCACCCGGCCCATCACGGTAATGATCGCGAACGCGCGCGGTTTTGCACCAGGGACGATGATCCCGCTGGGATACTGGAATCAGACTACCTTGCAGTGGGAACACGTAGGGGTGGGCGTGGTCGATGCTGGCGGCGCTTGGGTGGTGATGCAGGTGGAGCACTTCTCCAATTTCGACGTTAATCTCCCCGTCTCTCCACCTGGATTTGAAGGAGGCATAGAGAGTGACAGCGAGAACGACGGGGAGTGTTGTACCGGGGAAGACGGCAGCTTCATCGGCTTGAAGTCCGGCCAGGTTCGTGAGTGGATCGAGTTGCCCGGCGTCAACGTCCTGGGAGAGATGATGGCCCCCACGTTGGCTTACAACACCGCGTATGCCTATCCTTCGGCAGTGATCGATACGCGCCTGGACCTGAGCTTCGACCCGGCCGTGACGACCGGCGGGGAGTACGTCCAGTTCGAGTTGTACATCGAAGGCGAGAAAACGGAGAACTTCACCTTTGCGGCCGACGCGAACACCAGCGGCGAGGTGGGGCGTTACCGCTTGCTGTGGGATGGCCGCGACGCACAAGGCCAGTTGGTGTCTCCGGGAGTGTATGCTTATGCCGTGAGGATGAGCGTGCCTTATGAGGGTGAATACTATTGGTCGCAGACCGGGACGTTTGGCGGCCCACCCGATCTCAGCCGTCCCACCGGCGTGACGGTCACGGCGACGCAGAACTATTGGGACGTGGGCACGGTGGAACTCAACCCGCAGACAGACAGCGCGCTGGGCAGTGGGTGGGTGCTGGAAGACGTGCAGCGCCTGTACGTCGATGATGCCGATCAAATCGTGATCGCCGACGGCAGCGAATTGACGGAATACACACTTGAACGTCCCGCGAATGAGGTAGTAATCCCGCAATACGATGTGTCGCCACCGCCGGTGACCGGACCGGCGGCAGCGATTGCGCTATTGCCTCCTCCGGCGACCTTCACCGCCGTGAGCGGCACGTTGGCCGTCGATACGACGTGGACGTCGAGCAACAGTCCTTACGTTCTCAACGGCGGCAACGTGGTTGTGACCGATGGTGTGACGCTGACCATTGAACCCGGCGTCACCGTTATGCTGGGAGAACAAACCAGCCTGTTGGTTTACGGCGGTCTGTATGCTATGGGATGGGTTACAGCGCCGATCACGTTTACTGCCTATAGCGCAGATGGGATCGCCGGGAGCGTCATCAGCGACGGGTACTGGGGCTACGTGCAGATCGGCGGCGGTGCTGACACGGAGGACAGCGACGGATCGCTCTTACGCCACGTCGTGCTGGAGGCGGGAGGGGTGGATTTCAATCCCAGTCTGTACATTACACAGAGCGCGCCGGCCCTGGAGAACCTGATCGTGCGCGGCAGCGGCGGGGATGGCATTGCCATCGCGGATAGTCCCGGCGCGACGTTGATAACCGTCACGATGGAATCCAACGCCGGAGATGGTGTGCAGATCACCGGTGGGCAAGGCGATCACACCCTCAGCAACGTGACCGCCCGGTACAACCAGGGCTATGGCATCTTCGCGCAGGATGTGGGCGTTACGCTGACGGTGCAGAATAGCCTGATCGCCGTCAGCGGCGTCGCCGCGCGCCTGCCGCTGACGGCGATCTCCCAAGATAACGTCTGGCAAGACAACCAACGCAATCACATCGAGTGGCAAGGGGGGACGCTCAATGTGTCCCGCACCTGGGATGATGCCATTGATGCCTACGTTGTCGTGGAGGACGACATTGTGGTTGACGCTGCTGCTATGTTAACCCTTGCGCCGGGAACCACGGTGCTGTTTGATGGTTATCTGTGGCTAAATGTGAAAGGGAATCTACAAGCGGAGGGTACAGCCGCTGCGCCGATTTATTTTGGCAGCCTCCATCCGGAAGAGTTTGAGGATGATGCTTTATGGGAAGGGATAACTCTCGGCGATTATACTGTCCCCGGCGACTGCGATGGCTCGCGCTTGCGTTATGCTACTATTGCCCACGCAAACGGTGGAGTATATGTGAATAGTTGCGCCCCAACGTTGGAGTATCTCACTTTGTTCAAGAACAACACCGGTATCGAACTCTACAACGCAGATGGTACTACTATTGCGCATAGTAACTTCGTGGAACACATCTATTCTTGGGGCGGTATCTATTTTGGTTGGGCAACGAACGCCGGCAGTCAGAATGTGACCATCCGTGACAGCAACTTTTTAGGTATGAATGAGGATTACAATTCCATAGCCATAGAAAACAGCAGCAGTTGTGATGGCTTGGTGATCCATAACTCTAACTTTATTCATCAGTGGGGGCTTCATATTGATTGCCAGGCGACTATATCTGGGAACTATTGGGGTTCTCCCAGTGGCCCTAACGTGAACTGGAGTGGGCAGCCCGGTGACGGGGCGATTATCGATATCGACACAGATGTGACAACTTACGAACCCTGGCTGACGTCACCGGCGATCAACGACGCAGCGATGGGAAACGTCATTGTCAACCGCACGGCGACCGATCACACCACCCTGACCTACGACGAGAGTTCCGGGACCTACACACGCTTTTATCCCGACGGCAGAATCGTGCACTTCGACGCCCAGGGCTATCACGACTACACTTTGTTGCCCGGCGGCCGCAAGACGGTCTACAGCTACACCGTCGATGGCGCGTTGTCTGCGATGGGTATTATCACCCCCGGCGGGAGTACGCCGGTCTGGACCTGGGACTTCACCTACCAGGACGGCAAACTCAGCCGCATCACCGATCCTGCCGGGCGCGCGACCGGCTTCACCGTCGATGAACACAACCACCTCACGCAGGTCACTTTTCCCGATGCCAGCACGCGCCAGTTCTACTATAACGAACGTGGTCTGCTGACCCAACAGGTCGATCCTGCCGGGCAGGTCAGTGAGTACGTCTATGACGGCTACGGCCGTTTGACCGCACATACTACGCCACCTACCACGGTCTACGATCCGGCGACCGGGCAGACGACGATGGAACAGGGCGTGCGCGCCTTCGCGCCGAGTGATGTTGCGCAGCTCATTAACGGGACACCCGCCAGCAGCCCTGCCAATCCGGCGTCCGCCGTGCCGACTTCCACGCTGCTCGTGGACAGCGTGACCTACGCCGATGGCAGCACGCGCAGCGGGCACACCAACGCCTGGGGCCAGTGGACCGACCAGACCGACGCCTTGGGCCGCACCACCGTCTACACCCGCGACGTGAGCAATAACCTCACGGGTTTGGTTCAGCCGGAAGGCGATTGCATTGTCGCCACTTATGACGACGCCGGACGCCCCACCTACGCCGCGCGGATGGGCGCGGAACAATGTGCCCTGTCGCCGGAACAGCGCGATCCGGCGCAGCTACAGAGCACGACCTTTACCTACGAAGCGCGTTACGGGCAGGTCAAGACCCAAACGGATGCGCTCAGCCAAACGACGGTTTATACCTACGATTACGAACTCGACCTGGGCGACGCCGGGAAGTTGGTGCAGATCGCCTACCCGCAAGTCCAGGATGAAGCAGGCGTGTGGCACACGCCGGTCGTGAGCTACACTTACAATGCATTGGGCCTGTTGGCCGAAGAGACCGCGCGCGATAGTACGGTGACGCGCTACACCTACACACAAGGCACACCGGACGAATTGCACGGCGGGGCGAATGCCGTCTTTGCTGCCGGGGTGATCACCCCGGTACCGGGCTTGCGCGCCCAGGTTGTGCGTATCAGTGGGGACACTGTTGTGACCACCACCTACACCGGTTTCGACGCCCAGGGCCACGCTCTGACCACGATTGCCCCTGATAGCAGCGCGACGCACTCGCTGTACGACGTGATGGGCCGGGTGATCAGTACCACCAGCGCTGTAGGGGTGACGGCCCTCAGAACGTATGACACCGCCGGGCGATTGGTCACAACCACCGTTCAACGCCCCGATGATCCCATTACCGTCGTCACCGAGTATGTGTACGATGCCGAGGGCCGCCAGATTGCCACGCGCACTACTGCCGGAGCGCACGTCGTCGAAAACCGCACCTACTACGACGCCAACGGTCGCCGTGTGGCCGAAGAGGACGCCTTGGGCCGCGTGACGCGCACCATCTATGACGCCGCCGGGCAGTTGCTCTACACCGTGGACCCACTGGGCCAGCCCTCCGGCACGACGGCCTACGACCTGAACGGGCGGCAAACGTGGATCACGGACACCGCCGGAAGCGTGACGTACAACGAATACGACGCCTACGGTCAACTGGCGCGCAGCGTGCAGAACTGGGAAGACGGCGTCTTCGATCCTGCCGCCCCGGACCGCGATCTGGAGACCCGTTACCAATACGATCAAATGGGCCGCGCGCTCATCGTCACCGACACGGTGGGCAGTATGACGCGCACCTGGTACGACGACGCCGGGCGCACCCTGGGTAGCATCGCCCACTGGGACGGCGCGACTACCCTCGCGGAGTGCGCTACACTTCCCGCGACCCGCGCCGCCAACCTCTGCACGCAGTATGCCTACGACGCGGTGGGGCGCACCATTATCGTCACCGATACCGTCGGTACAATGGCGCGCACCTTCTACGACGTCGCCGGGCGCGTGACCGCGCGCGTGGAAAACTGGAATCCCGCGACGCTACAATCGCCCGACCAGTGCGTGCTCTCCGCCGCCAACATCGGCGTCGAAAACATCTGCACGCGCTACGGTTACGATCAGTTGGGCCGCCAGATCACCACGACTAACGCCCTGGGGCAGACGAGCTTGACCGTCTACGACGCCTACGGCCGTGCTTTCCTCAGCGTGGCAAACTGGAATGGCACACCGATTACCGGCGCGGACGATTGCGCCTTCCCGCCGGCGCAGCCCGACACCAACCTCTGCACAGTGACCGAGTACGACTACGACCGCCGCAGTGCTACGCTAAACGCCCTGGGAAACCGCACCGAGTTCGGCTACGACGCCCTGGGCCGCGTGGTGACCACGACGCGCTACCTGGGCCTGCTCCCCGTGACCACCGTCATCCACTACAACCTGCTGGGGCAGCGCGTGGGCCAGACCGACGCACGCGGGAACACGGCCACCTTCATCTATGATGCCCTGGGCCGCCAGATCGAGACCGTCACGCCGGAGGGCCTCATCACGCGCCAATACTACGACGTTGCGGGGCGGGTGGAAAAGGTGCAGGATGCAGGAGGCAAGATTACGGCATACGAGTATGATGCGCTGGGGCGGCGAATCGCGGTGAGCGATCCGTTGAGCCAGACCACGCGCTTTGCTTACGACGCGCTGGGCGCTCAGACGGCGATCACCGACGCCAACGGCATCGTCACCGCCTACGCGTACGACGCGCTCAACCGGCTGAGTGCGGTGACGGAGAATCAGCGAATGGGCGAATCAGCGAATTACGAGACGAACGTCGTGACGCAGTATGCCTATGATGTTCTCGGCAACCGCACCGTCATCACCAACGCGCGCGCCTACACGCAGTCCTTCACCACCTACGACATCTTGGGCCGCCCTGTTATCGTCGAAGACGCGCTGGGGAACCGCACCTACACCGCTTACGATGCCCTGGGCCGCCGCACGGTCGTCACCGATGCCGATGGCCTGGTCACACACTACCTCTACGACGGCCTCAATCGCCTGCTCGAAATCCAGTACCCCGACGCTACCGTAGAATATGCGTATGATGCATTAGGCCGCCGCACCGCGATGACCGACACCGCCGGCGTAACCACCTACCAATACGACGACCTGGGCCGCGTGATTCGCGTCACCGACCCGTTCACCGGCGTCGTCGAGTACGGCTACGACCTGGCCGGCAATCGCACCGCCCTCACCGTCACCCACAACGCCCAACCCACAACCACGCACTACGCCTTCGACGCCGACAACCGCCTCATCCAGGTCACCGACTGGGCCACCGGCACAACCACCTACGCCTACGACCCCGCCGGGCGTCTGAGCACTGTCACGCTGCCCAACGGGGTCGTCACCGCCCACGGTTACGACGCCATCGGTCGCCTGACCAGCTTGACGCACACCAAAGACGGTATGGTGCTCTCCAGTTACCACTACGTGCTGGACGACGTGGGCAATCGCACGCACGTCACGGAGACCGGCAGCGGCGTCACGCGGGTGATTACCTACACTTACAGATGTAATAACCTGTCAAGAGGGAAAAGCTGTGCTATGATAAAGACGCAAGGCGGGCAGGGGCAAAGCGCGTGAAAACGGCCGCGGACACAAGGCTACTTTGTCCGGGGAGCAATCATCGTGGGCCGTCCCTTTCAGATGCCTGCCGCGAAAAAGCGTGACTGAAATCAAGAAAGAGGAACCGGGCCGGAGATCAAGTCAAGTTTTGGGAACGCCAATATCAGCCGGAAGCAAACGAATGGTTTTGGAACCCCAGTGAACGGTGGGCAGGTCAGCGCCGCAGCCCAATTGTGTCAAAAGCTGATGTGTGCGCGCGGCGGCGGTCAGCCCGTCGGGGCGATTGGCGCTGCGGAGGGCGACCACAAAGCCAAAGAGTTTGCGGGCCAGGCGTTCAGGTTCGGCAAAGCGATCGACACATTGCTCGGACAAGACGTGCCAGACGCTGACCAGCAGTTTGCGGGCGATGGCGACGATGGCTTTGTTGTAGCCCAGGCGGGGTTCGAGGCGGGCGAGTTCGGCGCGCCAATGGGGATGGGTGCTGGCGGCGCTGTGGGCGGCTTCGACGAGGGCGCAGCGCAGGTCACGGCGTCCGTCTTTGGTGAGGCGTCCGCGGCGGGTGGTTTGCCCACTGTCGTGGACGCGGGCGCCCAGGCCGGCGTAGCCGACGAGGTGCTTGGCGCTGGGGAAGCGGGAGATGTCGCCGATGGCGGCCAGCAGGGTCATGGCGGTGAGGAGGCCCACGCCGGGCAACTGCACCAGGAAGGGCACGCGCTCATCCTGGGCGGCGAGGGCTTTGAGCAGCGTTTCGATGTGCGCGCACTGGGTCTGGGCGCAGTCGAGGGTGGTCAAATCGCAGTGAATGCGCACCTGCTCGGTCGGGGTGAGGTCGAGGTGGAGCCACCAATCGCGCTGGGCGGCGCTGAAGGGATCGCCGTCTGGTGGGGCGAGGTGGTAGCGGTGCAGGACGGCGTGCAGGCGGTTTTTGGCCTGGGTGGCCAGCTTGACCATCTTGGCGCGTTGGGCGATGAGGGCGCGCAGCTCGCGCACTTCTTGCGGCGGAACCCAGATGCCGTTGAGCAGGCCGGCAGTGTGCAGTTCGGCCAGGCGCGCGGCGGCAATCTTGTCGTTCATCACCGGCATACTGGTGATGAGTTTGACGTGCGGGGGATGCACCACCGTCACTGAATGCACGTGGGGTAGCAGTTCGTCGTAGAGCTGGTAGGTGTTGCCGGTCATCTCCAGCACCACCGCGTCCTGGGGTGTCAGCGTTTTGTTGATCCAGGTCTCCAGGCGGGACAACTCGACGCGCTGCGGGCCAAACACGGGTTGGCGGTCGGGCGTTACCCCGACGGCGACCAGGTAGTGCTTATGCACATCCAGTCCAATAAAGCGCTGCGGCATTGGCAAATTCTCGGTCATCGGTCTCTCCTTGGCTCAGTGGGGCAGGGCCACCTGCCCTGCGGAGGCCGGGCACGTTCAGTTTGCGGGACGATACTTCACACACAGATACGGGCTGTGACCTGTGCAGACCAGGTCCTCCCAGTCGAGTGGAAGCGAGCGGGCGGTCAAACAGGACGGCGGACTGGCCGGAGGCGAGTCATCTCGCGCGGCTTTCCATAGGTGTAACGACCGGTCCTCACGTAGCGTCCCCGGAGCCTACGTTCCCGCTGCTCAACAGAGGTAAGTGTGCTCCAGAACGTGCCCGGCGCAAGGCCGCGGCGTCCCGCGCACCTTGACAGTTACATACTAACACGATGGCCTCTACCGGCTCACTGAGGCAGATTACTCCACCGGGGAGAACTATGCCTATGTGTATGATGCTGTCGGTAATCGTGAGGTAATGACGAATGCGACGGGCATTTACACCTACACCTACGACGCTGCGAACCGCCTGACAAGTATCGAGCATCCCGCTTTGAGCTTCCAGACCTATAGTTGGGATGATCGCGGCAATTTGATCCACGATGGCGTGTATACCTACACTTACAACGCCGCCGGACGAATGGTGCAGGCGCAGAACCTCACCGCCACGCTGGTGTACACCTACAACGCGGATGGTCTGCGCGTCGCGCGTTCCCAATCCGTTGCCTCCGTTCAATCCGTTGACACCTTCACCTGGGAATGGGCCACGGGCGTGCCGGAACTGTTGAGCGACGGCGAGTCTCTGTACCTTATCGGCTACGATACGTTGGGTTGGGACGACGGTAACGACTGGACATTTGTGCTGCCCGACGCGCTGGGTTCCGTGCGCCAGGAGACCGACGCCGCTGGCGCGGTGACGGCGGTGCGGGAGTGGTCGCCGTATGGAGAAGAGCTTGGCGGGGCGCAGAATGGCTTGGGGTATACTGGGGAGTGGTTCGATGCGAATGTGGGGTTGACGTATCTTCGGGCCAGGTGGTATGACGTGGAAACAGGACGGTTTACGCAGCGCGATCCGGTGGCGACCAGCACGTTCTATCGCTATGCCAGCAATAATCCCATCAACTGGGTGGATCCCACCGGTTACTTCTCAGAAGATCTCATTCAACGCAGTGTCTACCCAGCCAGTATTGCTGAGCTAGCGGCTTCTTTTAGTCCTGATCCGGCTCTTGAATGGGGGCAATTGGCTGTGCCTTATGATTCACCAGATGCAATTTACTATTATGATTCACTGGTGCGACCAGAATTCTCCGGATTACTGTGGCTGCTTAAGCACGCGGGACACGGCGACCGGCTACGAAGTGGGCGGTTGGTCCGCAAAGGCTGGAATCTGGAAATCGAATGGACGCCAGAATGGACATTGGCAAAGCCGGATGGTTGCGCCAGTAGCAACGAATTGTTTCTGACGCGCGAGCGGGGCTGGCTGGGCAACTTGATTTTTGGACCACACACCAAACTCTTGCGCGACTACGTGAACGATCTGGCTTCCCAAAACAGCATCCTGGGTGGTTACGTGTTCCACGAACTGCGCGGAACTTGGGGAAACGATAAAGTCATTGATGGTTACTCGCCTGTGCCAGACCTGTTGACCGTGGATATCGGACTGTCGGCGCCAGTCGGGGATGTGGGGGGAATGGCTAGTATCTCAGTGGATCGTTATGGCACCAAATACGAATCGGGGGGCGGTTCTTATGGCCTGGGGCTTCCCGTCAATGCGGATGTTGGCGCGGTGTACGTGGGGGATCATTATCTTTCGCTGGTAGATGTGATGCATAGGAAAGAATCCAAAGCCTCACCGGAGCAAATCTCAGCCTTCTGGAGAGGCTGGAGTACTGGGGCATCAGTCCAGATGTTCCGGGGTGGAGGTTGGTTGTTAGCTGATAACGGAACAGCCGGAACTATATTCACCAGTGGTGTATTGAGCATTGGGGTGGGAGGATCAAGAGGATTCACTGAGTATAAACAAGAATTGTTTACCAGCGGTTGGGACACGCTAAATGAAGGTTTTCGCGCTATTTCTTGGGAAGATGCGCTGCTTGAGCCTGCGTACCCTGACGCTGGAGAATAAGGGGAGATAGAATGCAAAAAACATTTGTGGCTCGCCAGTGGCTGTTTTGGGGACTCGGATGTATAGTTGTATGTTATTGCGCCAATTTGTTATTATCCTGTACACGCGAAGTTGTGAGGAGATATCAAATTGGCGTAATTCCCACACCCACACCGCATTATCAACCTATGTCAGGAAGTGCATACGTAGTCTCAAATACGGACTTACTGGCAGGCCCTGACCTGAAAACCTGGGCACAGGATTGGGGAGGCAAGGGGAGCCAGGTGGAAATTCTGGAGGCACAATGGTATTATATCCACACATCGCATGGTGAAAGAGCATGTTATATATACCGCATACGCTTGCCTTCCGGTGATGAAAGTAAATGGCTTGAGCAAGATGAACTTACACAAATCCCCGGCAGCCCCTTGCCCCGCGACCAGGTATGTTACCCAGAAGGATATCCCGATCATTCTCCTTTGTTGGGAATCGGGTGGGATTGGACCAATGTAGGTCCTAACCGCAGAGAAACGCCGGGATGGGGGTATGTCAATGTCGGGGAAGGGCAAGGCGCAACCGTGTTTTTTGCAGCAAATCCGATGGTATCAACCAGCATTCGTAATCCTCTTGTGCGTCACGGCCTGCAATTGGAGATTTGGGAAGCGCATTGGTATTCCCAAGGCAATAATGGCTGTTATATGTATCAGATCCGCGACCCGGAATCGGGAGTGGAAGGCTGGCTGCCCGAGGATGTGCTCAGTCCGGATTTGAGTCAGTCTTCACCGAAACATTGTCTTTTATTCGCCGGCCGCGAGTGGATAGTCAAACCGCTACAACCCTGAAGGAGCATGCAGGCGCCTATCGGCGCAAGGTTGCCCCTGATAGATGCGGCATTGTTTCATCTGACGGCTCTGTTCTGTGCGTGGCACGATCCTGCTGGTGTGTTCTGGATGTCATCGCCAACCGTCTGCTCCGCGTCACCGACTGGGCCACCGGCACAACCACCTACGCCTACGACCCCGCCGGGCGTCTGAGCACTGTCACGCTGCCCAA
>ENA-UOUL01001909-UOUL01001909.1-bioreactor-metagenome-genome-assembly--contig:-NODE-1909-length-26646-cov-5.440288_pt1 | contig 26646 bp, 24 predicted proteins | sample MGYA00249838_ERZ747220 | MGnify/ENA primary metagenome ERZ747220 (study PRJEB28778, sample SAMN05720191) | bioreactor metagenome | isolation source: Anaerobic biogas reactor | place: USA:Washington...
GACCGGCGGTGGAGCGATTCGCTGGCGGCACGACCTCCCCGGCGTACCGACGTCGGCCAAGTTCGTCGGCCCCGGCCGCGTCCTGGTCACTTCGACACACGGACGCGTGATGATCCTGGAGTCGCAGTCGGGCAAGCTCGCCATGCCTGCGCGCGATCTGTGGAGCACCGTGCCGGAGGATCTCTCGGCCGGGCTGGACGAGTGCGTCAGCGGCGGCGCCGGCTGTGCCATCGCCGCGCCGCCCGCCGTCGACTGGGCGGCCGAGCGCATCTTCCTCAACTTCTTCCCGCAGGGCGCCAAAGCATCGCAGGTCAAGACGCTCGGATACGGGCAGAACGGCGACCAGCGCACATTGACCGACCAGTGGGCCACGGATCTGCCGGGCGGCGTGGTCGGCCCGCCGGTGGTCTCGAACGACGGCAAGACCGTGTACGCGTTCGGTCGCGACAACAAGCTGTATGCGCTCGACGCCGCGACGGGCGCGATCCGCTGGAGCCACGACGTCGGCGACTCGGGCTTCGGCACGCTGAGCCTGGTGGACCAGTCGGTGATGGACGAGGACTCGGTGCTGCTCTGCCGCAAGAAGGGGCTCGACGTGCGCCAGGAGGACCTGCTGGCCCACCTGGCCGCCGTGCCCGACAAGTCGCTGGGGGGCATTTATGCCGCTCACGTGGTGGAACACCTGCCCGCCCCGCGGCTGTGGGAGTTCGCGCAGCTCTGCCACCGCAAGCTGCTCTACGGCGGGCCGTTGGTCCTGGTCACGCCCAACGCCGCGAGCTTGAGTATCTTTTACCACACCTTTTACAAGGACCTGACCCACAACAAGCCCATCCACCCGCAGGCGCTGCAGTTCCTGTTGGAGGCCAACGGCTTCCGTAGGGTGGAGCTCAGCTCCCTTTCGCCCATGCCGGAGGAACTCAAGCTCGACCTGCTGGACGTGGAGCTGGCCGCCGACGAGGCGCAGCGGCAGTGGGCGCTGACCCTGAACCGCGACCTGCAGCGGGTGAATGGCCTCCTCTTTGGCGACCAGGATTGCGTGGCCTGCGCCGTCAAATGAGCGGGGAGGGGCGAGCTCGGTGAGGATCCTGCACGTCAATATCGGCTACCCGCCCTTTATCGGCGGCGCGCAGGTCTTTGTGCAGCAGGTCGCCCGGCGGCTGGCGCAGCGCGGCCATCGGGTGGAAGCCTGGGTCAGCGACGCGCTGGAGGTCGATCACCTCTGGTCGCACAGGAAGGGCCGTCTCCCCGTGGGGCAGGAGCAAGACGAGGGCGTCGTCGTCCGGCGGTTTGCGGTGCGCCACCTGCCGGCGCTGCCCTATTCGTATCACGCGCTGCGCCGGCTGGCGGTAATGGGCTCGCAGCGCGCCGGGGTCAGCGAGGCGGCGCTGTGGCGGATGGCCCGCTACACCCCGTGGCTCCCCTCGCTGGAGCGATCCTTCGATTCACAGGATATGCCCTTTGATTTGGTGCACGGCTGGAACATCCCCTTCGAGTCGCTGCTGGGCCCGGCCTGGCGCTGCGCCCGGCGCGCCGGGATCCCGTTTGTCCTCACGCCGCTGGTGCACCTGGGCGGGGCGGGCGACCAACGGGTGCGCCAGCTTTACACCATGCGCCACCAGATGTCGCTGATCCGCGGGAGCGACGCCGTCATCGCCCTGACCGCCATCGAGGCCGACTATTTGGTGTCGCAGGGCGTCGCCGCCGAGCGGGTGCGCATCGTCAGCGGCGGCGTCGATGCGGCGGCCCTCGGCCGCGGCGACGCGGCGCGCTTCCGCGCCCGCCACGGCATCGCCCCTCCCTTCGTCCTCTATATCGGCGCGCTCAACGAGCACAAAGGGGCCACCTACCTCGTGCAAGCCCTGGGCGAGCTGCGGCAGCGCGGCTACGACGGCGACCTGGTGATGCTCGGCCAGCCCATGGCCCACTTTCAGCGGTTCTACGACTCCCTGCCCGAGGGATGGCGCGCCCATTGCCACCTCCTGGGCGCGGTCAGCGAGGAGGACAAGGCGGACGCGCTGGCCGCCTGCGCGATGCTGGCGCTTCCCTCCCGCACCGAGTCGTTCGGCCTGGTGTATCTGGAGGCCTGGGCGGCGGGCAAGCCCGTCATCGGCGCGCGGGCGGGGGCCGTGCCCGCAGTCGTGGAGGACGGGGTAGACGGGCTGTTGGTTCCCTTTGGCGACGCGCCGGCGCTGGCCGCCGCCATCGCGCGGCTGCTGGACGATCCCGCGTTGGCCCAGCGCATGGGCGCGGCGGGGCAGCGCAAGGTGCGCGAGCGCTTCACCTGGGAGCGGGCGGCGGCGCAGTTGGAGGAGCTCTATCGGGAGCTGGCGGGAGGCGGCGGCTAGATGCGCATCCTGCAGGTCGTGCACTGGTTCCTGCCTCGCCACACCGCCGGCAGCGAGGTCTACACCTACCAGCTCGCGCGGGAGCTGGCGCAGCGCCACGAGGTGGCCCTCTATTGCCGGGAGGAGGGGCGCCCCGAGCGCGAATTGGCCGCGGAAGATGACGCCTACGCGGGGCTGCCGGTTCATCGCGTGTACTATAACGCGCCGCCCGGCCCGACCCAACTGGCTCGCCGCGCCCTGGCGCGCTTTCGCAACCCCCAGATCGCGCACGATTTCGCCGCCTATCTCGATCGCTACGCAGGCGGCGGGCCCGACGTGGTGCATTTTCAGCACCTCTTCAAGCTCTCCGGCGAGCTGATCTCTATCTGCCGGCGGCGGGGTATTTCCACAGTAGTCACCCTGCACGACTACTGGTTTCTGTGCTACAACGGCCAGTTGCTGCGGCCGGGCTTGCGGCCCTGTTCGGGCCCGTTGGGCGGGGCGCGCTGCCCGGGCTGCGCCGAGCTGCCGCTGCGGCCGTGGCAGCGCTGGGCGCTGGCCCCGGCATTGTGGCCGCTGTTCATCTACCAGACGCGCTATCTGCGGCGCTGCCTGCGCCAGGCGGACGCCCTCATCTCACCCTCGGCCTATCTGGCGGAGGTGTTCGCCCGGCACGGCTTTCGCGGGCGCGTCCGGGTCTCGGACAATGGCAGCGACGTTTCCTGGCAAGTGAGCGAGGGCCGCACCCCGCATACGCCGTTGCGTTTCGGCTACATTGGCACCATCGCCCCGCACAAGGGGCTGCACGTGCTACTGGACGCCTGGGCGGGGCTGAGTGGGCAAGCGGAGCTGTGGGTCTATGGCAGCGCCGGGGCCGACGCCGCTTACGCGCAAGCGCTCCAGGCCCGGGAGCTGCCGGGCGTCCGCTTCCAGGGGCCCTTTGCCCACGCCGATATCGCCCGGGTGCTGGCCGAGCTCGACGTGCTGGTGGTCCCCTCGGTCTGGGCGGAGAACTCGCCGGTGACGATCCACGAGGGGCGGACCGCGCGGGTGCCGGTGTTGGCGTCCGAGATCGGAGGCATGCCCGACCTGGTGCGGGAGGGACGGGCGGGGTGGCTCTTCCGGGCGGGGGACGCGGCCGACCTGCGGCGTCAGATGCAGCGGCTCGTGGATGACCCGGCCCAGGTGGCTCAGGTCAGCCAGGGCATCCTGCCGGTCAAGTCCATCGCCGCGCAGGCCGCCGAGCTGGAGGCGCTCTACGCCGGGCTGGCGAGCCGCCGGAGCGCCTGAGGTTTTGACAAGCGGTCAGCTTGCCGTATACTAGATCGTGGCCAGGTGGCAGGTATCGTTCAGCGTCACGATCTCGAACACGCCCTCGCGGTACTCAAAGACGTTGAGGCAGGCGTTATCCTGGCGGATGCGCCAAAAGTGCGAGTTATCCAGGCCCAGCACGGCGCAGAGCAGCACCTTGTTCACCACCTGGTGCCCGACCAGGGCGATGGTTTGTCCGGGATGGGCAGCGATGGCCCCTTGCAGGGCGGCCACAGCGCGCTCGCGCACATCTTGCAGCGTCTCGCCGCCGGTGGGGCGCGCCAGGTGCGGCGCCGCGCGCCAGAGGGCGTGGGCTTCCGGCTCGGCCTGGGCCACTTCCTCCGGCGTGTGCCCGGCCCATTGGCCATAGTTGATGTCCAGCAGGCCATCGAGGATTTGCACGGGGAGGTTCAGGGCCTCCGCGAGGGGTCGGGCCGTCTCGCGGGTGCGCCCGAGCGGCCCGGCGTACAGGGCCGTGATGGGCCAAGTCGCCAGCTTGCGCGCCAGCGCGCGGGCCTGGGCGCGTCCCGCGTCATTGAGCGGGACGTCAAGCTGGCCGCGGAAGCGTTCGATGCGGTTCCACTCCGTCTGTCCGTGCCGGACGAGCACGATGCGGGTCATGGGGGCCTCCTTGGGGCGCGGTGAGCTGCTCGCATTGTAGCGCCATCGCCCCGCCAGGCCAATCCGGCCATGTTTCACGTTTTACATCGCCCACACGTTTCACGTGCAACCTATCACGAGAGGTGTCCAGTGGGGTCTAGCCAGGAACACGCCACGCCGGCCGTCATGGACTATGAGGGCAGCGGCTATCGCACCGAGTTCTGGGAGGGGCAGGGACGCGAGTACGAGGATGCCGCCGAGCGGATCGCCCTCCGCGCGCTGATCCCGCCCCGCGGGCGGCGCCTTGTCGACCTCGGCGCGGGCTTTGGGCGGCTGGCCGACCTCTATGCGGGCTATCAGCAGGTGGTCCTGCTGGACTATTCCCGCTCCATGATGGAGGACGCCCGCCGGCGCCTGGGCGCTGACCCGCGCTTCACCTACGTGGTGGGCAACCTCTATAGCCTCCCCTTCGCCGATGGCGCCTTTGACACCTCGGTCATGGTGCGCGTCATCCACCACCTGGCCGAGCCGGGTACGGCCATCGGCGAGATCCGCCGCATCCTCTCCAGCGATAGCCGCCTGGTGCTGGAGTTCGCCAACAAGCGCAACCTCAAGGCCATCGCCCGCTACCTGCTCCGCCGGCAGCCGGACAACCCCTTTGCGCGGAAGCCCTACGAGTTCGTGCCGCTGAATTTCGACTTTCATCCCCGCTTCATCGGCGATCTGCTGGCCGGGGCGGGGCTGGATGTGCAAGCCAAGCGGTGTGTTTCCGCCTTTCGCCAGCCCTGGCTCAAGAGACATATCCCCGTGCGCGCCCTGGCCGCGCTGGATGGCCTCTTGCAGGCGCCCACGGCGCCGCTGGAGTGGACCCCCAGCATCTTTTTGCGAGCCCGGACGGCCGGCGAGGCCGCGCCGCTGCCCGCCAGCCCCTTCCGCTGCCCCGCCTGCCACAGCGCCGAGCTGCGCCCGGGCGACGAGGCGTTGATGTGCTCGGGCTGCGGACGGGCGTGGTCCACGCGCGAGGGGATTTACGATTTCAAGACGCCGCTCTAGGCGGGGAGGATCGCGGTGAGGGTCGCCTGTCTCCAGGAAAACCTGGCCAAGGGGCTTGCCATGGTCAGCCGAGCCGTGGCGACCCGCAGCGCGCTGCCCGTCCTGGCGAATATCCTGCTGCGCACCGCCGGAGGCGAGCTTACCCTATCCGCCACCGACCTGGAGCTGGCCATCGGTTATCGCGTGGGGGCCAAGGTGGACGAAGATGGCGCCATCACGGTCCCTGCGCGCCTGCTGGCCGGGTTCGTCACCTCGTTGCCGCCGGAGCGCATCGACTTGGCGGTGGATGTGCGAACCAAATCGCTCAACCTGCGCTGCGCCCAATACGAGACGAGCATCAAAGGCATCGACGCCGTCGAGTTTCCCCTCTTGCCCGCCGCCGCCCCCGATGACCCGGTGATCGCCCTGGCGCCGGAGCTCTGGCGCGAGATGATCGAGCAGGTGACGCTGGCCGCGGCCGCCGACGAGAGCCGCCCCGTGCTCACCGGCGCGCTGTTACGGCTGGAGGGCCACACCCTCATCCTGGCCGCTTCCGACGGCTTTCGGCTCTCGGTGCGCTCCGCCGAGCTGCCGCGCGAGATGGGAAACGTCCAGGAAGTGGTGGTCCCCGCCCGCGCGCTGCAAGAGGTGGGCCGCGCCTGCCAGGAGGAGCCGAACGAGCCGGTGGCGATGAGCATCTCGGCGCAACGCAGCCAGATCTTTTTCCGCGCGGGCAAGATCAGCCTGGTCTCGCAGCTCCTCGAGGGCAGCTTTCCCGACTATAGCCGGCTCATCCCCACAGGCTATGTCACCCGCGCCACGCTGGACACCGCCCAATTCCGCGACGCCGTTCGACTGGCCCTCTTTTTCGCTCGCGATTCGGCCAATATCGTGCGATTGCGCCTGATCCCCGCCGGCGCGGGGCCGCGCGGCCAAGTGCAAGTGGCCGCTTCCTCCGCCGAGGCCGGCAGCCACGTTGGGCAGCTCGCCGCCGCGGTGGAGGGCGACGAGATGTCCATCGCCTTCAACGCCCGCTACCTGCTGGAAGCGCTGAACGTCATCCACGCCGAGCAGGTGACACTGGAGGCCACCGCCCCCACGCGGCCGGGGCTCCTCCGGCCGGCGGGCGACCCCACCTTTTTGCACGTGATCCACGTCATCGTGGTCTAGAAGACCCTGCGAGTCGCGCGAGATGTACGGCTAGAGCTTGGCCCAGGCATCCTCGACGCCCAAGGTCCAGCCGAACCAGATCGCATACTTTTCGATGTGCTTGACCCATTGGCCGAGCGCGATGTCGGTGTTGACCCCCACCGCCACATCCCAATTGGGCGCCTCCAGCAGCCAGGTGTGGCCATAGCCATTGCCGCCCTCGCCTCCGGCGGTAAAGGTGCCCAGCAACTTGACCCCGGCGGCCTTCCACTTGATCTCGTCCTGCCTCATGAGCTCCAGGAGCCTATCCCGCTCCTCCTTGGGCGTCAGACGCCAGGGATTGCCCAAGGTAAAGCTCCACATGATCCGAACCGGCGTATCCACGTTCCCACCCTGCCCTTTCCGGCCCATGGCCCTGATTGCCGAGTGGATGCGGCAGGTCCGCGCCCCTGCCCAGGCGTGCGATGGAGATCGGCACTTGTGGCGTCCCGCCTGCGCGATGGTTCCTAGGAGAGCTGAACACGACGATCGCCCGGCTCGCGGAGCGGCGCGGGGATCATGATCGCAGTATACCGCAGGGAGACCCAGCCTGTCAATGGCTTTTTGCTTCATATGCTTGGCGAATTGCCCATTCTGTAGTATACTAGGCGAAAGCTGAGGCTTGAGACTGCTCGGTCCATCGGCTTGCCAGCCAGCGAAATCCAGGGAGGTCGCCAAGATGAAAATCTCCTGCCTGCAAGAGAACCTCGCCAAGGGGCTATCCACCGTCGGGAGGGCCGTGGCCACCCGCAGCACGCTGCCCGTCCTCTCCAACATCCTGCTGGCCACGGACAAGGGCCAGCTCAAGCTCTCCGCCACCAACCTGGAGATCGGCATCAGTTGCTGGGTGGGGGCCAAGATCGAGGAAGAGGGAGCGGTCACGGTGCCGGCGCGCCTCCTGTCCGATTTCGTCAACCAGTTGCCCGCCGACCGCATCGACATGGCGCTGAACGCGCGCACCAAGACGCTGAACCTGCGCTGCGCTCGCTATGAGGCAAATATCAAGGGCATCGATGCCGCCGAGTTCCCGCTGATCCCCACGCTAGGCGAGGATGGCCAGGTGAGCCTCGGCCCGGAGAGCCTGCGCGAGATGATCGAGCAGGTTACGCTGGCCGCGGCGACGGACGAGAGCCGCCCCGTGCTCACCGGCGTTCTGGCCAAGCTGGAGGGTGACCAACTGACCCTGGCCGCCTCCGACGGCTTCCGGCTCTCCGTGCGGAAAGCCCAGCTCCCGCAGGCAGTTGCCCAGCCGCAGGAGGTGATCATCCCCGCTCGCGCGCTGCAAGAGCTGGGGCGGGTCAGCGCCGAAGAGTCCGAGGCGGTGCAGATGGTCATCTCGACGCAGCGCAGCCAGGTCTTTTTTCACATGACCAGCGTGGATCTGGTTTCCCAGCTGGTGGAAGGGGCTTTTCCGCCCTATCAGCGCATCATCCCGGCCTCCCACGCCACGCGAACCGTATTGGATACCGCCAGCTTTCGCGACGCCATCCGCCTGGCCTTCCTCTTTGCCCGCGACTCGGCCAATATCGTGCGCGTCCGGGTCACGCCGGGCGAGGCCGGCGGCAATGGCCATGTGACCATCTCGGCCACCTCGGCCGAAATGGGCGATAATGTGGGCGAGATGGATGCGCAGGTCGAGGGCACCGAGGTGGAGATCGCCTTCAACGCCCGCTACCTGCTGGACGTGCTGAGCGTCATCAAGTCGGCGCAGGTGGCGCTCGAGACCTCCACCGCCTCCAGCCCCGGCGTCATCAGGCCAGTGGGGGGGTCCGATTTTCTGCATGTCATCATGCCCATGCACATCGCGCGCTAGGTGATGTCGCGGGCCAAGCGCAGGCCGAGTAGATGATTCTCAATTCGCTATCTTTGACCAACTTTCGCAACTATGTGCGGCTGGAGATCACTCTCCCGCCGCACATTACCATTTTGCAGGGAAACAACGCCCAGGGCAAGACCAATCTCCTGGAGGCCATCTATTACCTCTCCACCGCCACCTCGCCACGGGCCGAGACCGATCGTCAGTTGATCCATTGGCTGGCCGAACGAGACGTCCTCCCCTTCGCCCGGCTCGTGGGGCAGGTGACCAAGGGAGGCGAGGCGCTGCAGGTCGAGATCACCCTGATGAAGGGCCAAAACGGCAATTCGCATGCCGAGCTCACCCAAAAGGGCATCCGCGTCAACGGCGTCAACCGCCGCGTGAGCGAGTTGATCGGCGCCATCAACGCCGTGCTTTTTCTGCCGCAGGATATCCAGATCGTGGATGGCTCGCCCAGCCATCGCCGGCGCTACCTGAACACCCTCCTCTGCCAGATCGATCCTCGCTACTACCGCGCCCTGCACAAGTACGGGCAGGTGGCCTTCCAGCGCAACCACCTGCTGCGCCGCCTGCGCGACCGGCGCCAGGACCCGGAACAATTGAGCTTCTGGGACCGCCAGATGGTCGAGACGGGGGCCTACCTCCTCGCGCGCCGGCTCTGGCTGGTGGGCCGCCTGAACGAGGTGATTGCGGGCATCCACCCCGACCTGACGGGTCAGCAAGAGCACCTGCGCCTGGCCTACGAATCGAGCGTCGAGCTGGCGCAGCCGGCGCGAGCCGAGGATGGCCTGCAACTGGCGCTCTCGCTGGAAGCCGAAGGCGCCGCTCCGGACGTGGCGCGCCTCCGGCAGGCCTTTGAGGAGCAACTGGCGGCCAAGCGGCCCGAGGAGATCGCGCGCGGCGCCTCGCTCCTTGGCCCCCACCGCGACGACCTTCGCTTTCTGGTGAACGGCACCGACATGACCATCTATGGCTCGCGCGGGCAGCAACGCACCGCGGCGCTCAGCGCCAAGCTGGCCGAGGTGGAATGGCTCCACCAGGAGACCGGCGAGATGCCCATCTTGCTGCTGGACGACATGGTCTCCGAGCTGGACCCCGCCCGGCGCAACTATTTGCTGGCGATGCTCGCGCGCGCGCAGCAAGCCATCGTCACCACCACCGACACCGAGGGCTTTTCCCCCGAGTTCCTGCAACAAGCCACGCTCTATACCGTGCGCGAGGGGCAGCTAGAGCCCGCCAGCCTGCCTTAGGCCCGTCATCCCCCCCTATGCCCACGGCAGGTTACCCCAACGAGGGTTTGCCAGGATTTGACAATGTTGTATAATTCAGCTACACCATGTCCCCAGGGGGCGTGGCGATGCAGTTGGAGGTCTGAATGCGGCGAGAACGCGTAGCGGACGACATCTATGTGTTTATCAGCGAGCGGTATGCGCAGGTGGCGATGGGCGTGATCACCACCGAAGAGGGCGCGATCGTCATCGATTCCTCACCTTTCCCCAGCGAAACCAAGGAAGTGGTGGACTTTATCTCGAGTCGCGTGCCCCAAGGGGTGCGGTACGTCATCAACACCCATCACCACGCCGACCATACCTATGGCAACTATCTCTTTCCCGAGGCCGAGATCATCGCCCACCGCGGCTGCCGCGAGGCGATGGCGCAGGCGGGCGCCCAGGCGCTGGACAGGGCCAAAGCCGAGAACCCCGAGCTGGCCGAGATCGAGCTGCGGCTGCCCGATATCACCTTCGACAAGGAGCTGTTCATCCACCTGGGGGCGCGGCAACTGCGCCTGATTCATACGCCCAGCCATACGCCCGACACGATCATCGTGATGGTGGAAGGGGACAAGATCCTCTTCACCGGCGACCTGGTTATGCCGGTGCCCTATATCGTCTATGGCGATCCCGACCAGTTCCGCGCCGCGCTGGACTTTGTGCAGGAGCTCAAGCCCGAGAACATTGTGCAGGGGCACGGCGACATCCTGCTGCGCGGCGAGCTGCGACAGGACCTGCAAGACAGCATCTGCTACCTGGACAACATCCGGGACAAGGCGCGCGAGCTGGTGGAGAAAGGCGCCTCCCCGCGCGAGCTGGCCGCCATCGACATCGAGTCGTGCGGCAAATCGCGCATTCCCCTGGATGGCCTGGTCAAGCAGCTTCACCAGGCTAACCTGGCCTTCCTCTACAAAAAGTACAAGGCCCAGAAGCAGTCGGGGAGATAAACCAAGAGCCGCCCAGCCGGGCGGCTCTTTCATTATGGAGTGACGGCAGGGGAAGCGGCCGGCTTGGCCCGCGGGTCGCGCAAGCCGAGGGCGACGCCGCAACCCAGAGCGAAAAAGAGCGCCGCGAGGCCGAACAAGGCGTGGTATCCCACCCAATCGACGATCAGGCCGCTCGCGGCCAGCGCCATGCTGGTGATCCCCAGGATCGTGTTCACCAGCCCGATATAGATCGGGCGGTCCGCCCCAGGGGCGATATCCAGGATAAAGTTGACCTGGCCGATCATGATGCTGCTCTGATAGACGCCCTGCAGCGCGAAGGGCAGGAAGAAAAGGGGCAGCGAGCCCGCCAGGCCCGCGGACAGCGCGCCCAGGGGCGCGCCCATGCCAGCCGCCGCAGAAAGCACGATCACCATCTTGTTGCCGAACCGGGCGCTGATACGGCTCCACACAAAGTTGGCCGCGACAGAGAACACCGTCAAGGTCAGCAGGTACGTCCCCACGCTGCTCGCCGGCGCGCCGAGGTGGTCCTTGGCATAGACGATGTAAAAGGGCGTCGCGATGCCGCCGGCCACCACCAGCAGCATGCGAGCGATGATCAGCCGCGAGAGGTTCCGGTCCTGGCGCGCCAGGCCCCAGGCTCGCCGCAACTGGGCGAAAAAGGGCACCACCCGACCATCCACCGGCTCGATCGGCTCGACGATGGACGAAAACCCTATCACCGAAATGGTCATTCCCACAAAAGCGAGGGTGAAAAGCAGAGCAAAGTTGTCCGGGAAGGCCAGCCCCAGCGCCCCTCCCAGGATATAGCGCACCGCCGCGCCGCTTCCCAGCGCCAAGAGCCCCCCGAGAAAGCTGCGCCAGGCAAAGAACGACCCCCGGCGCCGCGCGGGGATGGTCTTGGCCACGATATCGAGGAACGAAATCCCGCTAAAGCCCTCGCCCAGCGAGAGCAGGGTGATAAAGACAAACAGGCACGCCAGCAGGGCCCCCGGATATCTCGCCCCCAAACCCCACACCGCCGCCGCCAGCAGCCCGAGCGAGACGCTGCGCACCACCGAGCACCAATGATAGAGCGGCATCTTGCGCTCCTGGCGCTGCGCATATCCCGAGATGAAAAGCTGGGGCAGAAACCACCCCGCGTTGCGGATGGGGGAGACAAGGCCCACCAGCAAGCTGGAGCTGGTGAGCTGCGAGATGAACCAACTCATCACCAACGAGGAGTCGATCATGGCCTCGGCCATGCCATAGGCGGTGCCGTTCAACACGCCCAGGCGAAAGTTGCGGCGCAGATGGCGCCGCGCTACAGGTCCGAGCTCGTCCAAGCACCCCTCCCAATCGCGTCCTGGCACATTCGTCCAGTCTACTCCAATTCGCCGAAAAGTCGAGCGCGGCTCCTGCCCCATAAACGACCAGGGGGTACGCCCATTGCGTACCCCCTGGTCCAGCGTGTGTAGTGATCGAAAGAACCTATCTCAAGCCATCGGCTGTGAGACCCCCAGGAAAAAGTGGTGCGGCAGGATGTTCTCCGCGCACAAGATGCTCAACCCCTGCACCTGCACCGCATCCGAGGCCAGCGCGCCGGGATGGACGTAGCAGGTGTTGGGAAAGCGCCCAAACTTGGCCTGATACCTCTGCGCTCCTGCGAGGATCTTGTCCTCCAGCGAGCGCTTGGGATCGTTGTCATACCACAAAAGCCCGCTGATCACGGCTGTCCTCCTTCTCGATGTCCCAGGACTCGCCGATGACCCGGAACTCGCGCGGCATCGTGGCCGTCATCGGCGCCTGCAACGGCATCATCTCGGGGCGCTGCATCGCCTGCCCGCCCTGAATCACCACCACGGGCGGCATCCCGCGCTGCGGCATCCAACCTTGCGGAGGCTGCGCCCACTGCTGCTGCGCCCAGTGCGGCTCCGGCCCCAAGTCCGTCGACGTCCTTCGCTGTTTGGTGAGCAGGAGGATCAGCGCGCTCATGGGGATGCTCGCCACCACCCCGCAGACGACGCCGATCACCACGGCCATGGCCTCGGCGCTCATGCGATAGCCCACGAAAACCGCCAGCGCCACACAGAAACAAACCACTGCCAAACCCAGAATCACCTTCATCTAGCACCCCTTGTCGCCTCGTTATCGCCCTGAGCGTCCTCGGCCAGAGCCATTGCCGTGGAGCCCCAGGATGGCGCCAAGCCGAAAGCCAGGGCCAGGGAAAGCAGAGCCGCCCTGAACCCCTGGGAGTAGGCCCGCGCCGCCCTGGAGCTCTCGTCATCGCTTCCGCAGAGCACCTGGGGAAGCCCGCCCGCCTGCTGGGTTGCCAACAACAGATCTCGGATCTCGTCCGTGCTCCACACGTGCCTCCTCATGGCCGAACGCTCCTGGCCGCCTGGCGCAGGCCCGCGCTCAGCAGGGCGGGCTTGGCCGCCCCCTCCTCCGACCAGTGGCGCCGCCTCCGGCGCTTCTCCTGGTGCAGCCAACTGATCACGCGCTGGATCTCCCGCTCGGTGACGAGCGCGCCCTGGATGCGGACCTGGCTATGCCCCGCCACCAGGATAAAGTCCCCGGCGCGCGCCAGCCGCTCTGCGCCAGTGCCAGAGAGCCCCGTCGCCACGCGCGCATCCTCAGCGCTGGCCACCTTGCCGACGACCCGGGCGGGAAAGTTGGCCTTCACCAGCGAGCCGATCACGCTAGCGAGCGGCTTTTGCGTGCAAGCTACCACATGGATCCCGGCCTCGCGCCCGCGCTGGGTGAGCCTGGTCAGCAGCTCTTGCGCGCGCTCGCCGCCCAGCAGGACCAGCTCGGCCAGCTCGTCCACCACCACCACGATCCGCGGCGAGACGATCCGCTGGGCATCGCGGCGCTCCATCTCGGAAGTCAGACGCTCCAACAGCCGGACGGCCTCCTCCGCGGTCCCGGCGATGGGGGCCAGCAGGTGCGGGAGGTCCTGGAACGGCGCGAGGCCGCGCTGCTTCATGTCAATGAGAGCAAGCTGGAGCATCCCTTGGTGGTTGTGGATCGCCAGCGAGGTGATCATGGACCGGGCCAGCGCGGTCTTGCCCGAGCCTGTGGTGCCTGAGACCAGCACATGCGAGATCTCGGGCGCCGGCAGGGAGAGCAGAACCGGGAAACCCTCCTCATCCAGCCCCAGCAGCGGCGCGCACCCCGGCGTGGCGGCCAGCCTGCTGCACAGCGGCAACAGGCGCACCGGCCCTGCCTCGGAGCGGGGGATGTCGATGTTGATCTGCCCCTCCTGCCGATGGATGCGGCAATCCGCCGCATTCAGGCAGAGCGCGATCTCTTCGGATAGCGTCTTGAGCCGGTTTATCCGCGCGCCCAACTGCGGCACGAACTGGAAGCGCACGAGCCGAGGCGTCACCAGCCCGCCCGCGACGCGGCCCGGCACGCGGTGGCTGGCCAGCACCATCTCGATCCTATTGGCCTGAAAGTCAAGCATCTGCCGACCGGTCATCTCGCTCCCCCCGCCTATGGCTGGCTGATCGTGGTCACCAGCTTGCCCTGCAGCTGAACGTTGCTGGCCAGCTCGTAGAACGGCTGCATGCTCGGATTGCGCGGCGCCAGCTTGACCCGATCGCCCTCCAGATAGACCTTCTTGAGCGTCGTCTCCTCGCGATCGATGATCCAGACCGCCAGGATTTCGCCTCCCACCAAGAGCCCCGGGTCCACGACCGGCTCCATGATGACCATGTCGCCATCGCAGATCATCGCGTCGATCATGGAGTCGCCCTGCACCTTGAGCGCGTAGACCGGCTGGCGGCTCCTGACCAAGCTGCTGCTCAACTCGATGGTCTCGCACTCGTGCACAGCCGACTCCGAGTCCGGCCAGGCGATGGGGCTGCCCGCGGCGATCTTGGCCACCACCGGCACGCTGCGCGTCGCGCCGCCCGCGTCAAATCCGCTATCCGGCGCGCCCCTGAGCAGCCGGATGCTCCGCGCCGCCCCGGAACGGCGCGAGATGTACCCCTTGCTCTCCAGCATGTCCAGGTCGCGCTTCACGTGGTCCTTGGAGGAAAGCTGCAGCGACTGCCGGATCTCTTCGACGCTGGGACACTGCCGCCCCTGCCGCCAACTGCGCTCCAGCAGTTGCAGGATTCGCTTCTCGTGATCGTGTAGCTCGGCATCCATCGGAATCCCTCCCGCCAGTCAGGCGCCTCACCGCGAAACGCCTGCTCGCTGAATGGAACAAACGTTCTGTATGGCGCAATTATACCAGAACAAACGTTCTTTGTCAAGAGGCGCGAGGCGATTCGTCACGGATTGTCATGATCCCCAACTTGCGCCTTACATTCGACCCGGCAGGCGGGCGCGACATAGGCGAGTTGACAGCCCCCAGCAGTTTGGCTATAATGGAATGGATGTAGGGACCGCCCCTAGCTTCTGGATAGGCTGTCTTTCGTCTGCATGGTTCGTGGGCGCGAACGGCCGACGGTTCGTGCCCTGGTCGTTGGAGACTCTGCTCGCGTCGCGGCGCGAGCGGCTTTCCTTGCCACCGTTGCCCGCAGTGACTGGCCGGTGGTGTGGCGTCTGTGGTGCAGGTCAGCGTTGATGTGCGCACCGCCCCGAATCCGCCAGGGGCTCGTGCCCAGAACGATCACGGAAAGGACCAGGCAATCGATGCTCCAGTTTCTCGTCCGCAGGTTGTTGCTCCTGATTCCCACGCTTGTCGGTATCTCGCTGGTGGCCTTTTTTGTTATCGAGCTTCCGCCAGGGGACTATCTCACCGCCCATGTCGCCAACCTCGCTGCTGGAGGCGACACCATCGACCAGGAACAGCTCGAGGCCCTCAGGCGGCAGTACGGCCTGGATCGCCCACTGGTGAGCCGGTACTTTTTCTGGATCGGCAAGTTCATTCGGGGCGATATGGGCATGTCGTTCGAATGGAACAAACCGGTCAACGAGCTGATTTGGGAGCGGCTGGCGCTCACCTTTGTGATCAGCTTGGCCACCCTGCTGTTTACGCAGATCATCGGGTTCATCGTCGGTGTCTACTCGGCGACGCACCAGTATTCGCTCTTTGACTATATCGCCACCGGGCTGGGCTTTATCGGCCTGGGCATCCCCGACTTTTTGATCGCGCTGGTGATCATGTGGTACGCCTTTTCCAAGTTCGGGCTGAGCCTGAGCGGGCTATTCTCGCAGCAATACCAGTCCGCCCCGTGGAGTTGGGCCAAGGTGGTGGACATGCTGGGGCACCTCTGGCTGCCCATGATCATCTTGGGCACCAGCGGCACCGCGGGAATGATCCGCACCATGCGCGCCAACCTGCTGGACGAACTGCGCAAGCCTTACGTCACCACCGCCCGAGCCAAGGGGCTGCTGGAGCGCAAGCTGCTCTTCAAGTATCCGGTGCGCGTGGCGCTCAACCCGTTTGTGAGCACCATTGGCTGGGCATTGCCAGGCCTCGTCTCTGGGTCCACCATCGTTTCGGTCGTGTTGAGCTTGCCGACCACCGGCCCGCTGCTGTTACGCGCGTTGATGAACCAGGATATGTACCTGGCTTCGAGCTTTTTGATGATGCTGAGCATTTTGACGGTGATCGGTACCTTGCTCTCGGACCTGCTGCTCGCTTGGGTAGATCCGCGTATCCGCATGGGAGGCGACTGACATGACAGACGGCGTTTTGGTGAACGAGCTCGAAGAGATCGCGCCAGGCGGAGGTCAGGACAAGGTTTACGTCGCCACGCAATGGCAATTGATGTGGTGGAAGTTCCGCAGGCACAAGATGGCCATTGTGGGGGGATTCATCCTGATCGGGCTTTATCTGATCACCATCTTTTGCGAGTTCCTGGCCCCCTATGACCCGCATCGCTACGACGTCAAGTTCGCCTATGCTCAGCCGCAGCGTGTGCACTTTTACGGCCAGAACGGGCTCGGCCTCTATGCCTACGGGCTGGTGGGCCATCGCGACCCGGAATCCCTGCGTATGGTCTTCGAGGTCGATCGCTCCGTCGAAGTCCCGCTGCGCTTCTTGGTCCAGGGCGACCCCTACAAGTTGTGGGGGTTGATCCCGGGCACCCTTCACCTGTTTGGCGCAGCTAGTAATGACCAGGTCGTCTTTGTGTTGGGCGCGGACCGGTTGGGGCGCGACCTGCTCTCGCGGCTCCTGGTGGGCACCCGGGTATCCATGACCATTGGCTTGGTGGGCGTGTTGATGAGCATGGTCTTTGGCATCTTGATCGGCGGGTCATCCGGCTATTTCAGCGGCGTGTATGATACCGTCGTGCAGAGGATCATCGAGTTCATCCGCTCCATTCCCTCGATCCCACTCTGGATGGCGCTGAGCGCGGCGGTGCCCAAGGACTGGCCGCCGGTACGGGTCTATTTCTCCATCACCATCATCCTCTCCTTCATCAGCTGGACCGGACTGGCCCGGGTGGTGCGAGGCAAGTTCTTGTCGCTCCGGGAAGAGGATTTCGTCATGTCGGCGCGGCTGGTGGGCTCCTCCGAGTTCCGCATCATCGTGCGGCACATGGTCCCCTCGTTCCTGAGCCACATCATCGCCTCGTTGACGCTCTCGATCCCGGGCATGATCCTTAGCGAGACCAGTCTCAGTTTTCTGGGCCTGGGCATCCGCCCCCCAGCGATTAGCTGGGGCGTGCTGCTGCAGGATGCCCAGAACCTGCGCTCGGTGGCGCTGGCGCCCTGGTTGCTGATCCCTGGCATCGCCGTGGTGCTGGCAGTGCTGGCCTACAACTTTTTGGGCGACGGCCTGCGCGACGCGGCGGACCCGTACTCGCGATAGACCACGGTATCGCAGTTGCCCGATCATGGCGCACGGTCAAGAGCTTGATTCGCTGCAATCTTGGCCGTGCGCTTTGTCATAAATAGAGGAGCGTCTTGACGTCATGGCAGCCAAGCTCATGTCCGCCGAAGAGGCCGTCGCGCTCGTCCGCGACGGGGCATCGATCATCGTCAGTTGCTCGGGCGGCGGCGTCAACGAGCCGACCAAGATTCTGGCCGCGCTGGAACAGCGCTTCCTGACCACCGGACAGCCCACCAACCTGACCGTCTGCCATCCCTGCGGGCTGGGCGACCACAAGGGCGGGGGCACCGACCGCTTCGCGCACCCCGGCATGACCAAGCGGGTGATCGCGGGGCACTGGTCTTGGTCGCCCAATATCTGCCGCATGGTCATGGAAAACGAAGTGGAAGCCTATTGCCTCCCGCAGGGGGTGATCTCCCACCTCTTCCGCGCCATCGCCGGCGGGCACCCCGGGGTGATCACCCACGTGGGCCTGCAGACCTTTGTGGACCCCCGACTGGAGGGCGGCAAGTGCAACGCCCGCACCGCCGAGGACCTGGTGCATTTGATCGAGCTGGCCGGACAGGAGCAGCTCTTTTACCCCGCTTTCCCCGTGGATGTCGCCGTCATCCGCGGCACCACGGCGGATGAGCATGGCAACGTCACCATGGAGCATGAGGGCGTCAAGCTGGAAGCGCTTGCCGCGGCGCAAGCCGCGCACAACTCGGGCGGCCTCGTCCTGGTGCAAGTCAAACGCCTGGCCCAGGCCGGCTCGCTGGACCCGCGCCAGGTGCAAATCCCGGGCATCCTGGTGGACGCGATCGTCGTGGACGAGGCCCAGACCATGTCGGCCTTCACGGGCCACAACCCCGCCTATGCCGGCGAGATCCGCCTCCCCGTCGGCAGCGTGCCGCCCATGCCCCTGGATATCCGCAAGGTGATCGCGCGGCGCGCGGCGTTGGAGCTGCGGCCCGGCGCGGTGTGCAATATCGGCTTTGGCATCTCGGATGGCGTGGCGGCGGTGGCGGCGGAGGAGGGCATCTTTGACCGCTTCACGCTGACCATCGAGCAGGGAGCCGTGGGCGGCATTCCTGCGGGCGGCGGCGACTTTGGCTTAGCCGCCAACGCCGAGGCCATCATGGACGCCCCCTACCAGTTCGACTTTTACGATGGCGGCGGCGTGGACACCACGTTTCTCTCCTTTGCCCAGGTGGATACCCTCGGCAACGTCAACGTCAGCCGCTTTGCCGGCCGGCTGATCGGCCCGGGCGGCTTTATCAACCTCTCGCAGAACGCCAAACAGGTCGTCTTTTGCGGCGCCCTCACCGCGGGCGGCGTGGACGTCCGCGTTCAGGATGGGCAAATCACCATCGCCAAGGAAGGCAAGATATCCAAATTCGTCCCGCAAGTGGAGCAGATCACCTATAGCGGCGCATACGCCCGGCAACGCGGCCAGCGCGCGCTCTATATCACCGAGCGCGCCGTGTTGCGCCTCGGCGAGGCCGGGCTGGAGATCATCGAGATCGCGCCGGGCGTCGCGCTGGAAAAAGACGTCATCGGCCAGATGGGCTTCCGCCCTGCCGTGGCCCCCGAGCTGAAAACGATGGACCCCCGCCTCTTTCGGGATGCGCTCCTCGGCTTGGCGGCCAGCTTTAAGTAGAAAGGGAGTATGAACCATGCCTTGGAACCATATCCGCATCATCCGCCGCGACCCGCTGTGCACCATGGTGCTCAAGCGGCCTGACGTCATGAACGCCCTGAACACAGCCATGCTCAGCGAGCTGCAAGCGGCGCTGGATGTGATGACGGCGCTGAGCGGCAGCATCCGCGTGCTGATCTTTACCGGCGATGGCGACCGGGCCTTTTCGGTGGGCGCGGACATCAACGACATGGCCGCCATGACCTCGGAGGACTTTGAAAAGTGGCTGGTCCTCAACCAAAAGTTCTTTGACAAGATCGCCGCGTTGGAGATGCCCACCATCGCCGCGCTGAACGGCTACACCCTGGGCGGCGGGCTCGAGTTCGCCCTGGCCTGCGACCTCCGCATCGCCAAGGTGGGCGCCAAGCTCGGCCTGCCGGAGGCCAAGCTGGGCGTGATCCCCGGCACCGGCGGCACCCAACGCCTGACGCGGCTGGTCGGCCCGGGCATTGCCAAGGACCTGATCTTTACCGGGCGGCGGGTCACGGCGGAGGAGGCAATGCCGATGGGCCTGGTCAACCGGGTCGTCCCGGAGGAGAGCTGGGCCCAGGGCGTGGAGGAATACGCCAAAGAGATCGCCGCCAACGCCCCGATCTCGGTCCGCGGCTCCAAGGTCTGCATCAACGCCGCCCTGACCAAAACGCTGGAGGAGGGCTACGAGCTGGAGCGCCGCGTCAACATGCAGTGCTTCAAGTCGCACGACTTTAAGGAGGGCGTGGCGGCCTTCAAAGAGAAGCGGCCGGCGGTCTTTCACTGCAACTAGCGAGGCGAGCATGGAGCGTTGCATCTTTTGCGAGATTGCCGCAGGGCGGGCCCCGGCCAGCGTCGTCTACGAGGACGACGAGGCCCTGGCCTTCATGGACATCCACCCGGTGACGCCAGGGCACACCCTGATCATTCCCAAGCGCCACTACCGGAACATTTTCGGCTGCCCGCCGGATGTGGCCGCCCGGCTGATGGAGCTGGCCGCCAAGCTGGCGAACCCCATGCGCGCCGCCACGGGCTGCGAGGGGATGAACCTCTTTATGGCCGCGGAGGCGGTGGCCCTGCAAGACGTCTGGCACATCCACCTGCACCTGATTCCGCGCACGGCAGGTGACGGCTTTGGGCTGCGCACGCCGGAGGGCTATCCCCGTCGCGCCCCGTACGAGGAACTGGACGAGATCGCCGCCAAAATCCGATCTTGCTTGCCCGCCCCCGATGGCGGGCAGAAGGGAGCGTCATGACACAACCGGCGGATCTGCGCATCGGCCTGGCCGATGCCCTGGTCAAGCTCGAATGGTCCACCCGCACCACCGATATCCGCGCCTGGTTCCTGGAGCGGCCGTCGCTCGCGGCGGTGCGCAACGAGGTGGTGGGGCTTCAGGTCCTGTTGCAGGCCAGCGAGCCCTTCACCCTGACCGTCGGCCCGGCCAACTGGATCGCCCCGCTGGGGTTCGAGCCCAGGGTGCGCCTGCAAGTCGACCTCGCCGGGCTGCCCGCCGAGGCGGTCGAGGTCTTCCCCGTGGGCTACCTGGAGGACGACGACCGGCGCTGGCGCAGCGAGTACCTGGACCGGGCCGACCACATCCAGGTTCCCGCCAACCGGCCCCAGGCTGCCTACGTGCGCATCGCGGTGCCCAAGTCGCTGGCCGCGGGAAGCTATACCGGCCAGATCAAGGCCTATGGCCAGTTCGGCTTTGGCGATGAGGAGTTGGCCTGGCGAGGCGCCTTCACCTTGCAGGTGGCCGAGGCCACGCTGCCCGATCCCGCCGACTGGCCCTTCCACCTAGACCTCTGGCAGCACGCCACCAGCGTGGCCCTGCATCACCACGCGCCGCTGTGGAGCGACGCCCATTTCGAGGTGCTGGACCGCTACTATGCCAGCCTGGCGCGGCTCGGCCAAAAGGCCGTCACCATCATCGCCGCCGAGATGCCCTGGTCGGGCCAGCGCTGCTTCCTCGACGCCCACTACCCCTCCTATGTCTATGAGCACGCCATCGTGGACGCGCGCCGCGATCGCCAGGGCCAGCTCTATCTGGACACGACCAAGCTGGAGCGGCAACTGGCGCTGGCGGAAAAGCATGGCATCGCCCGCGAGATCGAGGTCTTTGGCCTGCTCAACATCTGGGTGGATGAGAACTATGGCTTTGGCAAGGTGGCCCCGGATGCGCCCGATAGCATCCGCGTGCGCTGCTACGACGAGGCCACGGAGCGCATCACCTACCTGCGCACCGCCCGCGAGCTGAGCGCCTTTATCCAGTTGCTGGCGGACTTTTTCCAGCGCACCGGGCGCATGGAGCGGGTGCGCATCACCGCCGACGAGCCCTCCGACGTGGCGGTCTTTAACGAGCGGATGCGCTTCGTGCAAAAAGCCGCCCCGGCTTTCCGCTTCAAGATCGCCATCAACCATTACGAGTTCATGGGGGAAGCCGATTCCGCCGTGCTGGATTGGGTGCCCAACCTGGCCAACGCCTTCCGCGACCCGGAGCTGACCATGAAGATCACCCGGGAGCTGCGGCGCAAGAACGGGCGGATGCTTTGGTACATCTGCTGCGGGCCGCCGATCCCGAACACCTTCCTGCGCTCGCCGCTGCCGGAAGCGCGCCTGCTGGGCTGGCTCACCCAGCGGCTCGACCTGGACGGTTTCCTGCGCTGGGCCTTTTGCCTGTGGCCAGCCAAGCCCTACGAGCGGATTAGCTGGCGCGCGCCCTTCTGGAACGCCGGCGACATGCACTTTGTCTTGCCGGGAGCGGACGGCGCGCCGGTGGAGACGCTGCGCTACGAGGCGCTGCGCGCCGGCATCCAGGACTTTGTGCTGCTCAAGATGCTCCAGGACAAGCTGGGAGCGGCACGGGCGCAGGAGGTCATCGACGCGGCCTTTGCCCGGTTGCTGCGGGTGGATTCGCTGACCGCCTTCGTCGGCGCCCCGCCGGAGCGCGCGGCCGAGCTGTACTCGCTGGACCCGGCGGACTATGCGGCGGCGCATGCCATGATCGTCGAGGCCCTAGCGGCGGGATAGGCGGGAAGCACTGTGGGCAAAGCAAGAGTCGGGTTGCCAGCGGGGCGGCCCGCATGACCAACAGCCGTGATAATGCGATAGGGATCGCCCTGCTCTTCTTTGTCGCCCTGTGCTGGGGCTTTGTGGCCTCCACGGTCAAGCAACTCACCGCCACCGTGGACCCGTATACCATCTCGTTCTTCCGGGTCTTTCTCGGCGTGCTGGTCTTTGCGGCGGTCTTTGCCCTGCGGAAAGGGAGCTGGCGGCGCATCCGCTGGCTCCTGCCCTGGGTTATCCTGGGCGCGCTGGGCCGGGCCGGCAACTATTTGCTCTATAACGCGGGCCTGGTCCAGGCCCCCACCAACGCCGTGGCGATCCTGGCCCCGGTGCAGACCATCAGCATGGCGATCTTGGCCAAATGGATCATCGGCGAGGGCATCGGGCGCAAGTGGGTGGGGCTGGTCATCTCGGTCGGCGGCCTGATCCTGATCTGGTGGAACGGGCAGGCGCTGAGCACCCTGCTGGCCCCCGAGCACTTTTGGGGCAATGCCCTGCTGGCGCTGGCCGGCGTCTCCTCGGCGGTGCAGTTCTGCTCGCAAAAGGTGCTCTCGTCCAGGTTCTCCAGCCTGGAGATCCTGATCCCGGTCTTTGCCCTGAGCAGCGCGATCACCTTCCCCTTCGCCTGGAACGCGGGAGGCTTCTCGCGGAGCTACAGCGCCGGCACCTGGGCCTTGCTTCTCTTCCTGGGGCTGGTGATCACCGGCGGCAGCTTTATGGCCCTGGGCGAGGGGTACCGGCGTTGCTCCGCCAGCACCGCCGTGGTGATCACCGATTCCACCATCTTTATGACGCTGATGATCTCGCGCTATGTGCTGCACGAGTCAGTCAGCGCCATGATGGTTCTGGGCGCCGTGTTGGGGCTCCTCGGAACCGTCGCCATCGTCTGGGCGGAGCGGCATCAGGTCCGCCAACAGAGCGCCGCGGCCCAGCCAGGCCAGGCCGCCTCAACGTAAGGGAGAATGACATGAATTCCAAAGAGATCGTGCGGCGCGCCGTCGAGTTTCGCCACCCCGAGCGGGTGCCGGGCAGCATGCCCGACCCCTACTGGAACGACTTTTACCATGCCGGCGTCGACTACCCCCAGACGGCGGAGAACCACTGGCATCGGGTCGCGGGCGATCGCTGGGAGCGGATCGACGAATGGGGCAACACCTGGGCGCGCCTGGAAGAGTTCAGCAAGGGCGAGGTCTCCAAGGGCGTGCTAGAAAACCTGGCCGACGTGGAGACGATCCCGCTGCCGGACCTGGGCAACCCGGCCTATTACCAAACCACCGCGGAACGTTTCGCCCGAGGGAAGACCAAGTTCTGCATCGGCGGCCTGCCCGGCTTTGCCTTCAACATCGCCCGCTACATGCGCCGCATGGAGCAATACCTGGTGGACCTGGCGCTGGAGCCCGAGGCGATCATGACGTTGCACCGGCGCATCGACGACATCCTGGAGCAGATGATCCGGCAATATGCCCGGGCGGGCGCCGACGCGGTCATGCTGGGTGAGGATTGGGGGACGCAGACCAACCTGATGATCTCGCCCGAGATGTGGCGGCGGATCTTCAAGCCGGGCTTTGTGCGGCTGTGCGGCGTGGCGCACGAGGTGGGGGTCAAGGTCTTTATGCACTCGTGCGGCAAGATGACCAGCATCATCCCCGACCTGATCGAGGCCGGCATCGACGTGCTGCAGTTCTCGCAACCGCGCGTTCATGGGCTAGACACGCTGGCGCAATGGTCGGGACAGGTCACCTTCTGGTGTTCGGTGGACAATCAGACCACGCTGCAGACGCACGACCCCGCGCTGATCGAGGCCGATGCCCGCGAGATGATCGAAAAGCTGGGCAACCAGGGGGGCGGGTTCATCGCCGGGTACTGCGGGGGGAGCGAGGTCATTGGTGTTCCTTTGGAGGTACAAGAGATAGCCTGCAAAGCCTTCGTCAAGCATGGCTGGTACCAGGGGAGGCCATAGCTTGGCCGCGCTCGACGGCCTGCGCCCAGCATGCACCGTGGCCTCATCGCACCGGGCAACCAGGCGCCGGATGTCTCGGCATCCGATCAACGGGATGGTCCCGGAATCCCTTCAGCAGACCGAGGGTGTACGATGGCCTTTCCTTGTTTGACAAGGGCGTATATTCACGCTACAATCGAGAGAATCTGTCGGACAATTGTTCAGCAATGCCGAATCGAAAGAGGCCCAAGTGCCAGGTAGTAATCCAATCCAATCGTTGTCACGAGGACTGCAGATCCTCGAGTGGGTCGCTGGCTCTGACGATGGTTTGACCCTGCAACAGCTTGCCGAGAGGATGCAGCTCCAGCCTTCTACGGCGCATAGTCTGGCCAAGACGCTTGTGCTGCGCGGATTCCTGGAGCGCGCTTCTTCTCCTGTCCGCTATCAGCTTGGCCCTGGAGTGATCAACCTCGTCGACCAGTATCGGGATCGCCCGTTTCAGCGACGGGCGGCGCAGGTTCTAGGTCGGCTCTATGAGGAATGCCCAGCCGGAGCGCGCCTGGTGCTCGCCGAGCCCGTGGGCGTGGATGTGGTTCTGACCCTCCGCATCAGCCCAGAGCGCCCCGGGGTCCTGGAGCATCCCTCCTACTCGGCGTTGCCGGTGTATACGACCGCGTGCGGCCTGGCGTTCCTGGCCTTCTGGCCGCACGAGCGGCGGCTCCTGAGCCATCGGAGCTATCCCTTTGACCAATACGGCGCGCATACCTGGGGCGCGGAGGAACGGCTGGAGGCCTTCCTGAGCCGGGTGCGCGAGCAAGGCCACGCCTGTGCCCCGGTGGGGCCGAATGGGCTCTGCTGTCTCGCCGTGCCGATCTTTTCTCCGACGCGTGGCCTGGTCGCTGCGCTGGGCCTGGCCGTGCCGATGCGCGATGAGGCGTGGCTCGAGCCCTATATGCGAGCGACCGTGCCGCGCCTGAAGGCGGCGGCGCGCGAGATCGCTACCGGGGAGGTTGCCAGTTGACCTGAGGTCCTCCCTGCAGGACCGAGGGTTGCGGAGAAAGGGGGAAAACGGCAAGGAACGGGCTTGGACGCATCTGGCCGCGCTGGATGGTGGAGCTTTGCGTTGGACCGCTCAAAGGAGGAGCGAAATGTCCGGGGACAGGATGAAACGACGCGAATTCCTCAGGGCCGTGGCCGCGATGGCCGCAGGTGTGGCTGTCTCAGCTTGTGCACAGCCCACGGCACAGATCATCGAGAAGCAAGTGCCGGTCGAGAAGATCGTCAAGGAGACGGTGGTCGTCGAAAAAGAGGTCGCCGTCGAGAAGATCGTCAAGGAGACGGTGCTCGTTCAGAAAGAGGTCGCCGTCGAAAAGATCGTCACAGCTACGCCGATCCCCTCCAAGTACAAAGAAGCACCCATGCTGGCCGAGTTGGTCAAGGCCGGCAAGCTACCGCCGGTGGATGAGCGGGTGGGCGAGGAGCCCATGGTCATCACTCCCTGGGAGGAGATCGGCCAGTACGGCGGGACCTGGCATCGCCTGGCCGCGGGTCCCAACGACGTCATGATGTCCACACGCATCAACTATAGCCAGATGATCCGCTGGGACAAGGACGGCGCCGAGCTGATCCCCAACGTGGTCACGGGCTGGGAGGCCAACGGAGATACCAGCGAGTTCACCTTCAGCCTGCGCAAGGGGATGAAGTGGTCGGATGGCCACCCCTACACCACCGACGATCTGGCCTTCAATTTCGAGGACCGCCTGACCAACAAGGACCTGGTGCCCACGGTCTCCACCTACTGGATGCGGGGCGGCGAGCGGGTCAAGTTCACCAAGATCGACGACACCCACTTCAAGTACAGCTTCAAGGCCGCCTATCCGCTCTTTATCTACTACTTGGCCGGCTCCAAGCTCCCCATGGATCACCGCTTCCCCAAGCACTACCTGCAGCAGTTCCACCCCAAGTACACGGCTCAGGCGACGCTGGACAAGAAGGCCAAGGATGCGGGGTTCGAGTTCTGGTACCAGCTCTTCGGGAACAAGGGTGGGGACGTGGGCATATTGACCAACGTCGATCTGCCGGTGCTCGGCGCCTGGAAGGTCACCGCGCCGTCGCCAGCCCAGCCGGTGGTCTTTGAACGCAACCCCTACTACTGGAAGGTGGACACCGCCGGGAACCAGCTCCCCTACCTCGACCGCGTCGAGCACGCCATCGTGCAGGATGCCGCCCAGGCCAACCTGCGCGCCATCGCCGGCGAGGTGGACATGCAGTTTCGCCACATGACCTTTGACAACTATCCGCTCTTCCAGGAGAACAAGGAAAAGGGGGACTACCGGGTCCTGGAGTGGCCGCTGGGCGGCATCACCGGGAACGCCTTTTACTTTAACTATGAGCACAAGGATACGGTGCTGCGCGACATCTTTCGCGACAAGCGCTTCCGCTACGCCTGCTCCCTGGGCCTGAATCGCCAGGAGATCATCGACGGCGTCTTCCTGGGCGTCGGTGCGCCGACCACGGTCTGTCCGCCGCCGGAATCCCCCTTTTACTGGGAGGAATACGCCACCTGGTTGACGGAGCATGACCCGGCGCGGGCCAATGCCTACCTGGACGAGATGGGCCTCACCAAGCGCGATAGCGACGGCTACCGGCTCCGCCCCGACGGCAAGCGTCTGGCCTTTGCCTTCGAGTACGTGCCCACGCTGTACAACTTTCGGGCGCAGGCCGAGCTCTT
>ENA-UOUL01001913-UOUL01001913.1-bioreactor-metagenome-genome-assembly--contig:-NODE-1913-length-26583-cov-5.247340_pt1 | contig 26583 bp, 23 predicted proteins | sample MGYA00249838_ERZ747220 | MGnify/ENA primary metagenome ERZ747220 (study PRJEB28778, sample SAMN05720191) | bioreactor metagenome | isolation source: Anaerobic biogas reactor | place: USA:Washington...
AAGGAATCATTCCCTTTTCATGTCTTTTTTTCACCCGCCCCCGCGGGGGCGGGTGAACCTGCCCGGGGACCGGGCTGCGTCACCCTGTATGGGGAGGTTCCCGCCTACAACAACTTTACACTAACGGTTCACCGCCCTGGGGCTGCATAAGCTGCCGTCCCTTGCGGAAGACCGCCCCACCCTGCACATCCAAGTGGCTGTGCCTGTTTCGATGTTATCAGCGATTTTCAGGATATGAAAAAAACCATATCAAAGGGGAGTTTCAGAGGGCACAGCCCTCTGAGTGAAATCGTATCGAGCGGCTCTGCCGCTCGGGCGGGGCGAATTGCGAAGCAATTCATTCCGCGCATTTTCCCTGACCGGGAACAAAGTGACCAAGGGAAAATGCCCGTTCTTCCCAACCGACAAAGTGTCCGCAGACACTTTGTCGACACTCAATCACCGGTTGAAACCGGCGCCTGATGTTGTTGATTTTTTTAATAGACCTGCACCTGCATCATGCTGCGCTGTGCCAGCAGCAGGTCCTTGTAGCCCCGCTGCATGATGAAGGAATAGGCCCGCTCTGATTTGCCGTTCACCCGGTACACCGTGTAGCGGTGCAGGTGGTACATGCGCTTTTGGGTCAAGACCGGAAAATCCTGGGCGATCAGTTCCGCATACAGCCGGGTGAAGGTGTCGTTGCGCAGGCTGTTGCCGTTCTGTTTGAAGCTGAAGTGCAAGACGATGTGGGCAGGGCACACGCTGGTGACGGTGATGCCGCTGCACTCGATGCGCACCTCGTCGATGTCCACATGGCGCAGGCGGTGCAGCTTTGTATGCAGTTCCTTGTACAGGGAGCTCTCCCGCAGGCGGGCCAGCTGGGCGTTTTCATCCAGCTGGCGCTTGGTGCAGATGGCGTACAGCACGGCAGCCAAAGCCAGCATGAACACGATGCTGAAAACAGCCAAAGAATTCAAGGTGATCAACCGCCTCTCCCCACAATATATGGTGGAGTATACCGGATAAAACCACAATAATCAAGATAAATGTACGGAATTTGCACATATTTTCCATCTTTTTTCAGCCAAAACTTTTATAGAGGCCGTTTTCGCGGCTAAAAACAGCGAAAATGCAGAAAATCAAAGAGTTTGTGGCTACGTTTTCCATATGCATCGACAGCCAGTCAATGATTGAATCCATCCCGCCTATGATGCGCTGATTGTGCATAAGAAAGGAGAGGAAGCGCGGGGCTTCCTCTCCTTTTCGTTAGGTGACCGCAGTCACACGGGCGTTTTCTTAGTACATGCCGCCCATGCCGCCGCCGCCGGGTGCCGGCATGGCGGGTTCGGGTGCGGGGATGTCCGTCACCAGGGATTCGGTGGTCAGCACCAGGGCAGCGATGCTGGCCGCGTTCTGCAGGGCACTGCGGGAGACCTTGGTGGGGTCGATGATGCCCCGGTCGATCATGTCCACAAACTCGTCCCGGCTCACGTCGTAGCCAAAGCCGTTCTCGCCCTTGCGCTTGATGGTGTCGATGATGATGGAGCCGTCCACGCCGCCGTTGGTGGCGATCTGGCGGATGGGCTCCTCGATGGCCCGGACGATGATGTTCACACCGGTTTTCTCGTCGCCGTCGGTGCTGTCCAGCAGCTCGCGCACCTTGGCCTGGACGTTGAGCAGGCTCACGCCGCCGCCGGGCACGATACCCTCTTCCACCGCAGCGCGGGTGGCGGCCAGGGCGTCCTCGATGCGCATCTTGCGCTCCTTCATCTCCACCTCAGTGGCGGCACCCACCTGGATGACGGCCACGCCGCCGGCCAGCTTCGCCAGGCGCTCCTGGAGCTTCTCCCGGTCGTAGTCGCTGGTGGTGTCCTCAATCTGGGTTTTGATGTTGGCGATGCGGGCCTGGATGTCTTCCTTGCTGCCGGCGCCGTCGATGATGGTGGTGTTGTCCTTGTCCACCTTGATGATGTGGGCGCTGCCCAGCTGGTCCAGGGTGGTTTCCTTCAGCTCCAGGCCCAGCTCCTCAGAGATGACCTGGCCGCCGGTCAGAATCGCGATGTCCCGCAGCATTTCCTTGCGGCGGTCGCCAAAGCCGGGGGCTTTCACGGCCACGCAGGTGAAGGTGCCGCGCAGCTTGTTCACCACCAGGGTGGCCAGGGCTTCGCCTTCCACGTCTTCCGCGATGATCAGCAGCTTCTTGCCGGCCTGCACCACCTGCTCCAATACGGGCAGGATCTCCTGGATGTTGCTGATTTTCTTGTCGGTGATCAGGATCAGGGCATCTTCCAGCACGGCTTCCATCTTGTCCGCGTCGGTGACCATGTAAGCGGAGGCATAGCCCCGGTCAAACTGCATGCCTTCCACGGTGTTCAGGTCGGTCTTCAAGGTGTTGGACTCTTCCACGCTGATGACGCCGTCCTTGCCCACGATGTCCATGGCGTCGGAAATCAGCTGGCCCACGGTCTCGTCGCCGGCGGAGATGGAGGCCACCTGGGCGATGTCCTGCTTGCCCTTGATGGGGCGGGACATGTCCTTCAGGGCTTCCACAGCGGCCTCGGTGGCCTTCTCAATGCCTTTTTTCAGGCCCATGGGGTTGGCGCCGGCGGCCAGGTTCTTCAGGCCTTCCCGCACGATGGCCTGGGCCAAGAGGGTGGCGGTGGTGGTGCCGTCGCCAGCCACGTCGTTGGTCTTGGTGGCCACTTCCTTGATCAGCTGGGCGCCCATGTTCTCAAAGGCGTCCTCCAGCTCGATTTCCTTGGCGATGGTCACGCCGTCATTGGTGATGGTGGGGGCGCCGTACTTCTTGTCCAGCACCACGTTGCGGCCCTTGGGGCCCAGGGTGATTTTGACGGTGTCCGCCAGGGTGTTCAGGCCCGTTTCCAGGGCGCGGCGGGCATCGTCGCCGAATTTAATCTGCTTTGCCATTGCTTATATCTCCTTAAAAATGATGGTGTTTTGCTTATTCCACGATGGCCAGGATATCGGACTGACGGACGATGATGAGTTCCTGCCCGTCGATCTTGACCTCGGTTCCGGCGTATTTGGAGTAGATGACCTTCTCGCCCGCCTTGACATGCATGGTGATTTCCTTGCCGTCTACGTTTCCGCCGGGGCCCACGGAGATGACCTCTGCCATCTGGGGCTTCTCTTTGGCAGCACCGGTGAGAATGATGCCGCTCTTGGTGGTCTCCTCTGATTCCACATTCTTGATGACCACGCGGTCACCCAAGGGTTTTACGTTCATAGTATCCTCCTCAAAAGATTCTTGATGTTGTTAGCACTCTTGACGGGTGAGTGCTAAGCATGATGGTAATATACCCCAAACCGCGCAAACTTGCAAGCCCTTTTCACAAAAAAACTCTTTCCTTCAGGCAGGCAATTTTTCCTGGCCGCGCCGCCTTTGGCATTATACCCTAAAGGGGAAGCCTCATGAATGTGCTATAATCCGCAGGACAAGGAGGCAGGAATGGAGATCACCAAGGCGCTTTTATCCTGGTATGACAGGCACAAACGGGCCTTCCCCTTCAGGGGGACGGAGGACCCGTATTTGATCTGGGTGTCCGAGATCATGCTTCAGCAAACCCAGACCGGCACGGTAAGCGGCTATTTTGAGCGCTTCGCCAGGCAGTTTCCGGACGTGTTCGCGCTGGCCCGCGCCCCTGAGGAGGCGGTGCTGAAGGCCTGGGAGGGCCTGGGCTATTACAGCCGCGCCCGCAACCTGCACAAGGCGGCCCGGATGGTGGTTTCGGAGCATCAGGGCCAGCTGCCCCGGACCAAAGACGCCTGGCAGCGCCTGCCCGGCGTGGGGCCCTATACCGCGGCGGCCATCGCCAGCATCGCCTTTTCAGAGCCGGTGCCCGCCATTGACGGCAACCTCACCCGGGTGATCTGCCGGCTTTTTCTGGTGGCGGAGGATCCGGCCGTCCCCTCGGTGAAACGCCGGATATATCAGCTGGGCCAAGAGCTGATGCCGGGGGACCGCCCGGGGGACATGAACCAGGCGCTGATGGACCTGGGGGCCACCCTCTGCCTGCCGGGCACGCCGGACTGCCCCCGCTGCCCCTTAAGCGCTTTTTGTAAGGCCCAAAAGGCGGGGGTGGCGGAGGAGCTGCCCAATTTATCCGCCAAAAAACCGCCCAGGCCTGTGCCTGTGGCGGTGGGGCTGATCTTCTGCGAGGGCAAGGTGCTGCTGACTCAGCGGCGCCAGGCCCTGCTTCGGGGGCTGTATGTGTTTCCCCTGGTGGAGGGGAGCGATGAGGCGGGGGAGCTTAAAAAGCACTTGAAAAAGCTGGGCATATCCCCGCCAGTGCTTCAGGAGCTGGGCCAGGCCCGGCATATTTTCACCCACCGGATATGGCAGATGCGCCTTTACATGGGGCAGATACCGGGCCCCGCGCCCGGGGGAGAAGGCGTCTGGGCGGACGCGGAGGGTATCACGGCCCTGCCCCTGCCCGGCGCCATGCGCAAGGCCCGCGAGGAGGCCTTCAGGGTGCTGGCCTCAGGCTAAGCGCCGGTAGTAATCAAGCAGCGCCTTGCCCGCGATGCTCTCCACCTCGTTTTCCTGATAGCCCCGCTCCCTAAGCCCCTTGATCAGCGCCGGGAAATCAGCGGGGTTTTCAAGCCCCTGGGGCTTGGTGCTGATGCCGTCAAAGTCGCTGCCAAAGCCCACCATGCCCTGGCCCCCCAGCTGGTGCATGTGGTCGATATGGTTGATCAGGTCATCAATGCCGCAGGGCTGGCCCGCTTCCACCAGAAAGCTGGGGTAGAAGTTAAGGCCCACAAAGCCGCCCGCCGCAAACAGGTCCTTTAGCTGCCCGTCCGTCAGGTTGCGGGGGTGGTCACGCAGCTTCCGGCAGCAGGAGTGGGAGGCCAGGGGCGGCGCGTTGGTTTTGTTCAGGATGTCATAAAAGCCCGCGATGTTCAGGTGTGACACATCCACCGCGATCTGAAGCCTTTGCATCTCCTTGACCGCGGCCAGGCCATAGGGCTTCAGCCCCTGATCCGCGTTCACGCTGGCGGGGACGCCCAGGGCGTTTTCATAGTTCCAGGTGGGGGCGGCCATGCGCACGCCCTTCTCCCGGTATTCCGCGATCACCTCAAGCCCCGGCTCAAATATCTCACAGCCCTCAACGGACAGCAGGGTTTTTACCACGCCCTCCCGGGCCTCGCCCGGGTCCATGGCCTGCTGCCAGCCCTGGGCTAAAAGGCCTTTATAAGCCAGCAGCATCGCCTCAAAACGCCGGCGGATCTTGTCCGGCTCGTTATCCATGCCGACAAACATGGCCAGCACCTGCAGGCTGACCCCGCCCGCCTGTAAGCGCTCTAAGGTGACGTCAAGGGCTGCCTCAGGCTCGCAGACCATTTGAAACAGGGTGTCGGCGTGGGTGTCACAGATGATCATGTCGCCTCCTTACAGCATCTTCCGATGCGCTTCCCGGCTTAATTCATAGTCAACAGCGCTTTGGGGCCGGCCCAATTGGTCCGTCCAGCAGTTTTCCCGCACCCCCAGACGCCTGGCCCCCAGGGCCTCATAGACATGCTGGGCGCGGGTGTTGCTCAGGTTGGTGTCCCATACCAGGCGGTGTATCCGCATGGCGGCGTTGGTCGCCTGATCGTTAAACAGATAGTCCCAGGTCATCCGGATGATCCTCCGGCCATACCCTTTGTTCTGATAGCCCGTCTCGCAGATTTTCCAGCCGGGGCGGGCCTGGTTGTCCGCGATCTGAAAGCTGAGCTCCCCCGCGGGGCGGCCCTCGATCTCAATGATGCAAAGGCCGCTGAGCTGGCCCTCATAGCGCCGGATGACCGCCTCGGTTTCCTCAAGGCTTTGGCCCAGGCCATTGGGAAACCCGGCGTGGGCCATCACCTGGCCGTCGTTCCACCAGCGGTTGAGCAGCGGCGCGTCGCTTATGACGGCGCTGCGGATAGTGATCTGATCCTGTTTTAGACGCAAAACACACCCTCCCATCAGAAAAAAAGGCCAGGATAACCCGGCCTTTTTTCACACAGTGACGCCCTTAGACCACAAAGGCCTTCAGGTCTTCCAGCAGGTCGTCGCACTCGTCCGCGTACACCTCCAGGGTGATGGGCTTGGACAGGTCCAGGGAAAAAATCCCCAGGATGGACTTGGCGTCCACCACATGGCGGCCGGCCCGGAGGTCCATGTCGTAGCTGTAGCGGTTGGCGACGTTGACGAAGGTTTTGACCTCTTCGGCGAAGCTGAGTTTAATGGGTATTGATTTCATCTGCCTTCCTCCTATCTTCACTGGGATCATTATACATGATTCCGCAGGCTGCAACAAGCCGCCTGCGGCCGGGGCTTAATGGATTTTGCTCTGATCCAGGCCCTCCATGTAGGCCTCAAGCCGGGGCGTGATCTGAGCGATGGTGCCCGGGACAAAGGGGTTATTAAGGCCGCATTCCTTAAGCAGCGCCGTAAAGGGCACCCGCCCGGCCCGGCGGCAGGCGGTGAGGTAGCTCTGCCAGGCGGCCTTGGGGTCCTTTTGGTTCCAGATGAAGTACTGATAGGCGCAGACCTGGGAGAGGGTGTAATCCAGGTAGTAGAAGGGCAGGCCGTAGATGTGCAGCTGCTTTTGCCAGCGGGCGCCGCCCTCCAGATAGGGGAAGCCCGAATAGTCCAGGTGGGGCAGGTAGACCTTTTCAATCTCCCGGTATTTCAGGTTGCGCTCCTTGGGGCTGGCCTCCGGGTTCAGATACACCCATTCCTGAAACGCGTCCACCGAAGCGCCGTAGGGCAGGAACTTCAGGCCGTCAGCCACATGGCTGTGGTAGTATTTTTCGGTGTCCGGGCCAAAGAAGCCCTCCATCCAGGGATGGGCGAAGAACTCCATGGACATGGAGTGGATCTCCGCCACCTCCATGGTGTAGTCCTTGAGCATGCTGGGGAACACGTCCCGCTGGAGATAGCCTTGGAAGGCGTGGCCCGCCTCGTGGGTCAGCACATCCACGTCGCCCGAGGTGCCGTTGAAGTTGCTGAAGATAAAGGGCACCTTGTAGTCCGGGATAAAGGTCATGTAGCCGCCGGCGGCCTTGCCGGGCTTGGTGGTCAGGTCCATCAGGCCCTGGCCGGTCATCACGCTGAAGAACTCGTCCGTCTCCGGGGAGAGGGCCTTGTACATCTCCCGGGCCCTGTCCACCAGGTAGGGCTCCTCCCCCTGGGGGAGGGGGTTGCCTGAGAGGTACTCCAGGGGCAGGTCATAGGCCTTCATCTCGGGGATGCCGATGCGCTGAGCCTGCTGGCGGTAGAGCTTCTGGGTGAGGGGCACCACGCTTTCCACGATTTGCTTGCGGTAGGCCCGGGCGTCCTCCATATTCCAGTCCGTGCGGCCCATGCGGGCGTAGGCCACCGGGATAAAGCTGTCATAGCCCAGCTTTTTGCCGATGCCGTGGCGCACCTTGACCAGCTTGTCAAAGATGTTGTCCAGGGCCTCGCTGTGCCGGGCCATCCAGCCCCAATGGGCGCTAAAGGCGCTCTGGCGCATGTCCCGGTCGGTGGACTGCATAAAGGGCAGCAGGCCTGAGAGGTTGCGCGTCTCCCCTTCAAATTCGATCTGGGCGGAGGCGATCAGCTTTTGATACTCGCTGTTTAATTTGCTCTCCTCCACCAGGTCTTCCACGATCTCCGGGGAGAAGGCCTTCATCGCCACTTCCATCTTTTCCAGCATATGGGCGCCATAGCGCTGGGCCACCGCCTCTTGATAAGGGGAGGCTAGGGTGATGCGCGCCACCTCCGCCGGGATCTCCTGGAAGCGGGGCAGGTTTTCGTCCATCACGTCGTTTTCTGCGGAATAAAAGGGATCCTGGGTGTTGATGGTGTAGCGGATGTGGGCCAGGGTGGCCTGGGTCTGAAGGCTCCCGCTCTCCCGGTCCAGGGTGAGCAGGGCGTCTATGAAAGCCTCCTGGCTTTGGGCCTCCTCCATCTGTTTGAGCAGGTCTTTCATCCGGGCGTACTGGGCCTCAAAATCCGGGCGGCTGTAGGGCATGTCGGCAAATTTCATGGTGTGTTCCTTTCCTGTTGCGTTTGGATGTCTGCTATCGCCTGGTTCAGCCGGCGCAGGGTTTCCTCCCGGCCCAGCAGCCAGGCGATTTCAATGGCGCCGCCGGGGGTGCTGGCAAGGCCGGAGACGGCCACCCTTAAGGGCCAGAGCACCGTGCCGTTCTTAAGCCCCGCCTCCTTGATGCCTGCCATCAGGGCCTCAGACAGCGCCTCCTCCGTCCAGGGGACAAGGGGGCTTAGGATATCCCGGGCCAGGTTAAGCGCGGGCAGCAGGCTTTCCGGGGTGCTCTTCTGCTTTTTATTCAGATAGAGCGCCTGGTCAAAGGCGGGCATCTCTCCCAGAAAACCTACCATGTCCGGGATGCGGTTAAACACCTCGGTGCGGCCCTGCATGAGTTCGGCCAGGCGGTGATAGTCAATGCCCTTGCCTTTTAACACCTGGTCAAACCAGGGGGTGGCGCGGCGGAGGTAGTCCTCAAAGGGGAGGCGGCGGATGTATTCCGCGTTAAACCAGGTGAGCTTGTTCAGATCAAAAATGGCGGGGGATTTTGACAGGCCGGATACGCTGAAGGCTTCGATCAGTTCCTCCATGGTGAAAAACTCCCGCTCGTCCCCCGGGTTCCAGCCCACCAGGGCCAGGTAGTTGATCAGGGCCTCGGTGAGGTAGCCCTTCTGGATGAAGTCGCTGTAGTAGGCGTCCCCATCGCGCTTGGACAGCTTGTGCTGGCTGTCCCGCATCACATTGGGCAGGTGGATGTACTGGGGGATCTCCCAGCCCAGGGCCTTGTACAGCAGGTTGTACTTGGGGGTGGAGGAGAGGTATTCCATGCCCCGGATCACATGGGAAATGCCCATTAAGTGGTCGTCGATGACGTTGGCGAAGTTGTAGGTGGGCATACCGTCCGCCTTGATGAGCACCATGTCGTCCAGGGTGTCGTTGGGGGCGGCGATGCGGCCATAGACCAGGTCCTCAAAGTCGCTCTCCCCTGTGGTGGGGGTGTTCTGGCGGATCACATAGGGAAGGCCCGCCTGAAGATTGGCGTTGATCTCCTCTTGTGAGAGGCTAAGGCAGTGCTTGTCATACTTCCAGGTCTCCCCCCGGGCCTCCGCCTGCCTGCGCCGGGCGGCCAGGTCTTCCTTGGCGCAGAAGCAGTAATAGGCGTGCCCGCTTTCTATCAGCTGCCGGGCAAAAGGGAGATAGCTGTCCTTGCGCTGGGACTGGATATAGGGCGCCACGGGGCCCCCCACGTCCGGCCCTTCATCCCAGTGGATGCCGCAGTCGCGCAGGGTTTCGTAGATCACCTCGGTGGCGCCGGGCACCTGGCGCTCCTGGTCGGTGTCCTCAATGCGCAGGATGAAGGTGCCGCCGTGTTTGCGGGTGAAAAGATAGCAATAAAGCGCCGTGCGCAGGCTTCCCAGGTGCAGGAAGCCCGTGGGGCTGGGGGCAAATCGGGTGCGAATCGCGTTGTTCATGGCCTGCCTTTCCTCAATGCCCCTCAGGGCCGGTAGCTGTCCTTCAGCCCCACCACCAGGTTGAAAACCGGGAAGGTGTCGGTGCTGTCATGATCCTTGCAGAAATAGCCCACGCGCAGGAACTGGAAGGTGTCCCCGACGCTTGCGGCCAGCACCACGGGCTCGGCAAAGCCGTGCTTTACCCGCAGGCTGTCCGGGTTGAGGCGGGCGATGAAGTCCTTCTTGTCAGCGCCTTCCTCCGCCTCTTCGTCACCTAAAAGCAGGGGCTCGTACAGCCGGGCGCGCAGGGGCACCGCCTCCTCCGCGCTCACCCAGTGGAGGGTGCCCTTCACCTTGCGCTCAGCCCCGGGGCTGCCGGAGCGGCTGTTCAGGTCCACGGTGCAGTTCAGCTGGGTGATGTGTCCGGTTTCGTCCTTGATCACCTCATCGCAGCGGATGATATAGGCGCCCTTCAGGCGCACCTCGCCGCCCGGTTTTAAGCGGAAGAATTTGCGGGGCGGGTCCTCCATGAAGTCCTCCCGCTCGATGTAGAGCTCCCGGGAGAATTTCAGGCTGCGGCTGCCCAGCTCCGGATGATCCGGGTGGTTTTCAATCTCCAGGCAGTCCGTCTTGCCCGCCTCCCAGTTGGTGAGCACCACCTTTAAGGGATCCAGCACCGCCATCACCCGGGGCGCCTTCCGGCCCAGGTCGTTTCGGACGCAGTGCTCCAGCAGCGCGAACTCCACCGTGCTGTCCGCCTTGGCCAGGCCCACCCGGCCGATGAAGTCCCGGATGGCCTCCGGCGTGTAGCCCCGTCTGCGCATGGCGACCAGGGTGGGCATGCGGGGGTCGTCCCAGCCGGACACGAAGCCCTCCTCCACCAGGCGCCGGAGGTAACGCTTGGACATCACCGTGCGGGTGATGTTCAGGCGGGCAAACTCAATCTGCCTGGGGCCGTGGGTGAGGGCGCCGTGCTTATCCCGGTGGGGCTCACGGAAGCCCGCCTGCTCCACCACCCAGTCATAAAGCGGGCGGTGATCCTCATATTCCAGGGAGCAGAGGCTGTGGGTGATGTTCTCAATGGCGTCCCCCAGGGGGTGGGAGTAGTCATACATGGGGTAGATGCACCAGTCGTTGCCGGTGCGGTGGTGTTCTTTATAAAGGATGCGGTACATCACGGGGTCGCGCATGTTGATGTTGGGGGAGGCCATATCGATCTTGGCCCGCAGGACATAGTGCCCCTCCGGGAACTCGCCCGCCTTCATCCGGCGGAACAGGTCCAGGCTCTCCTCACTGGGGCGCTCCCGCCAGGGGCTGTTTTTGCCCGGCTGGGTGAGGGTGCCCCGGTATTCCCGCATCTCCTCCTGGCTTAATTCATCCACATAGGCAATGCCGCGCCGGATGAAATCCTCCGCGATGTCGTAGCACTGCTGGTAATAATCGCTGGCGAAAAACAGACCGCCGTTCCAGTCAAAGCCCAGCCAGCGGATGTCCTCCATGATGCCGTCCACAAACTCGGTCTCTTCCTTTTCCGGGTTGGTGTCATCAAAGCGCAGGTTGCACAGGCCGTTGTAGCGCTCCGCGGTATCAAAGTCCGTCACCAGCGCCTTGCAATGCCCGATGTGCAGATAGCCGTTGGGTTCCGGCGGGAAGCGGGTGTGCACCCGCTCATACCGGCCGGCCGCCAGGTCCTCATCAATGGCATCCCAGATAAAATTTCCGCGTTCCAGATTTTCGCTCATCCACTTGCTCTCCTGCCTGATATTTCAGGCATATTATACATAGGAAAGCGCAAAGGGACAAGGAGCGCAAGCGGAATCAGACGCCCTGAATCACCCAGCTCTGTCCCAGGGGGGCCTTTAAAAGCCGCCCATCCTTCTCCAGGCGTTTACACCAAGCCTCAGGCTTTAAGCCCTGGTCAAAATCAAAGGCCTGGCGGATTTCCTCAGCGCTTAAGGTCTGGTACTTTTGGGTCAGGGCCAGCAGCGCCTCATCCTCAGGCGGGCTGGCCTGGGGCAGGACTTCGCCCTGGCTTAAGCGGGTGATGGCGGCGGAGAAGTCCTGATAGGGGACGAAGCCTGAAAGCCGCAGGCTGCGGTCCTTATACTTCAGGATAAAGGTGGGGAAGAGGTCCACGCTGTTTTCCGCGCCAAAACGCAGGTCTTCTTCAAAGGCCGCAAGGGCGCTGCCGTCCGTCAGGGCTTTGGCGTAGGCCTTAAGGTCGATGCCGGAGGCCCCGGCCAACTCATACAGCACCTGAGCCTCTCCGGTGGGAAGGGCCTGGGCCATGGTGGCCTGGCGCACGCGCCTGAGAAAGCGGTGGGCGTGCTGGGGGCTTGCGATTCGGGCCGCTTTAAAGGCGATGTTCTGGGGCCAGGAGGAGGGGTGGGCCTCTGAAAACAGCCTGAAGCCCTCCGTCATGACGGGCATGCCATGGGTGAAGGCGGTCTCCTCATAGTGCCGGGCGATGCTGGCGTTGATCTCGTCCATGCTCTGCCGGCCCACAAGGCCCGCGCCGCTGTCCTCAAAGTCCTTAATATCCTTGATCATGCCCCCGGCGATATGGCGAATGTCCACCGTGCCGGGGTAATGGGTTTCCAGCGCCCGCAAAAGCGCCTCCGCCGCCCAGCACCAGACGCAGACAGGGTCTGTGAAGGCAAATACAGTGATCACAAAAGCGCCTCCTGTTTGTTATTCTCTCACCAACTCAAACACTGCCCTGCGCCCATCCAGGCGGCGTTTGAGAAGGCCCAGCTGGCTGAGAAGCAGCAAATCCTGCCGTGCGGTTTCGGTGGCGATGCGGAACTTCTTTTGCCAGACCGCCACGGTGATCTGCTCATTTTCGCTGCGCAAAAGCCAGTCAGCGCCCTTGAGCTGCCGCTCATTGAGCAGGCCTTTAGCCTTAAGCGCCTGCATCCTTTGCTCTGCCAGCAGCTGATAGCGTATGCGGTGCTCCGTTTCCAGCACCGAGCGGGAGAGCATGTCGCTAAAAAAGTCGATGAAGTAGGTGAGGTCACCCTGGGCCTCTTCCGCATTTTTGATGGCCTTATAGTATTTACCCCGCTCCTTTGCCACAATGCCTGAAATGGGGAAGGTGCGAAACAGATCATACCCTGCCTGCAGCAGGATCATCAGGCTCAGCGCCCTGGCGGTGCGCCCGTTGCCATCGCTGAAGGGGTGCACATAGACAAAATAGAAGTGCGCGATGGAAGCGGTCAGCACCGGATGAAGGCTGCTGTGCCGGATGAAGAGCAAAAGGCTGTCCATCATCACAGGGACAGCCCCGGCTTCTGGCGGGGTGTAGATGATTTCATCCCGCCCCGCCACCACCACCTGCCCCTGGCGATAGGTGGTGACGGGTTCCTCTGAAGCGTTTCTGGTCAGAATGCCGGCGATGCGGATGATGAAATCTGAAGAAATCTCTTCCTCCAGATGTTCCAGGATGTGGGTTAAGGCATCGTAGTTGTTCTTCACCATTTGTTCGGATTTGCTGGCGGGTTCCCTTCCGCTTTTCAGGAGTCTTTCCGCCTCCTGCCGGGTGGTGAAGGCCCCCTCTATCATGCTGGAATAAACCGCCTCTTCAATCACCGCCTCCGCCTGCAAATCTTCCAGCAGCATCGGGGAGAGCAGCTGCTCCCGTCTGGCCGAGGCGCTGATGATATCCACCTGACGCTTGATGGCGGGGCTTGGCACAAACCAAAACGCCGTGCCGGACTGGTCTGAAAGCGGTAAATCATGCCCCAGCGCCCGGCGCACCGCCTGGAGCTGCGGCCAGAAAGTCTGGATGGAAAGGTCCAGCGGCAATCGGCGCATCACATCCTCCCTGGGGAGATAGCGGTCGATAAAGTCTTGAATCAATTGCTGAACCATGCCCTCACCTCCTGCTGATTTACTGCCATTATACTGCTAATTAACTGCTAATTCAATCCTGAAAAACAGCGTTTATGCCAGCACCCGGAAGATGCCGCACTTGAGGTAATGGGTTTCGGGCGAGGCCAGGAGCACGGGGTGATCCTTGCTCTGGGCGCGCCAGTCTACCTGCTGGAGGGTTTTGCCGGCGTCATTGGCCGCCTCCAGGATCACCTGGCGGAAGCGCTCGGGCAGCATGGCCTGGGAGCAGGAACAGCTGACCAGAACGCCGCCCGGCGCCAGCATTTTGATCGCCCGGAGGTTAATCTCCTTATAGCCCTTGGTGGCCCCGGGAAGGCTGGCCTTGTTTTTGGCAAAGGCGGGGGGATCCAAGATAATCAGGTCATAGCTTTTGCCCTGGTCCGACTGCTCCCTTAAAAAGTCAAAGGCGTTGGCCTGGATGAAGCGAACGGCCTCAAAGCCGTTTAGCCGGGCGTTGGCCTCAGCGCCTGAAAGGGCGTGGGCGGAGAGATCCACCCCGGTCACCTCCCTTGCGCCATACATGGCCGCGTGCAGGGCAAAGCCGCCCGTGTGGGTGCAGATATCAAGGACTTTTGCATCCGGGCAAAAAGGGGCGATGGCGGCCCGGTTCTCCTTCTGGTCCAGGAAATAGCCGGTTTTCTGGCCCCGCTTTACATCCACCAGGATTTTAAGGCCATTTTCGCTGATCTCCACCTCCTCCGGCACCTGGCCGTACATGAGGCCGGTGGATTGCTTCATGCCCTCCAATTCTCTTACGGGAACGTCGTTTCTTTCCCAGATGCCCCGGGGGTTTAGCTCCTCCACCAAGGCCGTAATGATGTCCTGTTCAAAGCGGGCCATGCCCAGGGAGAGGATCTGCAGGCTGATGACGCCGGCGAAGTTGTCCGCGATCACCGCGGACAGGCCGTCGCTTTCCGCGTAGATAAGCCGGCAGCAGTTGATATCCGCCACCTGGCGGCGGTAACGGATAGCCTGGCGTACCCGCTCTTTGATGGCGGCGCTGTCAAGGGGCTTGTCATCATGGCTTAAAAACCTAAGGGTGATCTGGGAATGGGGGTTGTAGACCGCCTGGCCCAAAAAACGGCCCCGGGCGGCTTGCACCCGCACCACATCCCCCGGCCTGATGCCCTTTTGGGCCCGGTCGATGTCGCTTGAAAACACCCAGGGATGGCCGGAGAGCACCCGGGCTTCCTTGCCGGGCTTGAGATAAACGGTGCCTGTCATATGCTGTCCTCTTTTCGGTAATAGGGGGCGTATTTTATCGCCACGCGGAGGGCCTCCTGAAGGCTTAAGGGGCTGGCGATGCCCTGGCCTGCGATATCAAAGGCGGTGCCGTGGTCCACCGAGGTGCGCAGGATGGGCATGCCTGCGGTGATGGACACGGTGCGCATAAAGTCCACGGTTTTGGTAGCGATGTGCCCTTGATCGTGATAAAGGCTCAGCACGCTGTTGTATTTGCCCTCAAGGGCCTGGGCAAACACGCTGTCAGCGCCGATGGGGCCTGCAATCTTCAGCCCTTTTGCCTGAAGCGCCCTGACGGCAGGGGCCACCTCCCGCACCTCCTCCTGGCCAAAGAGGCCGTTTTCACCGCAGTGGGGGTTTAAGCCCGCCACGGCCATCACGCCCTTTCGCACCCCCAGCTGATGGAGCACTTCCCAGGCCCTCTGGGCATAGTCCATGACGCGCTCCTTTGTCACCAAGTCGCAGGCCTCCCTTAAGGAGACGTGCCGGGACAGAAAGAACACCCGCATGCCCCTCACTTCAAAAAGGGTGAGGGGGTCCGGGGTGCGGGTGAGGGCGGCGAAGATCTCCGTGTGCCCGATAAAAGGAACGCCGCCTGCTCTTAGGGACTCCTTGTTGATGGGCGGGGTGGTGACGGCGTCCGCCTCCCCGCTTAGGGCCAGCTGAATGGCCTTTTCAATATAGCGGTAGGCCGCCTGGCCGCAGCGGGCGCAGACCTGGCCGGGGGTGAAGTCAAAAGCTTCATGCTGATCTGGTGATAGGAGGTTAAGGACGCCGGGGCGGTAGTCCCCTTCCCGGTGGGCGGCCACAGGGCGCAGATGAAGCCGGGGCATGTTTGGATAACCCAGAGCGCGCCTGAGCACCCCGATGTCCCCTATCACCAGCAGCCGGGCTTTTTCATGGAGGCTGTCATCCATAAGGGCCCCTAAGACGATCTCCGGGCCGATCCCCGCCGGGTCGCCCAGGGGGACTGTGATTAACGGCCTTGTCATATCCTTCCTCCTTCGCGCGCTTTCACCCATCATACCACGGTTTCCCTTTGGGTATGGTATACTGATTGGACGGACATTTTCACCGGAGGACAAGATGGCAGAGTTGGGAATTCCATCCCTGGCGGAACTAAAGGGCATGGAACAAGCGGAGCTGGACGCGCTGGCACAGACGCTCAGGAACCGGATCCTTGAGGCGGTCTCCCAAAATGGTGGGCATCTGGCCAGCAACCTGGGGGTGGTGGAGCTGACCATCGCCCTGCACCGGGTGTTTGACAGCCCCCGGGACAAGATCATCTTTGACGTGGGGCACCAGTGCTACGCCCACAAGATGCTCACAGGAAGAGACCGGGAGATGGCGGGCCTGCGCTGCTATCAGGGCCTGGCGGGCTTTCCCAAGTGTGAGGAGAGCCCCCATGACGCCTATGAGACGGGGCACGCCTCCACCGCCATCTCCGCCGCCCTGGGCATGGCCCGGGCGCGGGATCTGCGGGGGGAAGACCACCGGGTCATCGCTGTGGTGGGGGACGGGGCCCTCACCGGCGGCCTGTGCTATGAGGCCCTGAACGATGCCGGAAACAGAAAAACCCAGCTGATCGTGATCCTCAACGACAACCAGATGTCCATCTCCCCCAATGTGGGGGCCATCAGCGACTACCTTACCTATATGCGCTCCAGCCGGGCCTGGATGGACATCAAAAAATCCATGACGGGCTTTCTGCCCCGGATTCCCCTGCTGGGCAAGCCCCTTCTGCGCTTTTTGCAGAACGTGAAGGGCTCCCTTCGTAATTTCCTCATCAAGGACCGGTATTTTGACACCCTGGGCTTTCAGTATTTAGGGCCCCTGGACGGGCATGACGAGCGCTATCTGGAAAAGGTGCTGCGCCGGGCGGGCAATTTAAAGCGGCCCGTTTTGGTGCATGTGGTCACCCAGAAGGGCCGGGGCTATGCCCCGGCGGAGGAGGAGCCCTGGGCCAAGCACGGGGTAACCCCCTTTAACCCGGCCAATGACCGGCCCGTGCGCAAGTCCGCCGGGCGCTCCTTTGGCGGGGCGGCGGGGCAGCTGCTGGCTCAGCTTGCGGGGGAGGACCCCCGCATCGTGGCGATCACCGCTGCCATGACGGAGTCAACCGGGCTTTCAAGCTTTAAAAAAGCCCATCCCCAGCGGCTTTTTGACGTGGGGATTGCGGAGCCCCACGCCCTGGTGCTGGCGGCGGGCCTGGCCAAGGGCGGGATGAAGCCCTTTGTGGCGATCTATGACACCTTCCTCCAGCGCGCCTATGACCAGGTGGTGGTGGACGTCTGCCTGCAGCGCTTGCCGGTGACGGTGCTGATGGACCGGGCCGCCATGGGCGGGGAGGACGGGCCCACCCATCACGGGGTTTTTGGCACAAGCTTTTTGCGCCATGTGCCGGAAATGACCCTGCTGTATCCCCGCAGCATTCAGGAGCTGGAGGCCATGATCCGCTTTGCCCAGGGGCATGAAGGCCCGGTGTTCATCCGCTATCCCCGGGCGGAGGGCCAGAAGGTGGCGGCCCTGCCTTATGCGGGGTTTGAGCCGGGGCGCTGGGAGCGCCTGCTGCCCGGGGAGGCCTTAAGCCTGGTGGCCGTGGGCCCCATGGTGGAGGAGGCGGTTCTGGTGCGGGAGAAGCTGCTGGCCCTGGGCATCCGGGCCCAGGTGATCAACGCCTCCAGCATCAAGCCCCTGAACGAAGGGATGATCAAGGAGCTTTCAAAGTCGGACAGCCCCTATGTGATCATGGAAGAACAGGCGCTGGCGGGGGGATTGGGGAGCGCTGTGGCGGAGCACTGCTTAAGCCATGGCCTGCGCCCGCCGGATCAGCTGTTTGCGCTGCCGGACGCCTTTATGCCCCAGGGCAGCCATGAGGAGCTGCTGCGCCACAGCGGGCTTGACGCCCAGAGCGTTTATCAGCGGCTGCTCAGCCTTTTTCCGCAGGCCCATGAAACAGCGGGCTGATCTGGCGCTCCTTGAAAGGGGCATGGCGGAAAGCCGGGAGAAGGCCCAGGCGCTGATTTTGGCCGGGCGCGTCTATCTTGGAGAAACCCGGGTGGACAAGGCCTCCCAGAAGGTGTCGGCGGAAGAGGAGCTGATCATCCGGGGGGACGGCAAGGCCTATGCCAGCCGGGGCGGCCACAAGCTGGAAAAGGCCCTGAGGGCCTTTCAGGCGGATGTGGCAGGCAGGGTGTGCCTGGATGTGGGCGCTGCCACCGGCGGCTTTACGGATGTGCTGCTGCGGGCAGGCGCCCAATATGTGTACGCCATTGACGTGGGCTATGGGCAGCTGGACTGGCGCCTTCGCCAGGACGAAAGGGTGGGCGTTATGGAGCGTACCAACGCCAGGCTCCTGACCCTTGAGCACTTCCCTCGCCGCCCCGTCCTTGCGGTGATGGACGTGTCCTTTATTTCCATCCGGCTGATTCTGCCGGCGCTTTTTAATATTTTGGGGGACAGGGGCCGGGTGATCAGCCTGGTGAAGCCCCAGTTTGAGGCGGGGCGCGGCCAGGTGGGCAAGCACGGCGTGGTGCGGGAGAAAAGCACCCATATCAGGGTGCTGCAGGAGATCCGGGACTTCTGCCCCGGCCAGGGCTGGGAGCTGGCAGGGATCAGCTATTCGCCCATCACCGGGCCCAAAGGCAACATCGAGTTTCTGGCGGACATCCGCCCGGGCTTTGGGGCCGGGGTTCAGGATGAGGAGATTGAAGCCCTGGTGAATGAGGCCCATGCCAGCCTGGGATAGGGCGAAATGAAATACCCCCCTTCCGCTGGCTTTTATCCAGCTTTGGGGGTGCAGCTCAAAACGGCTGGCAGCCGTTTTTTTGTCTTTAGTCCGCCCGGTAAAGGGCGATGGTCAGCGCGCCGTCCTGCACCGTGCCGTCAATGCGCACGGGGAAGGAGAAGCGGTTCTGGATGATGAAATTCTGGGTTTTGGTGCCCACGGCGGCGTCCGCTCCGTGGGGCAGGTAGGAGGCGCCGGAAGGGCCGTGGGCCCGGCGGTGCAGGATGCCGATTTCAGGCAGCTGCAGGATGGTGTTATACAGGGTGCTGGACACCTGGCAGGTGCCCCCGCCATAGCCCTGGGCGATCTCCCCGGCCACGATCACATTGGCGGGCATGTAGCCTACATGGCGGTTGTAGGGGCCGATGTGGGCGTTGAAGTCCAGCTTGTCCCCGGGCGCCAAGGTATAAAGCTCAAAGCGCTGGCAGGCCACATCCAGGTTGATGATGCGGTTTTGGTTGCTGCCCTCGTCCCCCAATTTGTAAAAAGAGGTATAGGCGGAAAGAGGGATGCTGCGGTCCTTTTCCGCCATGTGCTCCCCTAAGGGCAGAAGCTCCTTTAGCTGGCGGGTGTCCACATAGCCGTACTGGCGGTGGTAAATCAGCCGGGCCCAGCCGTCCGTCACATCGATGAAGGCCAGCCTGGCCCCCTCATACAGCGTGACCAGGGTGTCAGCGTCTGCCTGGGGGGCGGCCAGCACTGGGGTTTCCCCCGATACCCAGCCCAGATAGGCGCAGGGCACCGCGGCATAGGCCGGGTCAGAGGCGGGGTCAAGGGGCTGGGCGCTGGTCTCCGCCAGGCGGGCCCGGCGGATATAGCCCTCCTGCCCCTTCTGGGTGCGGATGAAAAGCCAGTCCGGCGCCACCTCAAGGATATAGACCCGGCTGCCCGCGCTGACATAGCCCAGGGTGTCCGCCTGGGTGTCCGGCGCTGTCATCAGCGCGCCGTTATCCCGCATTTTGGCGGTGTACTTGACCCCGCTTAGATCCAGCTCCTGCCCAAAGGCGGGCTGCAGCAGGGATGTAAGCAGGATCAGGGCCAGAACTAGGACGCTTTTTCTCATGCCGCTTCCCTGTAGAAGGCCACGAAGAGGGAGCCGTCCTGCACGTGGGCGTAGATGCGCACGGGGAATTCATAGTCGTTTCGGAAGACGAAGTTGAGGCCGCCGGAGGAGGCGTCCACCCCGTGGGGCAGGTAGGCGATGCCGTTGGCGCCGTGGGGCGCGCGGCGCAGCACCGTCAGCCCGGTTAACTGCAACACCGCGTTATACAGCGTGCTTGACACCTGGCAGGAGCCGCCGCCGTAAACGTCATAGACCATCTCCCCGTCCACCAGGGCGCCGGCGGGTTTGTAGCCGTTGCTGGCGCGAAAGGGGCCCACCTCGCCGTTGAAGTCCAGGGTCTGCCCTGGGGCCAGGACCTTTGACATGCGCTGGCCGCCCACGGCCAGGTTGTTGATGCGGTTGAGGTTGTTTTCATCAACGGCGATGTTGTAGAAGGAGTTGTAGACCGCGATGGGGATGTCCACAGGCCCCCTGGCCTCCACCGGGGCCACCATCTCCAGGGAGAGGAGCTCCCGGGTGTCCACATAGCCGTACTGGCGTCTGAAAATCAGCCGGGCCCAGCCGTCTGTCACGTCCAGAAAGCCCAGCTGCGCCCCCTCCTGAAGGGTGATCAGCGTTTCGCTGGCGCTGTCCGGGGCCGCCTTGACGTGGGTTTCCTGGCTCAGAGTGGCATACCAGAGGTTGAGCGCTGTGCCAAAGCGGGGGGTGCTGGCCTTGTCCAGGGCCACCGGGTCCATGATGCGGTGGCGCAGCACATAGCCCACCCGGCCGGAGATCTTGATGCCCACGAAGTTGGGCATCACCTCCACCACCTCAATGGCGCGGCCCGGCTTGTAGTTGGCCAGCACCTTGCTGTCCAGGTCCGGCTGGGTGTAGACGTTGGTGATGCTGTTGGGGAAGTGGGTGGAGATCTTGGCGGTGTAAAGGGTGGTCACCTCAGCCCCCGCCGGGAGAGCGGACAAAAGCAGCGTGGCGGTCAACAGCAGCGCCAGAAGGCCTGCCAGTCTAATTCTTTTTCTGGAGTTTCTCATATTGCCCATCCTCGTTTTCGATGTATACGCGGTTCAACTGCTCCTGAAGGTGCTGGCGCATCTCCTGGATGTACTGTTGGCGCAGGGCTTGCTGCTCTGCGGCTTCTTCGTCGGTGAGGCCCTCCGCCTTCTTCTTGCGGGCCAGGGCGTTGAGGCGCTTCATTTGTTCCTGGGTCACGGCATTTCCTCCCGCCTGAATAATAGCATACCCAGGCCCGTGGGGATACAGAGCAAAAGCAGGTAAAGCCCATAGGCCGGCAGCTTCCCCATGGGGGAGCGGTCAATCATGAATTCCACCGCGATGGCGCCCGCGATCACCAGGGGCAAAAGCGCCAGGGTGATAAGGGGCAGCGCTTTGCCGCCGGGCCTTCTTAAGGCCCTTGCGGCCAGCGTGATCAGAACAATCGCAAACAGCGCGGCTGAGAGCACCTGCTGCAGCCCCACGAAGCTGAAGCGCAGATGCCCGTCAAAGCGCAGGCTTTCCATCAGGGTTTGCGTGATGCCATACAAAAGGCAGCCCAGCAGGAAGACATTCCCCGGGCGGCGGAAGCGCTTAAGCGCGCTTAAAAGAATGATGAAAAGCACCAGGGCTATAAAGGCCTCCAGCAGATAGGTGCGCAGATAGGCCTCATAGGGCTCCTTGAGGGCCAGGAAGCTTCCGGCGATCCAGGGGGTGGTTAAGGGGCGGCTGAGCCCCAGGACAGTAAAGCCCTCCCCTAAGCGCGCGGGGATCAAAAAAGCCGCCAGGGCGGGGGCCAGCAGGTCTAAAAGCCCCGGGGCCTTCACCTTTAAAAGGCGGGCCGTCAGGACAGCCCCCAGGGCCGCCCCGATCAGGGCGCCGTACATGGCAAAGCCCCCGGTGCGCAGATTTAAGATGTTTTGAAGGGAAATAAAGGGCTGGAAGAGGGGATCGCCAAAGCTGTAGAGCAGGCGGGAGAGCACAAGCCCCAGGGGCAGCGCCAGAAGGCCTGCCAGCGCCGCCGCATTCAGCAGGCCGCGCCTTTGGGAGAGGCGGTAAAAAACCAGCAGCCCCAAAAGCGCCCCTGCCATCAGGCAAAGCCCATAGGCGTAGATTTCCACGCCCAGGAAGGAAAAGGTCAGCGCGTCCGGATACATGGCGGGCTCCTTTACCTGATGGTGGTAGCGAAATAGATCATGTCGCTCTGGGTGCGCTCGTTGGAGGCGGAGCGGTTGCTCTGGTAATAGCCGCCGTTAAAGACCATGGTGGCGGAGTTGCCGCCGTCCAGGTTGAAGGCCTGCATGCAGCCCAGATCGAACATGTAGTTGGCCAGCTCCATGTGGGTGACGCCGGAGGAGTTGGCGCTGCGGCCCTCCGCCAGCACCAGCACATAGGAAAGCGGCGCTATCTGGCCGATGGCCATGCGGGGCTCATCCCCGTGGGGGTTGTAGCCGTAGTCGTCGTCCAGGCTTAAAAGCTCCCCGTCCTTTACCAGGGCCGGGCCAAAGGTGAAGGCGTTGATGATGCTGTGTCCCGCGTCTAAAAAGGCCTGCACCTCGTCCTTGTCCGAGCGGACAAAGAGGTGGAAGTCCCCGTTTTCATCCGTAATCAGCAGGTCTTTGATGCGGTTATACTTGGCGCGCACCCGCTCGCCCATGCGGTATTCAAAGCTTTTTTTCTCCGGCTGGTCCACGAAGTAGTTGGCGTTGATGGCGATCACCGCGTTTTGCTCCTGGGCCATGGTGGACACCAGCTTGGTGCGCCGGGAGGTGAGGGAGCCCGCGGTGGCGGTGCGCAGCTGGCTGGCGTGGGCGATGTCCACCCAGGCCACCCGCCAGACCACGCCCTCCTGTTCAATGGTTTCCAGGCGCACCACGATGCTCTCATCCTCATAGGAGCTGTCGGTGAAGCCGGCGGCGTCAGGGACGGAGCCGGGGCTGAAGTCCATGGGCAGGGAGGCCGCCTCCTCCGCCTGAGCGCCAGGCAGCAGCCAGTTAATCAGCCAGGCGGCCACCTCATCATCCCCCTCATCCTCCTGCCAGAGCTCTTCATGAAGGCGGGCGGCCTCATGGTCCAGCATAGCCCCGGAGGGGACTAAAAAGGGCAGGGCCATGGCCATCACCAGGGTGAGGATAATCAGCGTATTGCGTGTTTTTGTTGACACTTTCAAATGTTCCTTTCCACAGGGCGTTTGAATACCCAGGATTTTTGGATGCGATAATTCAGGAAGAAAAGCAGAAAGTCAACCAGGGTTTTGGCCAGGGTGCGCCCCATGCCCAGGCGGAGGTTCAGGGCGTTCACCAGGGTGGCCGAAGTGACCAGCACCGCCGCCACCAGCACCGCGTAGCGAAGCAGGGAGCCCCGGCTGCTGCTGACGCGAAAGACGAACTGCTTGTTGACCTTGTAGTTGAAAAACGCTGAGCAGAGCCGGGCGATGGCGGTGGCCACAAGGACATGGTAGTAGCTGCGCCCATCAGCCAGGGAGGGAAACAAAAAGCCCAGCAGCCAGCGGTCAAGCAGGGTGAACAGCGCCAGATCAAGCAGCGTTGAAAGCAGGCCGTTTGAGGCGAACTTGAAAAAGTTGCGAAACAGCTGGGCGTAGATGCGGGCGGAGTCCTTAAAAGGCCGGAAGTGGGAGCTTTTGTTCTCCTCCAGATAGATGGTGCTGATGGTCACCTTCTTAAAGCCGATGCTCCAGCCGGCGCAGTAGACCAGCATGTTCATCTCATACTCAAAGCGGTCCCCCGGAATCCGGGTCATCCTGGGCATCAGTTCCCGGCTGATGCCGCGAAGGCCGGTCTGGGTGTCCGGCAGCCAGTGGCCATAGAGCAGGGCGAAGAAAAAGGTGGTGAGGCGGTTGCCCATGCGGCTTTTGGCGGGAACATGGGCCTGGGAAAAATCCCGGCTGCCCAGCACCAGATCCCCAGGGGAGGCCAGCATGGCCTCGCCCACCTTGAGGCAGTCCTCCGCGGTGTGCTGGCCGTCGGAGTCCGCGGTGATCACCCCGGGCGCGTCCGGATAGGCGGACAGGATGTATTCGATCCCGTGCTTGAGGGCATGGCCTTTGCCCCGGTTGACCGGATAGCCCAGCACATCGCACTGGGGATGGGCCTTTAAGGCCTCGAAAAAAGGCGCGTAAGCGGGCCCTGATCCGTCATCCACCACCACAATGCGCTCAAACCCGCTGGCTATCAGCGCGTTCACATAGGTCCCCAGCTTATCGTCCGGGTGCAGGGATGGGATGAGAATCACCGCTTGGCTCACTTGTGACAATGCTCTTCTCCGCCTTCTGTCCGTTCGCCTGGCGATGTTCGCCCAAGCGGGATTATCATACCATTGCCCGCCCTTGATTGCAAAAGAATGGCGGGCTGGTTCACGAATATTTCACAAAAAAACATGGCCGGGCCGCTGCGATTGCCGCCGGGACAGATTTAGACAGAGTGTTTATTAAAAAACGAAACGTCTCAAAACGGCATACGCATTTGAAGTCCCTGTGATATGATAGCAAACGTTTGGAAACCAGCCGGAAAGGAGCGCGCATGCAGAAGTTCAGCGCGGCGGTCATCCGCCACAGGAGGGGCATTCTGATTATCACGCTGTTGTTATGCCTGATCAGCGTGTTTTTGATGCAGACGGTGCAGGTGAACTATGACCTGGCAGGCTACCTTCCCAAGGACGCGCCCAGCAGCCAGGCGCTTGAGCTGGTGAAAACCAAGATCCCCAACCTTCAGGTTTATTTGCCGGGGCTTGAATTCAGCGGCGTTCAGGCGGCCAAGGAGGCCCTTGGCGCCATCCCCGGGGTGGAGGAAGTGCTGTGGATGGATGACGCCCAGTCCGGCATCCTGATGCCCCTGGAGATGATGCCAGAGAGCGTGCGGGAGCCCTTTTATAATGACGGCCCCCTGTTTCAGGTGGTGGTGGCCAAGGAGCATCAAAGCAGCGCGGTGCCCCTGATCCGGGAGGCCTTTCCGCAGGCGCTCCTTAGGGGAGAGGCTGCGGACAGCGCCCAGATCGTCAACACCACCATGGCGGAGGTGGCCTCCATCATGGTATATATCGTGCCCATCTGCCTGGTGATTCTGCTGATCGCCACCCGTCACTGGCTGGAGCCTGCGCTCTTCCTTTTGGCCATTGGCGCTGCCATCCTCATCAACGAGGGCAGCAATGTGTTTTTGGGCTCCGTTTCCTTTGTGACCCGGGCGGCCTCCGCCGTTCTTCAGCTGGCGGTGTCCATTGATTACGCGGTGTTTTTGCTTCACCGCTTCAGCGACAACCGGGATGAGGGAATGGCGGTGGACGAGGCCATGAAGCTGGCCATGACCCAAGCGGTGTCCTCCATCACCTCCAGCGCCATGACCACGGTGTTTGGCTTCCTGGCGCTTTTGCTGATGCGCTTTGGCCTCGGCCTGGATATGGGCATCGTGCTGGCCAAGGGCGTGCTTTTTAGCCTGATGAGCGTGATGATTGTGCTGCCTGCGGCCACGGTGAGCTTCGCGGGCCTTCTGGAAAAAACGGCCCACCGCCGTCTGATGCCCTCCTTTATGGGCTTTGGCCGCTTTGTGTTGCGCCGACTGCCCTTTTTGGCCCTGGTGGTGGCGCTTTCCCTGCCCCTGGCCTTTGCGGCGCAGCGCAACAACGCGTTTGTCTATGGCAGCGGCGGTATGCACAGCCCGGACTCCCCCATTAAGCTGGAGCAAAAGGCGCTGGAAGAGCGCTTTGGGGCGGGGCGCATGATGCTGGTGATGGTGCCTGAAGGGGATCTGGCGCGGGAAGCCGAGCTGGGGGAAGCGCTGGCCCGGCTTTCTGGGGTGGACAGCCTGACATCCTATGCCGCCACGGCGGGGGTGCAGATCCCCTCAGACCTGCTGCCTAAGGCGGCCCGGGATCAGTTTTCGGACGGGGGCTATTCCCGCCTGATTCTTTCCGTTAACACGCCTGACGAGGGGGAGGAGGCCTTTCTCCTGGTGGAGGAGGTGCGCGCTTTGGCGGAAAGCTACTACCCCGGGGCTGCCCATATCCTGGGGGAGAGCGCGGTTAACCTGGACCTGAAAAACGTTATCACCGGGGACAATCTGCCGGTCTTGCTGGCGGGCATGATCGCCATTGGCCTGGTGCTTTTGATTAACTTCAATAACCTGCTGATTCCCCTGATCCTGCTTCTGGTGATTGAGGGCGCCATCTGGATCAACATGGCCCTGCCCTTTATCATGGGGGCGAGCATGAATTATATCGGCTATCAGATCGTCTCCTCCGTGCAGCTGGGGGCCACGGTGGACTATGGCATTCTTTTGGTGCAGCGCTATCTGGAGGGGCGGCAGACCATGGACAAAAAGGCGGCGGCCGCCTGGGCCCTGGGGCTGTCCGCGGGCTCCATCCTGCCCCCGGCCATGATTTTAACTACCGCGGGCTATCTGCTGGGCGGGCTCATCAGCGAAAACGGCGTGATCAGCCAAATGGGCATCATCATAGGGCGCGGGGCGCTGATCTCCTGCGGCATGGTGCTGTTGGTGCTGCCAACGCTCCTGGTGCTGTTTGACAAGCCCATCATGCGTGCCTTCATCAAAAAACGAAAGGAACCCATCTATGAAGCGAATCTTCCGTAACGCGCTGGCCCTGGCCATCTCACTGCTGCTTATTTCAGCCCCGGGGCTGTCGGAGATGATAAAGGACGAGGTGGTCTATGCCCGGCTTTCCCTTTTGGGGGAGGTGGAAAGCGTCTATGTGGTCAACAGCTTTGAGGCACAGGAACAGGCCCGGGGACAGGACTACGGGGCTTATCTTGAGGTGACCCCCCTAAGCCAGGCGGAGGTCTTCAGCTATCAGGAAGACAAGGCCGATTTTGCCATGGGGCCTGGGCGGTTTTACTATCAGGGCATCCCTGAAAACAAAGCCCTGCCCTGGGAGATCAGTCTGCGCTACGCGCTAAACGGGCAGGAGGCGGCGCCGGAGGCCCTTTCAGGCGCGAAAGGGCAGCTTGAGATCTTCTTTGAGATCCTCCCCCTTGAGACGGGGAAGGCCTATCATCAAAGCCTGTCCATGACGGCCACCTTCACCCTGCCGGGCGCGCGCGTTCTGGACGTCCAGGCCCCGGAGGCCACCCTGGCTTATGCGGGCGGGGACATCACCCTAAGCTATGTGATCCTGCCGGGGCAGGGGGCC
>ENA-UOUL01001914-UOUL01001914.1-bioreactor-metagenome-genome-assembly--contig:-NODE-1914-length-26578-cov-4.972492_pt1 | contig 26578 bp, 14 predicted proteins | sample MGYA00249838_ERZ747220 | MGnify/ENA primary metagenome ERZ747220 (study PRJEB28778, sample SAMN05720191) | bioreactor metagenome | isolation source: Anaerobic biogas reactor | place: USA:Washington...
GAAATCGCCCCGCGCGCTTCTTCTCGAACTCTCGTAACCATTGCTTTCTGTCTCTCCCACAGGAACGCAGGCTGATCGCGCAGCCTGGGCTAGTCGTCGTTCTGCTTCAATGCTTCCACGCCGCCGATGATGTCCAGGATTTCGCCGGTGATCGCAAGCTGGCGCGCCTTGTTGAAGTCGAGCTGCAGCAGACCGCGCAGCGCCTCGGCACTCTCCGACGCGTTGCGCATGGCGACCATCCGGGCGCTGTGCTCGCTCGACAGGCTCTCGCGAATCGCCTGCAAAATTTGCAGCTCGGTAAAGCGCGGGATGACCTCGTCCAGGATCGTGACCGCGTCCGGCTCGTAGAGATAGTCTCGCCCGCGCAGCCGGACTTCGGGAGGGGTTTCGACCAGGTCCGCGATCGCGCGGCTGCTCGCCTCGAAGGGGCGCAGCGGCAGCAGCGGCAGCACACGCGGCTGCTGCGTGACCGTGTTGATGAAGTTCGTGTACGCCACGAACACTTCATCGGCGCCCTGGTTGAGGAACTCGTCGAACAACACCTGGACGATCTGGGTCACATCGCTCACATCAGGATCGGCGGGCAGGTGCGAGAATTCGGCCACGATCTCCTGCTGCTTGAGGAACGGGGCAGCCGTTTCGCTGTCTTTTTGCGCCGCGATCCAGCGCCGGATCAGGTCGGTGCCTTTGCGCCCGACCGTCACCCAGCGCGCCGGGCGCTGGTAGCGCTCGACAAAGCTGGTCGCGCGCCGGACGGCGTTGGCGTTATACGCGCCCGCCAGCCCGCGATCGCCCGCGATCAGCAGCACGCGCGATTTCCGCTCCACAACACGCACGCGGGCCGTCTTCTGGTTGTCGCGCGGTTCCAGGTCCTCGCCGGGCGGCACCACCCGGAGAATGAACTGCCGCGCCCCGACTTCACTGGGCGTGACTTCGAATTTGAGTGTCACCATCTGGCCGTCCGCGGCGAGCCGCACGGAACGTTCCTCCTCCACCGTCACCTGGTCGCTGCGTTCCGTTCCGTCGTCGAGCTGCATGTCGCCGGGAGCGGACAGCAGCTGCGCACTGACCAGCCGCGCGGAGAGTCCGTAGGCCTGCAGGTAGCCGGTCAAGGTGAACTTGTCGCCCGGGTAGACACGTTTGGGAGCCTCCAGGTCCACGACCCGCGCGTTGACCGGCTGCCGGTCGCTGCCGAGTCCCACGGCGAACACCGGGATACCCGCTCCATGCGCTATCTGTGCCGCCACGTCGCCATCGATGCCCGCATTGTTGCCTCCGTCGGTGGCGACGATGATGCCGGCCAAGGGCCCACCCCGTTCAGCGTTGACGATCGTCCGGAGGGCGTCTCCCAACCTGGTCGCGGTGCCGCGCGGCAGGAGCGCTGTGTCCCATGGAATATCGGCCGGCTCGCTCGCGTCCGTGGCCGCGCGATCCGCGTCCTGAGCCGCCTTGCGCTCGGCCAGCTCGGCCAGCTCGGCCTGCACCTCGGCTGCGAAGTCGGGCTCGACGAGTCCGGCGACGGCGCGCCAGGACAGGTCGGGTGCGCTCAGCCTGGCGGTGGCCAGCAGAACGCCGGCCGCGGCCAGCGCCACGACGCTCAGCGGCGGTGCGAACGCGCCGGCCGGGCGGAGCGGGGTGCGGCGTCCCAGCCCCAGATAGACGAGCAGCGCTGCCGCGGCCAGGCCGAGCAGCCCGGCGGCCAGCAGCGTGATCGTCCGCGCCGTTTGGTGCGTGGCCTGCCGTGCCGCCGCCAGTTCCTCCGCCGTGCCGCGATCGATGGTCTGCTTCCCGGTGCGGCGGAAGAACGCCACCTGCGCCGGTTCCGGCTGGTCCCCGAACTGGTAGACCGCCAGGTCATGCCGGGCACGCAGTTGCTCGAGCAGCTCGCCGCTGTGCAACTCGCGGATCACCTCATCCAGGCGGCTGGCCGTTGCGGCGCCACCGGCCGCCGGCGTGTCCCGCAGCCCCATGCTCTGACTGGTATCCACCAGCAGCACCGCGCGCGACGGTTTGATCTCGCGGTCCTCCGTGCGCTTCTCCAGGTCGAGGAAGAAGAACAGAATGCCGGTGAAGGCCAGCAGCCGCAGGAAGGTCAGCGACCAGCCCACACCGCGACTCAAATCCACTCTGTCACGCCAGTACATCGCGATGACGTAGGCGGCCACCGCCACGCATACGGCGATCAGCAGCAGCCCGTGCCACCATTCGGACATCGCTTGCAGGCGTGCGAATCGGTAGTAAGTGCGGCTGGCGCTCTCGGCCAGCAGGCACCAGTCGGGTGTCACTGTGGCACTCCTTGAGCGAAGGGATCCTGGGGATCGGCACCGGACGCCGCGGATCGCGCGGCGACCGTGTACGGGTCGGCATCGCGCAACGCGTGCGCAGCCCGCGCCTCCGCCTCGTTCTCCTCCCGAAGCCGCTGGATGCTGGCCCGATGTCCGGGGCGACCGAGATGGTGCAACTGCGTGCCGCGGTGCGCGTGAAAACTGTTGGCGTAGGCTAGCCACTGCTCCCCCACGAGCAGGAATACCAGCAGCGCCATCAACAGCATGCTCTGATTGAATCCCGACTGTTCGATCACGGCCGCTTCATACTGGTCGGCGTAGCCGATGTCGACGGGGACCGGATCCAGATGGGCGATGATGTCGGAGGTAGCTGTCTGAGCCAGGTTCCCTTCGCGGGGTTCCACATTGACGGCGAAGCGGTGGGCATGGGTTGAGCCGTCGATGCGGCGGAGCCAGATCTCGTAGATGCCCGACCGCTCCGTCTCCTGCGGTTCGATGGTCGCTACGAGTTGGCGCGCATCGGTCTCCAACGCTTCCGCCGTGCGATCGATCACCAGTGGCGCTGCCGGGTCGTCCGACGGCAGGAACATCCGCACGTCCGACCGGTACCGCTCGCCGCTGAAGGGTACCTGAATCGCGCCGCTCACGGTGCGTACGTCGGTGATGCGGCGGGCGGAACCGAGGTAGGACTGCAGTCGCAACGCGACAATCACGTTCGGCCCCAACACCAGATCGTTCCAGTAGGGTGCGTAGGTGGTCAGGAAGGCGATCACGCGCCCCTGGCCATACCGCTTCTCGACCGCCAGCGGCGCGTGATTGCGCAGCCGCGCCAGGATCCGGACACCGCTGGCCGGATCGGGCGTCCAATCGGCGGCGGGGCGCAGATAGCGCTCCACGTGCATCGTGCGCACCAGCGGATTCTGGCCCTGGACCAGTTCCTGGAACACCGGGTGATCCGTCGCGTCGATCTCGACGTCCGGCACCCCTTCCCCCTCCTCGGCGATCAACAGGTCGTCGCGCGCCAAGGGGAGCGGAAACAGGCCGGTACCGTCGCGGTAGAGTTCCTGCTGGTAATACTCGAGGTGGACCTGAGGACCCGCGAAGATGGCCAGTCCGCCACCGCTGCGGACGTACGCCTCGATGTTCTCCCGCGCGCGATCGTCGAGGCGATCGACGTCGAACAGGTAGATCGCGCTGTACTTGTTGAGCGACTCCGCACTCACGTCGCGGAGGAACGCCCCGTTCTGGACTTCGGGGCGGATGCCGGTCCGCGCCCGCTGCCCCGGTTCGAAGATCGCCTGGACGTAGAATGCGTTGCGCTGGGCTGGATCGCCGTCGACGACCAGCACGGTCTCTTCGGCCGGGAAATCAATGACGCACCAGCGGCGGTTGTCGGCCTGCACGGCGTCGTCGGGCAGTACCGCTTCCACCACATGCTGGCCCGCCTCCGGAAAGTAGACCTGGACACGTTGGGTGACCGTCTCGCCCGGTTCCAGCCGTTCAAGCTCCATCATCGGGGATTTGTCGACCTTCGCCACCGGACGTTCGGACGCGGCGCCCACCGCGGCGGCGTAGAACCACGTGCGAACCTGCAGCGGCACCTTCTCGACCGCCTGGTCACTGTAGTTCGTGACGCTGACGTTGACGAACAGCGGCACGCCGGACGCGCGCGTCTCGTCAGACGGCGCCAGCGCGGTGATCGCCAGGTTGGTGTGCCGGGCACGCACACAGTTGACCAGCCGGATCTGTACCCCCGCGCTGTCCAGCTCACTGAGCATGGCAGCGGTGGAGATCAACATCTCCGTTTCTCCGGATTTGGGAAGAATTGCTTTATAGTTCATGTATTCTCCCTGAATCAACCGGGAAACAATCCGTACCTTCCCCGTGTCGAAAAGAATATGATTCTGAGAGGAGTACACCACTAATTCCGTATCTTTTCCGCCCAAAATTCTTCCGGCCTCATGTAATGCTTTGCCCGGAACGATAAATTTCATGATCGGAAGGTCACTTCCGACTTCTTTCTTGCGTAATGCCAAGCGAAAACCGTCAATCGCCACCATCTCTACCGAGGTTCCGTCACATACGAAAAAGCATCCGTTCAGTGTCGGTCGGCTCTCATCCGTGGAAACGGCGAATATCGTCTGTCGAATCATTTCCTTGAGAATTCCTTGCATGAGGATCACCTTCTGAGCATCCGTTACCTCCGGAATTTTCGGATATCCCTCCGCGGAAAGACCTTTAATAGAAAAAACAGACGGACCGCTTTCAATATTTATCGTCATTTTCTCGTCTGTTTCGATAACAACATTCTCTTCGGGAAGCTTTCGTACAATTTCTCCGAAAAGCTTCGAATTAATAACGATGGCTCCGTTCTCGCGAATATCGGACTCAAGCTGAGCCTCTATACCGGTTTCCAGATCATATCCGGTTAACTTCACTCCGTCATCCCGGGAAGCCTCAATCAGTATCCCGTCAAGAATCGGTAACGTCGACCTTGTCGAAACCGCCTTCTGAACGATCGATATCGCGTCGTTGAGTCGATCTCTGGAACACATAAATTTCATAAAGGCCACCTCCGATTCAAAAACAGATAACACTACTATTATACAGAAAAAATTAAGAATTTCTACGAATTTACGACGATCCGGGATGAAAAAGGAGAATAGACCGATCGGTCCTTGTAACATAAATGAAATATAACGACAATATATATGAAAGAAAAGTTTTCCACAATACGGATTTTTTGTAAAACCGAAAAAATGTTTGTAACAATGTTTCATCTCAAACGATCGATGAAATATGTAAGAAAGATATCCCCCTTCTTATTATGGTGAGTGAAAAGAGTGAATAAGCCTGAAAAGCCATGAATACAGGCATTTTCGGTGTGAATAACGGGCGCATAAGTTGGGGGAAAAGAGGGGGGGAAAGGCCGGTAGAATCACACGGTTTTCATCCACAGGATCCGAACACGATATCCCGATGAAATTATCCACATATCGACAGAAAAAAGTGGAAAACCTTTTTTGGAAAAAGTGTTTGTCATAATCGAAAAGGGATCCGTCGATAAAATCAGCCGGACAGACGTTTTTTGATTTCTTCGACATCGGCGATCAAATCCGGCTGAGAAGAGGAAAGGTCGGTAGAAACCTTATTGCAGGCATGAATCACCGTCGTATGATCCTTTCCTCCGAAAACCTCTCCGATTTTCGGAAAGGTCATATTGATTACGTAGCGACACAAGTACATGGCAACCTGACGGGGAACGATGATATCCTTGCTTCTCCGATTGGAAAGGATCTCACTGACGGTAATATTGTAGTACCGGGCGACGACCTCCATGATAAGCTGAGCGGTGATTGTTTTTTCCGGACGGGGCAGAATAATATCCTTAAGCGCCGATACGGCAACCTCCAGATCGAGCGCGCCCGAAAGAAGACTGTAGGCAAGGACGGTGTTAAACGCGCCGTCGAGCTCACGAATATTGGTTGCGATATTGGAGGCGATATAATCCAGAACCTCCTCGGGAACCTGGACTGCGTTCTGTTGGGCGCGCTTTTGCAAAATGGCGTAGCGCGTTTCATAATCCGGCGGTTGAATATCGACAATCAGGCCGGATGAAAAGCGTGTTCTCAGTCGTTCTTCCAAAGATGCAAGGCTTTGCGGCGGTTTATCACAGGTCATGACGATGTGTTTTCCGGATTCATGAAGGGCGTTGAAGGTATGGAAGAACTCGATCTGCATCTGTTCTTTTCCCTCGATAAACTGAATGTCGTCAATCAGCAGAAGATCCGCGGAACGGTATTTGTCCCGAAATTCGTCATAGGAGGTTTCCTTAATCGCGGCGATGAATTCGTTAACGAACTGCTCGCATTGAACGTAAATCACCTTTTTTTCTTTTCGCTTGCGGGTGACATAATTTCCGATGGCGTGCATCAGGTGCGTTTTTCCGAGTCCGGAGCCGCCGTACAGAAACAGAGGATTATAGTTGCGACCGCCCAATTTTTCGGCGACGGCGACGCAAGCGGCGTGCGCGAACCGATTGCCGGAACCGACGACAAAGGAGTCGAAGGAATATTGAGGGTTCAGCTGAGAGTACACAATCTCGGAATCTCCCGAAATACCGGGAAAAGAGATCGGAGCGCCCGATTGCGAAGCCGCGGATCCGCTCATATTTCGCATCGCGTCCAGAAGCTCGCCGGAGCCGCTGACCTGGATCTGAACATCAATCGAACGGGCGAGGACCTGAGAAAAAGAATTGGCAATCAGCGGTTGGTACGGCATCACGTATGAATACGAAAAATCGTCCGGTACCGAAAGAATAAAGGTCTTATCGTCGCCGAACAGCGGAACCATCGGATCGATCCAGGTCTTAAAACTGACCTCGGACATCTCTTTTGAAAGAACATCGCGAACTTTTTTCCAGACAGACCGAACTTGCGCCTCTTGCATATAACCCGCTTTCATTTTCCCGAAAAAATCGAACTGAAAAAGTAAATTTATGATAGCAGAAAATATCCGATACGAACAGTATTTGGTATAATTGACAATCGATGATAATATACTTTTCAAAAAGAAAAGCGACGGTGAACGAATATGAAAAAAGCCTGTCTTGTATTGGATGACGGAACCGTTTTTCCCGGAATTCGATTCGGAGCCGATCGGGAAACGGTCAGCGAGGTCGTCTTTTCTACGGGATTAACCGGGTATGTCGAACTGTTGACCGACGCCTCTTTTTGCGGACAGGCGGTGACGATGGCACATCCGGTCGTTGGAAATTACGGTGTTTTCGAGGATGTATCGGAATCGGACCGTCTTTGGGTCGGGGCCCTGATCGTCCGGGACTTGACGAAGGTTGAAAAGGATGAGCGCGGCGCCGAGGATTTGGATGAGTACCTGAAAAGAAACGATATCCCGGGAATCCGCGGGATTGATACACGGGCGTTGACGCTCAAAATTCGCGAAGAGGGTACGCGCGTCGGTGTGATTGCGGACGGAACCCCCGAAACATTGGATATGGAAAAGATTTTCGAGAAGATTCAAGCGTATAACGCATCCAATCTGGTTGCCGTCGTCAGTCGGAAGGAGAAAATATTCTTCCCCGCTTGGAAGGAAGGCTGGCGAGAAGAGGAGATATCGGATCGACGGGAACGGGGAGAGCAATCCAGGCACCGTCACGATCCGGAGCCCATGGCGGGAATGCCCGCAAAATATCGCGTCGCCCTGATGGATTTCGGCGTCAAGCAACATATTATCTGGAATCTGACGAGAAGGGGCTGTGATGTGACGACCTATCCGTGGGATACGAAAGCAAAGGACATCACGGCGGACGATCCCGACGGAATTTTTCTGTCCAACGGCCCCGGAGATCCGAAAAATTGCGGACCCGCAATCGAAGAAATTCGGAAATTAACGGAATCGAGCATTCCGATGATGGGCGTTTGTCTCGGACATCAGCTCATCTCATTGGCCATCGGCGCGAGGACCGAAAAACTGAAATACGGTCATCGCGGCGCGAATCATCCGGTCAAGGATCTACGGACCGGAACGGTAAAAATGACCGCACAAAATCACGGGTATGTCGTCGTTAAAGAATCCCTTCCCGAGGAAGGGTGCGAGGTGTCTCACATCAACGTAAACGACGGATCCGTTGAGGGAATCCGTCTAACGGATCGCCCGGTATTTACCGTCCAATATCATCCGGAGGGCTCTCCGGGCCCCCGGGACAACAATGAGTTGTTTGATGCGTTTATTGACCGGATTTCCGCGTATCGGGATCAGAGGAATAAAAAATGAAATCCTTTCGAACCACTGCCGCCCTGGTTGTTGCCGGAACAATCCGTACCGTCTTACGGCTTGCCGGCAAGGGCGCGACCAACCTGCCCGGTAAAATCGCGCTTCGAATCTGTCCGTCATTTCTTTCGAAGATCGCTTACGGAAAAAACGTCATTATGATTACCGGAACGAACGGAAAAACGACGACGACGCACATGATTTCCGAGATGCTTCGAAAGTCGGGGTACATGGTCGCGACCAATGTTTCGGGCGCAAATCTCGCGGCGGGGCTGGCAACGACCTTTGCGGAGTACCGATCCAGAGAGCGGCGCGCCGTGAAAAACCGGGTGCCGGCCGTCTATGTTTTGGAGACAGACGAAGCCGCATTTGCCAAGACCGCAGGCGAACTGAATCCGAGCGTTTGCGTGGTGACCAATCTGTTCCGCGACCAATTGGATCGTTTCGGGGAGCTTCTTACCACGAGAAAATGTATCGAAAAGGGACTGGATTCCTGCAATGCGCGAATCCTTTTGAATGCGGACGATTCAATGATTTCCGCACTTCAAAAGGACAGGGAGGAGCGGGTAATCTTTTTCGGACTCGATGAAGCCGGGATGACGCGTAACATAGTTACAAACACCGAAGATTCAGGGTCTATGAAGCCTTCGTCTGACGCTGAATATTGTCTGAAATGCAAGAAAAAGTTTATTTATACCGCTCGAAGCTTCGGACATTTCGGGATTTTCGAGTGTCCGTCGTGTAAGGATCATCGCAGGTTGCCGCAGTATGCCGCATACTGCGAACAAGAAAAAGCTCCGAACGACGAATCGACGATGATACTGAAAAAAGGCGAGCATATCGTTCGCACCTCACTTCCGATTATGGGGGTGCATAATGTCTATAATTCGATTGCCGCCGCCGCGGCATGCGTCACGTTCGGGGAGGAGGTCGGAGACGAACGTCTGACCATCGATTTTTGTGCAAAAGCCCTGCCCGATATTCGTCCCGCATTCGGACGAATGGAAAAAATAAACGTCGGCAGCAAGAGCTTTTGTATTCTGCTGGTAAAAAACCCGGTCGGTCTGGACCGGGCTCTATGCATGGTATCGGAGGCTTCCGATGTCGGCGGACTGTATCTTCTTCTGAACAGCAATATCGCGGACGGAACCGATGTTTCCTGGATATGGGACGTTGATTTTGAAAACCGCACCTTTCCCGATCGGCTGTATGTTTCCGGAGAGCGTTATGCGGAGATGCTTTTGCGTCTGATCTATTCCGGGGCGGCGCCCGAGAATATAAGAAGTGCAGAGATGAGCCAATGCGAAAAGCTTTTCGAGGAAGCTCTTGCGGCATGCCCCGACGGAAAATGTTTGTATGTTCTTCCCAATTACACGGCGATGCTGGCGCTTCGGAAATATCTGGTCGGCCGCTTTCGACTCAGAAATTTCTGGAAATAGGAGGATCGGAATGAAACAGAGTCTTCGAATCTGTCATTTATATTCGGATCTGTTGAATTTATACGGAGACCGGGGCAATATTCTGGCACTTATGTACCGGGCCGGATTACGCGGGATCGACGCAAACGTATACACACTCACGATCGGGGAACGGTTCGAGGCGGACCGTTACGACATTGTCTTTTTCGGCGGCGGACAGGACGCCGAACAAAATATCATACGCAGGGATTGGGTCGGAGTAAAGGGTGACGCGGTGAAAGCCGCCGTCGAAAACGACAAGGTCTTCTTGTGTGTCTGCGGCGGGTATCAGATGATGGGCAAGTACTACCGGGAGTTTGAAGGGGAACAAATCGATTGCCTCGGCGCAATCAATGTCCATACGGTCGCTCAGAAGAAACGACTGATCGGAAATACCGTTTACCGGTGCGATTTTCTGAATGAATCGCCCGCGAAAGAAGTATTTGAACCGCAGAAACTGTACGGATTCGAGAACCACAGCGGAAGAACTTTTTTGGGAGAAGGAGTCAAACCTCTTGCAAAAGTGTTGGCCGGCTCGGGGAACAACGGTGAAGACGGGACCGAGGGAGCCGTTTTTCGAAACGTCTACTGCACATACTCCCACGGGAGCTTCCTTCCGAAGAATCCCGGAATAACGGATCATCTAATCGAAAAGGCGCTGAAAAACAGACTCGGTGAAGAGTATTGTCTTGAGCCGGCGGAATGCAAAACGGAAAATATTGCAAGAAAGCAAATAGAAACTTGCAAAAAGGGGTTGACAAGAGCATAGGAAACGAAATACAATAACATCGACCGAAAGGAGACGGGTTGTCCGTCTCCTTTTGCGTTTAAAAATGGATTCAAAATCGAAAAAGTATGGAATACGGGGAGGATCAAGATGGCAAAGTATACGAAAGAAGACATTATTCGGCTGGTTAAGGAAGAGGACGTTCATTTTATCCGACTTCAATTTACGGATATTTTCGGCATCCTGAAAAACGTGGCGATTACGCCGAGCCAACTGGAAAAGGCACTGAGCAACGACTGCATGTTCGACGGTTCATCGATCGACGGGTTTGCCCGGATTCATGAATCCGATATGTATCTGTACCCGGATCCGGACACCTTCGTCATCTTTCCGTGGCGTCCGCAGATCGGAAAAGTCGCCCGGTTGATTTGCGATGTGTATACGCCGGACGGTAAGCCTTTTGTCGGAGATCCGAGATATGCGTTGAAGCGGGTCTTGGAGCGAGCCCAAAAAATGGGTTACACCTTTTGCGTGGGGCCGGAGCTGGAATTTTTTATCTTTCATTTTGATGAGCAGGGAAAACCCACGACATTCTCCCATGATCAGGGCGGGTATTTTGATTTGGAGCCGGTCGGTCAGGGAGAGGATATCCGAAGGGAAATTACATTCGCGCTTGAATCGATGGGCTTCGAAATCGAGGCGACGCATCATGAGGTGGCACAAGCCCAGCATGAAATCGATTTTAAATTCGGCGATGCGCTGAAGGTTGCGGACGATATCATGACCTTCCGTCTCGCGGTCAAAACGATCGCCAAAAAATACGGAATGCACGCGACATTCATGCCCAAACCGATTTTCGGAATCAACGGCTCGGGAATGCACACCAACATGTCCCTCATGAAGGACGGCGCAAACGCATTTTACGATCCGGAAGGGGAGCTCGGGCTTTCCGATACGGCCGGACAGTTTATCGCGGGACTCTTGCGGCACGTAAAGGAATTTACGGCGATCAGCAACCCGCTGGTGAACTCGTACAAGCGACTGGTTCCCGGATATGAGGCGCCCTGTTATCTCGCATGGTCGGCCGCGAACCGTTCGGCGTTGATTCGTGTGCCCGCGACACGCGGGAAAGGAACGCGTGTCGAGCTTCGTTGTCCCGATCCGGCATGCAACCCGTATCTTTCTCTGGCAATGTGCCTGTCGGCGGGTTTGGACGGAATCGAGAATCATTTGACACCGCCGCCGCAGATCGTGACCTCGATTTTTGAGATGACAACGGAGGAAAGAAAGGCGCATCAAATCGATAATCTTCCGGGAAGTCTCGAAGAGGCGCTGGATTTGTTTGAGCAAAGTGAAATGGCCAAAGAGACGCTCGGAGATCATATTTTTTCCAAGTATTTGGAGGCCAAGAGAAAAGAGTGGAACGAGTATCGCATGACGGTCGGCGCCTGGGAACTCGACCGGTATTTACTTCGGTATTGATGATCGATTGATGCAAAGGGCGGGAGAAGAACGATGAGGGGTATTATCCTGGCATTTTCCGACATAGGGACGTCCGCAAGAATCCGTGACGCGCTTATGCGAAACGGACTTGCGGTTCGGGGAATCGCTCGTGACGGAGCGGCGGCCCTGCGTCTCGCGCTTCTTCAGGACGGCGGCGGCGTCGTGCTTTGCGGACCGGTTCTTTCGGACATGACGGCTCCGATTCTGTTTTCGAATTTAACCGAGGATTTTGACATGCTGGTGTTAACGACCGGAGCGGAAACGGATATGGGCGAGTATCAAAAGGAAGGGTTGTACCGGATTTCACTTCCCGTACTCTCCGAGGATCTGGCTTTCTACACGAGCGCACTTCTGGAAACCCGGCAATTTCCCGGAATCGGAAATCCGGGGGCCGGAACCGGAACGCCGTCCGTACCGAAGGATGTGTTTTCGGAAAAGCCGGCGCGTACCCCGGAGGAACGAAGACTCATCGAGACGGCCAAACTGCTTTTGATGAGAAAGGAGCGGATGTCCGAAGCCGAAGCCCACCGATATCTCCAAAAAGAGAGCATGATCAAAGGAATCAAGATGTCGGAACTTGCGGGACAGCTTCTGCGGGATTCCTGAAGGAGAAAGCGATGCGGATACCTTTTACCAAGATGCAGGGAATCGGAAACGATTACATCTATGTCGACTGCACCGAAACCGATTATTTCCCGGCGGGCACGGCGTCGGATTTTTCCAATCGTTATTCCGATCGTCATTTCGGGATCGGGAGCGACGGACTCATCCTGATTCGCACGTCCGAAAGTGCGGACTTCCGGATGGAGATGTACAACGCGGACGGAACCCCGGGGAAGATGTGCGGAAACGGAATTCGTTGTCTTGCGCGTTATGTCCGTGAAAGATGCGGGATGAATCGAGACGAAATTTCGGTGGAAACGCCCGCCGGAATCCGAAAAATCCTTGTCGGAAGAGATTCGGCCGGCATGTTTTTCGCAAAGGTGAACATGGGAAAGCCGTCATTTCATCTTCGGGACATTCCGGTGATTCGGGAAGCGGACACGATGATTAACGAGCCGATGCATGCAGTCGGCACGCTGTACAACGTAACCGCCGTATCGATGGGCAATCCGCACGCGGTTCTTTTCACCAGAGATGTCGAACGACTGGAGATTGACCGGATCGGAAAGTTCTTTGAGCGACATCGGATGTTTCCGGAAGGAGTGAATACGGAATTTGCGGAAATCATGGATCGAAAAACCATTCGCATGCGCGTTTGGGAAAGAGGATCCGGGGAGACGATGGCGTGCGGGACCGGTGCGTGTGCGACCGTCGCCGCGGCGGTTGTCAACGAGCTTTCCGACCGAACCGTCACGGTTCGACTGAACGGCGGAGACCTGCGGATTGTCTGGGATCCGAAAACCGATGAAATCGAAATGACCGGCCCCGCGGAATTCGTATTTGACGGAGAGGTCGAATACGAAGCGTGAAAGCAAAGACTATCGTTTAGAGAATCCCGGGACCGCAGGCGGATCCGGAGACGGACCGAAATCCGAAGGAGGACATATGATCGGCGTTAATCCATATTTTGACAGACTTCGCGGAGGGTATCTTTTTGCGGAAATCAATAAAAGGGCGGAGAGCTTTCGCCGGCAAAACCCGGAAAAAAGACTGATCAGTCTGGGGATCGGCGACGTGACGAGACCCCTTTGCCCGGAGGTCATAACGGCGATGCATAAGGCCGTAGACGAAATGTCGGAAGGCGAAACCTTCCGTGGATACGGGCCTTATTTTGGGTATGATTTTCTCGTACGTGCGATTATCGATAACGACTATGCGTCGCGCGGCGTTCAAATGGACCCGGAAGAGGTTTTCGTGAACGACGGCTGTAAGTCGGACTCCTCCGGGATTCTGGAGCTTTTTTCCGAGGCGACCTCGATCTCGGTATGTGATCCGGTGTACCCGGTTTATGTGGATGCCGCGGTCATGACCGGGCGCGGCGGACTTTTTGACGAAAATATCGGAGCCTACTCACGCATCGATACGTTTCAATGCAATGAAGATAATAATTATATTCCGACTCCTCCGGACGCTTCCGATAAGAGGGCGTTCCGCGGGCTGATTTTTTTGTGCTTTCCGAACAATCCGACCGGTGCCGCGATTAACGCAGAAAAACTCTCCGCCTGGGTGGAATACGCGAACCGGACCGGCAGTGTCATCATTTACGATTCCGCGTATGAAGCGTATATAAGCGAAGATTTACCGCACTCGATTTTCGAAATCGAGGGCGCCCGGACCTGCGCGATTGAGCTGAGAAGCTTTTCGAAAACCGCCGGGTTTACCGGCGTGCGGTGCGGTTATACGGTGATCCCCAAAGAGCTTGTCTGCGACGGAATCGTTCTTCGAAATCTGTGGGCAAGAAGACAATCCACGCGAAATAACGGTGTTTCCTATATCACGCAACGGGCGGCCGAAGCGGTGTATTCTCCGGCCGGAAAAGAGCAGATAAGGGAAACGATCGGATATTACGCGAAAAATGCCGGGATATTGAAAGACGCGCTGGTCTCGTGCGGCTTTTCGGTCGGCGGAGGCGTAAACGCGCCGTATCTTTGGATTCGAACCCCCGAAAAAACGGATTCGTGGTCCTTTTTTGACCGGATGTTGGAACGCTGTGCGGTGGTTGTTACCCCGGGCGTCGGATTCGGAAAAGCGGGCGAGGGTTATTTTCGCGTAACCGCCTTCGGCAGCCGGGAAACCGCCGAAGAAGCCGCGCGACGTTTTCGAAAAGAATTCGCGAAATAAGACACGGCGGCGGGCTCGGGAAAAGCGAAGGAGGAAAAGGGAGATGGGAATCAGCGAAATTGATCAATCGGGCGTTAATCACGCATCCGGGCATGCGGCCGGTGTTCGGTATATATTTGTCACCGGAGGCGTGGTTTCCGGATTGGGAAAGGGAATCACCGCCGCGTCACTCGGTCGTCTTCTGAAGTGCAGGGGGATCCGGGTGACGATGCAGAAATTTGACCCGTACCTCAACATCGATCCCGGGACCATGAATCCGTATCAGCACGGAGAGGTGTTTGTTACCGAGGACGGAGCCGAAACCGATCTGGATCTCGGACATTACGAGCGATTCATAGATGAAAATCTATCTCAAAACGCGAACGTCACCGCAGGCAGAGTGTATCACACCGTTCTTGCCAAGGAGCGTCACGGGGATTATAACGGCGGAACCGTACAGGTTATCCCGCATGTCACCAACGAGATTAAAGAGAGGTTGAGTGCCGATAAGGAAGGATACGATATTGCGATCATCGAAATCGGCGGAACAATCGGAGATATCGAGTCCTTACCGTTTATCGAGGCGGCCCGTCAGTTTTCTTCCGATATCGGACGCGAAAATTGTCTGTTTGTCCATGTTACGTTGATACCGTATCTGTCCGCTTCACAGGAGCAGAAAACCAAGCCGACACAGCACTCGGTCAAGGAGGTCCTCTCCCACGGAATTCAACCGGACATATTGGTGTGTCGTACGGAGGTCGGTCTGACGCAGGAACTCAAGGACAAAATCGCTCTTTTCTGCAACGTCGCGCCCGAATGTGTGATCGAAAATCGGGATATGCCGCTTCTGTATGAGGTGCCGCTCGCATTGGAGGCGCAGAGATTCGCGGATATCGTATGCCGAAAATTCAAGATCAATGCGGCGGTGCCGGAACTTTCGGAATGGAAACAGCTGGTTCACAGCCTGAACTGTCCGAAAAGTATAACGACGGTTGCGATCGTCGGAAAATACACGGGACTTCACGACGCATATCTGTCGATTGTCGAATCGCTGACGCATGCGGGTGCGTTTAACCGAACGAAGGTACGGATACGGTGGGTCGAATCCGAGTCGGTTAACGATGAAAATGCGGCGGAGATTTTCGGTGATGTGGGCGGGATCCTTGTTCCGGGCGGATTCGGACTCCGCGGTGTGGAAGGAAAGATCTCGGCGGCAAAATACGCGCGGGAGAACAAGGTGCCGTATTTCGGAATCTGTCTCGGCATGCACGTCGCGATGGTCGAATTTGCGCGCAGCATGCTCGGGATTCCCGAGGCGAACAGTGCGGAGCTGTGTCCGGAAACCCCGGATCCCGTCATTGATCGGATGCCCGACCAGAATGACGTAAAAGATCTCGGCGGAACGATGCGGCTCGGACGGTATCCGTGTGTGATTTCAAAGAATTCCGTTGCAAGAGAAGTCTATGGAGAAGATAATGTATTTGAAAGACACCGGCACCGATATGAAGTGAACAATGCGTATCGGCAGCGCTATGAACGGGCGGGTATGAGAATGTCGGGCGTTTCTCCGGACGGAAGAATCGTTGAAATGATCGAGATTCCGGACCATCCCTGGTATATTGCCTGCCAGTTTCATCCCGAATTTAAGAGCAGACCGAATCGTCCGCATCCGCTGTTTGCGGATTTCGTTCGGGCATCAATGAATCGATGAAGATATATGCGAAAGGGCGTTTTAATGAAACAGACATATCCGGAAGCACAGGGGCTTTATCGGCCGGAATTTGAACATGATGCGTGCGGAATCGGTGTCGTCGCCGACATCAACGGAAAAAAATCCCACGAAATCGTCCGGGACGCACTCGATATTCTTGCGAACCTGGCGCATCGGGGCGGTGCGGGAAGTGACCCGCTGACCGGTGACGGTGCGGGAATTCTGCTGCAGATACCGGACCGGCATTTTCGAAAAATCCTTCCGGACGTTTCCCTTCCCGCTCCCGGAAAATACGGTGTCGGCATGCTTTTTATGCCCCGGATTTCTGAGGCTCGTGATGCGTGTATGAAGCTGATCCACGGAATCGCGAACGAGTTGGGGCTCAAGGTAATCTGCCAAAGAGATCTGCCGGTTAACGATTCGATTATCGGGGTGACGGCGCGCGACTGCAGACCGCATATCGCGCAGGTTTTTCTGGAGCGGCCGATAACGATCGAAAAGGAAGAAGAGTTCGAACGGAGTCTATATGTTATGCGTAAGCAGTGCGAGTCGCTCGCACCGGCGTTTCTGAAAAAATACGCGGAGGGCTTTTACTTCGCAAGCCTTTCTTCCCGGACCATCGTGTACAAGGGGATGCTGACGGCCAATCAGATTGATGCGTTTTACATGGACCTGGCCGATCTGGATTTTGAGTCCGCATTGGCGCTCGTTCATTCCCGCTACAGCACCAACACCTTTCCGAGCTGGGAGCGCGCACATCCTTACCGGTATCTGATCCATAACGGTGAAATCAATACGCTTCGGGGAAACGTAAATGCGATGCATGCCCGGGAGTCGCATCTGGAACCGGATTGGTTCGGGTTCCGTTCGGAAATGATTCTTCCGATCATCAACGAATCCGGAAGCGATTCCGCGATGTTTGATAACTGTCTTGAGTTTTTAACCCTGTCCGGCCGGTCGCTGGAGCATGCCGCCATGATGATGGTGCCCGAGCCCTGGTCGCGACACGAGGGAATGAGCGACGAACAAAAGGCATTTTATGAGTATCATGGGATGTTGATGGAGCCGTGGGACGGACCTGCGGCCATGGCATTTACCGACGGAAGGAAAATCTGTGCGCTTCTGGACCGGAACGGTCTTCGTCCGTCGCGATACATGGTAACCAAGGACGGACGGGTGATTCTGGCGTCCGAAACCGGCGTTCTGAATGTGCCGGAAGAGCGGATTGCGTACAAGAACCGTCTGCGTCCGGGCAGAATGCTGATTATCGATACCCAAGCGGGACAGATCATCAACGATGAAGAGATCAAGGAACAGCTCGCGCGTGAAAACCCGTATCGGGAATGGTTGGAGACATATTCGGTTCCTTTGGCTGTGCCGACGACGGCATCGATGGCCGCACCGACGGAAAAACGCGAACGAAATCCGTTACAAGGGGCCGACCGTACCGAGTCCCTCGAAGCACTGCAAAAAGCATTCGGGTATACCGTCGAAGACATTCGAATGACACTTGAACCGATGGCCGAAAAGGGCGTTGAACCCATCGGATCCATGGGCGACGATACCCCGCCGGCCGTACTTTCCGAAAAACCGTTGCTTCTTTTCGAGTATTTTCGACAGTTGTTCGCACAGGTGACGAATCCGCCGATTGACGCGATCCGCGAAAAGATTGTCGTTTCAGAGCGTGTATATATCGGGGCGGAGGGAAACGTGATTTGTCCCGTTCCCGAAGATGCCCAAAAAATAATCCTGACCCGACCGATTCTGTCAACCGGGGAAATGGACGCATTCCGGTCGCTTTATTCCGAAGCGTTCCGGGCGGAGACGCTCAGCCTTTTGTATCCGGCGGGGGGAGACGGAAGGGTGCTCGGGGAGTATTTGGATCGTCTCTGTGAAAATGCGGAAAAGGCGCTGAAACGAGGCGCGAAAATTTTGATTCTTTCCGACCGGGGTGTCTGTCGCGAGAAAAGCGCGATGCCGTCACTGCTTTGTGTTTCCGCCTTGCATCAGCATATGACCCGAAAGCGGAAAAGAAAGGATTTCAGTCTGATTATCGAGTCCGGAGAGCCGAGGAACGCGCATCATTTTTCACTGCTTCTCGCATTTGGCGCATCTGCGATCCACCCGTATCTGGCACTCGAGTCGATCTCGGAAAGTGTATCGCGCCGTGTTGTAAGCGTCCCCGGTGAAAAAGCGGAGGAGAATTTCATAAGCGCATCGACAAAGGGCGTTGTGAAGGTGCTTTCCAAGATGGGCATTTCGACGGTACGAAGTTACCGGGGCTCACAAAATTTCGAAGCGCTCGGCATCGGTCCGGAAGTTATCGACCGATATTTCACGATGACGACGAGCCGGATCGGAGGCATCGGCCTTCGGGAGATTGCGGAAGAAACGGCACGAAGACACGCCGCGGCATTTTGTAAAAACAACACCGATCCCGGCCTTGAATCGGGCGGATTCGCCCAATGGAGAAGCGACGGGGAATACCATCGAGTGAATCCGAAGACGGTCGGACTTCTTCAGCGTGCCGTTCGGTCCGGTGATTATGCGTTATTTAAAAAATACAGCACCGAGATGAATGACATCGGCCGAAACGCTTGCACGATCCGGGGTTTGATGGAGTTTGTTCCGACAAAAGACTCGGTCCCGATCGAGGAGGTCGAACCGGTCGAGCGTATTGTTCAACGGTTCAAGACCGGGGCGATGTCCTACGGATCTCTGAGCAGGGAAGCGCATGAGACACTTGCGATCGCGATGAACCGAATCGGAGGAAAGAGCAATTCCGGAGAGGGGGGGGAAGACCCCGATCGATTTACGATTCTTCCGAACGGAGACCTGAAAAACAGCGCAATTAAACAAATTGCGTCCGGTCGATTCGGCGTAACGTCGGAGTATCTGTTCAGCGCCAAGGAACTTCAGATCAAGATGGCACAGGGCGCAAAGCCCGGAGAAGGGGGACAGCTTCCCGGAGAAAAAGTGTATCCGTGGATTGCCAAGACGAGAAACTCGACACCCGGTGTCGGGTTGATCTCACCGCCTCCGCACCACGATATCTATTCGATCGAGGATTTGGCCGAATTGATTTTCGACTTAAAAAATGCCAATAAATACGCAAGAATCAGCGTGAAGCTCGTATCGGAGGCGGGCGTCGGAACGGTAGCGGCCGGTGTCGCGAAAGGAAGGGCGGACGTCGTTCTGATCAGCGGTTGTGACGGCGGGACCGGCGCGTCGCCGCGGACCTCCATCCGAAATGCCGGACTTCCGTGGGAACTCGGCTTGGCGGAGGTTCAGCAAACGCTTCTTTTAAATGATCTTCGGAGCCGGATTACGGTTGAGGTCGACGGTAAGCTTCTGACCGGCCGGGATGTTATTGTTGCGGCGCTTCTCGGAGCCGAGGAATTCGGATTCGCGACCGGGCCGCTGGTTGCGATCGGATGCGTGATGATGCGCGTATGTAACCTGGATACGTGTCCGACCGGTGTGGCCACCCAAAATCCGAAGCTTCGCGTCCGATTTATGGGGAAACCGGAATATGTGGTCAACTTCATGCGATTCATCGCGGCCGAAGTTCGGGAGTATATGGCGGAGCACGGTTTCCGGACGATGGACGAAATGATCGGTCGGACGGATCTTTTGCGTCCGGTTCGAAATCATACCCGTCGGAAATCCGCGAACATCGATTTGTCGGCGATTCTGGCCGCTCCGTCTTTTTGCGGGGGAAAAGAGGTTCGCCGGACGCGGACACAGGAGCATCGACTGGAACGGACGCTCGATCATCGAATTCTGATCCCGCTTTGTGAAAAGGCACTTTCTTCGAAGACCCGAACGACGGCGTCGCTAACGATTCGAAACATAAACCGCGCGGTCGGTACGCAACTCGGAGCCGAGATAACCGCCAAGTACGGAAGCGCGGGACTTCCGGATGATACGATCGAACTGAAATTCACGGGCTCGGCGGGTCAGAGCTTCGGTGCGTTTATTCCGTCCGGGCTGACGCTCGTTCTGTGCGGTGACGCGAACGATTATGTCGGCAAGGGACTTTCCGGCGGACGAATCGTCGTTCGCGAGCATCCGTCCTCGGCGCGAACACAAAACGACGGGGTAGCGGTCGGAAACACCGTCCTGTACGGAGCTACTTCGGGCGAGGCATTTATTCGCGGCACGGCCGGGGAGCGTTTTTGTGTAAGAAACAGCGGAGCGACGGCGGTTGTCGAGGGTTGCGGAGATCATGGTTGTGAGTATATGACCGGAGGAAAGGTTGTCGTATTGGGCAAAACCGGCCGGAATTTCGCGGCGGGGATGTCCGGCGGAATCGCGTATGTCTTCGATCCGGACGGATCCTTTTCCCGTTCGTGCAATACGGAAATGGTCTGTCTTGAACCGCTTGCGGATCCGGAGGAGATCCCTGTCGTGCAAAGCCTGATCGAAAAACATCTTCGATACACGGAAAGTCCGAAAGCGGTGCTGATTCTCAAGGATTTCAACCGGAACGCGAAGTTTTTCGTGCGGGTGGTTCCGACGGAATACGAGCAAATGCTGATGGCTCTGCGTCGGGCGGAGGATTCCGGAATGACCGGAGAGGACGCGATGATGGCGGCATTCGAAGAGCGGTATTCCGCAGGCTCGGAGATTGTCGGATTCCCGCCCGTTGCCCCGGATAATAAGAGGAGTCGGGAGGAAAATAATAATGGCTAAGCCGGACGGATTTATGTTGTTTCCTCGTGAATTGCCCCTCGATCGCTCCGCCGATGAGCGTATTCGCGATTACGATGAGTTTCACCGGATTTTTTCGGATGAAAAACAGCGGAGGCAGGCGGCGAGATGTATGGATTGCGGAATCCCGTTTTGTCACGCGGGTCGAATCGTCGAAAAAGCGACGACCGGGTGCCCGATTCACAACCTGATTCCGGAATGGAACGAGCTTTTGTATAAGGGCCGGTGGGAAGAAGCATACGCGCGACTGATGAAAACGAATAATTTTCCGGAGTTTACCGGCCGCGTATGTCCGGCTCCGTGTGAAGATGCTTGTACGGTCGGACTGTATGACCCGATGGTGACGATCAAACAAAACGAGGTTCACATCATTGAAAAAGCTTTTCTCGAAGGCTTTGTCGAACCGTACATTCCGCCGATTCGTACCGGCAAAAAAGTTGCGGTAATCGGTTCGGGTCCGGCCGGACTGGCCTGTGCGGATCAACTCAATCGCGCCGGGCATACGATCGATGTTTTGGAAAAGGCGGATCGACCGGGCGGGCTTCTGATGTACGGAATTCCGAACATGAAGCTGGATAAAACAATTGTGCTTCGTCGAATTCATCTGATGGAGAGCTCGGGCATCCGGTTTCTCCTGAATACGGAAGCGGGAAGAGACAAGACGATTGAGGAGCTGCTTTCCGACTACGATGCGGTCGTTTTCTGTTGCGGTGCCGAGAAGCCCAGAGATTTGGACGTAGAGGGCCGGTCGCTGTCGGGTATATATTTCGCCATGGATTTTCTTACGGAAAACACAAGGACGCTTTTGGCCGGCCCCGGCGCAGCCGGGGCGCCGGCCGACGCAATCGGTGCCGGCGGCTGCGCCGCCGATCTGCGCGCCCAAGACAAAAACGTGGTGGTCATCGGAGGCGGCGACACCGGCACCGATTGCGTGGCGACGTGCGTACGGCACGGCGTCAAAAGCGTCCGACAGCTGGAGATCATGTCGAAACCTCCGGAGACCCGAACCGTGGATAATCCCTGGCCGCAATGGAGAAAAATACTCCGAACCGATTACGGGCAGGAAGAAGCGATATACCGGTTCGGCGAGGATCCGAGAAACTTCGAAACGACCGTGACCTCTTTTCTCGGGAAAGCAGGTCATGTTTCGGGCGTAAAAACCGTTCGTGTCGCTTGGAATCAAGGGGAAGACGGAGCCTTTCGCTTTACTCCCGTGCCGGGCACGGAAGAGCAATTAGAGGCGGACATCGTTCTTCTTGCGATGGGTTTTCTCGGACCGACGGATGCAACCTTTGAAAACACAGGCCTTCGCCGAAATAATCGGGGAAACATCGCGACCGAAAATGACACCTATGCGACCGATATTCCCGGAGTCTTTGCGGCGGGAGATGCCCGTCGCGGACAGAGCCTGGTGGTTTGGGCCATCCGGGAGGGACGACAGGCGGCGCGAGCGTGTGACTGTTATCTGTCCGGACATTCCGAGTTGCCGCAGTAAAAACGAAATAACATACGACTAACCTTGCATAACGTGAAATGTGCACACCAATAAAAGGCTCACACAAGATTATTTATGCAAGATAACAACATAAAACTTGCAAATAACGATTGACAGCCCGGTTTTCTCGAAGTAAAATAATCCCATAAACAAAGACGTTGTGTCCGATATTCGGGCTCGACGTCTTTTCTTTTATCTAAAAGGAGGTGGAACGATGTTATCGTCGGTAAGCACAATTTGGGTCTTGGTTGCGGCGGCGCTGGTGTTTTTTATGCAGGCCGGTTTTGCGATGGTGGAAACGGGTTTGACCCGTGCCAAGAACGCAGGAAACATTTTGATGAAGAACGTGATGGACTTTTCGATCGGAACGCTCTTGTTTTGGCTTTTCGGATTCGGGATCATGTTCGCGGGCTCCGGTGCGCTGTTCGGAGGCTTTGACATTTTAAGTCGGGGATTATACGCCGACATTCTTCCGGCCGGTGTATCCAAATACGCGTTCATGATTTTTCAGACGGTGTTCTGCGCGACGGCTGCGACGATCGTGTCCGGGGCGATGGCGGAACGCACGAATTTTCTGGCGTACTGTGCCTACAGCGCGGTGATCAGCGGTCTGGTCTATCCGGTCAGCGGTCACTGGATCTGGGGCGGCGGATGGCTCGCACAGCTCGGCTTTCATGATTTTGCCGGATCGACCGCCGTGCATATGGTCGGCGGTGTCGCCGCATTAATCGGCGCGATAATCCTGAAGCCCCGTATCGGGAAATACGATAAAAACGGAAAATCCAGAGCGATCCCCGGACACAGCCTCACCTTGGCCGCGCTCGGCGTGTTTATTCTGTGGTTTTGCTGGTTCGGCTTTAACGGAGGATCGACGGTGTCCGCGGAAGGCGACGGCGTATTGGCGTCCATGGGAAGCATCTTCGTGACGACCAATCTGGCGGCGGCAGCGGCGACCGTTGTTGTAATGATCATTACGTGGATCCGCTACAAAAAGCCGGACGTATCGATGACATTAAACGGAGCCCTCGCCGGATTGGTCGGAATCACCGCCGGATGTGACGCGGTCAGCCCGGCCGGTGCGGTATTGATCGGAATCATTTGCGGCGTGCTGGTTTTTGTCGGGATCGAGTTGATCGATAAAGTTGCCCGGGTCGATGATCCGGTCGGCGCGATCGGTGTGCACGGAGTCTGCGGCGCGGCCGGAACGATCATGGTCGGATTATTTGCCGTCGACGGCGGGCTCTTTTACGGCGGCGGCTTCAAGATGCTCGGTGTGCAGTCGCTCGGTGTCGTATCCGTAATGGGATGGGTCGCGGTCACCATGACCGTCGCGTTCCTGATCATCAACAAGGTGATTGGATTGCGTGTCTCGAAAGAAGAAGAGATGGTCGGATTGGATATTTCGGAGCACGGACTCGAGAGCGCGTACGGTGACTTCAGCATCATCGATCGAAGCGTTCTGGATTTGGTGACCGAAGGTGCGCCCTTGGCGGCCGCTGTTCCGGCAGGTGCGGTTCCGGCGGGAGCGGTCCATATCGATGAAGCGATTCCCGTTCAGATGAAGACCGCGCCTGCGACGCCGATCGCTTCGGACGTCCCGATCACGAAGATCGAGATCATCACGAAACAAAACAAGTTCGAGGTGCTCAAAGAAGCAATGGACAAGATCGGGATCACCGGCATGACGGTCACACAGGTTCTCGGTTACGGGGTCCAGGGCGGACGGACCGAATATTACCGCGGGATCAAAATGGAGACGACGCTTCTGCCGAAGATCAAAGTCGAGATCGTCGTCAGCAAAGTTCCGGTCGACCTCGTGGTCGCGGAGGCCAAGAAAGTCCTCTACACCGGAAATATCGGAGACGGAAAGATCTTTATCTATCAGGCGCTCAATGTGATCAAGGTTCGTACCGGGGAGGAAGGGTACGACGCGTTGCAGGACGTCGAGTAATTTTTCCCGCTCCTTCATTCAGAGGCGCGGCTTCGGGAAACCGGAGCCGCGCTTTTGCGTTGCCTCGGAAAGGTAATTACAAGACAAACAGAACAATCCAATACCCGATCCCCACCGGATATGCGCGATCGAAAACAAAAGCCCGACGATCAGCACATTGATCGCGGAGGCGGTTTTCGAGCGGCTGCGCATCACATACGCCAGAAAAGCGATCGGCAGGGCGCGAAAAAGAATCTCTTCCGAAGGTCCGGAGAAAAGAGCTGAAAGAAACTTCTATTTACCTTCGTCAAAGAAAGCCTGTAAGCGATTTTCGATGACCAGAACGGCTTCGTCCGTGCTTTTCTGACCGGTAAAAACCAAAGACAATTCTTCAAAAATAATGCGGGCGGCTCGGTCATTATGTGTTTGAAAATTTTGAGCGGAGCAGACCAGCGTTCGAAAAGCTTCGAGGGTTTCTTTTTGGGGGAGCGGATTCTGCGGGACCGGAGGACCGAGCGGGCCATCCGGAGTTTGTATATACGGGTCGGCTTGATTTATCCCCAAACCCGGAAGCATTTGATCAACAGTCCCATCCGATATCTGAAGATCGGAGACCGGAGGAGTCATGCCCTTGAGGTAATCCGAATAGTTTTTTTCGAGCATTAAATCAAAGGATGATGTGCGGATCGGCATACATCCGATACTATAGTCAATATCATCAAATCGATCCTGAATTTCCGGCGAAAGAATATATTTCACAAGTGTCCATGCCTCATCCGGTTGCCCGGACGCGGTCGGAATCGAGATTAACAGATTTGAGAAAATAATCGGGGCGCTTTTCGATACTCCCGGTGAGGATATATAGCGCACATCCGATCCGAAATAGTGTTCCATATCATAAAGAAACGCAAGGTAACTTCGTAATTTCTTCTCGGAAAAGAGGATTTTTCCTTCCGCAAATTGCTCTTGCAAAGACAGGGATTCATAATTGTTTGGTGTGCCGAAATTTCGTGCAAAGGAAACAATCGACCTTAAAAGATCAGTGTTAAGACATTGTCCTTCCGTGCCGGAAAGAATAATCTCGTTCATTTGAAGCGAAATGAATAATTCGGCGATTTCTTGAGGGGAATTTCTTTGGAGAATGTGCGGAGTTTCGCTCATCGAGCGAAGATTATTTTCGAATTCGCCGAGTGTTTTTCCGTAAAAAGTATCGGATAAATGATTTTGGGCATACATGCCGTTGAGGCCGAAAAACGGAGATATATGGCATCGGGTACCGTCGGTTTCACCCGCCGCCCAGACATTATCGAGAAAAACGGCGGCATCAAACGAGTCATCTTGTGCAATCAACTGATTCATATCCGTCAATGCGTTCGTGGAAGCAATCCGCTCGTATTCCGAAGGATCAATGAAAAGAATGTCCGGAGGATGATCGGATAATAAGTCCACATACAAGGCATCGATCGGTTTAACCGTTGCGGCGCTGTCCTTCGCTTGTGGTGCGTTATAGTCAATGAAATCAAAAATGTACTCCGGATGTGTTTTCGTAAAAAGCCGAATATAATGATTCACAATTTCCGGAGACTGTGTACACAATCCAACACGAACGGTTATCGCTGGTCGATCATCTTCTGAAAATGAGACGGAAAACAAACCATAGTTTTGCCGAACGGATTCGGCATCTGATAAATCGAGATCGGATATGTTTGTAATTCCGATAACGAGTATTTGATCTCCTTCGTTATGAAAGACAGAAGTAACCGGAAAAAAATCATGAAGAGTCTTATCCAGATATTTGGAAAAGACGTTAATTTGTTTGTTATAGCAGTATATTGCGCTCTCGGTCTCGAGGAGAACACGGTCGGAATCGGGTTGCCGGGAAGCGATCAACTGAGCGCTATAAACTTCGGTACCCACAAATCCGATCAGTTGATCCTGTCGCTCGGTTTTTATCGGAAGGATCGACAGTGTTTGCAGAAATAGATTCGAATTCGAATCCAAATAGAGTGTTTGGATCCGTGTTTTTTCGACGAAATTTACCGATTGGAAATAAGTTCCGTATTCCGGCACGGTGGTTTTCTCAATGATTTGACCGGCGGTGTTCGTTAAAAAGAGTGTATCTTCCGTAAGGAAAGCAAAGGTATCAATCCCGTTAAAGGAAATATCGCAGATCGCCGGGGTACCGAGGCTTGATAAATCAATCG
>ENA-UOUL01001915-UOUL01001915.1-bioreactor-metagenome-genome-assembly--contig:-NODE-1915-length-26577-cov-5.491434_pt1 | contig 26577 bp, 17 predicted proteins | sample MGYA00249838_ERZ747220 | MGnify/ENA primary metagenome ERZ747220 (study PRJEB28778, sample SAMN05720191) | bioreactor metagenome | isolation source: Anaerobic biogas reactor | place: USA:Washington...
AACGCACTCCTTCATATTAGACGAGCAGAACTACTATTGGACCTGGCGCATCGCGGTGGACATTGATTCGCTGGCCGAATGATACGGCATTCGCGGTGGGAATTCATATTACGATAGGAAAAAGCAAGGAGCATTATCATGATACACACCATCAGGAGGACGACAGCGTGGCTGCTGGCCATGGTCATGGCGATAAGCATGCTGCCGCTGGGGGCATTGGCAGGCACCACAGACCTGTCAGGGGCAGTCAGCATCTCCAGCATGAGCCCCATTACCCATACCGCAACGTACGTATTCAAGAACGGCACAACCACTGCGGATACGCAGATTATTCAGAACAACCAGGCGCTGATCGCCCCTGCCACACCTGCCGCGCCGGCAGGGCAGCGGTTCGTCGGCTGGTTCGTCCAGGGGTCTTCAACGCCCCTGACGTTTGGCGTACCGATGACGGTGACGTCCACCACAACCATCAACGTTCTTGCGGAGTTTGAGCATGTGGTCTACGTGTCATTCGTGTATGACAACACACCGGATGACAATGTGAACAACGGCGTCATCATCGCCACCAAGTCGGTCGTGCCGGGCACGGCCACCGATGCCGGCGGCGTGCCGCTGGTGGTCAATGTGCCGGGCAAAGCCTTCCTGCACTGGTCTGAGACTGCAGGCGGCCAGGCGTACAACTTCGCTACGCTGATTCAAAGCGACCTGACCCTTCATGCCGTATTGACGGAAAAGTGGCAGGTGACCTTTGACAGCCATGGCGGCTCCACCGTGCTGCCCCAGTATGTTGTCAACAACGGCCAGGCCAGCGAGCCCGCTCAGCCCACGCGGCAGGGGTACACCTTCGCCCGGTGGTCTGTCGAGCCGGCCGGCGCAGCCTACGACTTCTCGGCTTCCGTCGCCGGCCCGCTGAACCTGCACGCCGTGTGGACGCCGGGCAGCGCCAGCTATTCGGTGATCTACTGGCTGCAAAACACGGATGACGACGAATATACATACAACAAAACCATGACCCGCACCGGCGCGGTGGATTCCGATACGACCTACAGCACAGAAAGCTATCCCGGCTTCACGCTGGATGCAAATAAGACAAACGCTCTCGCTAACAAAACCGTTGTGCTCAGCGACGGTACGGCGGTGAAGAATGTATACTACAGTAGAAATGTTTATACGTTTACCATTCTTTCCAGAGTCTCCAACGGATGGAACACATATAGTACAACATCATTGCGCTATGGCCAGAGCACGGCAACCCAGTACAATGCCGCAGTCGCTGCTTACCCAACATACCGTTGGATGATTAGTGCTGACTGGGATGAGAATACTTCGTATTCCGAAGCGCCGGTCATGGAGGCATCCGACCTGACCGTGTATGCAGATATTCTGGCCACTACTCATACACGATATACTATAAGGAAAAGAGTACGGGCGCAGATGTCAAAGCGCCATACACGTTCAAGGCGACTGACGGACTCTTCTTTACAACCGAAGACGGAATTGACATCCCCGGGTTTACAGTAAGACCTATCAAAGAATGGGAACCCCTGGATAAGGGGAGGCCCTCACGTACGGGCACAATCTACTACACGCGCAACAACTACACCATTACCTTCACGCCCAATAACCTGACCGGCACGATTGTCAGCGCGCCCATCCCCTATCAGGCTGACATCTCGGGCAAGGCGCTGGCGGGTTACAACGAAGGGGCCACGACTTTCGTGAAGGACGGCGTGACCTATACCTTCGGCGGGTGGTTCGTATCGCCCAGCCTGGACGCAGCGACCAAATTCACCTTCGCGGGCAAAACCATGCCGGCCAGCAACATGGTGCTGTTTGGCAAGTGGATTCCGCCCGTGCACACAGTTAAATACTACCTGACGCCGGATGCGGGTGGCCCCTCGGGCACGGTCAGCAACATCCCGCATGGAACCCCCGTCGCGGCATCGGCGTTGGGTTACACAGTACCCACCGGCATGACGCCGGCCGACTTCATAGCCTGGTACTGGTATGTGGGCGGTGCGTTCGTTGCCTACGATTTCGCGCGCCCCGTAACGGATAGCAGCGTGGTGCTGTATCCTGTATGGCGGGATAAGGCCTATACCATTACCTACGATGCAAACGGAGGCACCGGTGCGGTGCCTGAGGACAGTACGCAATATGCCGCAGGCGCCCAGGCTGTGATTCGCGGCCCCGGCGGGCTGAGCAAGGCAGGCCAGGTCTTCCTTGGCTGTAATACCCAGGCGAGCGGCGGCGGCAGCGCCTACTACCCCAACGACAAGCTGTCCATCGCCGCGGATATGACACTGTATGCGCAGTGGGGCGACATCCCGGTGGCAACCAGCATCACTTACCACCGCAACAGCGGCGAGGCGAGCGATGTACCCATCACGGAGAGTTTGCTCAACAACGCGACACATACCATCAAGTCCGGGGATACCTTCACCAGAACCGGTTACGCCTTCCTGGGCTGGAATACCAAGGCGAATGGCTCCGGCACGGCCTATCAGCCGGGCGAGCAGGTGCTAATCACGGCGGATACCGATAACAACCTGTATGCCCAGTGGAAGGCTGCCACGGTGAACGTGGTTGCTACCAAGGTCTGGGACGGCGGCCACTCGGTGAACCATATCAAGGTCATCTTGGAACTGTACCGGAGAATCGGCTCTGGCACACCCGTGAAAGTAACGGATGCGCCGTCTGTCACGCCCGACACCGGGACGAGTGAGACCTTCGTCTACACATGGGCCAATCAGCCGATAAGCGATGGGAACAACACCTATACCTATTCGGTGAAGGAAGTAACCACCAGCCTGCCCAGCGGATACACTTCTGTAGTGACTGGCTCAGGCTACAACTTCACCGTAACCAACACCTACCACAACATCGGCAATGTGGAGGCGTACAAATACTGGTACACCGATGGGGTGGTGCCGCAGCTGCCGGACGTGTGGTTCCAGCTGTACCGCTACACCAGCGCAAACCCGACGCCTGAATTGGTGCCCAAACAGAACATTAAGTATATGCCCGGCGGCACTTTCCACTGGAAGCTGCCGAACATGATCCTCAAGGATCCCGACGGCAACGACTACATCTACATCGTCAAGGAAGTAGATGCCAGCGGCAACGACTTTGTGCCGGCCGGCTACGAGAAGGAGGAGTCCACTACCTCTGCCAAGGTCACAAATTACCGCTACGGCAAGGAAAGAACCGTCAATGTCCTGAAGGACTGGACCAATGTGCCCTCTGATAAGAAGACGGCCATTGAAGTAACCCTGTTCAAGAATGGCGACAAGCTGGTGCAGACCGGGGTGACCAACCCCGTTACGCTGAACGCCGAAAACGGCTGGACCTACACCTGGACCGGCCTTGACAACTACTACAACACGACCACGCTGAACAACTACACCGTGCAGGAGAATACGGACAATCTGGCGCAGGGCGTTGTGTACGAGGGGACAGGTTATGTGCATACCGATATTGCCAAGGGCTATCTGACCACCGCGACCATCAAAAACCGCGCGCTGGCCACAGGCTCGCTGGATATCTCAGCCCTTGTGACCAAGAAATTGGATGGCCGGCCGCTACAGGCAGGCGAGTTCAAATTCGCCCTGCTCAAGGGGACGGACATCATTCAGAACAATGTCGCCAATGAGGCGAGCGGAAAGATCCCCTTTGCGCCGCTTACTTTCACTGAAGACCAAATTGGACAGACTTTCTCCTACACCATCAAGGAGATCATACCGAATCCTGCCGCAGATGGCATGAGTTACGATGCATCAAGCAAGACCTTTGCCGTAAAGGTGGAGGCGGGCACATCGGGCCAGCTGAAACTGACAACGACTGGCCCCGACAATCCTGTGTTCACGAACACTTACACCGCGACAGGCGAGTACGACATTGATACCGAGTTGAACCCGAACAAGGTGCTGACCGGGCGCGTGCTGGCCGACCAGGAGTTCAGCTTCGAACTGAGGAAGGGCGACGAACTGGTCGACACGAAGAAGAACACGGCTGACGGCAACATCCCGTTCGGCAAGCTGAGCTTCACCCAGGACGACATCGGCAAGAGCTACACCTACACCATCAAGGAGATCGCGGGCACAGAGGCCGGGATGGCCTACGACCTGATGACGCTGTCCTTCAGCATCAAGGTGGAGGACGCGGGCGAGGGCAAGCTGACCCTGACGGTAAGTAAGCCTGATGACGTAACCTTCAACAACACGTACACCGCGACAGGCGAGTACGACATTGATACCGAGTTGAACCCGAACAAGGTGCTGACCGGGCGCGAGCTGGCCGACCAGGAGTTCACCTTCGAGCTGCTGCGCGGGGATGAGATCATCCAAACCGCAAAGAACACGGCCGACGGCAACATCCCGTTTGGCAAGCTGAGCTTCACCCAGGCCGACATCGGCGAGACCTACAACTACACCATCAAGGAGATCCCGGGCACAGAGGCAGGGATGGCCTACGACCCGATGACGCTGTCCTTCAGCATCCAGGTAGCGGACGCCGGCCAGGGCGAACTGGCCCTGACGGTTGAAAGGCCTGAGAACGTAACCTTCAACAACACCTTCACCCCGCAGACCATGGACATCGCGATTGACAAGCAGTGGGCCGACAACAACAACGCCGCGGGCCAGCGGCCGGCCTCGATCCAGGTGCAACTGATGCAAAACGGTGTGCCTGTGGGCGGACCGGATACCATCAGTGCAGCCAATGGCTGGACCATGACCCGCATCAACCTGCCGATACGCGATGCCAACAACACCCCGTACATCTACACCGTGCGCGAGGTGACGGTGCCCACCAACTACTTGCCCACCTACCAGGGCCTGATGAGCGGACGGCTGGTCATCGTCAACACGTATGAAACACCGCCTGCCCCGCCGCAGCCGCCTATTGTACCCGGCCCGGGCCCTGTGGTTCCTGCTCCTGAAGTGCCGCCGGCTGCCGGACTTGCATCGGGCAACCTTGGCGAGACCTTCGAGTAATCGCGGGCCATGCACCGCCCAGACGAAAGAGAGTAATGACTTATGAAGAGAATCACGCGCATCGCGCTCCTGGTGCTGGCCCTGATGCTGGTTCTGCCTTCCGCGGCTCGTGCCGCGGAGGCAGACAAGCCCCTGGTTGTGGCCTCCCTGACCCAGATGAGCGGTAACTTTACCACCAACATGTGGGGCAACAATACGGCCGACGTCGATATGCGGCTGCTGCTCCACGGCTACCCCACCGTGTATGAGGGGTTGGATCAACAATATGCTTTCAACGAAGTCGCCCTGACCAGCCTGACGACCCAAGAGGATGCAGATCGCGGCAAGACCTTCCGCTTTACCGTTCGACCCGGGCTGAGCTATAACGATGGCAGCCCCATCACCGCCAAGGACTACGTGTTCTCCCTGCTGCTGACGGCGTCGCCCTTCATCGGGCAGATTGGCGGCTCACCCACCCCGCTGAGCTACATCAAGGGGATGGACGAATACTATCAGCAGCCCACCAAAGCCTTCTCCGGGGTTCGGCTGCTGGGGGAGATGGAATTCAGCCTGTCGATCACGCCGGAGAGCTTCCCCCATGCAAACGAGCTGGTGTATGCGGACATCCTGCCCTACCCCTACCGCGTGATTGCGCCGGGCACCGACATTGTGGACGACGGTGAAGGCGCCTACATCTCAGGCCCCTGGAGTGCCGAGCTGCTGGCGACAACCATGCTGGATCCTGTGAGCGGCTATCTGAGCCATCCGATGGTGACCTCGGGCCCCTACAGCCTGGTGAGCTTCGATCAGGATACCGGCCGGGCCGAGCTTGCGCTCAACCCCCTGTTCAAAGGCGACCCCTTCGGCCAGAGGCCGACTATCCGGCGGCTGGTGTACGAACCCATCGCCAACAAGGATATCCTGTCCAAGCTGCAGTCGGGCGAGGTAGACCTGATCAACAAAGCATCCGCCCGCGAGGTCACGGACGCAGCGCAGAACAACCCGCAGCTGGCCAGCATAGGCTACGACCGTGAAGGCCTGGCCTACCTGCTGGTGGCCACCGAGCGGTCGGTGATGTCCACGGTGGGCGTCCGCCAGGCAGTGGCATACAGCATGGACGTGGATGCGCTCATCAATGACTTCCTGGGCGACAAGGGCTTCCGCGTATACGGCTTCTATGGGATGAGCACGGTACGGGCCCGTGAGTATGCACAGCCCATCAACCGCATCCCCACCTACCAGTTTGATGCAGCCGCCGCCATCAAGGCCGTGGAGGCCGATGGCTACACCCTGGACGAAACGGGCGAGCCCTTTGACGGGCAGGCGGGCGGCATCCGCTACCGCAGGGATGATGCCGGGCAACTGATCCCGCTGAGCATCACCCTGGGGATTACGCCCGACAACCTGGCGGCGGACATGGTTGCCCGCCAGTTGGAGCAAAACCTGCCCCGCATCGGCGCCCAGTTTAACCTGAACATCATGAGCATGCCGGCGTTGCTGGCACAGTATTACCGCCAGGCAGCGCGCTCGAGCGACCTCTACTTCATTGGCAGCAACTTCATGAAGGATTTCACCGGCAACCCGGCCGGGTACTCGGCTGAATCCTTTGACCAGGGCAACAACCCGGCTGCCATCGTGGACAAGGAGTTGAGCGAGCTGACCGTCCGCCTGCGGGAGACCAGAACCAACCGCAACGCGTACCTGCTGGCGTGGCAGGCGTACCAGACGCGCATGGCGCGCGTCCTGCCCATCATCCCGCTGTACACCAGCGTCTATACCGACATCTACAGCCAGGCATCAGGCCTGACAGGCTACGACCCGCAAAGCCACTGGAGCTGGGGCGAGGCCATCCTGTACGCGCAGCGGTAAACCGATACCGATTGCCCGTACGCTGCGGCCACCCACCCGGATCTATGACAGCAAAACAGAGGGGCGATTCGTCCCTCTGCTTTGCTTGTCATTTGGTATCACATCATGTAGAATGAACCCGGGCACAGGCGGGCCCTTTGAGGCATCATGCCTGCCGCGAATGGGGAAACAAGTGGATAGCAAAGCAACGGCGTACTTTTTGCCAAGGCGTCTGACCGCCAAGCTGCGGGACGTCTCTGCTTTTGCGGCCACCATTATCGCTGCCCCCTCCGGCTATGGCAAGACAACCGCCGTGCGGCAACTGCAGATGGACTCCCCGGACGCCGTTTTTTACTGGTCGCCCCCCGTATGGGAGGACGTACGAAACGGGTGGCGGGGTTTTTGCGAGCAAATTTCCTACTTTGACCCGGACGCTGCACGCGCGCTGATGGAGGCCGATTTTTTTGCCGATCCGGCGCTGGAAAGCCGCGCGGCCGAACTGTTGCGCAAGCTTACCTGCCCCATAGCCCAGCAGACGTACCTGATCATCGACGACTTTCATCAGCTGCGCGGGCTGGTACCCCCGGTCATTGTAACCGCTCTGATGAACCACACATGCACACGCCTGCACATCATGCTGATGGGGCAGGCGTTTGAATTGCCCTTCGTGACCAGGTATGGGGCATACTCCCTTAACTGGATCGGGGAGGAGGACTTGATCTTCCGCCCCGAAGACATACAGGACTACTATTTGTCCGCCGGGCTGGTCATCAGCGCTGTTGCTGCCAAGGAGGTCTTTGAAGCCACCCGGGGATGGCCGGCCGCTGTCTATGGGCGGATGCAGGCTGCCCTGCAGGGGGACAACCGGGCTGCTGAACAGCATGTCGGCCGGCTGATCGCCCGCCTCTCCTTTGATCGCCTGAGCGCAGCCAGCAAAAAGAACCTGTTTTGTCTGACCTTTTTTGACGAGGTGACGGAGGACGACCTCTGTGACCTGTGGTCGGTCGAGGAATTGGGGAGCGATGAGCTGAACCTGCTGGCCTCTGTGCCAATGCTGCACCGAGACCAGGAGGCGGGCAACTTCTTCATATCCGGGCCGCTGCGTGATTTTTTGGCTGGCCGGCTGCGCAATGCGGCGCAGCCTACGCGCCGGGAGGTGCATGGGCGGGCGGGCCGCCGGTTCGCGCGGCGCAGGGAACCTGTCCGCGCCATCACCTGTTTTCACGCGGTGGAGGATTATGACGCCATCCTGTCGATGGACCTCAAGCTGCTGTCCTACACGAAAATCGGCGAGGTGTACTTTGCGGACATCGCCCGAGAGATCGTCAGCCAGTGCCCCATGGAGATCAAGCGGGCGCATCCCATCGCGCTGCTAAGGGTAGCCTATCACCTGTATGGCGCAGGGGACTACAGGGCCTATGCCCAGGCCCTGGACCAGGCGGCAACTTTTATGCAGCCGCAGGATCAGCCCGGGCTTTATGGGGAATGGCTGCTAATCTCCATGATGGGCCAGCTGCCCGACATTGAGCAGATGCATGCCACCTTGCTGGAGGCAGAGCGCTACCTTCAGGGGCCTGCCCGCGCCATCCCCCGGGAGGAGCCATTCCTCTTTGGGTGCCCGTCGATTTGGTTTGCCTTTTACAGCAAGCCGGGGGAGGGGGAGAGGACGGCGCAGCTGCTGTCAGCCTGGTTGCACGACTATCAGCGGCTGCTTGGCGGCCGCGGTATGGGGGCGGATCAGCTGTTCCGCGGCGAGCTGGCCAGCACGCAGATGCGCCTGCGCGAGGCCGCCAACTATGCGTATACGGCCGCCGCGCTGGGGGAACAGGCCAAACAGCTGACCGTAATCTATGGCGCCGCATTGCTGATGGCGCGCGTCGCCATCGCCCGCCGGGATTTGGATGGCGCGCACCAGGCCCTCTCATACCTCGAAAAAAATGCCGGGGGCTTTGCCGCCATCCAGGACACACCGATGAATGCCTATATGCTGGCCTCGGTGCGCAGCCTGATCCTGTCCATGATGCAGGAGATGGGCATGGCCCCCGGCATCTATGGCCATTCGCAGCGGCTGCCCCGGGGGGACAGCCTGCTGGCGCAGCTGACCATGCATGTGCGGGTGGTGGACATGATGATGCATGGGGAGTATGAGCGAGCCTTGGGGGAGATGCAGGCCGTTCTCAGTGAAGGGCCGCCGCGCTGCAACACGGTGATGCGGCTCACCGTCAATGTCGCCCTGGCGGTCTTCCTGGCCGCAACCGGCCTGTATGAGGCGGCGCTGCCGGCGATCACCCAGGCGCTCGAAATGTCCCACCAGGATCGGCTGCTGATCATGTACGTGAACCACCGGGAGAGCCTGCGGCCCCTTCTCTCTCACCCCGGCCTGCGCAAGTATCAGGAGTTTATCCGGGAGATCTACAGCGAGGGAGGGGCGCCTGCTGCCGGCAAACAGCCCAAGCAAGTGCTGGCGCAGGACACCGAAATGCCCGGCTCCCTGACCCCGCGGGAGCTGGAAGTGGCTGAACTGGCCGCCAAAGGGCTGCGCAACGCTGAAATTGCCGAGCGCCTTGTGGTGACTCAAAGCACCGTGAAAAAGCACCTGCAAAGGATCTTCCATAAGTTAGACATCGACCGCAGGTCCCGCCTCATTGAACGGCTGGGGCAATAGGCGCTGGTGCGCGCGCCAGCTTGTTAAAGTTTTCATCTTGCGCAATTGTCCTATCAATGCTATACTGAACCTAACACAAATGAAAACAAAGGAGGACTTATCTCGATGAAGAAACTCTCCGCCCTATTGCTCGTTGCCCTGATGCTGGTCAGCATCCTGCCTTTGGCGGTCCAGGGTGAAGCGGTGTCCTTGACCATGGGCTCCTGGCGCAGCGATGACGCGGCCATGGTGCAGGCCCTTCTGGACAAGTATCAGGAAGAGACCGGCGTGGCCATCAAGTTTGAGCCCACGGTATCCGATCAGTACAATGCCACCCTGCGCCTGGCGCTGGACAATGGCACCGGCCCGGATCTGTACTACTCCCGCTCCTACGCGGTGGGCCAGGAGCTGTTTGACGCCGGCTTCTCCATGGATTGCACGGCCATCCCCGGTGTGAAGGAAAACTTCGGCTCTGCCGCCCTCAACGCCTGGCAGACCCCCGATGGCAAGGCCTTTGCCGTGCCGTTTGCCGCAGTCAGCCATGTGGTGTACTACAACAAGGATATCTTTGCCGAGAACAGCCTGGAAGTGCCCGCCACGTTTGAGGATTTCCTGGCGGTATGTGAAGCGCTGCGCGCCAAGGGCATCGAGCCCCTGGCCAACGGCATTGCCTCCAACTGGGACATTTTGGAGTGCGTGTACCTGGGCATGCTGCCCAACTATGTGGGCGGCGCAGAAAACCGTGCCAAGTACGAGAGCGGCGAGCTCAAGATGAACGACGAGAAGTTCCTCAAGTCCCTGCAGGATTTTGCCGCGCTGGCAAAGTACCTGCCCATGGGCTTTGAGTCCATCACCAACTCCGACGGCCCCGCCCTGCTGGGCACCGGCCGCGCGGCCATGTTCATCGACGGCTCCTGGACCTGTGGCGTCTGGGGCAAGGACTATGCGGACCTCAACTGGGGCACCTTTGCCATCCCGGCCCCCAAGGGTAATGAGCCCGGCATGTGCTTCCACCCCGACATGGGCATCACCGGCAACAATGCCACCAAGCACCCCGAAGAGGTGAAGGCGTTCCTGGCGTGGCTGGCCAGCCCCGAAGGCGCGCAGACCACCTCCACCTACCTGCCGCTGGGCTTCTTCCCCATGATCAACGCCCCCATCACCTTTGCGGATGAGCGGGTGACCGAGATCCTGGCGCTCAACGAGGGCAAGGTGATGGATGCCCGCTTCGTCTGGGCCAAGCTGCTGGATATGTACACCCCCATGGTGGACCAGCTGAACGCCCTGACCCGCGGCGAGGCAACCCCCGAGGCTGTAGCCGAGGTGTTTGCTGCCGAGCAGGCCAAGGTACTGGGCAAGTAATTCTCTCTGCCCGACGTATTACTCGCCGGGAGCCCGGAAACCGGCTCCCGGCTCAGAGTATCTACAAACCTAAGGGAGGTGTCGGAGGGCATCGCCCTCTGACGGCAATCCGCGCCAGCGACAAGCGCGGTGGCGCGGAAGGCCTTGCGCAAGCAAGGGTTTCCTTGCCCTCCGCCGCCCGGGAACGAAGTGAGAGGCGGAGGGCCAAAGGCTTGACCATCAAAAAACCGCAGTTTTTTGATGGCGTGCGCCGGGAGCCCGGAAACCGGCTCCCGGCTTTTTCTATAGCATGTTTGATGCGCTGGATGGAGGTGCCACGAGATGCAAACTGTCAGGCAGCGCAGCCTGCGAGGCGGCGGCAGTCTAAACCCCGGCGGGGCTTATTGGATATGGTACATCCTTCCCGCGATGCTGGTATATACCCTGTTCATGGCCTACCCGATGATTGATTCGGTGCGGCTGAGCCTGTACGAGGGGACGACCGGCGCCCGCACGTTTGTGGGGCTGGATAACTATGTCAAGCTCTTCAAGGACCCCGTGATTTCCACCCGCTTTTGGGGCGCCTTCAAAAACACTTGGGTGTTCTTTGCCTATCATATGCTGCTGCAAAACGTGCTGGGCATGCTGTTTGCGGTGGTGCTGACAAACCGCACCATGCGCGGGCGGCCCTTCTACCAGACGATGATCTTCATCCCCTGCACGATCGCGGTGATGGTGACGGGCTATCTGTTCAAACTGCTGCTCAACCCCGTATTCGGCGGCCTGGCGCTGCGGCAGATGGGCCTTGGTTTTCTGGCGCATCCCTGGCTGGGCGACCGCGCCACGGCGCTCAACGTGATCTCTCTGGTGTCGGTCTGGCAGTGGGTGGGTATCCCCACCATGATGTTTGTGGCAGGCTTGCAGGGCATCAGCGAGGATCTGTTAGAGGCGTCGGACATCGAGGGCTGCAACTCCTGGCAGACCTTCTGGTACATCAAGCTGCCCCTGATCATGCCGGTGGTGGGCATGATCGCCATCATGACCTTTGTGAGCAACTTCAACGCCTTTGACATTGTCTACGCCATGGCCACGCCCAACGGCGCGCCGGACTACTCCACCGACTTGATCGGCTCGCTGTTCTACCGCTACGGCGTTGCCGGCGAGCACCCGGTGGGCATCCCGCAGCCGGGCGTGGGCGCCGCCATATCCACCGCAGTGTTTGTGATGCTGCTGGCCGGGGTGATCCCCACGCTGCGTGCCACGCAGGGGAAGGAGTAAGCCGTGCAAAAAGAGCGTAAAACCCGCAGCCTGCGCATGGCCAACATGCATATCCCCTCACACATCCTGATGTCGCTGTGGACTTTGGTGGCCGGGTTTCCCATCTACCTGCTGATCATCAACTCGCTCAAGACCAAGAAAGCCATCTACGCCAACCCCTTCGGCCTGCCCGTCGAGTGGACGCTGGACAACTACGCCGGCGTGGTGCAGGGGGGCAACTTTTTCCAGTACTTTGGCAACAGCACATTGGTGGTCGTGGTGTCCCTGTTCATGATTCTCTTTCTGGGGTCATTGGCGGCCTATGCGCTGGCCCACTGGAAGAGCAAAATGTCCCGCGCGGTGTACTTCTTCTTTTTGCTGGGCATGATGCTGCCCATCAAGATTGCCACCATCCGCCTGTTGGAGCTGATGAAGGTGCTGGGCCTGCTCAATACCCTGTGGAGCCTGTTTCTGGTGTACATCGCCATGGGGCTGCCCACCAGCGTGTTCATATTGACCGAGTTTGTGCGCAGCCTGCCGCGGGACCTGTACGAGGCGGCCTACATCGACGGCGCCAAGCGCAGCCGCATCTACTACGGCATCGTGCTGCCGCTGATCAAGCCGGCGCTGGCGACTGTGGCCATCTACAACCTGGTGCCCATCTGGAACGACCTGTGGTTTCCGCTGATCTTTATCACGCACGAGAGCAAGAAGACCGTGCTGCTGGCCGTGACGCGCCTGCAGGGGCAGTACGCCACCGACTGGCCCAAGGTGTTTGCCCTGCTCACGCTGTCCGCGCTGCCGGTCATCATCTTGTACCTGTCCATGAGCAAGCAGTTTGTCGCCGGCCTGACTGCGGGCGCAGTCAAGGGATAGTCCTTTGATCTGCCGGTGCTATGCGCCCCTTCCGCTCGGAAGGGGCCTTTTGCACGAATGGTATCGACAACACACAACTATTTCCGAACGATAAATAATATTTCGTACTAATTGTTCGGAAATATCCTTGACAGGGGCACCTCATCCTCCTATACTGAAACCGTGCCGCGAGGCAGAAAAAGGGCGACCATGGGGGACCAGCGGCTGGCCTTTTTACGTTTTATCGGAGGACAGACATGAAGAAAGTAGCCATCGTGATGGGCAGCGCCAGCGACAAGCCGGTTGCCATGGACGCGGTGAATACGCTGGCGCAGTACGGCGTACAGGCCATCGTGCGCGTGCTCAGCGCCCACCGCACGCCCCAGGAGGCAAGGGATTTTACGCTGTCGCTGGAAGGTGAGGGCGTGGGTGCGGTAATCGCCCTGGCCGGCATGGCGGCGCACCTGGCGGGCGCCGTGGCGGCCAACACGGTGCTGCCCGTCATCGGCGTGCCGGTGGCCTCGGGCGGTCTGGGCGGGCTGGATGCGCTGTTGAGCACCGTGCAGATGCCCAGCGGCATCCCGGTGGCCACGGTGGCCGTGGGCGGCGCCAAGAACGCGGCCATTCTGGCCGTGCAGGTGCTGGCGGTATCCGATGAGAAGCTGCGGCAGAAGCTGCTGGACCAGCGCGCGGCCATGCGCGCAGCGGTATTGAAGGCGGATCAGGACATCAACGAAGCACTCAAGGCGCAGGAGGCGTAACCATGGAAAAGCGGGAGATGCTGTACGAGGGCAAGGCCAAGCGGGTGTATGCGACCGACCGGTCGGACCAGCTGCTGGTATCCTACAAGGATGACGCCACGGCGTTTAACGGCCTCAAGAAGGGCCAGATCGCCGGCAAGGGCGCCATCAACAACCGCATGACCAACTTTCTGATGAAGAAGCTGGAGCAGCAGGGCATCCCCACCCATCTGGTGGAGGAGGTCAGCGATACCGATACCCTCGTCAAGCGGGTGACCATTGTGCCGCTGGAGGTGATTGTGCGTAACATCGCCGCGGGGTCGCTTTCCAAACGCCTGGGCCTGCCCGAGGGCACGCCCATGGGCCATACGGTGCTGGAATACTGCTACAAGGATGATGCCCTGGGCGATCCCATGGTCAACGAGTACCACATCGCCGCCATGGGCTGGGCCAGCGAGGAGGAGATGCGCCTGATCGCGGACTATGCCCTGCGCATCAACGACTTCCTGCGCAGCTACCTCAAGGACCTGGGCGTGGACCTGATCGACTTCAAGCTGGAGTTTGGCCGCCTGATGGACGGCACCATCGTGCTGGCCGATGAGATATCGCCCGACACCTGCCGCTTCTGGGACAGCAAGACCGGCGAAAAGCTGGACAAGGACCGCTTCCGCCGCGACCTGGGCGGGGTAGAGGACGCCTACCGCGAGATGATGAAGCGCCTGATGGGGGCCTGATATGGCGGGATGCGAGGTGTTTTCCAAGCTGCATGAGGAGTGCGGGGTGTTCGGCATCTTTCGCCACAATGGTGATTCGGTGGTGCCCGAGACCTACCGCGCGCTCTATGCCCTGCAGCACCGCGGGCAGGAGAGCTGCGGCATCGCCGTCAACCGGGATGGCGTGATCACCTGCCACAAGGATCTGGGCCTGGTCAACGACGTGTTCACCCGGGATACGCTGGAGAAGATGCCCGAGGGCTCCATCGCCGTGGGGCACTGCCGCTATGCCACCAGCGGCGGGCACAACCGCGGCAACGCCCAGCCGCTGCTGATCAATCACCTCAAGGGCCAGATGGCCCTGTGTCACAACGGCAACCTGACCAACGCCTTTCCCCTGCGGGAGGAGTTTGAGCTGGGCGGCGCCATCTTTCACACCACCACCGACAGCGAGGTCATCGCCTACCTGATCACCAGGGAGCGCCTGCGCGCGCCCTCCATCGAGGCGGCGGTGCTGGCGGCCATGGAGCGCATGGAGGGGGCCTATTCGCTGGTGCTCACCAGCCCCACCAAGCTGATTGCCGCGCGCGATCCTCGGGGCTTCCGCCCGCTGTGCATGGGCGAGCTGGATGGCGACGTGGTGTTTGCCAGCGAGACCTGCGCGCTGGACGCCATCGGCGCCACCTTTGTGCGCGATATCGAGCCCGGCGAGGTGGTGCGCGTGTCCAAGGAAGGCGTCCAGAGCTACCGGCTGGACAAGCAATACCCCAGCTCGCTTTGCGTGTTTGAGTTTATCTACTTTGCGCGGCCGGACTCGGTGATCGAGGGGGCCAGCGTGCACGAGGCGCGGCTGCGCGCCGGCGCCTACCTGGCGCTGGACCACCCGGTGGATGCCGACATCGTGGTGGGGGTGCCGGATTCCGGCATCGACGCGGCGCTGGGCTATGCCCGCCAGAGCGGCATCCCCTATGGCGTGGGCTTCATCAAAAACCGCTATATCGGCCGCACCTTCATCCAGCCCACGCAAAAGCAGCGGGCCGACCAGGTGCGCCTCAAGCTGAACGTGCTGGCCAACACCGTGCGGGGCAAGCGCGTGGTATTGGTGGATGACAGCATTGTGCGCGGCACCACGGCGGCGCGCATCGTGCGGCTGCTGCGCGAGGCCGGGGCAACAGAGGTGCACATGCGCCTGAGCGCCCCGCCGTTTATCAGCCCGTGCTACTTTGGCACCGATATCGACTCGGTGGAGGGGCTGATCGCCTATCACCACACGGTGGAGGAGATCCGCCAGATCATCGGCGTGGACACATTGGGCTACCTGAGCCTGGCCGCCTGCGACAAGCTGGCTGCCGGCGCCAAGTGCGGCTTTTGCAAGGGCTGCTTCACCGGCGAATACCCCGCGCCCATCCCCAAGGAGGAGCCGGGCAGCGCCAAGTTTGAGCGGTACCTGAGCCGAAAGACCGATATCGAGGAGAGCGCATGAAGTCACATAGCGAGCATTACCGCCAGGCGGGCGTTGACATCAATGCAGGCTACCGCGCGGTGGAGCTGATGAAGGGCAGCATTGCCCGCACACACATCCCGGGCGTGATGGGGGCGGTGGGCGGCTTTGGCGGGCTGTTCGCGCCCGACCTGAGCGGCATCAAAAAGCCCGTGCTGGTCAGCGGTACGGACGGCGTGGGCACCAAGCTCAAGCTGGCGTTTCTGATGGACACCCACGATACCATCGGCATTGACTGCGTGGCCATGTGCGTCAACGACGTGCTGTGCTGCGGGGCCAGGCCGCTGTTTTTTCTGGACTATATCGCCGTGGGCAAGAATGTGCCCGAGCGCGTGGCGCAGATCGTATCCGGCGTGGCTGAGGGCTGCGTGCAGGCGGGCTGCGCCCTCATCGGCGGCGAGACGGCCGAGATGCCCGGCTTTTACGCGCAGGATGAGTACGACATCGCCGGCTTTTGCGTGGGGCTGGTGGATGAGGAGAAGATCATCGACCCGGCCCGGGTGCGCGCGGGCGACGTGCTGATCGCGCTGCCCTCCAGCGGCGTGCATTCCAACGGCTTTTCGCTGGTGCGCAGGGCGCTGGACATCGAGCACGCCGACCTGTCTGCCCGGCCCGAGGCGCTGGGCGGCGCCACGCTGGGCGAGGCGCTGCTGGCCCCCACCCGCATCTATGTAAAGCCCGTGCTGCGGCTGTTGGAGCAGGTCAATGTGAAGGGCGTGGCCCACATCACCGGCGGCGGCTTTTTCGAGAATATCCCGCGCAGCCTGCCTCAGGGCCTGGGCGCGCGCATCCGGCGCGATGCCGTGCAGGTGCCGCCGGTGTTCGACCTGATTGCCCGGGCAGGGGATATCCCGGAAAGGGAGATGTTCTCCACCTTCAACATGGGGGTGGGCATGTGCCTCACCGTGGATAGGGCCGATGCAGACCGCGCGCTGGATGTTCTGAGGGCGGCCGGGGAGCAGCCCTACCTGCTGGGCGAGGTGGCAAAGGCCGACGAACCCATGACCCTATGCTGACACAGGCGCGCATCGCCGTGCTGGTCAGCGGCTCGGGCACCAACCTGCAGGCGCTGCTGGATGCGCAGCAGGCCGGCAGCCTGCCCAGCGGGCAGCTCTGCCTGGTGATCAGCGACCGGCCCGGTGTGTACGCCCTGGACAGGGCCAGGCAGCACCATGTGGAGGCCCTGGCCTTTGACCGGGCGTCCCTGGGCGCCGCGCAGACCGAGGCGCAGATGTTGGCGGCGCTGGCCGCACGGGGCATCGACCTGGTGGTGCTGGCCGGTTTTCTGATGATACTAAGCCCCGGCTTTATCCGCCGCTATGCCGGGCGCATCGTCAACGTGCACCCCTCGCTGCTGCCGGCCTTCGGCGGCAAGGGGTACTACGGCCTGCGGGTGCATCAGGCCGCGCTGGCCCGCGGCGTCAAGGTGAGCGGCGCCACCGTGCACCTGGTGACTGAGGAGCCGGACGGCGGCCCCATTCTGCTGCAAAAGGCGGTGCGCGTGTACCCCAAGGACACGCCCGAAACCTTGCAGCGGCGCGTGATGCGCCAGGCCGAGTGGCTGCTATTGCCCCGCGCGGTGGAGGAACTGTGCCGCGCCATCGTCAAGGAGGATGCGCATGACCAATCAATTGTACCCCGAGGCTGATCTGCCGCGGATGTTGCAGGCCAACCCTTACCCCGGCCGGGGCATCGTGCTGGGCCTGTCGCCCGATGGGCGGGAGAGCTGGGCGGTATACTTCATCATGGGGCGCAGCGTCAACTCGCGCAACCGCGTGTTTATCGAGGTGGGCGGCGAGCTGCGCATACAGCCCCATGACCCCGCGCTGGTGAGCGACCCATCGTTGATTGTATACAACCCGGTGCGCCGGTTGGGGGATTGGCTCATCGTCACCAACGGCGACCAGACCGACACGGTGTACGACGCGCTGGCCGCGGGGGGCAGCTTTGAAGCCGCGCTGCGCACCCGCACCTTTGAGCCCGACGCCCCCAACTACACGCCCCGCATCAGCGGGCTGATGGATCTGCGCGGCGGCGATTACCGCCTGAGCATCCTCAAGGCGCAGGACGCGGCGGGCACAAGCTGCCTGCGCTGCTTTTACGAGCATGAGGCCCGGCCAGGCGTGGGGCACTTCATCCATACCTATCAGGGGGATGGCGACCCGCTGCCCGCCTTTGCGGGCGAGCCTGTGGCCGTTGCCCTGCCCGAGGCCGGCCTGGCTGCCTATGCCGAGGCCGTGTGGCACAGCCTGCACGCGGACAATAAGGTGGCGCTGTTTGCCCGGCAGACCGACCTGAACAGCGGGCAGACGCGCTGCTACCTGCACAACCGCCACGGCGCACAGTAGGAGGATACCATGCAGGAAATGACGCTCAAATACGGCTGCAACCCCCACCAGAAGCCCGCGGGCCTCAGCATGGCGGACGGCAGCGCGTTGCCCTTTGAGGTATTAAACGGCAACCCGGGCTACATCAACTTTCTGGACGCGCTCAACGCCTGGCAGTTAGTGCGCGAGCTGCGGGCGGCCACCGGGCTGCCGGCGGCGGCGTCCTTTAAGCATGTCAGCCCGGCGGGTACTGCGGTGGGCCTGCCCATGGGGGCGGGGCTGCAGCGCGCCTGCTTTGTGGATGACCTGCCCGAGGTGCAGGATTCGCCCCAGGCCGTTGCCTACGCCCGTGCCCGCGGGGCCGACAGGTTATGCTCCTTTGGCGACTGGATTGCGCTGAGCGACCGGTGCGATGCGGCCACCGCGCGGCTGATTGCCCGCGAGGTATCCGACGGCGTGGCAGCGCCCGATTATGATGATGAGGCCCTGGCCATCCTGCGCGCCAAGCGCCGCGGCAGCTACGCCGTGCTGCGCATGGACGAAGCATATCAGCCGCCCGAGGCCGAGCGCCGGGAAGTATATGGCATCACCCTCACCCAGCGGCGCAACGACGCAGTGATTGATGAAAGCCTGCTGCGCAACATCCCCACCCGGCGGAAGGAGCTGCCCGATGCCGCCCGGCTCGACCTGCTGGTGGCCATGATTACGCTGAAATACACCCAATCAAACTCCGTGTGCTTTGCCCGCGACGGGCAGGCCATCGGCGTGGGCGCGGGCCAGCAGAGCCGCGTGCACTGCACCCGCCTGGCCGGCGACAAGGCCGACCTGTGGCACCTGCGCCAGCACGAGGCGGTGCTGAATCTGCCCTTTTTGCCCGGCCTGTCCCGCCCCGAGCGCGACAACGCCGTGGACCTGGTGCTCAGCGACCGGGCGGAGGCAGCGCTTATGGGGGACGGCTGGCAGGCGCTGTTCGGCAGCAAGCCCGCCATCCTCACCGCGCAGGACAAGCGCGCGTACCTGGATGGCCTGAGCGGCGTCAGCCTGGCGTCGGACGCCTTCTTTCCCTTTGACGACAGCATCCTGCGTGCGGCGCAGTCAGGCGTGAGCTATGTGGCCCAGCCCGGCGGCTCGGTGCGCGACGGGGATGTGATTGCCGCCTGCGACCGCCTGGGCATGGCCATGGCCATGACCGGGCTGCGGCTGTTTCACCACTGATGGGGGAGGGCGGCATGAGAATTCTGGTCATCGGCTCTGGCGCGCGCGAGCACGCCATCATCAAGGCCCTGCACACAGACCCGCGGGTCACCGCGCTGTATGCCCTGCCCGGCAACGCCGGCATGGCCGAGGCCATTTGCCTGCCGGGCGACCCGATGGACAACGCCTTGGTGGTACAGCAGGCGCTTGAAGAGCGCATCGACTTTTGCATCGTCACGCCGGATGACCCGCTGGCCAACGGCCTGGTGGACGCGCTGGAGGCGGCGGGCGTGGCCTGCTTTGGCCCCACGCAGGCGGCCGCGCAGATTGAGGCCAGCAAGGTGTTTGCCAAGGAACTGATGCGCAAATACGGCATCCCCACGGCCGGCTTTGCCGTGGCGCACAGCTTTGACGAGGGGATGAAAGCCCTTCAGTCCATGCCCTGCCCGGTGGTGGTCAAGGCCGATGGCCTGGCCAAGGGCAAGGGCGTGCTGATGGCAGGCACCAGGGCCGAGGCCGAGGCCGCGCTGCGCAGCATATTCTGCGACAGGGCCTTTGGCCAGGCCGGCAGTCGCGCGGTGATCGAGGAATACTTGCAGGGGCCGGAGGTATCCGTGCTGGTGCTCACCGATGGCGAGGCGCTGCTGCCCCTGCCTTCATCTATGGACCACAAGCGGGCGCTGGATGGCGACCTGGGGCTCAACACCGGCGGCATGGGCGCCATCGCGCCCAGCCCCTTTTACACGCAGGCGGTGGCCGCGCGCTGCATGCGGGAGATCTATCTGCCCACCGTGCGCGCCATGCAGGCCGAGGGGCGGCCCTTTCGCGGCTGCCTGTTCTTCGGCCTGATGCTGACCGGGGACGGCCCCAAGGTGCTGGAATACAACGCCCGATTTGGCGACCCGGAGACCCAGGCAGTGATGACGCTGCTTAATAACAGCCCGCTGGACGCCTTTTTGCACTGCCGAAACGGCGGCCTGATGGCGGATGACCTGCGCTTTGCCGCGGGCAGAGCCTGCTGCGTTGTGCTGGCAAGCGGCGGGTACCCGGAGGCGTTTGACACCGGCTTTGCCATCCGGCAGCAGCCCCACGGCGGCACGGTATACTATGCCGGCGTGCGCCGGCAGGGGGATGAGCTGGTGACTGCTGGCGGCCGGGTGCTCAGCGTGTGCGCCGCGGGGGACACGTTGCGCCAGGCGGTGGACGCGGCCTACCGGGCGGCGGACAGCATTCACTTTGAAGGCGCCCACATGCGCCGCGACATCGGACAGCGCGCGCTGCGCGGGGAGGAAACGGCATGACGGTACGCAGGGTATATGTGCAAAAGCGGCCCGGCCTGCGCCATGAGGCGGAGGCATTGAAGGCGGAGCTGCGGGATTTTCTGGGCCTTAAGGGGCTTAAAGATGTGCAGATCATCAACCGCTACGATGTGCAGGGGCTTGATGAGGCGGGTTTTGCGCAGGCGCTGCGCCATGTATTGACCGAGCCGCAGGCCGATGACTATTTTTTTGAGCCGCCGGCGATGGACCAGGCGCGTGCCTTCGCGCTGGAGTATCTGCCCGGCCAGTTTGACCAGCGGGCAGATTCCGCCGCCCAGTGCATCCAGCTGCTCACCATGGGCGAGCGGCCGCAGGTGCGCACCGCGCGGCTGTACCTGCTGGATGGCGACATCAGCCCGGCAGACACCCAGGCCGCGCTGCGCTATGTGCTAAACCCGGTGGAGAGCCGCGAGGCCGCGCCCGAACTGCCCGATTCGCTTGACATCCGCGCCGGTCAGCCGGAGCAGCCGCCGGTGTTGAGTGGCTTTCGGCAGCTGGATGCCCAGGGCATCCAGCAGCTGCGCCGCGAGCATGAGCTGGCCATAGAGGAGGACGACATCCGCTTTTGCATGGCGCACTTTGAAGCCATCGGGCGCGACCCGGTGCTCACCGAGATCAAGGTGATCGACACCTACTGGTCGGATCACTGCCGCCACACCACCTTTTTGACCGAGTTGACGGACGTGGAGATAGCGCACCCCGCCGCCCGGGCCGCCTGGCAGGAGTATGTGAAGGTGCACGAGGCCGTGCGCCCCGGCCGCCCCCATACCCTGATGGATGTGGCCACGCTGGCGGCCTCCGCGCTGCACAAGGCGGGCCATTTGCCCGCGCTGGTGGACAGCGAGGAGAACAACGCCTGCACCATCCGCGTGACGGTGGACACACCTGGCGGCCCGCAGGACTGGCTGCTGCTGTTTAAAAACGAGACCCACAACCACCCCACCGAGATTGAGCCCTTTGGCGGCGCTGCCACCTGCATCGGCGGCGCGATCCGCGATCCGATGTCCGCCCGGGCCTATGTATACGCCGCCATGCGCGTCACCGGCACTGCCGACCCCACGGCGCCCATCGGCGATACCATCCCCGGCAAGCTGCCCCAGCGGCAGATCGTGACCGGCGCGGCCCAGGGCTATGCCAGCTATGGCAATCAGGTGGGCCTGGCCACCGGCCTGGTGAAGGAGATCTACCACCCCGGCTACGCCGCCAAGCGCATGGAGATCGGCGCCGTGCTGGGCGCCGCGCCCGAAAAGCATGTGCGCCGCGAGCGGCCGGCCCCCGGCGACGCGGTGCTGTTGGTGGGCGGCCGCACCGGGCGTGACGGCATCGGCGGGGCCACCGGCTCCTCCCAGGCGCACACGGCGGATTCGGTCAGCGATTGCGCCGCCCAGGTGCAAAAGGGCAATGCCCCCGAGGAGCGCAAGCTGCAGCGCCTGTTCCTCAACCCTGAGGTGTCGCGCCTCATCAAGCGCTGCAACGACTTTGGCGCGGGCGGCGTGTCGGTGGCCATTGGCGAGTTGGCCCCCGGCCTGGATATCAACCTGGACCGCGTGCCCCTCAAGTACACCGGCCTCAACGGCACCGAGATCGCCCTGAGTGAATCCCAGGAGCGCATGGCCGTGGTGGTGGCAGCGCAGGATGCGGACAGGCTGATCGCCCTGGCCGAGGAGGAGAACCTGGAGGCCACCGTGGTGGCCCGGGTGACCGATGACGATACCCTCACCATGCGCTGGCAGGGGCGGACGATTGTCTCCCTCAGCCGCGCGTTTCTGGATACCAATGGCGCGCCCAAGCAGATGCAGGCGGCCATCCGGCCTGGCCGGGCACTGCCCGGGGCGCAGGCCGACAGCTTCCGGGCGGGCCTGCTGGCCCTGGCGGGCGACCTCAACGGCTGCTCGGGCCGAGGGCTGTCCGAGCGCTTTGACGCCACCATTGGCGCTGCCAGCCTGCTGATGCCCCTTGGCGGCGCCCATCAGCTCACCCCGCCCATGGCCATGGCGCACCTGCTGCCCGTGCCCGGCGGCACGGATACCTGCTCCTTCATGTCCTATGGCTTTGACCCGGTGGTTTCCAGCCACGACCCCTACCGAGGCGGCTACCTGGCCGTGGTGGAGGCGCTGGCCGCGCTGGCGGCCACGGGGGCCGATACCCGTGGCGCCTACCTCACCCATCAGGAGTACTTCCCCAAGCCCGGCGATGACCCGGCGCGCTGGGGCCTGCCGCTGGCGGCGCTGCTGGGCGCCTTCCGCGCGCAGATGGAGATGGGCGTGGCCGCCATCGGCGGCAAGGATTCCATGAGCGGCAGCTTCCACGAGCTGGACGTGCCGCCCACGCTGGTCAGCTTCGCGGTGGCAGCGGGCAAGGCGGGGGATGTGATCTCCCCCGAGCTTAAGGAGGCCGGGCATCACCTCGTGTGGCTGCGGCCCGAGACGGATGCCGACGGCCTGCCCCTGGCCCAGTCCCTGCGGCAGGTGTTTGACACCGCGCGCGACTTGATGCAACAGGGCAAGGTGGCCGCGGCGGCCACGCCCCGCTTTGGCGGCGCGGCGCAGGCGCTGGCGCAGATGGCGCTGGGCAACGGCATCGGCGTGCGGGTGAACGATGAGGTGCCGCTGGTCGATCTGTTTGGCGGGGCGGATGGCTCGCTCATTCTGGCGCTGACCGAGCCGGTGGACGCGGGCATTGCGCTGGGCGAGACGCTGGCCGAGCCCGTGCTGCGCTACGGCGGCGAGGTGCTGCCCATCGCGGAGTACCTGCACCCCTATGAGGACAGGCTGGAGACGGTCTTCCCCACCCGGGTGCCCGGTCAGGGTGCTTCCGCTCCCGTCATTAGCAGCCCGCACAAGCCCATCAAGGGCGTCAAAATCGCCAAGCCCCGCGTGCTCATCCCCGCCTTCCCCGGCACCAACTGCGAGATCGACACCGCCCGCGCCTTTGAGCAGGCGGGCGCGGTGCCCGAGGTCATCATATTGCGCAACCTGCGGCCCGAGCTGGTGCAGCAAAGCGTTCTGCGCGCGGCCAAGGCCATGCGAAACGCCCAGATCGTGCTGATCCCGGGCGGGTTCTCCGGCGGCGACGAGCCGGACGGCTCGGGCAAGTTCATCACGTCCTTCCTGCGCGCCCAGCCCATGCGCGACGCGCTGGATGACCTGCTGGAGCAGCGCCGCGGCCTGCTGGGCGGAATCTGCAACGGCTTCCAGGCGCTTATCAAGCTGGGCTTGGTGCCCTATGGCCGCATCATCCAGGCCGATGCCGACAGCCCCACGCTGAGCCACAACCTGATCGGCCGCCACCAATCCCGCCTGGTGCGGGTGCGCGTGGCCTCCACGCTGTCGCCATGGTTCTCCCGCCGCGCGGTGGGGGATGTGCAGCTGCTGCCCATCTCCCACGGCGAAGGCCGGCTGATCTGCGATGAAGCTTTGCTGGCGCAGCTGGCGCAAAACGGCCAGATCGCCGCGCAGTATGCCGACCTTCAGGGCCGGCCCAGCATGGATATTGCCCACAACCCCAACGGCTCCGCCTGGGCGGTGGAGGCGCTCACCTCGCCCGACGGGCGGGTGATGGGCCGCATGGGCCATGCCGAGCGCACGCTGCCCGGCCTGTACCGCAATGTGCCCGGCCTGGCGCTTGACCCGATGTTCCTGTCTGCGGTAGACTATTATAGTTAGTACTATTCCATAAGGAGCCTGCCATGAAGCGGAAATCCTGGTTGCTGTGCCTGTGCTGCCTGATGCTGGCGCTGCCCGCTGCCCACGCGCAGCAGGAAGCAGCCGACCCGGTGGACGCCTATGTGGACAAGGCCTTCCGCGGCAGCAAGACGGTGGGCGGCTCGGTGGTCATATTGTCGCATGGCGAGGTGGTCTACGCGCGGGATTATGGCTACAGGGATCAGCGGCGCAGGCTGCCGGTGGATGAGAACACGTTTTTCAAGACCGCATCCGTCACCAAGATGGTATCGGGCATCGGCCTGATGCATCTGGTGGACGAGGGCGTGCTGGACCTGGACCAGGATATCAGCGAATACTTCGGCTACAAGATTGCCAACGGCTACTTTCCCAAGGTGCCGCTCACGCTGCGCCAGCTGATGAGCCACACCTCCTCGGTGAGCGAGGGGGGCGGATACTCCTCCATCCACCGCAAGGTGCGCGAGATGCTGGACGCCAAGCTGGACCGCCGCGGCAACTTTAACAAGACGGCGCCAGGCAGCGCCTACAAGTACTCCAACTTCGGCGCGGGCCTGGCCGGCGCGATCGCCGAGGCTGCCACCGGCAAAAGCATCAACGCTGTTATGCAGGACAAGGTGTTTGCGCCGTTGGGCATGGAGGCGGCCTACTCAGCCTCGCTGCTGAGCACGCCGGAGAATGTCAGCAGCCAGTACAAGGACGGCCAGCTGCACCGCGCGGCGGCGGGGCAGATCAAAAAGGTGTACGAGGACACCGCCGACCCCGAGATGCACTTTCGCACCACGGTGGGCGACCTGTGGATCCGCTCCCGCGATATGGCCAGGCTGGCTGCCCTGCTGTGTGGCGATGGCAGCGAGGGCGATGTGCGCATCCTCAGCCGGCAGAGCGTGTTGGCCATGCGTCAGGAGCAGATGACTTTGGGCAAGAGCGTCACCGGCCCCAGCCCCTACGGCCTGTTTGTCGAGCACAACGACACCCTGCTGCCCGACCGCATGGTCTACGGGCACCAGGGCATGTCCCAAGGGGCCATCCTTAACGTGTATTTCGAGCCGGACAGCCAGTTTGTGTTCGTGCTGTTTTCCAACGGCGGCAGCATGCAGCGCACCAACCGCATCGGCAAGCTGGCGCGCAACCTGTTCGGCTATTTCTGGCAGCAGTACGGGCAGTAGGCAGGGCGTGGCCCTGTGGCGGCAATGGGCAGGGCAGGGGGGCCTTGCGGCGACAAGGATCGAGGCAGCCGTCTGCCTCTCAGTGAGTGCTTTGCGGCCTGAAACACCGCGCGGACGCCAAGGCAGCAACAGCATGCATTGGTTTTGCCGCTGGCTTGCATCCGTGCCGGACTCGAGTTTCACCTGCTGTTTGCCGTGAACCGACAAAAATTTCGGGTTTTTGCTTGCATTGTTCGCCTTGCGGTGGTATACTGCTTTAGCTGTCTGAAAGGCGGCGTTTGCGCTCTTAGCTCAGCTGGATAGAGTGTTTGACTACGAATCAAAAGGTCGGGGGTTCGAATCCCTCAGGGCGCGCCACAAAATCCCTTGAGAAATCAAGGGGTTTTTCATATTTTGGACGATGTCTGTAACTGCAACAAGTATGGCTTGTATGGGGCGCTGCAGGTTTTCGTGGTGACAATCCCGGTGACAATGTCAGACGCCAAAATGCGCCTGAACAGCAGGGGATGACATATCGCGTTCATAAACGCAGTCATATCAGCGGCCAGGATTCATAGCGGTTATCCTCGGACGGCCAGAAAACAGAAAGGGTACAAAAACAATATTGACACGTTCCAAAATGTGTGTTTATATATACACACAAGATAGATTACATTGAGTTTCCGGATCAAAGACAGACGATTTCATTCAGCAATGCCAGCCCGAGCCCAGGACGCTTGTCCGATGCGCTGAACAAATTTTTTCCAAGGGGGTAACCTATGGACATTCGTGCCATACTTTTGGATTTCGATGGGACTGCGCTGCAGAAGGACCAGGTGTTTATTTCCTTTCGCAATATGTATGCCTTGGATCGGGCAATCAAGAAAGGAATCGAAATTATCCCCTCTACCGGTAGGGTGGAGGACATGTTTCCTCCGCAGATAGAGGCCGACAAGCGTATCCGTTATTGGATCACCTCCAACGGCGGCCGTGTGGTGGACCGGCACACGGGTGAAGTCATCTATCAGTCGCTTTTC
>ENA-UOUL01001916-UOUL01001916.1-bioreactor-metagenome-genome-assembly--contig:-NODE-1916-length-26566-cov-5.369927_pt1 | contig 26566 bp, 32 predicted proteins | sample MGYA00249838_ERZ747220 | MGnify/ENA primary metagenome ERZ747220 (study PRJEB28778, sample SAMN05720191) | bioreactor metagenome | isolation source: Anaerobic biogas reactor | place: USA:Washington...
GCAAGTAATTCAACCTGACACTTCGTGCAGGTTAATATAATGTTGGATTGACAACAAACAACCGCATCTTAACATTTCGATTGTTATGATGCAGGGTAATTGATAAGGAGGCGACGAATTGAAATACAAACGAAACGGACGGGTATATAAGCTGCGCTGTCCATTTACAAAAAGCTGTGTTAGATTCCCGGATTGTACTGAAAGCGGAAACCCGCGATGCAAGAACCGAATCCGTGAAACAATCCCGTCAAAAATACGCGGCTGGATAAGGAGGCGACCTTGAACCCATTTTGGTACATATCAGACAATTTCCATACCGCACGGTCAACCAGAATTGGCGCGTCTGAAATATCATCATGTATCCCCGACCCGGAAAAGCCCGGAGAATCGTTAGCCGGTTATGGGAACACTGCCATTACCCTGTGGCAAGAAAAAACCGGACGCAAAACACGCGACCCGGCAGGATTGCCAGCAGAAATGGGCAACTGGAACGAGCCAAAAAATATCGAATTGTTTTTGCGTGGTATTGACCGTCCGCTTGGGCTTGAGTATTTACAATCGCGCTTGGAATATGAGCTGCTGAAAGAACACGGCACAAAACCAAACCCCGAAAAATACCAAGCTACACCATGCAAACACCACACGCAGTGGTACAACGATTTTGCGATTGCGCACCCTGATGGCATATGGGTACCCGATAGCCATTTTCAAGAGGTAGGAAAAATCAAGGCGCATGGGTTAAAAATTGACCTGTCAAAACCGTTTTTGATTGAAGCAAAAAACGCAAGTTATTGGTCGGCAAAAAGGCGCAACGGTTCGCATCATTCTGGCTTTGATTATGAGTTAAAAACATGGCAAGGAATACCATTAAAGTTTTATGTACAGATTCAATACCAGCTTGAGGCATTGGATGTAAACGTTTGTTATTTGCCCTTGTTGTCAGATTCTGCAAATCACCATGTATGGATAATTGGACGCAACCGCAAGTGGGGTAAAAAACTGTTTGAGCTTGCAAGCAGAATGAAGTGGCACATTGACCATGACAAACCGCCAAAAGATTTAGCTATATCAATTGACGATGTGTGTACACTGTACCCGACAATCAATGATGATTTTCGCCTTATAACTGGTGAAGACGGTGAAAAAGCTGTTGACCTTGCGCGTACATACAACCATGCAGACGAACAAGCGAAACTATGGGACAACCGCAAAAAAGATGCACAAAGCGCACTGTCAGTATTTTTGGCAGACTCAAAAGAATTGCGTACTAATGTTGATGGTGAAATTGTACCGGTTGTCAAATGGGTAGAACGAAAAGGAAGCGAACGCATTGAAGCGTTAAAAACAATAAAGGAGGCAAAACCAGAGGTGTACAAGTATCTGGAAAAAAAAGGCTGTTTGTCGGTTGGCGAGGCAAGCAGATCGGTAAAAGTGTGTTTTAAGGAGGAGGAATGACGTGTAGGCTTTGTGGCGGGTTAGGCAAGGGCGCGCTAAGAGGAATGATATGTCCTGCTTGTGGCGGAACCGGAACGACCGACAACATGAGTACACCCGCAGAAAAAACCCTGCTTGATGAATTTGCAATGGCGGCGATGGCGGCAATTATTTCAAAAACAGAAATGGAGGTTACGCCGTTCTATTCGGTCAAGGAAAAGATACGGCAAACCGCCGATGGTGCATACTGTTACGCCGCCGCAATGATGCGTGAACGCAATCGTCGTGACGAAATGGGAAATGTAAAGGAGACAACGGAATGATCGGAATGAAGGTGGTTATAACCGCGCTTTTGGCTATTGATTTTATTTCGCCGATAGAGGTGATAATAAGTGAAGATGACACAATGAAAAAAGTTGCGTCGTGGATTGTAATTGCACTTTATGCAGTCGGTATCGTGTTTACATGGATAATCTAAGGAGGCTACGGAACAATGAAAACGTGTTGTAATCAAGAGGTACAAAAAGCAAAAGAATCCAACCCTGATGGTACCGCAAAGTACACAATCTGGTGTGAAACGTGCGGACGAATCGGAACAGGTGCAACGGTAAAGGATTCCGAACAGGCGTTTGATGCGTGGACAAATCCCGAACAGACCGCCGCCGCGCCAACCACCACAAAAAACAAAATCGCGCCCGCCCCATCAGCGCCGCCGACAAGCCCGAATAACCTACCAGCGTACATTGCCGCAAAAACGGGAGAAATCGCGACAATAACCGCGCCATTTATGCGAAAAGACAAGCCCGCATTTTCGCTCATGGTCAAAAAAAACACCAGGTACGTCATGACGCAAGATTCCAAACAGTGGCTTGACGTATGGGCAACGCGTGAGGGTCAAGAATCGGTTGTCGCCGCAATGGAAGAGGCGTTCATGTTGGGTGCAACATTGCCGGATATGGGGTGTATCGTCCCGTTTGGTGGTGTTGTCGAGTTTATACCGGGCGTCGAGGCGTATTCATTCGCGGCAACCACCGGCGGCAATAGTCCGTTTGTTGACCTGAACATTGAGTCGGTGTACAAAAATGACATTGTCGATGTATCCCGCACCAACGGAGAATTCCGTATTGACTTCAAAAAAATTGGCGTACCCCGTGGCGAGATTATTGCCGTTGCGGTATACGGAACATTGCGCGCAACCGGTAAAGTTGTCGGCGAGGTATACGAGGCGTCACGGCTACTGGAAAAGGCAACAACGCATTCACCAAGCTATCGGGCGTATATGGCCGACCTTGCCGCATTTGAGGAAGCGCGCGTATCCGGCAGCCTAAAAAAAGAAGGTGGGCGCGAATACACTGAAAAAACAATGTTCAAAAAAGGTGGCGGAACGTGGACAAAAAAGATTTTCCGCGAGGATATCACCAACCCCTACGACGGTGCCGACCGCCCGGAAATGTTGCGAAAGGTTGCAGGGAAATCATTCCTTCAGCCGTACATGAGGGTGCGAAACAGCACGGCCGCAATGGATGAACTGGCAACGGACAATACCGAACCAGCCGACGACTTGGACGCCGTACTCGGAAACGTGCTTGATGACGCGTTAAGGGCGGTGCCGTGCGAATAATAACGGTGTTTTTACTTGTGGCTGTGGCTGTGGTTGTGGTGCCGGGCTGTATGCAGGATATACCGCCGGAACCAGTAAGAACAACCGCACAAGAGCCTGTCCCGGAACCAATGCCGGAACCAATAGCGATTGAAGAACCAGAACCAGAGCCAGTGACGATTGAGCCTCCGCCAATTGTGGTGGAAGAACCAAAAGAACCAGAAAAGGAGACAGAACAAATGGCAAAAGAAGAACAGACAGAACAGACAGAACAGACGGAACAGACGGAACAGACGCCGGAGGTGGTAATACCAGACCCCGCAAAACTTGCACCGATACCGGTATACCCTGCGTATTTGGTAACCGATGGCGGAACGGTTTTTGGTATACCGCCAAGCCTAATGGGTGAGGGACACAAAGAACGTCTAACCATTACCGACACTGGCGGCAATACCCTACAGGGTAAAATCGGTTTTTATACCGTGCGGGGTATGTTGTATGTGGTGCGCGAATGGGTTGACCAGATCGGCACAGAACATACCGACTATTACGCACAAGATTTGTCAACCACAACCCCCAAAATCGACCTTGTGGACACCGCGCCAAAAATGCCCGACGTTGAACGTGTTGTTTTTGACAGTCCCGAATGGTTGATAAAATCGGTTGTGTTGTCCGGCATTGAGTACTCATACCTGTACAATCGTCATGCTTCGGTATGGGGTGGTGCTGGTGACGGCGAATGGGTATGCCGAAAAAACAAAATCACTGGATTTGTTGTTTTGGAAAACGGTATATTGATAATGAGCGAAGATGGAGCGCAATTCTGTCCGGCAAACCGGAAAGGGTTGAATGCGGTAGGTGAATGCGGGAGGGTTTGGAAGTAGTCTTCCGGATTGGGTAAGAAAAAACAACCCCGGTTGGGCATACCTTCCGGGGTTTTCTTTTGTTTTATACCCTATGGGGTTACGATGCCGGAACCATTACAACTATGTAAGGTACGCCTCCGGTTACCGATTTGTCGCGTGTTGTTGAGCCTGTGCGAGGGGTACCGTTGACGCCGTCGTTTCTTGGGTTTGTTATCCCGATGGTAACCGTGTCTCCACCGCCCGATGCTCTGATCGTTGAATAATTTATATCGGAAAAGGAAACGGTCGACGAAAAGATTCCTGTAGTCCTTGCAAAGTCATGCCAATGCCCCTGCATCTGATCTTCCAGCACTTCCGCCATTAAATCAGCCTGCCCGCCAGTTGCGTCTATTGCACGTAACAACCTGCCCCGAGCGTCAATGCTTGACCGTGAACCTTCAGAACCAGGCATCCAAATATCTTTTAAGTGCCACGCTTCAACAATATCCGACAATGCAGTACCCGAACCGCCGATAGATTGACCGTCAAGATGTATACCAACCGCAGTAAACGTAGTACCAGAATACCCGCCAATACGATGCACACCCAAACCAAACGATTGCAAATACGCCGCGTTGTTATAATCATGTATCGGATGCGATGCACCCCAAACCGGCAAACCATGTACCGATTTTACGAATAAATCGCGTGAGTCAGGACATGGTAACCAATACAGAGGCTCTGTCAATGGCGTTTTACCCAAATTGGACGACGCATTTATATTGACAAATTGCATACCGGCATACATTACCGATTCGCCCAACGTCGAATAAGTCGTCGCCGGGTTGTAATCAGCAACACCATATACCGACAAGCCAATCATTTGTTCGATGGCGTCCAGCACGTCGTGGTTGTTTTCGGATTCCGCCGTATCTGATACGTTGCCAGCACCATGCCACTTTTTGACAATTGCGCGTAACGCATACCAGATGTCATTACCCCATGCCGACATAACGCCCGAACCGGTATCATCGCCGGGGTTGTCGCGTAATTTGCCGTCAGAAAATCCGGTACTCGCCGAATCGTAATTTGATACTATAGTTGCTAAGTTTCTCATTTATTTTTCTCCTTTTTGTTGGCGGTGGTTAGCCTATTTTTATCCATATGAAACCTGTTGAGTGTAATTTTGTACAATAATAAAGTCCTTTGGGGCCAGATACAGTCGCTTCTTTTAAATAGGCCAACTTGCCCCAATGCGCAGTTGTTGCCTGCGGAAGACTTGAAACTGGTTCGTTTAAGAATTTTGCCGCTGTGTCTGCATTCGTTGCCTTTGTCGCCGTTGCCGCGTTGCCTGAACACGCGGCAGATGTCCCCGCATTCGTTGCGTATCCCGCCGACCCGGCAGACGTCGCGTATCCAACCGTTACCGATATCGACACGTTCCCCGACCCATCAAATGACGTTGACCCCGTTGCATTGCCTGTTAATGTTATTGTGCGCGCATTGGTAAGTTTTGCCGCGCTTGTCGCCGTTGCCGCGTTTTTACCCGTTAGTTGCGCGGGTATTGCAGATAATGGCGCCGTACCAGTAAGCGCGCCCGCATTGTGTAATTCTGCCGACGTCTCACCGCCGATCGTATCCGCGTCATTTGCGTGTAGTGCCTCCGGTGCAACAAAATCGACAAACGCCGCTTTTAGTTTATCCCACCACCCGGCACCGTGTATGCCCGAAATAGTACCGCGTTTTGTTATGCCGCCCTGTACCGCCGCGATGGTTTCCGTTCCTTCGAACGGTACACTTCCGGGGTCAAGCTGGCTAAATTTCTTTTTGACTTCCGCCATTATTATACGCCCTCCTTATTTCCTGTTCCCACTATCAAATTATCCCGCAAGATTTATTCCGTCTTCCGTTGTCAGTATCTCGCCATCTTCCGTTGTTAAAACAATATCCTCTTGTACTTGAGCAATACACCACAAGTGTAAATACTTTATGGCCTGTACCAGTTTTTCAAGGTATCTAATTTTTTCGATTGACAACAATAACATTTCGTCTATACTTGCCAATCGGTCCGGAAACGGTGACAAGAAAAAGAACCGTGACCATTTTTGCGTATCGGTAGGTATTTGCCGTTCTCGCGGTTGTGGAAAAATGTAGTTGGGGTCACGTGTTCCGAAAAACGATGTTCCGAATTGCATACCAATACCAAATTGTGATTCAGTTGCCAACCGTCCGGCACCAGCAGAATACGCAGACGATGTAATCAAAATACCCGGCACGGTCAACGGGTCGGTTCGTTTTGGCATAAGCGCAAATTGTGTAGTTGGTGAAAACTGCACGTCACCGAATAATGTATCCTCCGCCGGCCGCGGGCTGTTTTCAATAACATACAACGGAAAACCGGCGGCCTGTATTTGCGCCTCAAGCCAATCGGGACCACCCGAACCGCGAATACTCGCACGCTCGACAACACGGGCAATGCGCTCGTCGTCGGTCATTTCTTCCGCTTCGGGCAACCCGTATTTATCCTCCATGTCGTCCAAACACTCGATGCACAAGTCTTCCGACGGTACCGATGCGCGTTTTACCAAATCCCGATAGTCAACAAAACGCCCAAACTCTTTTGATATACCCCGCCAAACCGAGCGTACATTTTTACCCGATACACCAGCAACGGTTCCGATTCGTCGGAGTGTGTTTTCAATTGCTGTACTTATTGTAGCCATGTAAACACACCTCCTTACGCCATGTCTGTGAATGTAACGTCGCCAAGTTTTGCTTTTTGTCCGCCGTACAGAATATAGTTTGTCAATGGCGACGATGAATCTCCATCGCGGACAATGAGCGATATTACCGTAGCACCGGCAGATCGCGCAACGTCATTGACAACCGATGATGCGCCGGTATCAGTTACCGCGTCATTACGTTCAAGCGACACACCTTCGTTATATGGTGACAGTGACAAAAGATAATCTGACAACGCCGCTTCAATATCATTCTTTGTTGCCGTCGATGCACCCGAAATTGAAATGTCAAAATCAAATGGTTTCCGGCTTATAGGAAGCGTAGTAATTTCCGCGCCGATTGGTCGGCGTGTTTCCAAGCCTGTTTCGGGGTCGTAAATTAAATAATCCTTGAGCGTTGCCAGCTGTGCCGTGTCGGGTATTCCGTCAACTTGATTGTCCACCTCGCCATATATCCAAACGGTACCTGGTTCGTTTCCGGCGTATGGTGATACCCAAATAAAATGCGGCGCTTCAAGTCCCCATAGTTCATAATCGGCAGGGCTTCCACCGGTGAACCGTTTCTTATACCGTGCAATAACACGTGACCTGAACGACGCCTCGGTTTCTGCGTCTGCTCCGTCGGTTGTGGTTCCGGTTACAATTGCCGTGCCAGTCAACGCGGTGTCCGGCGTGACGATGCGCAATTCTGCGCCGTCTTCAATGTTGCCAATGTCGCCGTATGTTTGCGCGGTTAGGGTACATTCAACGTATCCGCCAGAACCGATTGTTCCGCCGGTAGTTACTAAATAAACAACGCCGTTTGACGCTTTGAACAGCGTTGTGCCAGATGTTACCGATTCGCCAATTGTTCCGTATACGTCGGCCGTGATTACCGCCTGATTCGCACTTACCGGATATACCTGTACAAGTTTTCCCAAAAGAATAAGCGCGGCATAATCTGCTGTTTCCGGGAAAATCTGACGGTATACCCACAATGTCGCCTGATACAATAGTACAATAACACCCGCAACGGCACCGGCAATCACCTTGTTCCAACTCTTCGGAAGTGCCGGGCTGGTTTGTCCTATTTCGGTTTCAATATCTGCAACAATCCGCGCCTTTATTTCCGCCGCGGTTGGAATAGTCGGCATTGCCATTTATTCGCCTCCCCATGTGTTTGTGTCGCGGTATCCAAATGTCAAACCGCCGTTTATCCAATTCAGTTCGTATCGTCTGCCGGTTCCGTCGGGTGCAGTTATGTCGATACCCCAGCCGATCGCGTGTACGCCTAAAATTGTACCTGTGACAGATACGTTTGAAGCCATTCGTTCCTGTACCATGTACGCTAGTGACCGTTCGATTGCTTTTATGCCGTCATTTTTTACCGATTCGGAAACACGTTTGCGCCTTATTACTTCTGGAAATGTTGACGTAAACTTTTCGGTTGTGTCGGTTGTCATTCCGTTCAATGCGCAATCCTCACCGAATATAGAAAGCAGTAAGCACGTTTCAAAGCCTTGTGTCATTTTTGGTTGTCCGTTTTTGTATTCCATGTCTATTTCGCCGGTTGTATGATCAACCAACAATAACACGTCGCCGTCGTAATTGTTTTGTATCGTCACGGTAACCGTACCTCCTCGACTTTTGCGGGCGTTATGTCGGCACTTGATTCAGCACCAGATGCAACCGTAGTGCCGGTTGACGACGACCCACTTTCAACGCCAGGATGCGTGTGCGCGTCAAACGCCGCCTGTAGTTTGTTGTGTTTACCCTTCAACTCGTTGAATGCTTCCTCAAGTTTTGAATACCGTACCGCCCAATCCTCGCCGTTGTTTATTACGTGCGTGCCGTCATTGTCCAAAAGGTGCGAGCCTTTTTCGTTGCCGTCCGCGTCCGTTGCGTATAACTTTAATGCGCCCTCGTTGTCCGGTGGTTCAACGCCGTATGTGTACGCCCCGATAATTATGGACAGTTTGCCAATCCTGATTTTTACACCGCGGGTTTTTTTACTTGCACGTGATACTACGCCGTGTGTTCCGTACAGTTCCCCGTCGGTACCACGCTCGGCGTTTCCTTTTGCGGTTACTATAACGGAGTTTCCCTCCGCCCTGCCGAGTGTTTCAATATCTGTGTGGTCAAATGTTATAAAAGAAAAAGGGTTTGTCATTTCGGCATTCCCTCCCACGGGTACGGCTGTTTCGGCATGGTGGTTGTATACGATTCCGGAAGTACAACCATGAGGCTGGCAATGTCACCGCCGGCGTCTTTTGTCAATTCAACCGATTCGATGATTACCGGTGTTTCACGTAATATAAAAACGTCCGGTGCCGTGATTGTACCCTTCATATTTTCTGCCCATAGTTCGCCGTCTGGTGTACGCCATCCGACTACCTGTACCGGTATCGCGGCAGATTCGGCGATGCTTTTACTCATGCGCCATTTTATCGCCTGCTCAATGTTTCCTTCGTCTGATTCATCGGCTTTGAAAACAAATCCACGCTCGCGCGGTACTGTTTTATCGTAGAGTGTTGCCGATATACTTGACACGCCGGATTCGTCAGTAACTCCCATCCACTTACGGTACCGTTTTGTGCCGTCAAATGATGCGCCAATTGATAACACCGGCGCCTCGCCATACACCAGCCGGAATGCGGGCGCGTCTTGTGTGTTTGCCCTTGTCAATAGTAAATTGCCATCGGGGCGACTGGTCAATAAAAAACCTTTTGCAAGCGCCAGCCGTTCCAAAAATGCGGCGTCTGTTTCGGTTATGTCCTGTTCAACCCGTCCAAACTTTTCACTGGTAATATCTGATTCGCCCTCAACCACCCCGCCGGTTCCCGACGCGGAATAGCAGGTAATGCCGTAAGGTGACGCGACTTCTTGGCAGATTTTTAATAGTGACATTCCAGCGCGGAAGGTATACGACGAACGCATACCCATGCATTCGAGCATTTCGCCCGGTGTTGTCCGGCATTCGATTGTTGCAACGGTTCCGTCACTTGACGCGCTGTATGTCCAATTACTGGCAACCGCGGTAATATATAATTCACCGCCGATGTACAGCTGTGCCGTGTGGTAAGTGTATGGTCGGAATAGGTCGAGTTCTCCCCGGCTTGTAATGTCAAACGGTACGTCAAACACAAAGCCTGACGCGATACGGTTCATTGCGCGTGATATTCTGCCGGCAAGTGCACCGGGTAATTCTACGCCGTTTAATTTTACCAATAATTGTGTGTCAAAATCGGCTGTTATCGGTTGATCAAAATACCGGTTTTTGTATATGGGTATAAAAAGAACGTCGCCGGCGTATAGTATCGGTAGCCCTTCGTCAGATATTCCGCGTTTTTTTAACAGGTCGTAATTTGCCTGTACAACACGATTGACGACACGGCCATACGCGGCGCGTTCTATTGTGTGGATTGTGTCGTTTGGTTTTACGGTGTATAGTTGTCCTTGTTCTGGCCTAGCCATAAATTGCAACCTCGCGACCTGCGGGTATCTCGATAAACTCGTAATTGGTCAGCTTGTTTGTTCGTGCAAAAAAATCTAACATATCGTGCGAAATGTCGCGGTAGTATTTCCAACACAGTGTAACGGGGTCGGATGGTGCGGTCAATGTATATGTCCGTTTTAATTTCAGGTCAAACGATGTATTTGTTAGATACGTTATTGTATCATACGCCGCGCCGTGAAGACCCGACAACGTGTCGTGGTCAATTGCAAATTGCGAGCCGTCCACATTTCCGGCAGATTGTAACACCGCGAGGTAATCGGAATATGCGCCGTCAATATCGTCTATTGACTTGCCGACGGTTTCGCGTGTTTCGTAGTCAATCATCATACCAGCATTCGCAACGCCCAAAACGCAAGCTGTGCCGATTCCCTGCAAGATGTACGCGACGTTTGCTGAATCTGTCGGGGTTGATGCGTTTGAAATATCCTCGCCAAAGTCGTTTAATATGTCGTTTGTCATGTCAACGATTTGTGAAAACAGATCGGCTGAATCTTGCGGTATACTGGTTATCGTTCGGACAATATCACTTGCCGCGCCGATAATTTGCGGTATTGCCGCCGATACGTTTATCAGTTCAAGAATTCCAGCTTTTGCCGCGTCAACCTCGCGCCGTACGTCATCCGCCAGCCCGGTCAAGTCGTCCGCAACTCCGGTGATGATTTTTACCTTTTTTGTAACAACCGATTTTGCTTTTGCGTATTTTGCTTTTGCCGTTGTTACCATTCGTTCGGCTTGTTCAATTGCGCCGGCGTTTACTTGTTTGTATTTGTTGTCAAGCCCGGTCGGTGAAAGTTTTGACGCGGCGGAACGTGATACGGTTTTTGTTTCGCGGAGTGTTACCGTTACGCGGAAAATGCCGCTTCCACTTGTGTATGATTCTACCTGTTCCACCGCGTCGAATGGAATAACAGGCACGTCACCCCATCGCGGGTGGTTTAGTATGCCGGGCGTGTCTGGCGTGTATCGTTCTTCGGTTAATGATTTGAAAAATATATCGGCTTCTTGGTCGCCGTTCTCGCCGACAAAATATACTTCAAGCGGAAATACTAAAAGCGTTGTTCCTGAATCTTGTATGATTGTGGTGTCTGCGTCTGATACTTCGTGCGCAGATGTTTTTTTGCCGCGGGAACGGGAAAGGTTGTCGTACAAAAAGGACGACTGAACCCCGGCGGGAGAGGTGAACCTGCCGGGGCGCAGTCGTGAGAAAAACGCGGGCGAGGCTGACCCGTCGTTGTTTGTGTTGTCAATTGGCAGTGATAAAATTGCGTCGCTCATTGTGCCGCTCCGTACATTAGTACTTGCTGGGGTGCGCCGCCACGTGCGCCGGATATTGCCGCGCCCTTGTCCGGCCTGACGTATACCTCGTTTACCACCGTTTGCCGTGATTCGGATACGCTACGGGACACATTGCCCTTTGTCCACGGAGAGGCGTAATCGTACGCGTCTGCGCTTCCGGTTATTGTCATGTTCGCTTTTGCCTGAAAAGCGTCTATTGCATTCGCCGCGCCGCCCACCAAATCACCAAGTCCGGGTATTTTTGCAAGTACTCGCAAAAGTCCACCAACCGCGTCAAGAATAAGATTGATTGGTGTGAGCATCCACTTTATCATTGTCTGGCCAACTTTTTTGAAAAACCCGCCGACAACTTTTAGAACACCAACAACCGAATCCCAATGTTTTACCATGAGGACAATGCCGGCAGTAAGAAGTGCAACGCCCGCGATTATTGCGAGTACGATTAGTGTAATCGGCGACGCCAGAACAGTGGTTACAAGTAGCACCGCGTTGTAAATTGTTTGTACCGCTGCGAGTATTTTTATTGCCGCGACGACCGCAAGGATAACGGGAGCAAACTTTATGAGGAAGCCGACAACCTTACCAATCGTTTGGCCGAACTTTATAAAGCCGTCGATTGCTTTTTCAACGTCGAGGTTTGCAAGCCATTTCGCCAGCCGTTCGCCAGCCTCTGCAATCATTTCGATATACTTTGTGCCTTTTTTTGCAAACACTTCGGAAAACTTCTCGCCAATAGTAATAAGGACTTTGATTATCTCTTTATACGCGGGGAGCATCACTCCGCCCACCTGCTGTTTGAATTGAGTAATAGTGTCTGAAAGGCCGGCCTCTAAACCGTCGGCGGACTTTGACAGGTTATCCATCATTCCGGCAAATCCCTTGTCCGCCAATATCTTCGGTAACGCGGCAAGCATTTCTTCGGTTGTCGCCAGTAGTGCGCCGGTATTTGATACACCTTTGCCAGTTGCCTTTGTCCAATCGTCGGTTGTTATCAAAAGGTCACGGAACATATCGACCGCCATTCCCTTTTGTCCTGATGCAAGTTTTGCAAATGCGCCCGTTACCTGCTCGATTGGTTTGCCTGCGGCTGCGGCAAGGTCGCCCAGTGTGGTCATGTTTTCTTTTGAGTATTTTCCCAACGCCTGTAATTGATTTCCAAGCTGCACAACTTCATTTAATTCAAACGGCGTTTCTGCTGCGAATTTGCTCATTTCCTCAAACCTTGCGTTGGCCGCCTCTTGACTGCCAAGCATGGTTACGAGGACGGTTTTGTATTTTTCTACTTCTTTTCCAGCATCAATAAAAGACTTGCCAACAACTATAGCCCCGGCCGCCATAAAACCCGATCCTAATGCAAGGCCCTTTGCCGCTTTATTTATTCCAGCATCCATTGCGTTGATTTGTTTACCAACACCGCCGAAATTCTTTTGCATTTTCTTTCCGAACTTGTCCATTTGTTTGGACACGCGGCCCATTGGCGCGGTCATTTTATCGGAGAGGGTCAATACAGATTCAAGTGAAAACTTTTTTGCCATTTACTGACGCCTCCTAAAAAAGTTGCCGGTTCCCGCAATTTCAACCACACCGGCGGGCAGTTCTCATGACGCTCTAGCAGGTTAGCTTTCCGCACACTACGATTGCGGCACACGGAGGATTACGCATTGTAAAGAGGCGCCCCATGTTCTACGCTCCGCCCGTCGGCGGCTCTATTAGCCGGGCGCAGGAATTGAACCTGCAGGTCGGAGTTACAGGCTCCGGGTGATACCGTTTCACCAAACCGGCGGGAAACCCTACTTTACAGACTTGCCGTATTTCAGGTTTTAGCAGGGGCGGGATTCGAACCCGCAACACCGAGGATATGAGCCTCGTTAGCTGCCAATTGCTAACACCCTACTACTATGATAGAGTACAAAATGTCCCTATTTATCAAGGGGTATTTTGCATTTTTCTTTAATTCTTTCTTTTACAAGTTCGTGCATTCTTTCCGGCGGCGGTGGTTCTCGCGGTTTTGCCGGTGGTGTCGGATACCGATATTCCGCGTATATTTCTTCCTCGGTTGTCTGGTATTCATATATCCGGTAGTACCTGTCCACCTGCCGTGGCGTCATTTGTTCAAGGTCGCGGAATGGCAACGCGCCGCCGAAATGTTTTGCAAGTGCGCCCAACCGTAAATCGTCAAGCGTTGCAATTCTACCCCGGCGGCTGGCTGCCGTTACGAGAAAAAAACTTGGTTTACCGCCGTGATTACACTGATATCTCTACCCTTGAGCCGTGAGGCTTCGCCAAGTTTTAGGTCGCATGATTTTGCGTATATTGCCTCAACCTGTGAGATTTTTTCATTTTCTTTGTATCGTTCAGCGACGCGCTTATCGTTCATTGTTGTTTCGCGGATGGTAATCATTTCTTTTTTACCGCCACCTTCAAACTCAATTGGCGCTTTTAGTACAAGTGTGAATGTTTCGTCGTCTTCGCTAAAATCAAGCCGGCCGTTCATGATAGGGATTGCCAGCGTTTCAACTGCCGCGTCCCAATCTTCGCCCTCGGTTGGTACCTCAAGGTAATTGGCCCATTCAGTCATCTTTGCGATTGCTTCTGCTTTTGTCAGCTTTGCGTTTTCCATTTTTGCCCCTTTTCAATAACCACAATAACGGTCGTGGTCAACGTTGAAATGTGGGCGACGGTTTCCCGCCGCCCTGATTTTTTTTAGTCGATACGGAGTTTTCCGTACAGTTCGAGTGATACAATGCCGTTTGCGTTTTCGATTGGTCCGTCGTTTCCGATTGCCATTTCACCGGTCAAAAGGTCATTGCCCGCAGTGGTTACCGATACCGGGAGGAATGAACGGGCAGACTGTATTGCTTTAAGCTTTTCAAATATCTCGCCGTCAACGGAAACATCCTGCTTGATGCTACCCGCGTGCGGGTTTGCCTCCGTGTACGTAGACCCATTTCCAGACATATGGACGGGACCTGAATACCCATCAGTGTTGTATGTCAGTTCGCTTCCCTCTGCCGGGTCAAGATTCAACGCGCCGTAAAGAAACTCACGGGCGGGTCCTTGTCTTACTCTTCCCATTATTTATGCCCTCCCCTTAGTACAGGAATGCGGCTTTTACCGCTATAATGCGCAAGGCTTTTGCTTCGTCGTCTGTAAACTCTGCGTCCAGCCTGCTGTTATTAGTTGCGTTGATTTCCGCAATCACCGTGTCTTTTACCGCTTCTGGGTTTTTCGTCCAGCCTTCCGACGCCCAATTGTCGATAAGCGCAAACAAATCGGCAATGAGCTTTTTAGGTTTGATGACGTATTCCTTTGCAGTAATCACGTCGTCACTTGCGAGCATTCCGCGTACATACGGTTCGCCGCGCAACATTTGTTCAACCGCGTATGCCTTTTGTTGGCGCATGGTTACCGATGCAAGGTCGTACCATTCTTCGGTTGCTCCACCGGCGGCGGTTGTGCGATACGATACCGCGAGGTCACCGAGGACGAGATTGCCTGATGCGTTGGTTTTGCAATATCCACCACCGGCGCGGAACAGCGCGTCAGCCTGTGCGTAGGTAAGATCTGGAACGTCGGGTTTAATCGGAATGGTTGTTTCAATTCCCATAAACGGGCGGCCGGGGTCAATGTTTGCCGATGCTACAACATAGCCAATTACCGCCGCGCCGAATTCGTTTTCCGGAAGAAGTACGCGAGAGTCCCAGATCGGAGCGATGGTTTTTGCATTGGTGTCGGCTGGTATGTCGATGTAGTCGGCGTATGTGGTTTTCGGTCCATACGCAACCACCGTCGCGGCCATTCTGTTCGGTGCCGATTCAATGCGCCGATTCAATGCGGTCTTGTACAGTGCGAGGTTTGTTTCGTCACGAACCGGGCATGTGATGAACGTGTACCATGTGTCACCGAGCCGGTCTGAACCGTCGATGTTTACAAACACGTCTTCAACGTCGATTTCGCCAGAACCGTCTTCAAGGTATGCGGCAGAAAGGGCAACGGTTGTTCCCTCGGGATTGTTTGACGATTGACTGACGCCCTGCGGGTTGAGCCGTACACCGATATCATTACCAACAATACCTTTTGTTCTTGCGGTAATAGTTACAATGTGTGCGCTACCAGAATCGCCTGCAGCTGCGGTTACAGGCGCGTTAATGTCTGCGGTAATTGCCGCCGCAAACTTTGCAGCCTGTTCCTCTCCGGTGTCGCCCGACGCGACGTTGACCTGGTATGTTTCACCTGCAACGTCAATGTACCATGTTCCGGATGCAGTTGCGGCGCCGGTAAATGTTACAGTTCCGGTTGCGGCAACTGCGGCGTCCGGTTTTTTCACGGCAACGGCATACAGGTTCTCTGAAAATCCGCCAAGCGGTTCAAGTATCCTGATTGCCTGCCGATGGATTTCCGAACCATAGCCAAATTGGTTTGCAAAGTCCTCGGCAGTGTATCCGCGGAAAACTTCGTATTCCTTAACGTCGGTTTTATCCTCGTCGTACTGACCGACAATCAATACTTTTTCAGGGATATAGTTTCCGCCCTGACTTCTTTTCCGTCCTACCTGTTCAACAACTCGCGTTGATGCCCTACGGTAAGGAGCGAAAAAATTGAACGATATAGCCATTATTTTCCTCCTGTTTATTTTACGTTACGGGGTTTCCGTTTCGTACGTGTGTGATGTATGCCAATTTTCAATAGCCTGCTTGAACGTCATATTTGCAACTTCGAGCGTTTCGGTGTCTGCGTCGTCCGCTGGCTCGTATGACGCGACGACCTCAATTTGTATTCGTGCCGGTGCATAGCTTCCGGTACTTTCGTCGCCCTCTTGGTTGTACATTTGTATTTTTGGTTTTAGCGCCAATGTGTCAATTGCTCCGGCGGCAAGTCCAAAATCCTGTTCGCTCATTCTTGAAATTGCATGGCGAACCTGTGCAACCAAAAGGTGAAGTCGTGCGGCGGCATATTCGTCTGCCGGAGTAAGCGTCTTGTCGCCGGTTTCTTCGTCTGTTTGTTCTTCGGCGGTTCCTAAAACGTAACAATCAAAATTGAACGTGATGCGGTCTTGTGTGTATCGTCGTGTACCGCCGCCGTCGGGTAATACTGAATCGACAACCACGTTTACAAGCGCAATATTCTGTTGGTTCTCAATCCACGGTCGCCACTTGTCACGCGCTACAATAAAATTACGCGCTTCGTCTATTGCGTTTTCTTCTGTTGCTACTTTTTCGAGTGCGGTAACGGCTCCGGTTTGTATGTTGTACCATGAGGGGTATGCTACGGCCATTATTCGACCTCCGGTACCGGTGCCGGTATGACACGTTTTGTGTATGATTCTAGGGTCATTGTTATCATCCCGGTTGTGCGGTCAAATATCGGGTTTGATACAAGATATTCCTTTTCTTGTCCAATGCCGTTGGTAAATTTGGCTTTCCATTTTCCTTTTGTGTCTGCTGGGTTACCGTCAGGAAATTGGTTTGTTTCTCCATCGGGCGCGTATAATGATACCGAACCGGCTACTTTCCGTGCGATCATCGGCATACCGGTTGTCGGGTTAATGTCAAGGTTTACGTCAATAAAAAACCACGTCACCGGGTCCATTACGACTCCGGCGGGTGTGGTGAATACGACGGGCGCGGTAAAACCGTTTGGATTTGAGAGTATTCTTGCAATGTCTTTGCGCGCCCGTTCGTATAAGTTCATTCGTTTTCGTCTTCCTGTTCGTCCGTAATTTCGTCTGTCATTTCCGGGAGGTTGGGTACTTCCGGTTTTTTGTACTTTGCTTTTTTTACTTCTGGTTGTGGCTGTGGCGGATTGTGTTCCGCGAGCAACGGACTTTTGACGGATTGCCAGTACTCAAGTACCGCGCCGGGTATTTGCTTCCCGGCGGGTACCTGATAGGAAATACCGCCAATTTTTACGCTAAATGGTTTTATTGCAATCATTGGCGGGTCTCCTTTTTACCAAGTCGGGAGGGTGATTTTCTGCACGAAGTTTGCAAGCCCCTCGGCGTTGTAAATACCTTCGGCGAAATAGTAGGCTCGCTCTTCCTGTGCGAGTGTCTTTACGTCCGGCTGGGTGTCAATTTCGGTGGTAAGTCCGCGCTTGACGATGATGTCCATGTACCGATTCGGCTTGACAAGATAGGCGTAGGTATCGCCAACACCTGCGTATGTGGTGTCACCGTCGCGACCGATGATAGTGTCACCGTCGTATGCGATGATTCCGGCAATTTCGGAAATGGCTCCGAGCCTCTTGTTGTTTGTGTTCTGCGGAAGTCCGTTCACAACACGGGCGGCATGGCGGGCAACGTTTCCAGAGCAAAGAAGGTATGAACCGCTGGGGTCAATCTTCTTCTTTGTCACGGGGTCAGTTCGTTTGCCGAGGTCGTCAACGGCGTCTTCAAGCGTATCGTACAAGAGTTCCTGACGTCCGGCGCCTTGCGTGGTTGCTTTGTTGGTGTGCTTTGCGTCTCCGGCGTTACCGTAAGATGCGTAGTCAAGAATCGGCTTGATTGCGAGGTCGTCGAGCTTGGCGTTGTATCCGGCGGCTACTCCGTCGGCAAGCATGGTCATGTCAAGCGACTTGTCGAACAACGACGCGAGAAGGTCCCACGTGAACCCGGCGGCGTAAATCTTTACGTCAAAGGTTCCGGTTGCGCCCTCGCCCTTGTCGCCCTGTCGTACAGGGTCGCCGGTTCCGTTGTATTCGTCAAAGACGATTCCATACGGGAGCATTTCGGTCAGCTTGTTTGTGCGGTCTGCGTCGGGCCGGTTGTAAATGTTGTACAGGAACTGACGAACGGTCGGGTTTGCGTTTTTCCGCACGGTGATGTCCATGCGGAGTGCGTCCCACAACTGCGCCCAATCGGGGAGAAGTGTGTTGCCGGTAACCGCGGCTTTTGCGGTTTTTTCAAACCGGCCTGAAGTTACGCGGGCAAATGCTGATTCAACTTTTCCATCGCTCCATTTCTGGGGTACGTGGATTGCGCCGCCGTAAACGTCGGCTTTTGAATAGTCGGTGCCAGATGCGCCAAGAACGGTTGCACCAGAATCGAATGCACGGGTCCACAGTGCAGACTGCCCGGCGGTCTTCCAGTCGCGACCGATGCGGGTTTCTGCCATTGTGATTTTCTGCTCGTATACGGGGTCGATGCGGTCAATCGAGCCGGCGATCTTTTTGTTGTATACTTTGATGTCACTCATTTATTTTCTTTCCTCCTGTTTGTTTTGGATTACGCGGCGGGGATGTCGCCGATAAATCCAGTGATGGTTACGATAAGGTCTGAACCAGCAGTAAACGCTCCGTCCCCAACAATTTCGAGTCCCTTTGCTTCGGTCATTCCGGTTCCGTCTTTGATTCCGTCGCCAAGGGTTACACCGTTAGAACCAAACATTGACTGTGCGCTGGCACCAAGCGCGGTTGCTTTTGCGAGAGTGATTGCGGAAACGGCCGGCGAGGCGGTGTCCGCAATGGTTACATTGTTTCCGGTACCGCTCCACGCTTCATTGCCTTTGACATTGGCATAGAAGCCGGTAATATACACGCACTTCCCGGCGGCAACGTCGGCATCTGCTATGATGGAAACAGGGGTCTCGGCGTCGGCGCTTTTCAGCGTCACGGTCTTGCGGAAGGGGATACCGGGATCTTTGGTGAGTCCGTCCACAACAGCCTCGACAGCGTCAAGGCGGGCATCGTAACCACCATAGTTGACAACCTGCGAATATGGCCGGAAGGAAACAGAAGTGTGTGCTCCGGCGTCTCCCTTCGCGGATTCGATTGTACCAATTGCAACGGCCACGCCGCCTGCAGAATCATCCTCAAGGGTACCGGCTGCACTTGAACTACCGGCTTTGAAATAGATTGTGGCTCCGGCAACAAAGTCGCTATTCTTGTTAATCTGTGCGGTTGAAATGAGCGTGTCGGGCTGAAGAACATACATGCGTCCTGTCGCGCCGTTTTCGATTCCGTCCGGGTCCATTACGATACCGTACATTCCGTTAAGGTTCACAATCTCACCATAAATGGCGGTTCGCCCCAGGTTGTTGGTTACGGTTACCTGATCTCCGACCTCGCGAATTGAGAGGTTGTAGTTATAGTCGTATACTGTCATTGACATTTGTTATGTCCTCCTTTTATTTTACGGGTACCATACCGATAGGCTGGTATGCGGTTCCGTCGTTTTCGGCGTTTGCTTCGTCGGGTATGCCCGATGCGTTTACCGGTGCGGGTGAATCGGCGGCGGCAAGTACCATATCGGTTACCTGCGCGGCAATTGCGGAAACGTCGCGTCCATCTTTGATTGCTTCGTCAATCAGTGATACGGCGTCGCCAACCTTCGCGGCTTTTACCTTGAATTCGGCAAGGGCGCTGACTCGTTCGCGTTCTTTTGCCACCGCCTCTTTGCTGATTTCGTCAACCGCCTCTTTGTATACGGCGGCGTTTGCAGTCTTCAAATCTGCCAACGATTTGATTTCCATGTCGTTATCTCCTTTGTCTGTGTTCTTTGTATTTGAAACCGCGGTATGCGCCGCCGGTATTTCATGTATCATTGCTGCTGCTTTTTCGCGGAATGCCTTTACGTCGGTTTTTTTCTGTGCGCTGTTTGCCATTGCGCCAAACTGCAAACGTGCCGCCGCAAGTGCTTGCGATTTGTCTTTTTTGCCGTCGTCTGACTTGACCATGTCGTCAACAAAACCGGCGGCTTTTATTTCGTCGCCGAAAAGCCATGTTTCGTTGTCCATGAGGGTTTGAATCTCGGCTTTTGATTTGCCGGTTTTCTTTGCGTATGCGTCCGCCATGAGGGATGCAAGCCCCGAAAGGAACTCCGACATTTTTTCCATTTCGTGATAATCACCGGCAGTAAAACACCACGGGTTATGTATCATAAATACGGCGTTATCTTCGGCAACAACCATGTCGGCGGGTGCCATCATGATATATGATGCCATTGATGCACCAAGCCCCTTTAGCGTCATGAGGATTTGTGCGTCGGGGTTTTCCCGTTTGTAGTCGCGTATTACGTTATAGATTTCAATTCCGGTAAACACGTCGCCGCCGGGAGATGCGATGTAAATATCAACGTCGCCACCTTTTGCGTCGGCAAATTGTGCAGACACGTCCGCAGCGTCAACGTCCCATCCTATTTCGCCGGTTATAAGTATTTTTTTAGCCATGTGCAAAAACTCCTTTTGCCCTTATATTGATAGAGTGTAAAACGTACAACTTTATCAAGGGGTAATGCTAAAATAATTTAACATTTTTTTTGTTTCGTCTTTTAATGCGTCGAGTCCCAAACCGTTTCTGATAACGTAATCGGGTTTTATTTCCTCGACGGCTTTTTCAGAATCGTGTGTCATGTCTACCGCCCAACCTGGTCGGCGTATCATAACTATTTTACCGCCGCGTTTTTTTATCGCGTCGGCTTCGTGTGGAAAACGTACGTCGGCAATTACCGCGTTGTCGTCATCGCCGATTGTGTTGAGTAGTGAACGTGTCCATAATAGGCGACCGGTTTTTTCTTTGAAACTGTCGTATTCTGACAGTTTGTATTGTCCCCATTCGGTGCCAAGTGACTGTAATGCGTGACGGGGTGATATGCCCCATTTCGGGTCAACCTCATCCTTTTTGTCGGTGTATAGGTCGTCAAAATCCCAACCGAAAATTATTGACGCGACTACCTTCATGGTGTCGGCAAGCGCGCACTTATAAAAATCCGGGGCCGTGAGATCGCAAATAAAATCTGCGACTGTATCTTTTCCGTGTCGGGCGTGTCCGGTTATTCCGATAATCAAAGTGTAAACTCCGGGATAATCTGGTCGCGGTACAAGTTCAGCGTCATTTTTATACCGCCCTGTTTTTGTTTTGTGCGCATTCGTTCCTCACCAAAATTGATTCGGTATCCGTTTTCCGTGGCGTCGGTTTCTGAAAATACTTTTGTATACGTTCCGGTCATTATGCCGAATCGTTGTTTTGTGTATATCCTGCCGTTTGAAAGCATACCGATTGCGGGGTCGATTTCGTGTGACCACCTCTGGTGCTTATGTCCAAGCCAGATGATGTTTGCGTCAACGTATTGGTACCGTTTTATGTCGATGATGCCGTCGGTTACTTCGGCATTTCCGCCCTGACCGTGGTTATAGAAAATGTCAAACGCTTTTCTATTTCCTCCGTTACACTCAAATGCGTATCGGATAAAACCGGTATATCCACCATGTCTGATTGGCGGTAGTTTTTTGTCGCGGAATTGAGCAAGGTAAAACAATAGCACTCTTGTCACGTCGATGTGGTGGTATTTTAAGACTGATACCTCATGGTTACCAAGCCCGATCATGTCGATATTGTTTGCGTATGGGGCAAGAAGTTTACCGATTTTTTCGACCGCTTCGTTTATTTTGCCGTCGGTGTCGCCGGTGTCGTTTCCGCGAGAATACCTTTTTCTGTCTGATGGAAGGATGCACCCAAACACGTCGCCATTTATGAGGATTCTTGCTCCGTCTTTTTTTGCGGTTTCAAAATCACGGGTAAACAGCTCTTTGTCAAATCCCGATTCGTCTGCGTGTAGGTCTGAACACAAGAATACACGGAACTGGTCGGGCGTTGCTGTTTTTGCTTTGTATTGATGCCGGAAGGTATGTGATTCCAAATAATGCCCCTTATTTTAATACGTTTATGATGATTGATGCGGCAAGCCCTGCACCTAAGCCGATTATAATTTTATTTTTTAGGCGCCCAGTTTTCAAAGATGATTGATATTGCGTATTCAAGTTTTGAAAGCGTGTCAACAATTCGCTGTATTGTGTCTCCGTCTTTTTCAAGTTGGCCATTGATTCCGTCAATAATTGTTTTTGCGTCGTCAAGTCGTTTTGTGATTCGGCTATTATATTCTGTAATTCGATTATTTGCTTTTTGTAATTCGCGATTGACAATTGCAATACCCGCAAGTCGATTTTCATACTCTGCAACAATTGCTGTATTGTCGTCTGCGGGTCGGGTGTATTTTGCTGTGAGGTATCCGCCGAAAAAACTGGCGCCCATAATAGCAATAAAAACAACACCAGACAAAATGTTTTTTTTGATTTCGTCGAGCACATTTTTACCTCTTACCCCTGTTTTGAGAACTTGCCGGTCGCTATTAGTCCCGAGCCAAACGCGATGACAATTTCAAAGCCCTGTTTACTCATGAAGAACCCTATAAGCCCCGCAAGTACAATCAAAAAACCAATAAACTTTGTGGCGTCCCCGTCCCAATCGCCGTCAGTGAAAAGGGATTTTATGAAGTTTTTCATTTATACCAACCTTGTTTGAAATATGCGGATTGATTCTATCCATCCGCGCCGGGCCGTTACTGAACCGCCGGCGATCGGGTCAAACTCAATCCGGTTTAATATCGGGACGCCGAACGAACCGTTGCCGGTTACAAAGTGCGAACCTTTCACGCCGGACCGCTTCAACTCAAGTATTTCGTCTTCGCCGGTTTGTTTTTGATAGTCTGCCGGGCGCCAATAATAATTCAGGCACCGGGTATTGAAGCCGTACATTTCGGCGGCCATGTTGTATAGTCCGCGCTGTTCAAGAATTGTGCAGCCGTCTTTTGGAATTCCGTCGGAGTCTTTTACTTCGCGACTGACCAGTTCATGCCGCATGGCGTTTTCGTAAATCTTTAATATGTCGTGTGCGCGGAACGTGTATCCGGTTCCGTTTTTTTCCACAAGGCGAAGAATCGAAATGAGGAAACAACCCCATTTGTTTATGTATGGCCCGAGTTCTTTGTCGGTTTGATGTATCATTTTTACACCCCCTGTGTTGCCGCCAACCCGCGGTCGCATCCCTTTAATTTATGGGTCTGTTCAATTCGCACAATACGTACCTCATGATTGTCCAGTCGCTCGTCATGTTCGTCGATTCTGTCGTCGTGGTCGTCCATTGTTTTTATTAGACGTTCGGTTGCGTCGGCCAGTCTCTGAAGCGCGGTAAACACACGAATCAATGTCACAATCAATGCGCCCATTACCGTTACACCTATTGCCACAAGTGCGATTATTGCTTCCGCGCTCATTCGTTTGTTCTCCCAACGTTTTGACTTCGTGATCGTGTTGCTATTATGTCTTCCATGTGCTTGTTTGCAGCGGCAATTTTTTCCCACTCGGCGTTTATCGTTGCAAGGTTTTCATTGTAGTCGCCACCAGTGCGCTCTGCGGTAATTTCGGCGCCGGTCTTGTACCCGTGTTGCTGTTCTTTGATGTTGGCGTTGACCGATTTGAGCGGGTCAATATCGGGTCGCTGGTTTCCAATCCATTCGGCGTTTGTGTAGGCAAGAAGCAATTCTTTTGATGTTGTTACACCGGGGGCGGTAATTCTTCCGCGGGCAACTTCGCCCAAAAACCACATTTGGAAAACGTCGTCTTCAAAATCGTATCCGTGGTTTTGTCGGAAACGGTTTACGCTCATCCAGAACATGAGCAATTCACCACGTGCGCCTGAATATGAATTGTTGAATGCAAGGTCGACAACTGATAAGGGAAGGTTTTTTGATGACGCTATGTTTTTTTTGACCTCGGAAAAGAACACGCCAAAATTGACGTTAGGGCGGGACGTGTCAAAAGATTTTAATTGAGTACCACCCGGCAGGGCATCGGCTACTATGCCGCCCTTGTTCATGTCGAGGGTGTTGAATTGTGAGACGTACTCTTTTGCGTCAGGGTCGGTTGATGTTGTTTCGCGTTTTGAATCTGCCGCCCTTCGAGCGCCCTGACCTGAAATTGGCGCTGCCGGTTCCATTCCTTCGGGTGTTTCTACCCATACGGCAAAAAGCGCGTTGACAATGGCTGCCTGTATTTCAAGGTCTTCGTACTGTCCGAGTTTTATTAGTTCCTGAATACACGATGCAAGATAGGGGACTCCGCGCCGTTGTTTTTCGTTTGTTGACAGGAAATTGTGCAACATTATTACCCTGCCAGACCGTTCGCCGAATCGTGGGACGCGGATTGTCTTGCCAGTAGAATCGTCATGGATAAAATACGCGACCGCCTCGCCGTTGGCGTCGTATTCGATGCCGTTGACAACTTCGTGTCCTGGCTTATTTGTATACCCGCCCGCGATGTTTTCTGGCGGGATAATTTGAAGTGTCAGCGGGTTTTGTTCGCGGGTATTTGCATACCGGAACAATACAAAATACTCGCCGTCTTGCAAGAGATATTCAAAACAGGCGCGGGAAAGTTGTGGGAGGTTTCGGCGGGTGTTGTATTCGGGTGAGTATGATTTTCCCCACAGCCTGTATCTTTGTTCGGTGTTTTTTTCCCATTCGGCGCGCTGTTCTGGTGATATGTTTTTATTGGGATCGATAATATCCCAGAACGGCTGGGGTCTAAGCCGTAGGCCAGAACCAACAACCACTTCGGCAAGTCGATTGACCATTGCACCGGCTGTTGGTGACTGTAAAATTGACACGCGGGAAAGTCGGCGCAATGCGTCGGGGTTTGAGTTGTACAACATTGATACGCCGGTCAGTGCGCCGGGTGATTTTTCGGCGTTTTCAAAAAGGTCATTGCCTAGTGCTGATGCTTTTTTGTTGCCGAACACGCTTTTTATAACTGACATTTTAGCGAATACTTTTGACCGTTCGGTTTTTTCGTGCTGTGCTTGTGCGTTGTATTTTGCTATTTCTGCGCGTGCTTTGAACCCGAACGGGTCGAAACTTTTTGCCATATTTTTAACGTCCTATGTTTGGGGTATAATTTACGTGTGTGAGCTGTGCGCCGGTGTATTGTCCTGTTTTAATGTCGTATGCGTCCATCCACAAGGCAAGGAGTGATTCTATTTTGTCGGGGTTTGCCGGTGTTACCGAATGTCTTCCCTGCGTGGTGTCGAGGGTGTAGCCGCCGCCAATGGAAGAGTCGAGCATGGATTGATACGTTGCAATTTGTTTTTCTATTTGTACCAGTGTGTACATATTGGCTATTTGTTTTGCCGTTATCGTTCTCATGCTCTTTTTTCTCCCTCGTATTGATAGAGTGGTGTTTGTGCCGGTTTATCAAGGGGCACTATGATAATTCTGCAAGTTTTTTTTCTGCGCCGTATGCAAACAGCCTTGACATAGTGTTTTGGTCAATTACGGTGATTGAATCGCCGAACATTGGCACCGACTTTATTTTGATTGATTGGTCTTGCAATTTACGAATCATTTGTACTTTTCGCTTTGTAACTTTGAATACCGCGTCTGGAGTTTGGTACAAGCCCGGTTGTATTACGCCTCGCCGTGCCATATCGTAAAGCATGGCGTATTGTGCGCGCGGGTTGTTTTGTGCGTTTCGCGGGGCGGGTATTACTTCGGGCTTTTTTTTGTTTAGGCGCAAGCTGGGAAGGATTGATTTGTTTATGTTGCCGCCACGTGCCGGGAGTAATGGAATCTGTACTTTACCTTGTGTGTTTTTATTACCGTCTTTTGTTCCGCCAACTTCCATGAGGTAAAGATAATGTTCGCCGTCGCGCATTCGCCTGACTCCGACAATGGCGTTTATGTCGCTCATTTTTCGCAGTGTTCCCTTTGACCCTTTTGCGTGGGCTTTGAAAATTACCGCCGCCCCTAGTGTAAACTTGGGATTTCTCATGTGTTTAATTTTCTTCTTCAGGGTTGCCCTGTATCTTTGTAGAATAATGTCGGCTGCTTTATTGATTGCGATTGCCCCGGCTTCTTGTATCGCAATACCGGCGCGGTTGAGTTTTTTCTTGTATTCGTCAAGATTGTTGCTGTATTTTGTTTGCACTGGTTATTCCCCCTGTCTGTTCAAAAAAGTTTTGTTTCGCTGTCTTTTATTGCGTCGGCAATTCTTTTCTTGGCTATCTCAAAATACTTATCGTCTTTTTCAATACCGATGAAGTTTCGACCAGTATTCACACAAGCAACACCGGTAGAACCAGAACCCATTGTCAGGTCAACAACCAAATTCCCCTCGTTGCTGAATGTCTTTATCAAATCTTCGAGCAATAAAATAGGTTTTTGAGTTGGATGATCGCCGTTGTAATCCTTTTTGTATTTCAGTATGTTGCTTTTGTATTTATTACCTTCCCAAAGGTTAAAGGTGCTTCCATATTTTATTTTGTATTCATTATCTATATTCTTTAGTTCTTGGTAAGTATAAGGTATATCAATTGTCTTTTTTACGTG
>ENA-UOUL01001917-UOUL01001917.1-bioreactor-metagenome-genome-assembly--contig:-NODE-1917-length-26555-cov-4.293262_pt1 | contig 26555 bp, 18 predicted proteins | sample MGYA00249838_ERZ747220 | MGnify/ENA primary metagenome ERZ747220 (study PRJEB28778, sample SAMN05720191) | bioreactor metagenome | isolation source: Anaerobic biogas reactor | place: USA:Washington...
TAGCCGACCACTTCCTTGTTCGTACCTTCCGTTTCGAACGCCGGAATCCCTGCAACGTTATTCACCAAAATCTGCACAAAGGCGGTTCCGGGGTCCGTTCCGGCAAGAATTTGCGTATCGTCAATGACCAGCAGATCGAGGTTATCGGCATCGAGACTGCCCACGATGGCGAGCGAGTACGCATGTCCAGCTTCTAGCGTAACCTCCTTGGGATCAAGAATAGCAGCCTCAAGGCCTTCGCCCTGTGGCGCAATGGCAAAGCTGTGGATACCGTCCGAAAAGTCAAAGAAAGGACTGGCGGTGTTGACCGTGTGCATTGAATCGATAGGTATTGACCACCCCACGTTGACCAGTTGGGTCGCGAACGGGAATAGCTCGCCGTCCACATAGGTGTCATAGTCCTTTGGATCGAATGCGAAGTAGCCGATGCGCACCCGCGCGTGCTTTACCGCGCCTTCCTGCGCGCTCGCGAACGGGACGATCGCCAGCGCCAGCGCGGCGATCACCAACACGGCGACAATACGCTTATGCATGGTCTTCTCCCCTGAAAACGTGTCAAAAGGCGAAGAATCTAGGGATGCAAACGATCTCGTGCGATCGGGAGGAGTCCTGCAGGCGGAGGACGATCGCAGCTGGGGGCGGCGATGACGGCGATCAGGTAATGGCTGGAGGATCAGCGCTCGAAAGATGATATAGATGATATATGCGACAGCATCGCATTTAGCCTGATCTAACCACTATTTATATTAGCGTGGTAGTTTCTCCACAAGCAACCGGTGACTCGCCACCTTGCAGAGAGCGGTTTCTGTTCTCGACGTCCTCCCGGCTCTTTATGGGACATAATCCCCCGCCCCGAATTGTGCTTTGCGCGCTGCCCCTCTACAATGAACGTGCGCCTGAGCTGCCCGTTTGCGGGGAACTTGACGATGAGCGTCTTCTTTTCGACCGAACCGCCGCCCGCCGATCCACGCCTGGCCGAGCTGTGGGCCTTGCTGGAAGCCGAAGCCTTCTCCGACGCCGCCGCGCTGGCCGAAGACGCCAGCCTGGACCCGCGCGCGCCGGTCGAATGGTTCTGCGGCCTGTCGCTGGCCTATGGCGAGCTGGGCGATTATGCCGGCGCGGAGACGGTCGCCCGGACGGCGCTCAGCTTCCGCGAGCGGCCCTGGCGCGTCCGGCACGCGCTGGCGGTGGCGCTGATGCACCAGGGGCGGTTTCTCGGCGCGCTCGACGCGTTGGGCTACCACCGCGCCCCGCCGGAGATCCTGGTCGTGCGGGCGCAGGTCGAGCTGATGGGCGGCTACACGGAGGGCCTGGCCGTCACGCTCGAGGGCGCGCGCGATCTCAACGTGCCGCCGGCGATCGCGCTGGTCCTGGCGTTTCTGGCGGCGGCGCTGGCCGAGGCCACGGGCGACCGGGCCGGGTGGCAGGACGCTGTGGCGCGGGCGCGGCAGCATGGGGACGCGATCCGCGTGTGGGAGCGCGACGCCGGGCGGCATCGCGCCACCCCCTACGGCGAGCTGCTGGCGGCGCAAATCAGCACCCTCCACGGCTGGCTTGCGCCGGAGCGTTAACCCGCCTTGTCACAGCCTGTTTTGCTTTTACGATCTTTATACTACAATCACGCTTAACCGCACGGTTGCCCAAACGCCGGAGAAGGTTTTTTGCATGTCAACATGGATGGTCGTCGAGGACGAGCCCGATCTGTATGATACGCTGATCGCCCTGTTCGAGATCTGGAGTATCGACGGCGTGGCTTTTACCAATGGCACCGACGCGATCAAGTGGATCGACGACGTGGACAAGGGCGGCCTCGACGTGACGATCCCCGAGCTGGCCATCCTCGATATCCGGCTGCCCGGCGCCAGCGGGCCGGACATCGGCCAGCGGATGCGCGCCAGCCGCGCCCTCGGCGGCGTCACCATCGTGCTGACCACGGCCTACCACCTCTCGCCTCAGGAAGAAAAGGACGTGATCGCCCGCGCGGGGGCCGACACGCTGCTCTACAAGCCGCTGCCGTCCCCGTCGGAGTTCCGTTCCATCCTACAGAAAACCATCGACGGGCGCGCTGCAGCGCTTGCGGCTCGCCGCCAGCCCGCCACCGAGCCCGCGCCCGAACCCGCGGCGCCGGATATACCCGCCGAGCCAGAGGGCACCGAGCCCACCGCCGCCGAACCGGAAGAACCCGCAGAGAAGACCGAACAGGAATAGCCCCCGCGCGCCCGGATGCCGCCCCCCTGCCCCCTCTGGGGTGAGGCTAAAACCCGAACAGGCCGGTGAATACATCCCAACTGGTGCCGATGTCCGGCAGGGCGAACCACACCCAGCCCAGCAGCACGAAGTGGAACGTGATCAGCGTGCCCAGCACTCCCAGCGCCGCGGACAGCCGCGGGCGCTCGCGCAGGCCCAGGTAAAAGCCGCGCGTGCGGTCGCTGTAGACCTTGTGGACGAATAGCCCCAGCCCGTGCCACAGGCCCCACGCCACGAACTGCCACGCCACGCCGTGCCACAGTCCGATGACGACCATCGTCACCACCTGCCCCACCAGCGCCAGGACGGTCGGTGAGGGCTTGCGCTTGCGCGTGAGCAGGTAGCGCGACAGCGGCGAGAACACGTAGAAGCGCACCCACTGGCTGAGCGTGATGTGCCAGCTTTGCCAGAACAGGGTGATGTTGCGCTTCAGGTACGGCTGGTTGAAGTTCTCCGGCAGCGTGATCCCGTACAACTGGCCGGTGCCGATCGCGATGTCGGTGTAGCCGCTGAAGTCGAGATACAACTGGAACGCGTAGGCGTACAGCAGGACCCACAGCCCGCCCGCGGACGCGGCCTGGTCGGCTTTCGTCGCGCTGAGCGCCACCAGCGCCAGGCTATCGGCGATCACGAACTTCTTGCCGATGCCGACCGCGATCCGCATGCCGCCCTGGACCAGCCGCGCGGCGTCCGGGCCGGGCAGGTCGCGCAGGTCCGGCAGAAAGCGCTCGGCGCGGTCGATCGGCCCGGCGGTGAAGGCAGGGAAGAAGATCGCGTAGGTGATGAATTCGCGCAGCGAGAGCGCGGGCAGTCGCCCGGTCTGGCGGTCGCGCAGGGTGTGGATCAGGCGGAAGGCGACGTACGAAAAGCCCAACCATTCCAGCTCGGCGGCGCTGGCGAGCGACTCCGGCTGGCCGGCCTGGCGGCGGAGCCAGCGGCTGGCTTCTTCGGCCAGGGGCGCTGTCTTGAGCACGACGAACAGCGCCAGGATCAGCAGCATGGCGGGGGCGATCTGGCGGCGCTTGCCCCCTGGCAGGCGGTCCACCAGCGCCAGGATCGCGATCGCGGCCAGCACGGCGATCGCCACGCTGAGCGTGTCCGGCGGGCGCGACGGCGTGATGCGGACCGACTCGGCCAGGTAGCGCCCCGCCGAGAGCGCGATCACCAGCCCGGCGGCCACCCCAACCGCGGCGGAGTCGTCGCGCGTCCAGCGCTGGTCCGGCGCGCGCGTGATGACCCACGCCAGCCCGGCCAGGGCCAGCGTCGCGGTCGGGAAGATGAAATCCAGGTCCCGGATGCGCGTGGCGGGCTGCAGCCAGTAGATCGCCACGACGCTGCCCGCGAAGAGCGCCCAGGCGCGCCAGCGTCCCGGCAGCAGGACCAGATAGAGCAGCGCGGCGACGACGAAAACCAGGATGTGGGTGAGGGTCATGGCGCCATTCCCGCCGGGTCGAGCGGATCACAGGGGCGGCGCGGGGCCGCCCGCACCCATTCTACAGGGCCGGGCGCAAAAGCTCAACCGGGGAGCATTCACCACACAGGCCGCGGAGCGCACGCGGGAAGCAAAGCAACATGCTGCGTCCTCCGTGCGCCCTGTGGTTACTGTTCACTCCGCCAGCGTCAGGCTGATCGGGCAGTGATCCGAGCCCATCACGTCGGTGTGAATCTCCGCCGCCGTCACGCGCTCGCGCAGGTCCGGCGTGATGAAGAAGTAGTCGATCCGCCAGCCGATGTTCCGCCCGCGCGAGTCGCGCCAGTAGGGCCAGTAGGTGTAGACGCCGGCCTGGTCGGGGTGCAGGTCGCGGTAGATATCGACGTACCCGGCGGCGACCACCGCGTCGATCCAGGCGCGTTCTTCGGGCAGGAAGCCGGTCGTGTGGTGGTTCTCCTCGGGGCGGGCCAGGTCGATCGGCTGGTGGGCGGTGTTCACGTCGCCGCAGAAGATGATCGGTTTTCCCCCGGCGCGGAGTTGATTACAATACGCGAGAAAGGCGTCATAATAGGCCAGCTTGAACGGCACCCGGCTGTGATCGCGCGAGCCGTTGGGGAAATAGGCGCCCAGCAGCACGAAGTCGTCGTACTCAGCGACGATCGTGCGCCCTTCGCGGTCGAATTCCTCGACGCCCAGCCCGATCTGCACGCGCTGAGGCTCGCGGGCGCTCAGCAGCGCCACGCCGCTGTAGCCCTTTTTCTCGGAGTTCGCCCAATAGGTGACGTAGCCGGGCGGATCGCGCAGCTCCGGCTCGAGCTGGTCAGGGTGGGCTTTGGTCTCTTGCAGGCACAGGATGTCGGGGCGCGTCTGCGCGATCCAGTCCGACAGCCCTTTGGTCTGGGCGGCGCGGATGCCGTTGACGTTCCAGGAATAGAGTCGCATGTCGCTGCTCGCTTTGTGCGTATGTGATACCCGACCAGACCTAATTATAGTGGATGGGTCAAACGATGTTCAATCTTGAGAAAGAAACCCGGCTCACCCTGCGCCGGATGCTGCCGCGACTGGTGCCCTTCCTGCCCGGCGACGCCGCGCGCGCCGTGTTCGAGCGCCGGCTGGACGAGCATTTCCCGGCGGTCTTCCGCCTGTTGCACGCGCTCTATGGCGAGCGCTACGACTTCTTCTACCACCTGGAGCAGATCCTGATCGCCGCCGCGCAGAACTTCGCCGCCCGCTCGCCGGACCTGCACGCCCTCGACGCGGCGCGCGAGGCCGATCCCGGCTGGTTCCAGGGCGAGGGCATGCTGGGCGGCGTGTGCTACGTGGACCGCTTCGCCGGGACTCTGGCGGGCATCCGCGACAAGATCCCGTATTTCAAAGAGCTGGGGCTGACCTACCTGCACCTGATGCCGCTGTTCCGCTGCCCGGAGGACAACAGCGACGGCGGCTACGCCATCAGCAGCTACCGCGACGTCAACCCCGCGCTGGGCACCACCGACCAGCTCGCCGCGCTGGCCGCCGATCTGCGCCGCGAGGGGATCAGCTTGGTGCTCGATTTCGTGTTCAACCACACCTCGGACGAGCACGACTGGGCGCGCCGCGCGCTGGACGGCGACGAGACCTACCAGGACTACTACTTCCTGTTCCCGGACCGGACGCTGCCCGACCAGTACGAGCGCACCCTGCGCGAGATCTTCCCCGAGCAGGCGCCCGGCTCGTTCACCTACCGCCCGGAGATCGATCGCTGGGTGTGGACCACTTTCCACCATTTCCAGTGGGACCTGAACTACGCCAACCCGGCGGTCTTCCGCGCCATGCTGGGCGAGATGCTGTTCATCGCCAACCTGGGCGTGGAGGTCCTGCGGCTGGACGCGGTGGCCTTCATCTGGAAGCAGATGGGCACGCCTTGCGAAGGGCTGCCCCAGGTGCACACCCTGATCCGCGCGTTCAACGCGCTGGTGCGCATCGCCGCCCCGGCCATGCTGTTCAAGTCCGAGGCCATCGTCCACCCGGCGGAGGTGGCGTCCTACATCGACCCGGCCGAGGCGCCGATCTCCTACAACCCGACGCTGATGGCCCTGCTCTGGGAATCGCTGGCGACGCGCCGCGTGACGCTGCTGCGCCACTCGATGCAGAAGCGCTTCGGGCTGCCGGAGGGCTGCTCGTGGGTCAACTACGTGCGCTGCCACGACGACATCGGCTGGACGTTCGCCGATGAAGACGCCGCCCAACTGGGCATCAACGGCTTCGATCACCGGCAGTTTCTCAACCGCTTCTACACCGGCCAGTTTCCGGGCAGCTTCGCGCGGGGCGTGCCGTTCAACTTCAACCCGCAAACGCTGGATATGCGCATCTCCGGGACGTGCGCCTCGCTGGCCGGGCTGGAACAGGCGCTGGAGTTCCACAACGACCTGTACCGCGACTACGCCCTGCGCCGGATCGCGCTGATCCACGCGGTGATCCTCAGCGCGGGCGGCATCCCGCTGATCTACCTGGGCGACGAGATCGCCCTGCTCAACGACTACGGCTACCGCGACGATCCCAACGAGAGCGAGGACAGCCGCTGGGTGCACCGCCCCCACTTCGACTGGGCACGGGCCGAAGCGCGCCACGACCCGGCGACCGAGCCGGGCCGCGTCTTCCAGACGCTGCGCCACCTGATCGCCATCCGCCAGCGCACGCCCGCCTTCGCCAACGGCTCGACGCATTTCATGGACGCCAACAACGAGCACGTGCTGGCCTTCGAGCGCGGTGGCGAGGTGTTGGTGCTGGCGAATTTCTCCGAAGAGGCGCAGACGGTGCGGCTGGCCTGGATGCCGCCCGACCCGGTCGACCTGATCAGCGGGGCGAGCTGCGCGCGGCACAAGGCGTTCGACCTGGAGCCGTACCAGGTGCTCTGGCTGGCGAGCGGGGGCGCGTAGGGGAAAGATCCTCACCACAGAGGCCACGGGGAGCGCAGAGAAAAGAGCCTCCTCAATTTCTCTGTGCCCTCTGTGCCCTCTGTGTCCTCCGTGGTGAAGACATGACTCGTCGGCTGGCCTCATTTATACTAAGCTAACAGAGACGCTGACTCATCGGGGAGAACGACCGAATGCCGGATCGCAACGGATTTCTGCTGCCCAACGAACGGCGCATCCTGCTGCGCCGATACGCGCCGGTGCTGGTGCTGTTTCCCGAAGATCCCGACCACGCCCCCTATCCCGACGACGGCGACGCGATCTACACCATGCGCGGCTCATACCACCCGCGCGGGGTGGCGTTCTTTTTGCAGCGGGCCAGGGTGCGCTACCAGCGCGGGCAGTTGCTGCGCGCGCCCTGGCGGCTGTTGTGGCCGCGCCCGATCCAGGACGAGATCGAGCGCGCCACCGAGTCGATCTCCCGGCGCGACCTGGCGCGCGCCATCGGGCAGTACCGCACCGACCCGCGCTACGCCGGGTTGGGCGAGGCCGACCTGCGCGCCGCGATCACCACCCGGCTGGTGCAGGAACGGCTCTCCCGCCGCGTCCGTGGCTTCGACCTGCCCGGCTTTCGCGGCAGGAACCTCCACCACTGGCGGGCGTACTTCCGCGCCCTGGCCGAAGCCGAGCCGGAGGTCGCGCGCTCGGTGATCTACGGGCGCGTCGTGCAGGGGCTGGCCCCGCTGGGTAAAGCCGCGGCCTCCCCCAAGACGCCCGCCGTCCAGGCGTCGCGCTATGGCCCCTACGACGTGCGCCAGACGCGTATCGCGCTGCAGTACTGGATCCCGTACTACTACGACGACTGGGCCAACCGCCACGAGGGCGACTGGGAGTCGATCACCCTGCTGGTGGATCTCAGCCCGGCGGTGATCGGCCAGGCGCAGGAGCTGGGCGAGGAGGAACTGCTGGCCAGCGCCGCCGTGCGCGATGTCGGCTACGCGTCGCACGAGGACGGCTACCGGCGCGCCTGGGATGACGTCCAGAAGACCGCCGAGGGCCGCCCGATCGTCTATGTGGCGCGCGGATCGTCGGCGTCCTATTTCGCCTGGACGCTGGAGGGCTATCCTACCTCGGCGCGAGTGGGCGCCGTCGAGAAGGTGCTGTCCGCCCCGACGGTGCTGGTGCGCGGGCGGCGCGTGTTGGGCCGCCGCTGGGATGCCGAGTTCCGCGCGCGCTTCACCGGGCGCGATCCCAAGAACACCGACTGGGTCGCCGCCGATCCCCAGCCGCACGACCGCCACGACGATCACAACACGACGCCCCAGGAGCGCGCTGTCCCGCTGGCCTGTCGTGGCGTGCGGCGCTCGCCGGGCTTCGATGCTGAGGCCGGGCTGGACGACGCGACGTACTACCTGGAAACCGACGACACCTTCTGGCTGGAAATGGTCGAGGGCTACGGCCTCTACTGGGGCGAGCGCTACTTCATCCCTGGCTCGCACGGGCCGCGCGGCATGAGCCGCCAGCAGCGCGAGCGCAAACGCAAGGCCATCCACAGCCTGGCGCAGATCGAAGCGGCTATCGAGTTCGCGCTGGACACGCTGCACGCGGCCCGTTTCGTGCCAGGCGTGGCCCTCCCCGAGCTGGACCGCGCGCTGCGCCCGCTGCGCCCCCCTACCCTGCGACGGCAGGGTTGCTTCCCGCAAGTCGTGCGCTCGCACATTTACCTGATGTGGGCGGCGATCTTGCGCCGGCACCCCGAAGCGTGGCCGGGCGGGCCGGGCCTGCTGCTGCGCTGGACGCTCTCGCGCCAGCCCAAGCCCCACCCGCTGTTGGAGCGCGAAGACCCGCTATATCACCTCAAGTCGCTGCTGTCGCAGATCCGGCGCCTGCGCTACGAGGTGCAGACCGAAGGCTCCAAGTGGGATAACCCCTTCGCGTGGGTGCGCTACGTGTGCCGGGCGGATACGTTCTACTACGGCATGACCTACGGCAACCCGCGCCAGACGCTCGACCCGATCGCCCTCGACTGTGACGACGAAGAGCTCTCGCCGTGCTGACGGGCTGTCCGCCCCAGATTCGCGGTTGACAGCAGATAATTCGATGGCGTATAATTCGCCCCCTCAATACCGGAGGGAGCGACATGCCACACGACAACAGCCGCCAGGGCGAGATGGATGCGACGATCTGCGAGGTGTTCGCCATCGACTCGCTGGAGCAGCTCAGCCTGTTCCGCGCGATCGTGATCGCCGCCCGGCTGCTCAAGCACCTGGCCGGCGATAATCGCGCCGGGGGCCAGCTTTCCAGCGCCCGCCTCCACTTGCTCACGCACCTGGCCGCGGTCCACCGCCACGGCCAGCCGGACGGCATGGCACCCAGCGAACTGAGTCGTTTTCTGAGCGTGAGTCGTAATACGATTAGCGCCCTGCTCAACGGGCTGGAGGAACAGGGGCTGGTCGAGCGCCACCTGCACCCGACCGACCGCCGCCAGTTCCTGGTCCGCATCACGCCCTCGGGCCTGGCGGTGGTGCACGAGCGCTCGCCGGAATTCGCCCAGCGGGTGGCGGACCTGCTCGACGTCCTGGCGCCGGACGAGCAGGCGACGCTGCTCGCCCTGTTACATAAGTTGATCGACCACATGGCCTCCCAGGCCGGCGCCCTGGACGTCTTCCCGCCCGAGGCAACCCAGGCCAGCCTGGACAACCCGTGACCGCACCGCAGACCAGACAGTCCACCGGCGCACCGCGCAGGCACCCCCTGGCGGGCAGGCCCGCCGTGATGTCTGTGTGCGCCCTGGTGAACGCAAGTGAGCTGAGGAGATGAGCTTGAACAGACACGCCGCATCGAACCCATCGCCGGGCCGCGATCGCCCCGGACGCGAAGGTTTTCGCAACCTGCGCCGCGCGTTGAGCTACCTGGGCCACTATCGCCGCACGGCCATCATCGCCTATTTCGCGCTGTTCGTCTCCACCGGCGCGCAGTTGATGGTGCCCTGGCTGGTGCGCCGCATCATCGACACCATCACCGAAGGCATGACCGCCAATATGATCCTCGGCCTGCCGCCGCAGGTCCAGGCGGGAGCCGCCGCCCGCCAGGGGACCACCCTCGACCAGCTCCGGCTGGACGCCAGCGGGGCCGAAGACGCGATCATCGCGGTCTGCATCGCCATCGTGATCTTCGCCGTCTCGCGCGGGGTCTTCTCGTTCATCCAGAACTATATGGCCGAGAAGCTGTCGCAGAGCGTGGCCTTCGACTTCCGCAACGAGCTGTTCGCCAAGATCCAGCGCCTGTCGTTCAGCTACCACGACAACCACCAGACCGGCCAGCTCATGATCCGGGCGACCGACGACGTGGAGAAAGTGCGCATGTTCGTCGGGCAGGGCTTGCTGTTCTCGCTGCAGGCGGTCGTGCTGCTGGTCGGCACGCTGATCATCCTGGTGCTGACCAACTTCAAGCTGACGCTGGTCGCGCTGCCGGTGCTGCCGCTGGCGCTGGTAATCTTCATGGTCTTCGGCGCGCTCTCGCAGTCGCTTTTCACCAAGTTACAGGTCCGGCTGGCGCGCCTGAACACTATCCTGCAGGAGAACCTGGCCGGGATCCGCGTGATCAAGGCGTTCGTCCGCGAGCCGCAGGAACAGGCCCGCTTCGACGAGGCCGTGGACAGCCACCTAGCCCAGAACCTGCGCATCAGCCTGCTGTTTTCGTTCATCTTCCCGCTGGTGTTCCTGATCGCCAACCTGGGACAGGCCGCCGTGCTCTACGCCGCCGGCATCCAGATCGTCGATGGCACCCTGACGCTGGGCGAGTGGCAGCAGTTCAGCCTGTATCTGGTGTATGTGTTCTTCCCGCTGGGCCAGTTGGGGTTCATCATCTCGCTGATGTCCCAGGCCGCCGCCTCGTCCACGCGCATCTTTGAGATCCTCGACGCGCAGAACGCGGTCGAGAGCAAGCCCGGCGCGGTCGAGCTGGGCGGCGTGACCGGCCACGTGCGCTTCGAGGACGTGTCGTTTCGCTACTTCAAGAGCGGCGACTACGTGCTGCGCGACGTGACGCTCGAAGCGCGGCCCGGCGAGACGATCGCCCTGCTCGGCTCGACCGGCAGCGGCAAGACGACGATCATCAACCTGCTGCCGCGCTTCTACGACGTGACCGAGGGCCGGGTGCTGATCGACGGGCACGACGTGCGCGACGTGACGCTGCCCAGCCTGCGCTCCAACATCGGGATCGTGCTGCAGGAGACGACGCTGTTTTCCGGCACCATCCGCGACAACATCGCTTTTGGCCGGCCCGACGCCAGCCTGGATGATGTGATCGCTGCGGCCCAGGCCGCCGCCGCGCACGACTTCATCACCGCGTTCCCGCAGGGCTACGATACCCCGGTCGGCGAGCGCGGCGCGACGCTCAGCGGCGGCCAGAAGCAGCGCGTCGCCATCGCCCGCGCCCTGCTGCTCAACCCCAGCATCCTGATCCTGGACGACTCGACCAGCAGCGTGGACCTGGCGACCGAATACCAGATTCAGAAGGCGCTCGACCGGCTGATGGAAGGGCGCACCAGCTTCGTGATCGCCCAGCGCATCAGCACCGTGCTCAACGCCGATCAGATCCTGGTGCTCGAAGGCGGGCGTATCGTCGCGCGCGGCACCCACGAGGAGTTGATGGAATCCAGCCCGATCTACGTCGAAATCTACAACTCGCAGTTGGAGGCAGACGCCGCGCTTGACGACGAGACTGCCCCCATCGCTGGCGAGGAGGTGCGCTCATGAGGGATCACCGCCACCTGTTCGAGATCGAGAGCCGCAAGGCGCGCAGCGTCCGCGCGACGCTGACCCGCTTCTGGGGCTATTTCAGGGGCCGGCGGCTGCTGCTGGGGCTGGTACTGATCTTTGCCGTGTTCAGCGCGTGGGCCCAGGTGCTCAGCCCGGACCTGCTCGGCCAGGCCATCGACTGCTACCTGACGCCCTACGGCCAGCAGGAAATGGGCGCGTCGCTAGACGGCGCCGCCCAGAGCGCCAGCAGCAACTGCTGGTTCGACGACTCGACCGGCCCGCTCACTCGCTCGGACGCCATCTCCGGGGTGGGCACCATCGTGCTGCTGCTGGTCGCGCTGTTCGTCAGCAGCTCGGCGGCGACCGGCCTGCAGTTCTACCTGATGCGCTGGGCCGGGCTGCACGTGCTGCGCGACCTACGCATCCAGATCTTCCGCCACATCCACCGCCTGTCGCTGGGCTATTACGCCAAGAACGAGGCGGGCGACATCATGAGCCGCCTGACCAACGACATCGAGGCGATCCAGCAGATGGTCAGCTTCGCGCTGGTGCAGGTGGTGCGCGGCGTGCTGCTGATCGTGTGGCTGACCTACACCATGCTCAACCGCAGCGTGCCGTTCGCCCTGATCAGCATGGCGACGGTGCCCGTCATGGCGCTGGCGACGGTCTGGTTCTCGGACCAGGCGCGCAAGGCGTTCCGCCAGGCCCGGCGCGAGATCGGCGGGGTGAACGCCGACCTGCAAGAGAACATCGCCGGGGTGCGCGAGGCGCAGGCCTTCACCCGCGAGGACGAGAACATCGAGCGCTTCCGCCAGTCCAACGCCGCCAACCGCGACGCCAACATCAAGGCGGTGGCCTTCACCAGCGCGCTGGCCCCGGCGCTCGAAGCGCTGGGCTACATCTCGATCGTGATCGTGGCCGGCGTGGGCGGCATCCTGATGCTGCGCCAGCAGGACCTGTTCGGGACCGTGATCTCGCTCGGCCTGATCGTGACGTTCCTCTCCTACACCCAGCAGTTCAACCAGCCGATCCAGATGATCGCGACGCTGTGGACCAACGTGCAGAGCGCCATCGCCGGGATCGAGCGCATCTTCGAGTTTCTGGACGAAGTGCCGGACGTGGTCGACAAGCCCGGCGCGGTCGAGATGCCGCCCATCGAGGGGCGCGTCGAGCTGCGCGACGTGTGGATGAGCTACAACGAGGACGAAGCCGTGCTGTGCGGCGTGAGCCTGACCGCCGAGCCGGGCCAGACCATCGCCATCGTCGGGCCGACCGGCGCGGGCAAGACGACCATCATCAACCTGCTGCCGCGCTTCTACGACGTGGACGGCGGCGCGGTGCTGATCGACGGCTACGACGTGCGCGACGTGACGGCCGACAGCCTGCGCCGCCAGATCGGGATCGTGCTGCAGGATACCTTCCTGTTCAGCGACACGGTGATGAACAACATCCGCTATGGGCGGCCCGACGCCACCGACGAGGACGTGATCGCCGCCGCGCAACTGGCCCACGCCGACTCGTTCATCACCCGCCTGCCGGACGGCTACCAGACCGTGCTCGGCGAGCGCGGCAGCGGCCTGAGCCAGGGCCAGCGCCAGCTGATCGCCATCGCGCGGGCGGCGCTGGCCAACCCGCGCCTGCTGATCCTGGACGAAGCGACCAGCAGCGTCGACACGCGCACCGAGCGGCTGATCCAGGGCGCGCTGGAAAACCTGCTGAAGGGGCGGACCAGCTTCGTGATCGCGCACCGGCTGAGCACGATCCGCAACGCCGACCAGGTCTTCGTGATCCACGACGGGGAGATCGTCGAGCAGGGCACGCACGAGGAATTGCTGGCGGCGAAGGGCTTTTACCACGACCTGTACATGAGCCAGTTCCGGCGGGACATTCCCGCGCCGTCCTCGAACGGACGCGGCCAGCGCGAGGCTCAACCGGCGGAGAGCTAAACCAGAAAATTCACCACAGAGGGCACGGAGGACACGGAGAAACCAGAAGAAAAATCTCTGTGCTCTCTGTGTGCTCTGTGGTTAATCCTCGGCGGTTTCCCCCCTACCCCGGCGCGGCGAGGACCTGCTGCCCGGCCACGATCCGCACCGCCACCGGCTCGCCCGCCAGCCCCGACACCGCGGCCTCGATGTCCGCCTTCAAGATCTGGTCCAGCCAGCCGCGCACCAGCTCGCTGCTCACCCAGACGGTCAGCACGCCGTCCGCGTAGCGCAGCGCCCGCGCGCCTTCGAGCCAGTTGGCGAAGTTGGTCTCGTCCATCTGGGAGCGCAGTTGGGCCAGGGCCCCCCGCCAGATCTGGCGCATCGTCCGCCCCGAGGACCCCACCGGGTCGCCCAGCCCATCCGGACCCGCGGCCTCGTCCGGGCTGGCGTCCAGGCTCAGCGCGTCGACCTCGGCGGCCAGATCGTCCATGCCGAACGGCAGCGCGCGCCGCGCCGGCGGGACCAGCTCGCGCCACTGCTGCCGCCCGGCCTCGAGCCAGTCCCCGATCGGCAGATCGGCCAGGGCGGTCCAGGCCGCCCAGCGTTCGACCGGCGCGGTGTCGGGCCGCGCCTGCCAGTGTTGGAGCAGCCAGCTTAGGTAGCGCGGCGGGTGGTTCACCGTCGCGTCACCCCACACGGCGAGGATCAGCGCCACCAGGTCGCGCGGGGCTACCCCGCCGCCGGTCGCCGCCTGCCACGCCGGGCTGTGGCGCCGCACCGGCTCCGGCCACGTCTGCTCGAGCCAGATTTCCGGCGGCGCGGCGCGGTAAAGGGGACTCTCCGGGTGGCGCTTGAATGCCTCGGCCAGCCGGTCGAATAGCCATTCTGAAGAAATTTCCTCACTCCCCGTCTCAGCCGCTGCAGCAGGCAGATCGGCGCCGCCCGAATCCGCTGGCGGCGGGTCCGGATGCTTGCTGCTGGTGGGTTCTGGCGCTGTTACGAGCGGTGCTGGGTTTTCGGACTCAGAGTCTTGTCTGTGCGCGGGCATGGCGGACCCCTGTGCAGCGGTGTGGCGGACCCCCTGCCCTCCGGTGTGCGCGGCTATGGCAGACACGCCGTTTTCCGATGTGCCCGTTTGTGGCGGACCATTCGGGGGCCGGTGTGTCTCACTGTGGCGGACCTCTTCCTTACCGGTGTGCGCCACTATGGCAGATCCCGGCTCAGCGATCCCAGCCGCGATCTCAGGCCAGCGGCGGACCAATTCGGCATGGCGGGCGCGGTCCTCGGGCGCGAGCGGCACATCCAGCGCGACGGTGAACTGCCGGGCGACCCACTGCGGGTGGGCCGGGTCGCGGCCTTTCTGGGTGTCCGTCTGGCGGAAGAAGTCGTCCAGCGACCAGCCATCGGGTCGCTCGGCGGCGTTCTCGACGTTGCGCCGCCACCATTCGCGCGGGCGACCAATGACCGCCAGCAGGCTGTTGAGCGCGGGGATCCAGCACGTGTCGCGCCGGACGCCTTCCTCGGGGTTGTCGTACACCCAGCCGCGCAGCCACAGGTAGGCCCAAGCCAGGTCGTGGCCCAGGTGCGGCCACCAGCGGCGGCGGAAGTACTGCGGGACGATGATCTTGGCCGCGCGGCCATCGTGCACCAGCGTGATGTGCCGGTGCAGGTCCTCGGCGGCCTGGACGAGCGCCGCCCGGTCGTCGCCGGTGGCGGCGTGGCCGGGAAAGGCGCGCTGGAGGACGTCCAGCGCGGTCAGGGCGCGCGGCTGGCTGAAGCGCGGCGCGGCCCCGGCCGGGTCCGGCGCCCACAGGTCGCGCGGCGCCATCTCCAGCGCGCGGCGGGCGGCTTCCAGCGGGGTATCGGCGGCGCTAGCCAGCACGTCGAGCAAGTGCTCGGCGTCCGCCGGGGCCAGCGGGTCGTCCATGCGCACGCGGTAGCGGTTGGCGCCCTGGATGATCTTGCCGGAGGCGGTGCGCTGGCGCGGGCCGGCCTCCGGCTGGACGAACGCGCCGATCCAGGGATGGTCCAGGCAGGTGTAGAGGTGGCGGCGGGACATGGCCGCTTCGCGGGCGAGCGCCGCGCCGCTGATCTCGATCGTGTCGTCCTGGCAGCGATAATCGAGCTGGCGCAAGGTGTTGACCAAGGCCGCCACGCTGGGGCCCAGCACGGGCAGCCAGCGTTCGATGAAATAGCGCGAAACCCCCATCACCACGTCATCGCGGATGATGGCATTATAGGGGGTCGAGTACTCCGGCGTCAGCGTGAGGCGCTCCGACGCCTGGGCCTGGGGCGTGATCGTCATCAGGCGTGCTCCCACGGAGTGGCGGGTGACAGGCGCTTGGCGGAGGGGGCCGCGTTGACGCTCGCCGCGATCCAGACTAGAATGAGGGGTGTGGTTCGCACGGTGGATTGCGCGTGGCTGAACTGGCGTGAAGCAGCGTGCCTAAAACCACCGGCGAATACTGGATCGGCGAGCGGCTGTCTGTATCAGACGGCCTCTCTCCTTGTTTGGCCCCGGCGCGCGGGCTGCGCAGGGGGCCGCGTTTTTTTTGTGCCATCCGCAAAAAAATGAATTGTTAAGTGTGCTGTACGGACTGCGCGTTACCGGCTCGACGCCGCCGGGCAGGGACGCGCTCCCGCACCCCTACTGGTAGCCACCGCACCCGCCCGGAAGCGCGGCCCTGGTTCGATAATAGAACAAAAGTTCGATTCTGTCATCGCCCACAACAGTTGAATTCTGGCGGCTATTTTTCTCATGGCAATTGTAAAAAACCCGTTTTCCGCCGGTCATCTCCGCGCTCCCTGTGCCCGTTGTGGCGAAGTTCATGGCCTGACCATCTGTTAAGGATCATCTTTCCGGCGGGAAGGGCGCGCGGCCGGGCGCGTTGTTCCTAACTGAGTCAATTGCGGCGCGTTCCGAGTCAGGAGCGTGCAGGTGAGTCATCTCTGTCCGCGCGGCTGCCCTTATGTTTGCGATAATATCATTATTCGTCATAAGAGTCAATCGACGCTGTGCGGAAAGCGGCTATTTTACACAAATCTCGCACAAACCGCGCAAAACATGGTATCCTTGAAGCAGTCCTGCCCAAAAACGGCGCAGACTTCTGCCCCGGCGAAAACTGTGTTATAGTCGAGGCAACCAGGAGGCGTTATGGCGTCGAAACTCAAACCCAAACTCGCTACTCCGTCCTACATGCCCGACCCGACCGTCACGCAGCGGCGGCTGGAAGACCTCCAGCGCATGTACGGCATGTACACCTTCCCGTTCTCGCTCTCGCCCAACCCCGATTACCTGTACGTCGCCGGGGTGACCGCGCGCTCGCTGGCCAAAACCACCTTCGCCATCGACCAGCGCCAGGGCCTCAGCGTGATCATCGGCGACTATGGGACCGGCAAAACCATGCTCGCCCGCTACATCTACAATTCCTACACCGCGGGCGACGTGCGCGAGCCGTCGGTGGTGGCCTACATCCCCGACCCGCCTCACCCCGGCACGCGCGAGTTGCAGAAGCGCATCATCCAGGAGCTGGGCGGCAAGACCAGCAAGCGCACCAACGATGGCCTGATGGAAGACCTGCGCACGATGGTGCTCGACATCCTGGCGCGCGGGCAGAACTGCATCGTGATGATCGACGAGGCCCAGGTGCTCGTCCGCCGCCAGTTGGACATCATCCGCGAGCTGTTCAACTTCAACGCCGGCGGCATGGTCCCCATCCAGGTGGTGCTGATCGGCAAGGAAGAGCTGCGCATGTCGCTGCACAACGCGCCCGATCTGAACGACCGGGTGGCGGCGCGCTCCACGCTGGAGCCGTTCACCCCGTCCGAGACGGCCGAGCTGATCAACTTCCGCCTGAACCGGGCCGGGTGCAAGATCCCGCTGTTCCTGCCCGAGGCGCTCGATTTGCTGTATGATTTGTCTAAAGGCTACCCGCGCAAGGCGATCAAGCTCGCCGGGGCGGCGCTGTGGTACATTGTCGAGTTTGGGCTGGACCGCATCTCGGCGGCGGCGCTCGACGCGGCGCGGCTGCGCGACGAGATCGAATGACGGCCAGCCGGTAGAGGTGGGGAGCGCCCTTGTTGTCCGAACACGATGGAAGCTTTCGCCGTCTGGTTGAGACGGTGAAGAACCAGCAAACCCCGCTGGGGGGACGGCCCGGTCGCCCGGCCAAGAACCGCGTGCCGACCACCGGCCATTTTGCCCAGGTGATTCACGACCGCATGAAAGCCCTGGCCAAAGACCGCTCGGAGCAGGCGGATCGCGCGGTGAGCGTGGCCGACCTGTACAATGAGGCGGTGCGCGTCACGGTGACCGACCTGCACGAGCTGCTCGGCGATGACCTGCGCCTGCCCGCGGGCGCCACGACGCTCGCCGGCGTGCTGGGCCTGCGCGAGCTGATCGACCGCCCGGTGATCACCCCGCTGCGCGAATTGACTCTGCGCTCCGATCACCAGCAGCGCACCACGCTCTACCTCGACCAGCCGGTGTGGGATGCCCTGATCGAGGTGAGTTTGCGCTTCGGTTTGCAGATGCGGCGATCCATCCATGTGCACCGGCTTTTGGAGATGAGCGCGGCCTGGTTTTTGGCCGGAATAGAGTCTAATTTCAACTAACAACCGGGATTTTGATGCGCTAGCATCGTAAATTTATGATGTTTTGTGTTACTCTTGTGGTCTTTTGGGTTGGGGATGGTTAGAAATCCGGTAAAAGCGGTACCACGGCGGTCGCAGGGCGCACAGAGAAGACGAGAAAAAAGAGCTCTTTCTCTGTGTCCTCCGTGCTCTCTGTGGTGAAAGTACTTTTCCACCCAGCACCGTTGATTGGGGGCTGTCATGCGCAGCATCTGTCTGACGAACAACAAGGGCGGCGTGGGCAAGACGACCACCGCCGTCAGCCTGGCCCACGGGCTGGTGATCCTGCTGCGGCACAATAACCTGCCGCACCGCGTCCTGTTGATCGACACGGATTCGCAGGCGCACGCCACCTTGTTGACGACCGGCCACCGCGAGTGGGATCGCGACAGCAGCCTGGGCGAAGCCCTGCTCGCCAAGCCGGACAAGGCCGGCGCGGTGCTCCAGCGGCTGATCGTGCCGTCCACCTGGGACGAGGACCTGCACGTGGTGCCCGGCTCGCCCACCCTGGACGGCGTCAACGCGCGGCTGTCGGAGGATCACGGCTTCGCGGTGCGGCTGCGCCAGGCGCTGCGCGCCGTGGCCGACCAGTACGACTGGGTGGTGATCGACACCATGCCGTCGTTCTCGCGCCTGACCACGCTGGCGATGGTCGCCGCCACGGACATCGTGATCCCGGTCGAGATGCGCTTTTTGGAGACGATCGGCTTGCAGGCCATCGTCGAGAAGATCGGCGACATCCGCCATGCCTGGGAGACGTCGATCCGGCTGGCGGGCATTCTGCCCGTGAAGTACGACCAGCGCATCACCCTGGAGCGCGAAAACCTGGACCTCTACGCGGCCCACTCGTTCTACGGGCCGCATCTCTTCCAGACGCCGATCCCGGCCAACGTGGCGGTCTCCTACGCGCACGACGCCTGCGAGTCGATCTTCAACTACGACGATCGCTGTAACGCGGCGCGCGCCTATATGGCCTTCGTCCGGGAGTTGTTGGAACGCATCTATAAGCCTGCGGGAGCAGATTGAGCATGGTCAAACGTCGTTCGCGCGGAACGCGCGCCTTGCTGGAAGAAATGGGCGACCTGGGCGACCTGGCCGGCGCCTCGGCGGAGATCGCGGGCCGGGCCGTCAAAGTCGTCGAGATCGTGCTGGACCGCATCCGGCCCGACCCGGCCCAGCCGCGCCGCGTGCTGCCGGAGGTGATCCGCACCGAGTTTCTCTCCGGCCACATCAGCGCCCGCCAGGCGCTCGAGCGCTGGGAAGCTCTGGTCGCGGACGAGGCGACCCGCCTGGGCCGCCCTCGCCCGGACTGGAAAACCCTGCTCGACCGCACGCCGGACGATCGCGACGTCGAAGATACGTCGGTCGATCCGCCGGGCCAGCCGGGACCAGAAGAGGACCTGCTGCGCTCGATCGTGGCGACGGCGGCCACCATCCGCCACGGCGGGCAGGTCAGCCCGATCACGGTGGTGGAGATGGACGGCGGCAGCTATTACCGCATCGAGACCGGCGAGCGCCGCTACTGGGCGCACCACTGGCTGAACAACTGGCTGGCGGATGGCTTCGACCAGATCCAGTGCATCGTGGTCGACAACGGCAGCCCGTGGCGCCAGGCCGCCGAGAACACCAGCCGCGAAGGGCTGTCGGCGCTGGCGCTGGCCCGCCAGGCGGCGACCCTGCTGCTCGACCTGCACGGCATCCGCCCCGACTACAGCGGGCCGATCCCCAACGACTGGTACCGCCAGGCGCTGGACTACCGCGTGCCGCGTGGCGAGGGCGAGGCCCTGCGCGCCGCGCTGGGCGGCATCGAGCGCGCGCAGTTTAGCCGCATTCAGGCCCTGCTGCGCCTGCCCGACCCGGTATGGGAGCTGGCCGACCGCTTCCGGCTGGAGGAAAAGCGGCTGCGCCCGGTGCTCAAGGTACCGGACGCGACGCTGCAGGTCAAGCTGGTGCGGATGATCGTCGAGCAGAACCTGACCGCCGAGCGCGTGCAGCGGCTGGTCGAGTCCGGCGAGCTGATTACGGCGCTGGACGATGGCGCGGTTCGCCGCGAGGCGCTGCCCCTCAACGTGACCGTGTCGGAGCGCGTCGCCAACCAGTGGCCGGGGCTGGCCCGCCAGTTCTCGAAAGCCGACCTTGACTTCGTGGCCGACCAGTGGGTGAAGCGCCAGAAGCCGCAGGACGTCCGGCAGCAGGTCGCGGTGCTGCGCCGCCTGCTGGAGCTGGTCGAGAGCCGGGTGAAGGACTGACGCGCGGGATATGTTGCCCCAGGGCAACATAAAGTGATTGACCACCGAGCGCACAGAGGGCACAGAGCAGAAAAATCGCTCTGTGCCCTCCCTAGTTAGCCTGCCGCTTTAGCTTTCCAGCGTCTGGCAGTACACTTTGATCGCCTCGCGCATGAACGGCGCCAGGTCGGGGTGCATCCGCGCGAAGTTGGCCGCGAACTCGGGGTGATCGTTGTACAGGTCGCCCAGGCCGCGCAGCATCTCAGTCGTCGGCTCGTAGAAGTAGCGCATGTGCTGGTGCCAGCGGGCGAGGCAGGCCTGCGTTTCGTCGCTGGCTGGGCCGGTGGGCATCGCCGCGACGATAGCGCGGTAGATGGCCTTGCCCTCGTCCATGATGCGCTGCTTGTCCGCGGCGGTGTAGCTGGCCCAGCGCCGCTGGGATTGCTGCATGGCCTCGTTGTCGCCCCACATCTCGCGGGCCTCCGCTGTGTACCGCTTCTCCTGTTCCTCGCTGAAGCCTGCAAACAGGTCGTGACTGTCCATGTCGGTATGTCCTTTCAGGTGCTCGATGGTGCGCTCGACGGTCTGCAGCAGCCGCGCCAGCCGTCGCTGGCGCGCGCGCAGGGCCTGCCGGTGCTGTTCCAGGGCGGCCACCAGCTCGAAGTCGGGCCGGTCGAGGACCTCCCGGATCTCCTCCAGGCTCAGGCCCAGCTCGCGCAGAAAGAGAATCTGCTGGAGCCGCAGGACCGCCGGGCGGTCGTATTGGCGATAGCCGTTGGCCGGGTCCCGAGCCGGCCTGAGCAGGCCGATCTCGTCGTAGTAGTGCAGCGTGCGCGCGCTGACACCGGCCATCGCGGCCAACTGCTTGACGGAGAAACGCGTTTCTGTGTCCATGTCGATCATTCTAAACTATCACGTAACGTGAATGTCAAGCCCCGGATATGTTGCCCCGGGGCAACATAGGGATGTTTGCCTAAAAGAAAACAAAAGAATGAAACGCTGTGCTCTCTATGGTGACACCCCACCGGCAGGGTGGGGGGCTGATCCGCCAGCTCGATCGCAGAGAGTCACCACCCCAACAGATTTTTTCTGTTTTTGTTGGTGCTTATCTCTGTGCGCTCTGTGACCTGTGTGGTTCAGTTTCTAACCCCCGATCGACAGCCCCCTCCCCCACCGGATCGCCCCGGCAGAGGGGTCATGATCGCACGGGGAAAAGACGTTCGTTTATCACGATAAAACGGTCGATGGGGTTGGGGCAGGGGGCCCCCGCCGGGATGGGCGCGGGCTGTGCCCGGCGCGCGCGGCGGCGCGCCCACATGCGGCAGGCATCATCCCGCCACTTGCGGCGCGGACCATGCGGGATGTGCGCGGACACCATGCAGCCGGGTCGCCCGCACGCGCAAGGATACGACGCCAGGATACCCCCCTCGCCCGCCGCTACGGTGATGCGCCGCCCGTCCGCCCGGTAGCGCACCGCCAGGCCCGCCGCCCGCGCGATATCGTCGCCGTCGTAGCCCGTCCAGTCCAGCCACGCCGCCAGCCGGTCGCAGGTGCGGATGGTGGGGCGAAAATCCGCGTAGCCGTGCAGCGCCCGCCGGAACACCGCCACACTGATCCCGGCCTCCCGCGCGGCGTCGATCTGATCGCGCGTGCTGGTGGGGCGATAGCCGCGCGCCGTCATGCCCAGCCGGACCAATTCCGCCAGCGCCGGGGCGCGCCCGGCCAGCGCCGTCACGTTGGCGAGCGGCATCCGCAGCCAGCGCGCAATGCGCTCGAAGGTGGCCAGCGGCAGGGCGTCGATCTGCTGGCCCGCGATCAGGCGGCACAGGTCGCCGGGCGGCGCGCCGATCCGCGCGACGAGCGCGGCCACCGGCTCGCCGTGGTGAGTGGCGCAGTGGATGAAGCGGCGCTGCACGATGCCCGGCAGCGTGGGCTGGCGCATCCGAGTCCCTCCCTGGGTAACAGTCTGGCGGCGATGCCTCCCTAAGCCTACACCAACCGACTCCCCCGGTCAATTCCGGACGGCGGAAAGATCCACCACAGAGGACACGGAGAGCACAGAGAAGCAAGCGCGAAGAAGTCTCTGTGTGCCCCGCTCTCACAGGGGTTCATCTTCTACCGGCCTTGCTACTCCGCTGGATCGAATCGGTGTACACTGTGCTGGTGTGTAGGCTCGCGCAGGCGGGCAGGGGACGATAGAACAGGACCATCATGGAACTCACGATTTTGGACAGCTTACTCGCCGGACAGCCGGTCGCGTGTGCCGTCTACCCCATCGAGCCGCGGCCCGATGAGCTGGTGCACGTCGTCGGCGCGCAGGAACCCGTCCGCGACCAGCCCGACGACCGGGCGCGGATGCTGCTGGCGGTCGGCTGGCTGACCGTCGAGCATATCCGCACCGATCTACCCGAACACGAGCGGGCCGCGCGTGTGACGGCCATCCAGAGCGCGGCGCGCGCCTGGCTCAAGGGGGCCGACGCCCGCGCCCATCCCGAGCGCGACCAGGTGCGCTGGCTGGTCGAGAAAACCCGCCAGCACGAGAGCATGCTCCAGATCGGCCAGCGGGTCTGGCTGGCGCTGGTGCTGCACCACCTGGGCCACCAGGGCCTGCACTTCGACGCCGAGGGACAGATCCGCTGGCAGGGTGGCGCGGCAGGGCGCATCGGCCTGTCGCCCGATGAGGCGGTCGATCTGGCCTGGGGGCAGGAGAGCCACCAGACCTACGCCGCCAGCTTCCGCCAGCCGGACGGCTCCATCCGGCGCGGCAAAGGTCGCCGCCGCTGGGACATCTACCGCCTGACCGTCCACCCGGACGCGGCGGTGCTGTTCGCCCGGCGGGCCCGGCGCGTCGACGAGTCCGTCGCGCTGATCGTCGCCAGCGAGATTTTCGCCACCCAGCCCCAGCTCCCGCGCGATTTCTACGGCGGCGACGCCTTCCAGCAGGCGTGCATCGACGCCCAGGACCAGCAGTTCGACCATATCCTGGTGCTCTCGCCCGAGCACGGCGTCATCTCGCTGGACGATGTGGTGCCGTCCGAACAGTTGTGGGAGGATGTGCTGGAGCGGCGTATCTGGACCTGGCAGATCGCGGCGCATAACCGGTTGGGGCGCTACCTGTTCGCCCCGCCGAAGATGGCCCTCCCGCGCGCGGACGAGGTCAACTGGTGGGCGTGGCTCAACCCCGAATCGCGCTATACCTTCACCGTGTTTGGCAGCGGGTTCGCCGTGCGCATCCTGATCGATCACCTGCTGCGCGCGCGCGGGCGGGCGCCCCACATCTGGCCGGAGATCGTCCTGGCCGAGGCGCGGCCCGGCTATGACGTGGGCGACTACGACGACGAGTTCGAGCTTGACTTCGATCTCGACGAGGATTTGGAGGACGAAGACGATTTCGAGGCCGCGCTGCGCGACATCGACCGGCTGCTCGAGTGGGCCGGCGAGTTCGTCACGTTGGTCAACCTGTACCTGCCCCCCACCGGCGACACGTGGGAGATGGCGCCCGATGAAGCGCTGATCCCGGTCCGGCTGCTGGCCGAGGCGCACATGGACCTCGAAGACCTGTTCGACCTGCTGACGGACATGACGCTGCTGCTCGAGCAGCCACTGCCGTTCAGCGCGCTGATCAATGCCAGTTTGATCGTGACCACCCTGCTCCAGATCACGCACAGCCTGCTGCACGACGACCGCGAGCCGATCGCGGAGATGCTCGACACCTTCGCCGAGCCGGTGCTGCGCCAGTATATCGAGTCCGCCATGCAGGAAGCCACCCTGGAAGACCGGCTGTGCGCCTGCCTGACGTTGGCCGAGCAGATGCAGTTGCTGGCGCACACCATCCCGGCCTCGATCAACGAGCAGCTCCTGGTCTGGTTCCAGACGTACCTGTCGGGCCGGATGCGCCGTAACATGATGGACGGGGCGGGCGAGCGGTGAAAGAATAACCACGGAGAACACAGAGCGCACAGAGGGGTAAAACATGGCATTTTCTCTGCGTCCTCTGTGCTCTCTGTGGTGAATATTTTTTGCCTAGAGTGAGGAGACACGATGCTGACGGCTGTTGAGAAAATACTCTTTATCCTGGCGATCGTCGCCAGCCTGGGCCTCGCCCAGCACTTTTTCCGCCAGGCTTTCGCCGTCATCCGGCGCGGCGAGGGATCGCTGGCCTTCGACCAACTGCCGGGGCGGGTCTGGCGCGCCCTGGACGTGCTGATCACCCAGCGCACCGTCTTCCGGGCGCGGGCCGCCACCAGCCTGCTGCACGGCTTCGTCGTGTGGGGCTTTCTGTACTACGTGCTGATCAACATCGGCGATTCGCTCGAAGGGCTGTTCGAGCTGAACTTCCTGGGGGACGGCCCGATCGGCGACCTGTACCGGGTGGCCGGCGACGTGCTGAGCGTCCTGATCCTGATCGGCATGGTTTACTTCCTGATCCGGCGCTTCGTGGCGCGCGCGCCCGCGCTGTCCATCCGCGAGAACGTCACGCTGCACCCGCGCGCCCTGCCCGGCATCCGGCGCGATTCGCTGATCGTCGGCCTGTTCATCCTGATCCACGTCGGGGCGCGCTTTGTCGGGGAGTCGTTCCAGATCGCACGGCACACCGGCGACATCTGGCAGCCGTTCGCCACGGCGCTGGCCGGGCTGTGGGATGGCCTGGACGGCGATACGCTGGAGATCGCCGAGCACGTCGCGTGGTGGCTGGCCATCGGCACGATCCTGGCCTTCATCCCCTATTTCCCGTTCTCCAAGCACATGCACCTGTTCATGGGGCCGCTCAACTATTTCACGCGGCCGGACCGGGCCTCGCCAGGCGCGCTGGCCCCGCTCGACTTCGAGGACGAGGAGCGCGAGCAGTTCGGCGCGGCGCGGATCGAGCACCTGGGCCAGACGCAGATTTTCGACGCGTTCGCCTGCATCATGTGCAACCGCTGCCAGGACGCCTGTCCGGCTTATGTTACAGGTAAAGAGCTGTCGCCCGCCGCGCTGGAGATCAACAAGCGCTACGAGATCCGGGGACACATGCGGCCCCTGGCGGCGGGCGAGCCATCCCCGGCCCCGTTGCTGGACTTCGCGATCTCGCCGTCCGCGGTGTGGGCCTGCACCGCCTGCGGCGCCTGCATCGAGATCTGCCCGGTCGGCAACGAGCCGATGTTCGACATCATGCACATCCGGCGCGATCAGGTGCTGATGGAGAGCGAGTTCCCCGCCGAGCTTCAGGGCGCGTTCAAGGGCATGGAGACCAGCGGCAACCCCTGGCAGATGTCCGACAGCCGCATGGCCTGGGCGGCAGGGCTGGACGTGCCAACCGTCGACGACACGGACGATTACAAGATTCTGTACTGGGTCGGCTGCGCCGCCAGCCTGGAGCCGCGCGCCCAGCAAACCGCGCGGGCGCTGGTGCAGGTGTTGCAGGCGGCGGGCGTCAAGTTCGCCGTGCTGGGCGAGCGCGAGCGCTGCACCGGGGACTCGGCTCGCCGCGCCGGGAACGAGTACCTCTTCTACGAGATGGCGAGCGCCAACATCGAGACGCTCAACGAGGTCGCGCCGCCGCGCATCCTGGTGACGTGCCCGCACTGCCTGCACACGCTCGGCACCGAGTATCCGCAGTATGGCGGGCACTACGAAGTTGTCCACCACACCGATTACCTGACGGAGTTGATCGCGTCGGGGCGGCTGGATGTCGCGCCAGAGCAGGGTGGGGCGAACGTCACGTTCCACGATCCGTGCTACCTGGGGCGGCATAATGGCGTCTACGAGCCGCCGCGCACGCTGATCGAGCAGACGAGCGGCGCGCCGGTCCGCGAAATGGGGCGGACGCGCAACAACTCATTCTGCTGCGGGGCAGGGGGCGCGCAGTTCTGGAAGGAAGAGGAGCCTGGCGACGCGCGCGTGAACGTGACCCGCTATGCCGAGGCGCAGGCCACCGGCGCGGAGACGCTGGCGGTCGGGTGTCCGTTCTGCCTGCGGATGTTCACCGACGCGCAGGGCGAGGCCGGTCCCGGCGGCCCGGCGATCAAGGACGTGGTGGAGCTGATCGCGGAGCGGTTGCCGCAGAAGGAAGCGGTGAGCGATTAGCCGTTAGCGAGCGCAAAAAGCAGCGCGATCTGTAGGGGCGGAGCTTGCTCCGCCCGCTAAACACACACGCGGAACACACAGGCGCGGGATCGGGATACCGGTTCCGCAGTTTCCATTTTTGTGTTCGGATTTATACTACAGGCGTGATAGAATGTATTACTCGATTGTCAAGAGGTAAAGAGATATATCGCATGGAAAGAACCTATCTAACCAAACGGATTAGCGCCGCTGCAATAATCGACGCCCCAGACAAAGTAGATGAACTCAAGGGATACATGATACTTTACGATGGTGGAGGGCTCGACAACTTGGCCAGGGCTCTTAATATTCTGGATAGCAAGGGCTGGAAGGTGCTCGAAGTC
>ENA-UOUL01001920-UOUL01001920.1-bioreactor-metagenome-genome-assembly--contig:-NODE-1920-length-26521-cov-4.141998_pt1 | contig 26521 bp, 9 predicted proteins | sample MGYA00249838_ERZ747220 | MGnify/ENA primary metagenome ERZ747220 (study PRJEB28778, sample SAMN05720191) | bioreactor metagenome | isolation source: Anaerobic biogas reactor | place: USA:Washington...
CATCCATCGCTTCACGGAAAATCGCATCCGCCTCCCGCAGGATGTCGAGCTTCTCCTTGGTCAACTCGCCAAGGCATCGGACTGCCAACCCCGGACCCGGGAAAGGCTGACGGTTGGTGATGACCGAAGGAATCCCAAGCGCCTCGCCCACCTGACGGACCTCGTCCTTAAAGAGGTATTTGACCGGCTCCACGATGCCCTTGAAATCAATCCGCTCCGGGAGTCCGCCCACGTTGTGGTGCGCCTTGACCGCCTTTCCGCCCTCCCAGCCGCTTTCGATGATGTCGGGGTATATCGTGCCCTGGACGAAATAGTCGAGTTCGCCGAGTTTACGGGCTTCCTCCTCAAACACGCGGATGAATTCCTCCCCAATGATCTTGCGCTTGTGCTCAGGGTCAGTAACCCCCTTCAGTTTATCCAGGAAACGCGCTTCGGCATCGACCGAAATCAGGTTTATCCCGAACCCATCACGGAATACCTCCGCAATCTGCTTGGGTTCGTCCTTGCGCATGCAGCCATGGTCGACGAACACGCAAGTCAACTGCTTGCCCACCGCCCGGTGCAACAAGGCCGCACACACCGAAGAATCCACTCCGCCCGACATCGCCAGCAGGACCTTCTTGTATCCGATCTGCGCCCGCAGATCCTCAACGGTCTCTGAGATAAAGGTCTCAGTCGTCCAATCCTGCCTGAGTCCGCATTTCCCGACCAAAAAGTCCTTCAGCGTGGTGCTGTCGCAATCCGCATCCTTCAAGTCAAGCACTGGCAAGCCAAGTCCTGAGGTTGCAGCCGGCACGTCCCGACCCAAGGTGCGCTCCCCGCAAGCCATTCCTCGCTGGTAAACCAGGGCCTTCGGCTGCAGCGCCTGAATCCGCTCAACCCCGGCAGAGTAGGGCAGCACTTCACAGTAAATATTCAGCTGCCGGATGGCCTTCGCCGCCATCTGCGCATTGATCGCCCCAAAATCCAGCACCACCACACCACCTAGTTTTCTCGCCATAACCTGTTTTCCTATGCCACCCCTTTCTTTGAGTCAAGCGCCCTATAGGTGTGCGCGAACAAGTCTCCCATAAGCCAAAGATTGGCAAGAACACCGGCTACAATATGTCATGTTTTTGAGAGCTGCGTTCGTTCGTTTTTCAGAACATTCGATGGGACAATGAGGTCTTCGTATCCGCGGTGTCGTTTGACCCATGTGGCGATGTAGGAGCAGGCGGGCTCGACTTTCCAACCGGCGGCCCGGGCATGATCAAAGGCGACCTGCGCCAAAACAGAAGCCACTCCCGTGCCTCTCATTTCCGGTGGAACAAAGGTATGGTCAAATACCATTTTTCCACCATCCGGCGTATACTCGAGGCGCGCACCTCCCGGTGCCTCAAAGCAGTTCTCCTTCGCATTGTGAATGACCTCAATCGGCCGTTTTTCATTCTGTTCCATAAGCTCCTATAACCCGGATTTCGAATTCAATCCTGAAGCGGGATCCAAAAATGGAACGCGGTTCCCTCGTTTGAGGTTTCCGCGAGTGCGATATCCCCCCGGTGGTCCTTGAGGATACGTTTCACGATCGCGAGCCCGAGTCCCGTTCCCTCAGGCTTGTCTGTCAGAAACGAATCGAAAATTGAAGCACGGATCTCTTCCGGAATCCCCACTCCGGTGTCTTTCACGGTGACACCGATGCAACGGAGTCCGTTGACTGACTCAACGCAGACCTTCAAAACCAAAGAGCCACCATCGGGCATGGCCTGGTCCGCGTTCAGGATGAGGTTCAGGAGCACTTGCTGGATCTGCCCGCGGTTGCAATGGATCGGAGCCGAACGCAGGTCGGATTCGAACACGACCCGAATCCGGTTCTTCATCATCTTGTAGCGCACCAACTGCAGTGAATCCCGAATGATCTGCAACAAATCCCACTTGGAAAAAATGAAGCTCTGATTCTTTCCGAAATTCAGCACCCGACCCACGATTTCTCCCAGATGATTGATCTTCTCCCCGACGACCTGCAAGTCATCCCGCATACGTGGATCGAGCGAGTCCTCCAGCTCCATGCTTTCCACCAGCAGTTTGATGACCGTAAGCGGGTTCCGGATCTCATGTGCAATCTCAGCCGCGAGCATCCCCAGCACAGTCAGACGCTCTCCGCTGCGTAAACTATCCTCGGCCTCAATGATCCGGCTATAGAGGCGGGCGTTTTCGATGGCGGCCGCGCCGAAATCCGCGAGGGCCCGAAAAGCGAGTTTTTCATCATCCGAAAAACGGTGAGCATGATCGGTGTAGGCATTGAGAACACCGATCACTTCGTTTTCATAGACAATCGGACAACAGAGCATTCCCACCAGCTCATAACTCCGGATAAAACTCACGAGGTGGTGCTCCTCGGTCTTGGCCAAATTACTCACCTCCACCATCTTTTGATGAAGTACAGGAGCCCCAAGCGAACTATCGCCGATTCCCAATTCCTCGGTGTATTCTATAGGGCCGTTTTCGTCCACCAGAACCTGCAGGCGCAACAGGTCCGATTTCCGGTGCACCAGATAGAGCGATCCCATCCGGCATCCGAGCATGGTCATGCCCTCTCGCGTCAGATCCGACAAGATTCCATCCAGCTCGAAACGATTGGACAACCTGCGCCCAATCCGGATAACCGAATCCTGCCGGGCATAGCGCTTTTCGAGGCTTTCCAGGCGCCAGAGCCGTCCGATCGTGACCGAAAGCACCCGAACCATAGCCTCCAGATCCGCAAGATCCGATTCCGAAAAACCGGCGACCACGATCTTCTCAAGCATCACCACACCGGCAGCAGTAGTTTCTCCCGGCATGGGAACCGCCATGACCGACAACACCCCGGGATGCCGCTCGACATAGCGAGGGTCCACCCGCACGTCTTCGATCAACACGGGTCGCTGGTTCAGCGCCGCCCATCCGGCGATCCCTCCGCCCAAGGGCAAGCGGATGTCCCGTTCCTCATCGGGAAGACCACGGGATACTTCGACGCTCAAGTCATTATCATTCGGATCAAAAAGGATCACACTGCCCGCATCACATCCGAAGTAATCCATCGCCTCGTCCAATGCATAGGTCAACGCATCCTGCGGAGTCTCCGCCGGAAGCGTCCACTCTCCAAGTTTTCGCAGGATCTCCAACAGATCCATGCGGCTACCCGAGTAGTCATCGTCACCGGAAGAAATCGGGGGCATCATGTCGCACAGATTATCCCTCAACTGGTTTCTTGCCAGCAAAAATCAACCCGTTCATCCTCCGGCGACCTGCAAAGCCTCAGGGGTTGATCCAGGATGAAGACCCTAGCAAGGTGACTAAACGGTCGCGGAGCCGATCCATCCGGGCCTCGAGCGGATCAGCTTCCCCGGATGCCATGTCCTCCAGCAAGAGCGTCCCGGACGCGATAAAGTTCCGGGTCGAAATCCTAACCGATTCAATGTTGAACGAGAGATTGCTGACCGACTTGGTAACCTGATAGAGCAGACCGATGTGGTCACGCCCCTGATACTCGAGAACCACTTGTTCAAGCTCGGGATCAGCGTATACTTCCACACGCACGGGCATGCTGATTTCAAACGCCGGACCCCTATCGAGAATCCCCTTTTTGTGACTCTTGTCGAACTCCTCGCGGATCCGGTTATCAATACCCTCTCCGTCCACAAGCACGGCTTGAATCGCGACCTCGAACCGTGCGCGGTCTTCATCGGAGACCTCCATACCCAGTTTCGGATGGGTCACATTAAACGTGTCGATCGCGATATGGTCCTCACGCGACATTGCACGGGCCTTGAGGATGTTCAACCCGGCCGCGCTGAACGCAGCCGCCAGTTTGTAGAACAAACCCGCCCGGTCCCAGGTGACGATCGTGACCACATAGGCTTCATTGGCAGGATCCCATCTCCAATCGATCACCGGCTTGAGGCTCCCAAGCGAATCCGCCTCGTGAATACGGTGCAACAGCCGGTGCACCAGCAAAATATGCAGGTTCACTTCATCCACCTCACGGGTCGCAAAGTAACGTTCGGGAAGCAGATGGAAATGAGCTTCGATCTCCTCTTCGGGGATTTCGGGAACCACACGGGCTATCACAGTCTCTTTCATGGCGTGAATCCTCTCGGCGATATCATTTGCCCAACCATTTCCCGCTCCGTCCCCGAACCGCCGCGCAACCCGATCAAAGAGTCCGTGCAACCTCGCGAATGAATGGATGTCCCAATACTGGGGATTCCGGCCCCATGCATCGCAGTAGAAGAACACGAACGAGTAATACAGCGAATCGAAGTCATGGATGGTCTCAGCAAAGATGGTTATGATACGTGAATCTTCCACCTCCTGCTGCCAGAAACGTGCCACTTTGCGATGCCTGCCAATAATTGTCAGGATTCGTTCCCGCTCCTCCCTGGAAAAGGCAAACCTCGCCAAAATCGCATCTGCTTTTGCGACTGGCAGGTCTTTCAGTCGCGCGTGTCCCGGAAGGGATCCCGGGAACTCGATCGGATAGAGCAGGAACATCCAGTACATCCAATCCTTCAGGTCCACCATTGGGGCCTCCTCCCGCAGCGTCCGCTCCACTCCGTCTCCGGACGTAAAAACCTGGTCCAGCTTGCGGATCGCATTCAACACCCGGATGTCCTCCGCGTATCTGACCAAATGGAGGTCATGTTGAATCAGACAATGCAGGTTGCGGAACTCCGGCAACACCTTCACCAGAATACCCAGATCATACATCCCCTGGATAACCGGATAAACCCTTCCCGAATGCCGCATCAGCGCCTTGAATCCATCCTTGAAGACCGGCGATTCAATGATCTCGGAGGTCAGCATCGGCAAGGAGGCCTCAATCAACCTCTCGAGCTCGAAGCTCATGCCGACCCGCTTCTCCTGAATCAAGGCAAACACCCGGATCATCCGCATCGGATCCTGCACAAAGATACCTTCATGCTCAGCACGGATCTCGTCGTCCTGAATGACAAAACCATCCACCCGCTCTGGTTTCGACCGGCCCATCCTCGCCATGAGCCCCCGCCGCTTGGTTTCCCGCGCGAAACCGGAGATCTTGCGGAAGCGGGTCTCGAGGGTCTCAGCGATTCTGAAGATCCGTCGAGCATGAAAATAGTAATCCTTCATGAGGGACTCAACCGCCTGGATTGCCGAACCTTCGTAACCCAGATTTTGAGCCACAACCGGCTGAAGCGACAGAATCAACTCATCCGATGCCCGCTGTTGGGTGAGGTGAAGCTCGTTTCGCAAACGCAGCAGGTAATCATAAGCCTGGTCAAATTCGTTGATCTCCTTTTCATAAAGGATCTCGTTCTGATAAAGCGTGGATAGGGACGGGGTCCCGTAAAGCATGAGATTGGCCCAGAAAATCCCCTGATAGTCACGCAGTCCGCCAACCCCGTTCTTGATGTTGGGCTCGGAAGCAAAAACGTTGCCCCCGTGCTGCAACCTTCGCTTTTGCTGAATATCGATCAATTCCGCAAGGTAGGACGGCAAATCACTCTTGGAAAGCGCCTCGCGATAGGCCTCCCTGAAAGCAGCGAACAGGTCCATCGACCCCGCGATGACCCTGCACTCGAGAAGCGAATTGCGGGACTTGATGTCCATCCGCGACTCCTGAATGGCCTCGCGGACCGTGCGCGACGAATGCCCCACCTTGAATCCCAAATCCCACAAGGGATAAAGGACAGCATCCGTCAGGGATTGTTTCACTTCCGCAAGCACTCTCGGATTGATGCCATCCGGATAGAGAAACATCACATCAATATCGCTCATCGGGCTCATTTCGCCCCGGCCATAGCCGCCCAGCGCCACGAGGGAACATTCACACGGCAAGGGCTCGCCTCGCTTTTTCTCACAAGCCTGAACTGCCGTTTTGAACAAATGCCCGACCAGCACATCGACCAATATCGCACCCCCTTGACATACCGTCCGTCCGGACTCCCCGCGACGGTGATAACGCAGGATCATCTCCCGCTCCACTTTCAAAAACTCCTTGCAACCCTTCAGGCGCTCATTTGGGGGGGTGTCCTCTGGAAATTCGATGCGTTGCCGCGCGTGCCTGCGGATTCTTCGGTAAATCAGATCGGATTTTGTAACCATCGGGATGCCTGAACCTCAGGGCGGTTGTGTATCGATATTGGCTTCCGGTCAAAAATAATTTTGACTTTCAACACAATATCCAACCCAGAATCGTTTCAAATGGCGCAATCCAGCAAAGCATACATTCCGGAAAACGTTGAAGAGTCGTGGTATAAGCGGTGGCTTGAAGCCGGCTGCTTTGCAGGCGATCCCGTATCCGACAAACCGGCCTACAGCATTGTGATTCCTCCTCCCAATGTCACCGGAGTGCTCACCATGGGGCATGTGCTGAATAACACGCTTCAGGATGTGCTGATCCGCCGGGCCCGCCAAAACGGTTGCAATGCGATGTGGCTCCCGGGAACCGACCATGCGGGAATCGCCACCCAGACCCGCGTGGAAAGGGAGCTGCGCAAGGAGGGCAAGACACGCCACGATCTGGGACGCGAAGCCTTTCTCAAAAAAGCCGTCGAGTGGCGCGACACCCACGGCGGTATCATCCTCAAGCAGCTTCAGAGCCTGGGTGCATCCTGCGACTGGGATCGCACCGTCCACACACTCGATCCGGACTACAGCCGCGCGGTCCTGACCGCTTTCGTCAAGCTCTTCGAGCGCGGCTACATCTACCGCGGCAAGCGCATGGTCAACTGGTGCCCGGTCAGCCTGACGGCTCTTTCCGACGAGGAGGTGATCATGAAGCCCCAAAAAGGGCTGCTCTACAAGATGCGCTATGAAATCGTGGAGCATCCCGGCCGCTACATCGAAATCTCCACCACGCGTCCCGAAACCCTCATGGGCGACACCGCGGTTGCGGTTCATCCCGATGATGACCGCTACCGTGATCTGGTCGGCAAGCACGTCTGGCGTCCATTCCCAAGGGAAGCGATCCCGATCATTGCGGATTCAGTGGTCGAGAAGGACTTCGGAACCGGTGCACTGAAGGTGACGCCTGCCCATGACGCCCTCGACTTCCAGATCGGAACGCGCCACCAACTGCCTGTCATCGATGTTTTTAATCCTGACGGGACACTCAATGCGCTCGCAGGTCAGGACTTTGAGGGCATGGATCGCTTCGACGCCCGCAAGAAGGCCGCCGAAAAGCTTCAGTCCCTTGGGCTTCTGATCGCTCAGGAGGACTACGAAAACAACGTCGGTTATTCCGAGCGCGCGGATGTTCCCATCGAACCCCGCCTCTCGGAGCAATGGTTTCTGCGATACCCGAAAGTGGAGGAAGCCAAACGAGCCGTCGAGAAACGCTTCATCCGCTTCTTCCCGGAACGCTGGGAGAAGACCTACCTGCACTGGCTCGGCAACATTCAGGATTGGTGCATCAGCCGCCAGCTCTGGTGGGGGCATCGCATCCCGGTTTGGTATCGGAAGGGTGCGGACCGCAGTGATCCCGCCAACTGGCATGTCAGCGTGGATGGTCCGGCAGATCCCGAAAACTGGGAACAGGATGGCGACGTGCTCGACACATGGGCGAGTTCATGGCTCTGGCCGATGGGAACCATGGGTTGGCCCGATGCTGATGCGATGGAGAAAAAGGGTCTGTCAACCTTCTACCCGACATCGTCATTGGTCACAGGACCGGACATCATCTTTTTCTGGGTGGCACGCATGATCATCGCCGGACTTGAGTTCATGGGCCCCGAAAAACAGTCGCTCACCGATGATGACATCCGGGCACGGATCCCCTTCAAGGATGTCTATTTCACTGGAATCATCCGGGACGTCCAGGGTCGGAAAATGTCCAAATCGCTGGGTAATTCTCCGGATCCGCTCGATCTCATCAAGCGCTATGGGGCGGATGGTTTGCGTTTCAGCATCCTCAATGTGGCTCCGGTTGGGCAGGATATCCGCTTCAGCGAAGAACGGGTGGAGCAGGGCCGCAACTTCTGCAACAAGATCTGGAATGCCTGCCGGTTCCGGCAGATGTCAGGACCACAGCTCGACAACAGCTCGATGGATGCAATCATCGGCCGACTCAACCCGGCTGTCCTCGATGCGGTGGACACCGCCATGCTGGCTTCGGTCATCAACACCATGACCTCGGTTTCGAAGGCTCTGGATGAGTACCAGTTTATCCAGGCCACCCAGCAGCTCTACAGCTTCTTCTGGACTGATTTCTGCGATTGGTACGTCGAAGTGTCGAAGTCCAAGCTCAAGTCAGACGTAACCCGCGACACCTGCCTCGCCATTCAGGATCTCGTTATCCGCCAATTCCTGCTGATGTTGCATCCGGTTTGTCCCTTCATCACGGAGGAGCTATGGCACCTGATGGAATTTGGAGCACCGGATTCATTTATTCAGAATGAAACCATCGGCAGCCCGGATGGACTGGCATCGAAACTGGCGGCCCGCGGTATTGGACTATCCGATGAGTCGTCGCGCGAAGTCGCCGATGTGAGGGAATCCATCACGCTGATCCGCGCCCTCAAATCGGAATTCAACGCGGGAACCAACCGGAATGTCCGGCTGGTTGCCGTGCCGCAGCCGGAAAAGCTTCCGGTGTTGCAACGGCATCAGACCCTTGTCGTGGCATTGGCCGGACTCTCCGCAGTGGAAACGGTAGAGACGGCTCCCGATCAGATGCCGGCGGTGGTGACCCCTCTCGGGTCCTTCCATCTGGATCTCAGCAACACAATCGATGTGGAGAAGGAAAAAGCCCGTCTTTCGAAAGAAATCGAGAAGCTCCAGAGCATTCTCAAGGGAATCGAAAGCAAGCTCTCGAACGCCTCCTTTGTGAATAACGCGCCAGCCCAGGTCGTTGAAGGCGCCCGCGCCCAACAGGAAGATAACCGCTCCAAACTCGAACAACTCCAGTCGCTCCTCCGGAGTCTCGGCGAAAGCTGAAATGCCGGAGATTCTGAAAGATACACTGATGGAGAATCCGCCGAATCCAATCCGACTGCCGCATCGGGTCGAACTGATGGCCCCCGCCGGATCGGTGGAGGCTTTGCGTGCGGCCATTCATGCCGGTGCGGATTCGGTCTATTTCGGAGCTGGGCATTTGCAGATGCGGGCGAACGCGACTGCCTTTGAACCCGCACAGGTTCCGGAGCTCGTATCGATTTGTCATGACCACGGCCGCAAGGCATACCTGACGCTCAACACCGTTGTATACGATGCGGAGCAACCCCACATCGACCACCTTCTCGAAGTCGCCAAAGACGCGGGAGTGGACGCGGTGATCGCGTCCGATTTCGCGGTGATCGAGCAAGCCCATCTCATGGGGATTCCCCTTCACCTTTCCACTCAAGCCAACATTTCGAACATCCGCGCGGCCACCTACTTCTCGCGCTACGCGGAAGCTTGTGTGCTCGCCCGGGAGCTGTCATTGGAGGCTATCGCGGGAATCATCAAAGAACTCCGCGCACAGGACATCCGTGGCGCAGGTGGAGAGCCGCTCAAAATTGAGGTTTTTGCCCATGGTGCCCTCTGTGTGGCAATTTCCGGAAAGTGCTACATGAGCTTGGCTCAGTATGGCAAATCCGCCAACCGCGGGGAGTGCTATCAGGTTTGCCGAAGGCGCTACGAGGTCCGGGATGCGGAGACCGGTTTCGCCTACGAAGTCGACAACCAGTTCGTGATGTCGCCCAAGGATCTCTGCACCCTCCCGGTGCTTGATCAGATCGTGGGTGCTGGCGTGGACATCCTCAAAATCGAAGGACGCGGTCGCAGCGCCGATTACGTTCATGCAGTGGTGGGTTCTTACCGCAAGGCACTGGACGCCATTGGAGCGGGAACATTCGACCGCCCCTTTGTTGAACGGGAGATGGAGCGACTCGCCTCCGTATTCAACAGAGGATTCTGGGAGGGAGGCTACTACCTCGGGAGCAAACTTGACCCGTGGGCGCGTTCCGCAGGATCGAAATCCACCCGCCGCAAAACGTATATTGGCCGGGTCCAGAACTACTTCCGCAAGTCGGGGATTGTTCAGATCATGATCGACGCCGAGAGTTTCCGGATCGGCGAGGAGATCCTCATCACCGGAGCCACCACCGGAGTTGTTGAGACCACCCCCGAAAGCATGCATGTGGACGACCAACCCGCAACCGAAGCTGGACGCGGATGCACCATCACTTTCCCCCTACCGGAAGTGGTTCGCTCCGGCGACAAAGTCTACTCGATGACCGCCACCGGGTGACGCCAACCTCCAATGAGAAGCCCCGGGTCAGCGGCACTTCTCCAAATTCCAGGTTCCCCGTGTTGCATATTCCAATTCCATTCCTCACAATGCCCCCATGAGTGCCGGACTATCCTTCCAGTTGATTGGCGGTGACGACGAGTTTCTCGTCGATTCAAAAGCGGTGGAAGCCTTCAACCGCAAGCGCCGCGATTTCGGAGACGGTGCTGAGATCGAAATGATCGATGGGCGCTTTGGCACTGTGGATGAAGTTTCCGCCGGAATTGGCCGTTTCATCAGCGCGGCCCAGAATCTGTCGCTGTTCAACCCGAAACGCATCGTCTGGATGCGTCAGGCCACCTTTCTCGGCGAGACTCAGGTCGGGAAAACAGAGGGCGCCAAGAGTGCTGCCGAATCCCTGTCCGCATTCCTGAAGGACTTCTCGGATCCGGACGCTTTTCTGCTGATCTCGGGAAGCCCGGTCGACCGCCGACGCTCCTTCACCAAGTGGGTGGAATCCGCGGGAGCGCTCACCTACATTGCCCTTCCAAAAGACTCTGAACAGCTCATCCCGCACCTTCTTGACAAATGCGGGGAAGAGAAGGTCAAGATTGATCACGATGCTGCCGCTGCCCTTATCGAAAGGGTCAATGGCAATCCCCGCATGATCATGAACGAGCTGGATAAGCTCATCACCTATGTGATGAACAATGAAACCCGGCTCATCGATTACGAGTGCGTTAATTCGATGGTGCCGCCCTATGGCGAAGGCAATTTTTTCGAACTCGCTGATGCCTTTTACACCCTCAACCTCGAGTCCACGCTCCGTTGTGTGCGCAAGCACTTCTTCTCGAATAAAGACGCCCGCGGGGTGCTCGGAAATCTCCAGTCCCGCAACCGGCTGCTCATTCAACTGCGCACCCTCCACGATGGCGGATGGATCGATCTGCGGCGCGGATCACTCAGCAAGGACTCTCTCGGTTCGGCCGCTGCCGAGTACGCGCTCTGGTTTTCGGATGTGAATGCCAAAGCGGACACCCACCCCTTTGGGCAGAACCCGTTCTACCTCAGCCGTCTCGCTAAAATCGCAGTCCGCCTGACCCTGAAGACGCTTATCGATTTTCAGCTCGCCTTCATCGAGACCTTTGTCCGGATCATCGACCACCCGAACGATCAGGAACAGATCATCCAACAACTCGTCCTCGATTGCCTCGGACGTCCCTCGATCGAACGCCAACCCTGAGCCGGCACCTCAGTCGTTCCAGAACACTCGTCGCGGGATGCTTCGGCGAGAGCTGAAATATTCGGTGCAATCCGTTTGACTTGAGCAAAAAAGCCAATGAAACGTTGCATCACTATGAGTGAAAGCAAACCGGTAGTAGGGATTATCATGGGCAGCGATTCCGACTGGCCCACCATGATTCACGCGCACAAGATTCTGGACTCCTTCAAGGTTCCGAATGAGTACCGCGTGCTTTCCGCTCACCGCACGCCTGACTTGGCTGCGGAATATGCAAAGACCGCTGAAGCCCGCGGCCTGAAGGTCATCATCGCCGGTGCCGGTGGAGCCGCTCACCTCGCTGGGGTGTTGGCTGCCTATACCGTAATTCCTGTTTTGGGCGTGCCCATTATGTCGCGCTCCCTCAACGGGGTGGACTCCCTCTACTCCATGGTGCAGATGCCGGCCGGGATCCCAGTCGGAACACTCGCAATCGGCGAGGCCGGCGCCAAGAATGCGGCATTGCTGGCCGTTTCCATCCTGGGGGTTGCGGATCCCAACATGCGGGAGAAACTCCACACCCTCCGCAAGGAACAGCACGACAAAATCGCAAAGATCACCCTCGAAGGCTGATTACTGTCTATCCTCGCCTGAAGGCCAACGGACACGGGATTCACATAGATCCTGCCATCATGTCCAAAAATAAGAGACGTTCACCAAGACATGTCCTTTATTGCTCGAAGAGTGACGGAGGAAGGACTCAAGGCGCACGAAAGGGGAATAATAGAGGCGGTTCGGTGTGGACATCTCGTTCTCTCTTGGATGCGAGTGAGCCTCCGGTGGCGGCCTCAGCTATCGTCTATGAAGCGTTCGGATTTATGACATAGAGAAAGATATCATGCAGAGTCGCGAAACCCATGAATTGGGGATCGAGTGGTGCGCGCAGTGGATCCTGCCGGAAAGGTAATGTGCTTCGGGTGTGGAAGGTATTGCGCTACTGTTGTTGAGCAGGAGTTTTTGGTGCGACCTACTATTGAAAGGTTAGGGTTGGTCCGGGGCGAGTTGGTCGAGGTGGGCTTTGAGTTCCTCAGGGCTCATGGAGTTGAGGATGGCATCGAGCTCCGGGTCGGACGGGGTTGAGGCGAGCTGGTCAGCCAGAAGCCGGATGGTGGGGAACTCGAATATGTCCCGGAGGGAGCAGGTCAGGCCGGTGGCCTGCTCGATCGCGTTGACGAGTTTGATGGCTTTGAGGCTTTGCCCTCCCAAATGGAAGAAGTTGTCGTCGATCCCGATCCGGTCCACGTGCAGGACGGATTGCCAGACGTCGATGAGTTGTCCATCAAGTGGGGTGCGCGCGGAGCTGTGGCTTGACCCCGATGACTCTAGCTTGGCGGCGGGGAGTGCCTTGCGGTCCACTTTGCCATTGGGCGTGGTCGGAAGCGCGGGAAGCCACTTGAAGAGGGACGGGACCATGTAAGCTGGAATTCTCGGAGAGAGGTGATCCCGCAGTTCCTGGATGCCGGTTTCCCGTCCGACCAGATAGGCAATGAGGCCCATGACACCAGGGGCTTCGTCAAACGCCATTACGAACGCTTTGTCGATGGATGGGTGCGCGAGGAGTGCAGCCTCGATCTCGCCGGTCTCCACGCGGAATCCCCGGATTTGGACTTGATGGTCGTTCCGGCCGAGGTATTCGAGTATGCCATCCTCGTTCCATCGTCCGAGGTCGCCGGTTTTGTAGAGACGACCTCCGGCGGGCGCGAGTGGGTGCACGATGAAGCGCTCGCGGGTGAGCTCGGGGCGGTTGAGGTAGCCCAGGCTTACTCCGGTCCCTCCGACATAGAGTTCGCCGGGAACCCCGATCGGGAGCATGCGGTGGTCGGAATCCAGCACCCAAACCTGTGTCTCCGGAAGTGGTCTTCCAATGAGGCTCAAGCCGGTTGATCCCTGGATTTCATCCATCGAAACCGGATGATAGGTCACGTGAACCGTGGTCTCGGTGATCCCGTACATGTTGATGAGGGATACCTGATCGAGGGGATAGCGGGCTACCCAGTCCTTGAGGTAGCGGGGTTCGAGCCGGTCACCCCCAAAGATCACATACCGGAGCGAAGCCCCAGCGGGTAGATTCTCCTTTCGCTGCAGGAGGTTTTCGGAGAAGGCGTAGAAGGCGGCCGGAGTTTGGTTGAGGACCGTGACGTGCTCACGCAACACGAGATCAACGAATTCCGGAGTATTCTGAACGGTTTCGTAGGGTGCGATGGTGGTCCGTCCGCCGAAGAGCAGAGCGCCGTAGAGCTCCCAAACCGAAAAGTCGAAGCAGAAGGAGTGCGCGATGACCCACACGTCATCCGGGCCGAAGGTGAAATCGAAGCGCTCGTTTCTCAGGAGCCGGACCACATTGCGGTGGGATATCAGGCAACCCTTCGGAGTTCCGGTCGATCCGGAGGTGTAGATCACGTATAGCCCGTCGTCCGGTCCATGGACGCGATCCGGGTTTTGATCGTCCGTAGCGGGATCCACCTGGGAAAGGATGATGGTGTCCGGGCCGTCGTAGGGATAGGAAAAGTCCTGGTCGCAGATGACGCTGCGGATGCCTGCGTCCTCCACCATGAAGCGGATGCGCTGCTCGGGATAACGGGGATCGAGCGGAACATAGATACCGCCGCACTTCTGAATCGCGAGCATCGCAATAACCGTGCGTTCATCGCGCGGGAGCCAGATTCCAACGAAGTCTCCTTTCCGGATGCCTTTGTCGATGAGGTGGTGTGCCAGCTGGTTGGCGTTGGTGTTCAACTCCGCGTAGGTGAGCTGACGATCGCCACGCTTCAATGCGATGCGATCCGGGTGGACCCGGACGCTGTCCTCGAAAAGGTCGGTGATAGTGGCCGTATCGGGATACCGGGCGGTGCGGTCGTTCCACTGGCGGAGTGTCTCCAGATCCTGTGCGCCGACCCATTCGATAGTGTTCACCGGTGAAGACGGGGCACGTGTCCCTTCCGCGAGGATCCGGAGATACTGTTGGCTGAGGCGGTCGATGAAGGACGGCGTGAAGGCGCTTGCGTTGAAGGTGAACTTCAGGGATAGGGTGTCCGTCGGAACCGCGATCAGGTTGAAGTCGTAGTGGGTGCGTTCGAATCCGCCGATGTCCGATATTGCAAGCAATCTGCCGGACCCGGTGGCATCCTCTCTCCGGAGCGTATCCTGAATCGGGTAGTTTTCGAAGACAAAGAGGTGATCAAAGATAGCGCTCAGGTGGGGACAAGCCTCGTGGATCTCGGCGAGCGGCAGGTGTTCGTGATCCCTCCGCTCGATACTTTGGCTGTGGATTTGCCGGACAATCTGATCGATGCCTGCTCCGGGCTGGATTTGGATGCGGACCGGAACCGCATTGATGAAGAGCCCGACCATTCGTTCGACATCCGGAATCGACTCTGGACGTCCGGATACGATCAGCCCAAAGGTCACGTCGTCGAGCTGGTTGATGCGGGAGAGCAGCAATGCCCATGCCGCCTGAAGCAGAATACCGGGTGTGGTTTGAAGGGAGGCAGCCAGAGAGCGGCAAGTCTCCCATGTAGCCCCGTCGAGGTGGACGACATGCTCGCGGTAGTCGTAATCCGAAGCGACCTGGGGGCGGGCTGACCGGGGGATCGTGGTGAGCTTCTCAAATCCGGACAGCCGTTGTTCCCAGTAAGCTTTGCTGTTGGTGCGATCCGCCTGCTCCAGCCATTCCACGTAATTGCGGTAGTCTGCCGGAGGGGGCAGTGTGGGGTCGGAGTGGTGAACCGATGATTCGTAAAGCTGATTCCAGTCGTCCCATAGGATGCCGACACACCAGCCATCCATGAGGATGTGATGGTGACTCCATACCACGTGGGTCGTCTCATCCTCGAGCCGGAATGCCTGGATCCGCATCAGGGGCCCATGTGCCAGGTCAAAGGGAATGCCGCGATCCGCGGTTTCAAAGGCCTGAACCGATTTGGTCTGTTCGGCGCGGGACAGGTGTCGCAGGTCCGATAGCGTCACCGGAACGGGACGCTCGCGGAACACCACCTGCGCCGGTCGAGGTAGAGCCTTGTGGATGAACACCGAACGCAATACCGGGTGGCGGGCGACCAGGCCTTGCCATGCATGGGAGAAGGCTTCCGGATCGAGCGTGCCTTTAAGGGTGAAGGTCATCTGCTCGAAGTAGGCTTCGGACTCGGGATGGCGCATGTTTTCGAAGAGAAGCCCCTCCTGCATCGCGCTGAGGGAGTAGACGTCCTCGATATCCGAAGGATTCCATCCCTGGGACTCAAGGATCGCGTTCCAATCGGTGAGCCGGATTCCGGATGCGGCGAAATCGGAAGGGGTGTGCTCGGTAGCCCGTTTGCGGCAGAAGCGCAGGAGCTGCATGAGCGCTTCCTCGAAGGTCGCGAGGAGCGCCTCAATGCTGTGTGCGTCGAATCGGGTGGAATCGTATTCGGCATGCCAGTGCTGGCGTCCCCCGATTTCGTATCCATAGATGGCAAGTGCCGAAAGCGGCTTTTGCCTGGGTGAACGGTCGAAAGGCGGCCGGTCGGCTGCGATGGTGAAACGTTCGCTCCGGGCCCCGGAGTCCATGATCCCGAGGTAATTGAAGCTGATCTCGGGATAGACCGTATCCGCGAATTGTTCCGGGTGGATGATCTCCCGAAGATTGGTGAATGAACGGCCTTCGTCGGGGAGCGTTCGAAGGGTTTCCTTCGTGTCGCGCATCAGGTCATCGAGTCGATCGGAGTCGACAGGTTCAAAGCGAACCGGCCAGAGATGGGTGAACCATCCGACCGTGCGGGACAGGTCGTATCCGGAGTCGCTGATGTCCCTGCCATGGCCTTCCATTTCGACCAGCAATGCTTCTCCCGGGTTCCATGCACGCCAGGCCAGTCGGAGGGCGGCGAGCATCAATTCCTGCGGTCGGGCGTGGAACGCGCGGATCGCCTCGGTGATCGATTGGTTTTGGATTGTTGGTGAGAAGATGCTCTCGGTGTGATGGATCGCGCTTTGGTCGCATGCACGCGCCTCCGGATGGCCGGGCAGGTGAGGAAGCGGCGCAGAAAGCATGGATTTCCAGACCTGAAGGGCACGATCAGAATCCTGTGGAGTCTGGGCATTATTCGAAATCGTGGCCCAGCGCAGGAAGCTGCATGACGATGGGAGCTTGGCTGTGCCGCCGGATGTGATCGCGTCGTAGGCCGATGACAGGTCCTCGATGAGAATTCTCCAGGAATAGGCATCGACCGCCAGGTGATGAGCGGTCAGCAAGAGCCGGTCTCCCGCATCCAGACGGACGAGCAACGCCCGCCACATTGGCCCGCTCCGGAGGTTCAGTTTTTCCTGAATGGTCCGGATATGGTCGATGAGCGTAGCCGCGGCATCGTCTGATCCCCTGAGGTCGAAAATTTCGAGGGGATCGGCAACCGATGGTTCGATCCACTGTTGATCTCCGTCCACCCGTAAGCGTAGGGCATGGTGGTGCCGTGCGAGTTCGCGCAGGCTTTGGGAGAGGGTTTCGGGTTCCAGCGGGATGGTTGAATCGACCCAGACCGATTGGTTGAAGTGGTCGCGATCGATGGTGACCTCCCGGAAAAACCATTGCTGGATGCCGGTCAGCGGAGCGCTGGGAGGTTCATCCTGCTGATCAGGGGCAACCGGAGCGGTTCCGGACAAATGCTTGGCAAGGGTTTCGATGGTTGGGTAGCGGAAGAGCAACTTCATGTCCATCTTCCATCCCAGTGTCTGCAGGCGGGAGGCGATCTGGATCCCTTTAATGGAATCTCCGCAGACCCTGAAGTAATCATCGTCGACCGAGAGTGGGCTCACTTTGAGCACCTCCGACCAAACCTTGTGCAGCGCTTTCTCTTCTTCCGTTTGCGGCGGGCGGATTTCGCGAAGCCCGGTGTCTGCATCGACATCGGGGAGGGCGTGGCGGTCGATTTTCCCATTCGGGGTGAGCGGAATCGAGTCGATAACCGCGATGCCCGACGGGATCATGTAGTAAGGCAGGCTTGCCGCCAAGTGCGTGCGGATCCCCCCCAAGTCAGGCTGTTGTCCACAAACGTAGGCGATCAGGCGTTTGGAGGAGCCTTCGCCTTTTGCGAGAACGCAGGCTTGTGAGACGCCGGGGTATTGCAGGATTCGGTTCGTGATCTCGTCGAGCTCGATGCGGTATCCCCGGATCTTCACCTGATGATCCAGTCTCCCGAGGCATTCGATGGTGCCGTCGGGTAACCAGCGCCCCATGTCTCCGGTATGGTAGAGGCGGGAATCGGGATTCTCCGGGTCGTTGATGAAGGCTGCTGCCTCGGCTTCGGGCCGGTTGATGTATCCGCGGGCAAGGCCTGCGCCTCCCAGCACGATTTCGCCGACCACACCCTGTGGGCACTTTCTCCCATCAGGGGCAAAGATACTGACGGTGACGCCATCGATGGGACGCCCGATTGAGACTTTTCGGGACTCCGGAAGCAGATCTCCTGCAGTGGCGATCACGCTGTTTTCGGTGGGGCCGTATTCGTTGATCAGGCGAACATGGGGGATGGCCTCGAAGTGATCCGATACCAACGGGAGCGGAATGCTTTCGCCCGCAAGAGTGACGAAGCGGAGGCGTGAGAGAACGGATGGGATCTCCGTCAGCATCAATTGATAAAGACCAGGCGTGACCAACAGGTTGGTTGCGCTGTGGCGAACGATCAGGGACTCCACTTCATGGAGTTGCCGTTTCTGTTCGCTGGTCGCGAGGATCATGCACGCTCCGGCCTGCAGCGTGGGGAAGAGATCGGCCACGGATGCGTCAAAGGCCATGGAGGGCATCTGCAATGTAACATCTGAACTACTGAACCCGTAGTAGGCGTGCCGCCATTGAATGCTGGAGGCGATGCTGCGGTGTTCGATCATCACGCCCTTGGGTTTTCCAGTGCTGCCGGACGTGTAGATCACATAGGCGAGGTGGTTGGGAAGTGGATCGGTCCCGGGAGCATGCGCGGTTGGCCTGTTCTTGTCCGGAATGAGGATGACGGGGATTCCGTCTGCCCTTCGGCCGGGCTCGTCGACCAGAAGCACTTTTGCGTCGCAATCCTCGAGCATGAAGCGGATGCGTTCCTCCGGGAGTGCAGGATCCAGTGGCACCCATGCAGCGCCGCATTTAAGGATGGCGATGATGCCGGTTACCCAGTGCTCATTCGTATCGGTGCAGAGCCCGATGCGATCGTCCGGTTGGATAGCAGTGGTCTCGAGAATAGCTTTCGCCAGACCGTTGGCTTTTTCATCGAGCTCGCGGTAGGTGAGTTGGATGTCTCCCGAAACCAGGGCAATCGCATCCGCGTGGGATTGGAGCGAGTGCTTCCAGATCCCGAGCAGGGTTTGGTGCCGGGTAGTGGCAATCGTGGTCGAGTGGCTCCAGCGGTTGAGGAGTGCGGATTCGGAATCATCCACCATCCCCAGCTCGCGAAGCGGGGTGGTCGGATCGGAGAGGATGTCCTCAAGAAGGTTCCGGTAGTATTTGGCCCAACGTTCGATCGTTTCGGGGTTGAAAAGGCTGGAAGCATAGTGGAAGCGGATGCTGAGGACATCGTTTTCGCGGATCAGATCGGCATTGAAGTCGAACATCCCGGAGCCTTCGTATTGATCGATGGTGCTGATCCGCAGCTCTTTCAGGTGCAGGATGCGCTCATCCGCGTTCTCGTAGGCGAACATCACGTCGAACCCCGGGTTGCGGTCCGGCGAAATCGTCCATCCAAGGTCGCGGATCAATTCTCCATAGGGGTAATCCTGATGATCGTAGGCGTCGAGTGCCCGTTCCTTGACCTGTGCCAGAAGTGCGGCGAATGAAAGGTCACTGGAGGGGGAAAAGCGCAGCGGGAGCGAGTTGACGAACATGCCGACCACGGACTCGTTTTCAGCGGAGCTGCGGCCACCGACCGGCAATCCGATCACAAGATCCTCTGTGTGGGTGAGGCGGTGGAGTAAAGTCGCAAAGGCTCCGAGCAGGACCATGTAAAGGGATACGCCCGACTTGGCCGCAAAAGAGTCCAATGCGCGGGTTTGTTCCGGACTCAGGCTTAATGGATACTGGCACCCGGCGAAATCCGCAACGGCCGGTCTTGGATAGTCGAGGGGAAGATCCAGGAGCGGGGCTTCTCCCGAAGGGAACACGCTTCTCCAGTAGGCTTTCTGGTCGTCGAGTGTGCCCTGCTGGAGTTGCCTTTCGAGCTCATCCTGAGCGTGGCGACATTGCCTCGGGACCGGTGGCAGGGAATGACCGTCGTAAAGGGCGGCAAATTCCTGGAGGATGATGTTCATGGAGAGCCCGTCTGCCGCGAGGTGATGGGAATCAATGAGGAGGTATGCCCTTTTTGCGTCGACGCGGGCAATACCGACCCGGATCAAGGGAGGCTCTGAAAGATCAAAGGAGCGAATGAAGTTGCGCAGCAGTTCATCCGGTGGGGTGGCTCCGGCGTCGATTTGTTCCACGAAGAACCGGGGTTCCTCGATGATGAACTGGGTGGGCTGATCGCCAATCATCACGAATGCGGTTCGCAGGCTTTCGTGGCGGCGGATCACTTGTTGGAACCCATCCTGCAGCCGGAAGAAGTCGATCGGACCATCGATTTCCCATACGCCGCTGAGGTGGTAGGGCATTTCGGCTCCCTCCCTTTGGTGAAGCGCGAAAAGCCGCTGCTGAACCGATGACATCGGGATGCAGCGCCGCTGGGGTTGGGTTGAAAGACGCAGGGCAAACCCACCCTCGCGCATCTCCCGCACGCTTTCCTTTACGGCTTGAATGATGGCCCGGACATCCGCGTCGGTATGCTGCGTGGAAAGGCAGTCGATCCTTTGCTCCCATGTGTAGATGCCTTTGTCGAGGAGCGTGTAGTGGAAGACCTCCTGTTCGAAAAGACCGGAAAGGGATTCCATGCGGAACTGTGAGCCGAAGTTGGTGATGCGCAGACTGACGCCTTCGGCTTCGAAGAAATGGGTGAGTTCACGGACCATGGCATCGGTCCGTCGCGCCACGTCTCTCTGAAGGGTGTCTCCGCATTCGAGCATGCGGTCGAGGACAGCGTTGGATGCGGCCAGGGCAATCGGGTGGCGGTTGTGGGTGCCTCCGGTGAAGATGGTGTTCCCGCTCGGATGGCTGTCGTCCCCGAATTGCCATGTCCCGCCATCGATCAGGTCAAGGTAGCGTGCTTTTCCGGCAATTGCGCTGAGGGGCATGCCGCCTCCAACGATTTTGCCGTAGGTCACAAGGTCGGCTTGAATTCCGAACCAATGTTGGGATCCGCCCGGGTGAATGCGGAAACCGTTGATCATCTCGTCAAAGATGAGAAGGATCCCGAGTTCTTCGGTCACACGTCGCAGGTGCCGCAGGAAGCGGTGGGGTTGGTATCCCGGCCTGCGGCTTTGGACCGGCTCGACCATGATTGCGGCGATCTCGTGCTGGCGTTCCCTGAGGATTTCGAATACCTCATCGCTCCCGTAGTCGAGCAGGATCACGTTGTCCGCCAGATTGTAGGGAATCCCGGGCGACAAAGGAATGGTGTGTCCCTCCTCCTCCATGACGAGGACTTCGCTTCCGATTCCGTGGTAGGCTCCTTTGAATTGTGCGATGATCGCCTTACCTGTAGCGGCGCGGGCGAGGCGCTGGGCCAGAAGGACGGCAGCGGATCCGGTGACGGAAAGCGCGACCCGCTCGGCTCCGGTCAGAAGCCGGATCTTGCGGGCGACCTTACCGGCGAGGTCCGACTGTGGCCCAAGGGCGAGGGACCGGTCGATCTGGGAGTGCAGGGCCTTTTGGACAAAATCGGGTTGATGTCCGAAAAAATGGACGCCCATTCCAAGGGCGATGTCGATGTAGGCGTTTCCATCCAGATCCCAGATGCGGCATCCTTCTGAGCGGTCGCAGACGATGGGGTATTTGAGTTCCTTGAGGGTCTGCTTGAACTGGAGATTGTGTTTCCAGTCTGCCAGATCCTGGCGGTAGCGTTGGGTGAATTGCTTGGAGCGGGAGGTCTTGCGGTTGAGGCGCTCGATGAGTCGGTCAAGGTAGGTCTGTTGATCTGTGGTGAGGTTGGATTCCGGATGGATGTCCACCCCCGAAAAGTTGGCCCGCATCACGGAGTCCACCTTCGCCGGACCAATGTATTCGCGGGGGCATGGGGTCGAGCCGTTTCCCATCTGACCGGGGTGTCCGGTTTTGGCAGTCAGATAGTCCCGCATCAGCTTAAGGTGCTCGCGCATGACGGCGTCGAGCGATGCATCGCCGACCGCGAAGTTTTCCGATGCGGGAACAGGAGAAACGATGCGCGCCGGAGAAAGGGTAGCCGGGGCTGGGGCGGCACTGTGGATGATGGTCTCAATCGGGGTGGCTGGTTTGCCGTGCTCAAGTAGGTAGTCAACGAGGGGCCCGATGCGATGAAGGGTTTGGTAGAAGGCCTTCATCGAGATCGTGACATCGAAGCATTTTTCGACGTTGCGGCCGATGCGGACGAACATAAGGGAGTCGATTCCCATCTCGAGAAGATTGGAGTCATCCTCAAGATCGGAGGCGTCAATTCCGCTGATGTCGGAAATGATCTGGAGCACCTGCGCACGAATGGAGTCGCGGTTTAACATGGTATTGGAAAGGTTTGAATCCGGGGTTGCCAGTGCGTCTCCGGTCGTTTCGGTCTTAAGTGTGGCCGGGCAGGGCTGGGCAGCGATATCTGGCTGTGTGGTGATATGGGTTTCAGAGAAAGGAAACCAGTGGCGTTTGCGCTGAAAAGGATAGCCCGGGAAAGGAGCCAGAGGCGTATTGTCCGCTGGATGAAGCGTGTTCCAGTCAATGCGGAAGCCGAGCGTCCACATCTTGCCGGCAGCATCGAGGATGGATGGCCAATCCGCTTGCCCGCGCCTCAGGCTACAGGCCCAGGTTGCTTCGGATCGGACGGACTCGCGGATGTCGCGGAAACAGAGGTCGAGTCCGAGAAGGGTTGGTTCCGGGCCGATCTCCAGCAGCAGGTCGGGTCGGCTGGCGTGTAGGGTCGTCATGCTCGCGCAAAAGCGCACGCTCTGCCGGAGATGCCTGACCCAGTAGTCTGCGGAAGCCATGGTTTCATCGCCAGCTATGCCGGACACATTTGAGATAACCGGTATGGTTGGCGGGTGAAAGGTCACCTTTTCCGCCACCTGCTTGAAGTCATCGAGAATGCACTCGGTCAGGGGTGAATGAAATGCGTGGGATATCCGCATTGGCGCGGTTCTCCATCCGATCCGGTCAAACTCCGACGAAAGGGATTGTAGGGCATCAATCGCTCCCGAAAGAAGAATGATCCCGGGTCCGTTTACAGCAGCGATCGAGACCGTATTTTCGTGCGGTTTCAAGTGGGGAATAATATCCTCCTCCTCGGCAAACACCGTGAGCATTTGCCCTGCCGGCGACTTTTCCTGCATGAGTTGTCCCCTCGCGAGAACCAGACGGAGGGCGTCTTCCAATGAAAAAACACCGGCGATGCAGGCGGCGGCGTATTCGCCTATGCTGTGGCCGATGACGGTCGAGGGTTTGATACCGCATTCCTGCCATAAGCGGGCCAGCGCGTATTCGATGATGAAAATCCCCAGCTGGGTGAACACGGTTTGGTCGAGCTCACAGTCCGGATTCGGGCGATTGCCCAACGCATCGAATAGGTTCCCATCGGACGGATCGGATGGTCCTGCTTCCGGCGGCAGGGTCTCGTGTTGTTGAAAAATGATCTCCCGGATGTCCCTTCCGAGAAGGGGAATGAGAAAGTCTGCGCAGGTATCGATGTGGGAACGGAAGGAAGGATGAAAATCGTACAGCGCCTTTCCCATGCCCGGGTATTGGGATCCCTGGCCTGTGAAAACAAAGGCGGCGGTTGGGCGATCTTTGGCGCGGGCAGTCGAGGCCCCTCGGGCTTTTCCCTTTGAGGCAAATTTGGAGAGCAGTGCTTTGAGGTCGTTTGGGCTGGAAGCGGAGGCGGCAAAACGCTCCCTGAAGGGTGTCCGGCCGATGCGCGACGTTCTGCACAAGGAGGGGAGATCGGTTTCTTCTCCGATAGTTTCTGCTATGCGGTTCGCGTAGGCTTTAAGCGCATCCGGAGTCTTTGCGCTCAGCACGAAAAGATCTGTAGAGGGCACGCCGTGGTTGGGGTGTGCCGTGTTCATCGCCGGTGCCTCAGTGAGGATCACGTGGGCGTTGGTGCCCGCAAATCCGAATCCGCTTATCCCTGCGATCCGCCGACGTTCAGGCGAAGGTTTCCATGGGCTTGCCACCGTGTTGACGCGGATGGGGACCGTGTCCCATGCAATGTTGGGGTTGGGTTTCGAGAAGTGAAGGTGGGGCGGAATGAGGTTTTTCCGGAGGGATTGGACCACCTTTATGGCGCTTGCCATACCGGCCGCTGCCTCGAGGTGTCCGAGGTTGGTTTTCACCGAGCCCACAAGCAGTGGACGATCGGGAGTGCGGCCGTTTTTGTATACTTCGCCAAGCGCATGGATTTCAATCGGATCGCCGAGCGGGGTGGCGGTTCCATGGGCCTCCACGTAATCGACATCCGCAGGGTTGATGCCCGCGTTTTCAAGCGCTTTCCGGATGACCCGCTGCTGGGCGGAGCCGTTGGGCACGGTCAACCCTCCGCTTGCACCATCCTGATTGACAGCTGAACCGAGAATCAACGCGTGAATGGTGTTCCCGTCGGCCTGTGCATCCGACAGACGCTTGAGCAGGAACATACCCGCACCTTCGCCTCTGGAGTATCCTTGCGCTGCGGCGTCGAAGGTGTGGCACAAGCCATCAGGGGAGAGAAGCCCTGATTTTGAGAAATTGATACTGAGTTGCGGCCCGAGGATCAGGTTGGCACCGCCCGCGAAGGCGGCTTCGCATTCATTCTTCCGGAGCGCACTGCAGGCGAGATGAATGGCAACAAGAGAAGAGGAGCACGCGGTGTCCACAACCATGGACGGTCCGTTGATCCGCATCAGATACGAAATGCGTCCCGCCGCAGGGCTTTGGGTTGCGCCTGTTCCGAAATAGGGATCGATAGCGGATTGGTTTGTGGAATCAAAGAGCTTGAGTGCGTAGTCGATCCCACTGAGGCCCACAAACACTCCCACGTCGTGATTTTCGATACGGGAGTGCGGGATGTTGGCGTCCTCCATGGCTTCCCATGCCATTTCGAGGAGCAAGCGATGCTGTGGGTCGAGGCTCCGGGCTTCGGCAGGCGATATCCCAAAGAACGCTTCGTCAAAATGGTCCGGTTGATCGATGCACGCGGCAAACGGGCTCGACATCATTCCGGGTGCTTCCGGATCCGCGGAGGTTAAGGCATCGACGTTCCATCGGTCGGATGGAACCTTCGCGATGCCGCAACGGCCATCGCGCAATAAACTCCAGTAGGCCTCGGGTGAAACCGAATCCCCCGGGAAACGACAGGCCATTCCCACGATGGCAATCGGCTCCTGCTGCGCCTGAATCAGTTTGCGGTTATGTTCCTTGAGGCGGCGAATCTCATCGAGGGCCTTGGCCATCAATGCCTTGGTGTCCTGCCCGGCGGATTTGGATGGCTCAGGAGAAGCTTTCATGAAAGGGGGTCGAAGCGTGCGTCGAGGTCGAGGTAAGATGGGTAGGCCGGGATGTTGCTCAGATCGGCTTCCATCCGCTGCACTCCGTTGTCGTTGGATCTGTCCTCGAATCCGGAGAATTTGTAGGTAATATACATCATGCGGTTGCGGTCGGTCTCTTTGAAGTCGGCGAACAGACGGGTTCCGTGTCTTCTTGCCTCATTGCGGAGGAACGTGATGATCGCCCCACCCACTCCGCGGCTCATGACCCTGCAGGACATCAGCAGGAGGCGGATGTCCCATCCGGCGGGGTCGAGTTCCACGAGAACGAGTCCGATCGTTCCATAAGATCCGTAGCGGTCGGTGAGGCTCGCGACTAGCAGCCGGTGCTTTGGGGAAAGGAGAAGTGTGCTGAGGTCTTCGTAGGAGTAGGTGATTCCGGTGGTGTTGAGCTGGTGGGTCCGCTGGGTAAGCTCCTCGGCGCGCTGAAGATCACGGGTTTCCGCAGGGCGGATTTCGAGCTTCATATCCAGGGTTTGGAGGAAAGCTTCGCCTGGTCCCTTGAAGGTCCTTTCCTCAGCATTCCTTTTGGCGTCGGATTGATACATGAGCCGCCTCAGCTTCGACTCGTCTGTAATGAAGCGGGGAATGAATGCTTCATCCGTTAATAGTTCCGGGAGGTCAGTCGGGTCGAAAGTCCGGACTTCCGGCATCTGGAATCGGACTTCATCCCGCTCGAATGGCTGATCGTCGATAAAGGCGAATGAATCGGTGGAAATATTGAGGTTTTTGGCGATGCGGGCGATGGACCCGGTTTTGGAGTCCCAATGGATCTCCGGGTAGAGGAAATAGTCGCCGATCCCGAACCCCTGAATCCTGGCCCATGCATCGTCAAAGGTGTTGCGGCTCGCGATGGATTGGAGGATTCCCCGCTCATCCAGTGTCCGGAGGGCAGTCAGAATATGAGGGTTGAGGATCAGATGGTCGCCCTCGGATAGGGTTCCGTTCCAGATGGTGTTGTCGAGATCCCAAACCACGCACTTGATTTTCGGGGCGTCGGAAGCCTTGGCTTGCATAACGATAGGACTGAATCCGGTGGAAAAAGTTGCGACGGAAATGCTACTGAGCGGCCGGGGATCTCATGCGCTTGAGTGCCTTCCTGTTTTCAATGTACCCGTTCTTTGCGATCATGATCTGCTGCATCTGGTTGCTGCCCTCGATGATCTCTGCGATCCGCGCATCCCGGAAATAGCGTTGAACCGGGTAATCCGGGCCGCACCCGTTTGCACCATGGATTTGAACCGCATCGCTTGCAGCCTTTGATGCGACCATTGAAGAGAAATACTTCGCAGTGGTGGTCTCGGTGATCGATGCCGGATCCCGCTGATCCCTCAGGTAGGCACACCTCCAAGCCAGAGCGCGGGCAGCCTTCAGGTGGGTGATCATGTTTGCCAGCATCTCAAGGATCAATTGGTGGTCCCGCAGCGGCCGGTCGAACTGATGACGGTGTTGCGCGTAATGAAGTG
>ENA-UOUL01001922-UOUL01001922.1-bioreactor-metagenome-genome-assembly--contig:-NODE-1922-length-26483-cov-4.137166_pt1 | contig 26483 bp, 23 predicted proteins | sample MGYA00249838_ERZ747220 | MGnify/ENA primary metagenome ERZ747220 (study PRJEB28778, sample SAMN05720191) | bioreactor metagenome | isolation source: Anaerobic biogas reactor | place: USA:Washington...
TCATCTCGCGGGCGTAGCCGTCGGTGGCCGTGCACACCAGCCCGGCGGCGTTGGCCGACATGCCCGCTTCCTCCAGGATGGGCGCCAGCGCCGGCCCCTCCCAGCTGTTCGTCTGATCCTCGCCCTGCGACTTGCGCATCAGCACATCCTCGAGCGTGACCATGTCGCGCTTGGCCAGGTCGGCGTACGACAGCGTCAGCGGGCTGGACACGGCGCCCGTCACCTTGACCTCCCAGTCCACCTTGGGCGCGCCGCTGCCGCAGGCGGCCAGGGCCAGCGAGAGCAGTACCGCGATGAAGACGAGCAGTGAGACGTGACGTTTCATGGTGTGGGAACCTCCTCCGGGAGCGATATGCGCCGGCTCTCCGAGGGCATGGAAAGGGCCGGCGCCTCCCAACGCAGGAAAGGAAGCGCCGGCCCAAGACGAGCCGTCACCATCGTTCTCCTTTCCAAGCACGGGGGGCGAGGGCGTTTCCGCAATCCTGGCGGTGCTTTGTGCTGCCAGGCCGCGCCTTTGAGCCGACCAGGGGCAGGGGCCCCGAGTCGACCCGCGATCACACGCCATAGCGGCGCAACCGCCGCCACAGGCCATGTGATTCGGAGAACCGACTGTGCGATTGTGCCCGCATTATACGCACCCGCGCCACGCGTGCAAGCGCGCCGCGACGGGAGAACGATGGGACGCGGATTTCCGCAGATGGAACGCAGATCGTCGCAGATCGGATCGGCATGCATGTTCAGAGACATGAGCATGTAGCCGCCTATCGAATGGCGAGCAAGCGCAGGTCTCTGCGGTAGACAAGATCAGCGCTCCATCAGCGTAGATCAGCGTACCATCGGACCCTCGCCCGAGCGTGTCTTTGCTTTGACACGCCCCGTTCGCCGTCTATAATCGAGTTCAGACCACCCCATCGCGCCCCAGTAGCTCAGTGGATAGAGCAACTGCCTTCTAAGCAGTCGGCCGTAGGTTCGATTCCTACCTGGGGCGCCTGATCGTCTCTTATCCCAGATCGATGATCCGCCCCACGAACAGCACCGCCCCCGTCTCCAGGTCGCGGATCAGCGTGATGAACGGGCGGTCCACCACCACCTGCACCGGCTCGTCGGCCGCGGCGCTCGCCAGCATGACCACGCCGGTGGCGGCGGCCGCCTCCGTGCCCGCCTCGTCCACCGACACAAACGCCTTGTGCACCACATTCCCGATGAACAGGTCGCGCTCGCCCGTCATCCCGGAAAAGTCGGCACCGGCGCCAAAGGCGTCGGTCATCCCCAGCGCGGTCAGCGCCTTCACGAGGCTCAGCTCCGTCTCCAGCTCAAAGCGGGGGAGAGTCAGCGCCACCTGCCGGCGCTCCAGGCTCTGGAGCACCTCCTCCACGCGCTCGGCGTCCAGCGACTCCTCGAACGCCTCGAATCCGCCCTCCTCCGGCAGCACGATGGTCATGGCCAGCTCGTAGCCGTCGTAGGGCAGCTCGACGACCTGGTAACCCGGCCCCTCGGCATAGTTCAACCGCTCCGTCTGGCGCATCATCGGCACGGTAGACTCACCCGTCAGGCCGTGGAAGCTGCCGTCCTCCGTGGCGTTCTCCTGGAAGGGATACGCCCAGGCGGCGTTGAAATAGATGGCGTTGGTCAGTACCAACCGTGTGTCCGCGTTCACGGCGCCCGGCCCCAGCAGCTCCTCGATGCGCCCCTCCGTTTCCTCGCTCACCCAGCCGTTGATGGCGCCGCGGGCTGCTTCGGCGTCCTGGACGAAATCGACCAGCCGCATGCCGGCGCCATAGTTCTCCGCCAGGGCGTCGAGGAACGAGTCCAGGAAGCTGTAGTCAGCCTGGCCCCACAGGGCGTTGGCAACGTTCAGGCGGAATCCCTCGCCATCCTTGCCCTGCGCCCCCTCGCCTCGCAGCGCCAGTATCTGATCGAGGCTGTTAAAGGCGGGGTGGAGCCGCTCCGGCGGCAAGGTATAGTGTAGCGCCTCGGCCATCTGGCGCGCCGTCTCGCCGTGGGCGCCGGCATACGTCATGGCCAGCGCCAGCGAGATGCTGTGGGGCGAGTAGAACAGGTTGCCCCCCTCCCGGCGCAGCACGTGGTAGATGTCGAGGGCCAGGGCGCCGTTCTCGCGCGTCAGCTCGAGCACGTCCGGGCCGACCTCGGTCACCGCCACGGCCCGCTCCTTGTCCGATCGGGCGCTGTCCGCCGCAGGGCTGGCGGGCGCGCCGCTGCAGCCTACCAGGCTCAGCAGGGCCAGCAGTATCAACGTCTTGCGCAGTCGGTCTTGCACGTCGTCCTCTCCTCCGTAGCTGCAATCGCCGTATCGGGCACCTCACCAACTGAACGCTCGCCGCGGGCCTGGGGTTCCCGCGTGAACGGACGCCATGTGGGGACGCCCGGCAGCACCGTGCCGCCGGAATGGCGATGGGGAGAGTCGCAGGCGCTGGTGGACAGCCTGGGGGGACCCACGGGGGCTCGTGATGGTCGGGCGCCGCGAGCACGACGCCAACCGTCGCGGAGGATCGATCCCATTGCTACGGTCTGGAGATTGGCAGTGACGGCTTCGGTCCCTTATATCACTCTACGGTGAAATGAACGGCGACAGCCAGCACTACGATGCCGATTAGGCGGGCGTCGAGATGTCCTACCAGATGATGAGGGGAATGTACGCCTTGAACGGGCCATCGACCACCGGAGGCGCCGGTGTGATCGGTGGCTCAGGCGTCACCGGAGGTTCCGGCGTCACCGGAGGCTCCGGCGTGATCGGCGGGGCGGGGGGTTCGCCGCCGAAATCGGCGCACTGATCCTCCATGTCGCCCTCGACCACGTTGCCTCCACCCGTCGGGGGTGGCGCGTTCGCCTGGCACTGCAGGTTCCCGCCGATGGTGTTTCCGACGATGGACAGCCCGCCGGTGTTCTGAAACGCCTGCAGGTTGCCGTCGATGGTGTTATTCGCGGCGTTCAGGAACATGTCGTTCTCGTCGAACTGCAGGTCACCGTCGATGACCACCGACGTGATGTCGGCCGCGCCTGACTGAAAGATCTGGATGTTGCCGCCCACGAACGAGCCGGCGTACACGTTGACGCGGGCCGCGTCCTCCGCCTGGATGTTGCCGTCCACGCGCACACCAAAAGCGTGCAGCGTGGCGTTTGACTCGACCAGGATATTGCCGCCGACGATCGTCTCGTTCAGCGTGCAGGTGGCGCCCGAGGGAACGCGCAGATTGTCTACCTCGATGGCGCCCGCCGTGCCCATGCACGTATAGTCATCGGCCAACACCGGGGCGCCACCCGCCAACAACGCTAGCAGCATCACTGCCGCGCACAACAGGACCCTCTCTATCACTCCGACACGCATATCCTTCCCTTTCCACCGTACGCTCGAATCGCTACGGATCCGTCCGGGGCTTGGTGCGCGACGGAATGGGGAAGGCCCCTTGCCATCATTATGTATGCTATCATCAGTATAGCAGAAAGCACGATCAGAGTCTCTGCCCAGCGATGGCGCGGATTGGCGCAACGCCACGCGTGGGCTGCTCGCCATCGGGCGGCTGTCATCCACCCTGCTCAGAACCGTCCGTCGCCAGGCGTCACCCGTCCGCTCGCGGTCTGCGCCGCCATGCTCCACCTACAACTCGCAACCATTACGCACAACCCACAACCCACAACCCACAACCTACAGCCTTTGTCCCACACCCTATTGCTCTCGCCGCCAGCCCGTGCTACCATGAGGGTGTTCCCCACCACTGTCGGTGGGGTGTGCAAGCGACAGGAGGCTTACCTGTGGACGAACTTGTCCGTATGGTGTCCGAACGCGCCGGTATCCCCGAGGATGCCGCCCGCAAGGCCGTGAACACCGTCCTTGACTTTCTCAAGGATCGGCTGCCCGAACCCATCGCGGGACAGCTCAACAGCGTGCTGGGTGGGGCCAAGTCCGAGCAGGGCGGCGACATTGGCAGCACCATCGGCGGCATCCTCGGCCGGCGCTAGCAGGCATCTTTCCCTGATCGAGCATCCATCCCGGCCTCCCGGACAGCACCGGGAGGCCATCCCTTTGTAAGCGAGCCCAACGCCATGATCGTCATCCCCTATGAGCCCGACCTTGCGCCATCCCTCGTCGCCGCCTATGACCGTTCCCTGGCTGGCGTGCCGCACTGCTACCCCGTACCTGTGGCGCGCATGGCCTCCGCCCTTGCCACGGCAGCCGCGGGCGCGGAGCCCCCGCCGCACCCCTCCGGCCGTTCGCCCCATCCCCGCGTGCCCCTGCGCGCCGGCGCCGCCTGGCTCAGCCTGGAGGGGGACGACGTGATCGGCCTCATCCACGTGGCGGTGGCGCCGGCTGGCGAGCCCGCCGGCATCGACGCTGGCGCCATCCGCGCCCTCTGGTACGAGCGCGGCCGTCGCGCCGTCGGACAGGCGCTGCTCGACGTCGCCACGGACCATCTGCGGGCCCAGGGGGTGGCGCGCATCGACGCCTACCGCTACGAGCACCGCCTTCCCTTCTACCACGTAGAGCACGCCTACCTCTCCTGGCGACTGGAGCACGTTCACGCCCTCCTGGGCGCCAACGGCTACCACCGCATCGACGGGGAGCTGGTCCTCGACTGGCCCGATTTCGCGGCCGACGACCCGGGCGAGCCGCCGGTGGAGGTCGGCATCGACCTCGAATGGACGCCGAGCCTCGGCGCCCGCCGCGGCCTGATCGTGCACGCCGTGCGGGGGAGTGATGAGGTGGGGGTGTGCGTCGGCACCTCCGGCGGCGAGTACGCCGCGGCCGAGGAGGCCGAGGATTGGGTCTATATCGCTTGGCTCACCGTCGATGAGGGTCTGCGGGGCAGGGGCTTGGGGCGGTACCTCCTCCTGCGTGCCCTCCATGAGGCGCGCGCCGCCGGATACCGCCACGCCTCGCTCTGCTGCATCGAGCACAACCACCGCGCCCTCTTGCTCTACACCGGCCTCGGCTTCCGTGTCGTCGACTGGACCTGGGCCTGGAGCCGCGACATCGGGGAGTGAGTGGACCCGCCGCGCCCTTGGCTTGTCAAACGGAAACCCTCCTGCTGCCGCGGTGTTATCAACGGTGGGCGACGTGGGCGGCGGTGGGAGGTGGATCATGGCGCGAGGGGCGGTCACGACCGACGAGATCGCGATGGTTCGGGCGGCGCTCGCCAGGCTACGGGGCCTCAAGCCGTTTCGTGGTCAATCGCTGTTGGTGCGCGATGCGGAGCAGCATCTGGCGGTGATGATGGCAGCGCGGGCCGGCGGGCACGCCGAGCCCGATTGGCTGTCCGAGGGAGGGCCGCGGATGACCCCGTCGAACGGGGATGGCGCCTAGCCGTCCCCCTGGGGCAACGATAGGGCCCAGACGGGCGCGTCTCGTCTGGGCTTGCGCTGTTCCGTTGGCGGCGGCCAACTCGGCGAGCCGCGGGATGTCGCATGCCGCGACTCCCATGGGATTCCCCCTCGTCCCTATGGGGAGGGAATGCGGAGCTGCTGCCCCACTTGCAGCATCTCGGGCTTGGGGAGGGCCTCTCGGTTCGCCTCCCAGATCGCCTCCCACGTGACACCGTACTGGCGCGCGATGCTGTAGAGGGTGTCGCCCTTGGCCACCGTGTACCAGATCGTCGTGCCATCGCCGCTGGGCGTGGAGACGTCACTCGTTGGCGGGGGCGGGTCGCCCGGGCGCGTCGGGGTGAGCACCGGCGGGAACAGCGTCTTTTCCCGGTCGGTGAGCGTGGCGGTGGCGGCCACCACCGTCTCGTGGGGGATGGCCACCGCCGTGGGAGCCGGCTGGAGCACCGCCACGGGCGCGAACGGCTGCCCGAGCTGCGCGTCCACCCCCTCGCCCACGGCGAGGTGCACGGACTGCTCGCCCATGGATACGGCCGCGCTGCCCTCGTACACCGCCACCTGGGCGTGGCTGGTGGCCAGCGCCTGGCACAGCACCACGCCCCCCTCCGTTGCGACGGTCACCGCAGTGGTCTCGATGATGAGTTCGGCGCCCGCGGGAGCGCTCCCGAGCCTCGCAAGCGCCGAGCCGGCGTGAAGGGCCAGCCGCGCCCGGACGGCGCCCGCCATGGGCCGCTGTGACACCTCGAGCAGGGCGACGTGCGTGCCGGGGCCCAACTCTACGCTCCCCGTCGGACCGAAGGTGAACACCGCCCTGCCATCGGCGCTCACGCGCAGGGCGTCGCCGTTCCCCATGGGCGCATCCTGCCCGGCGGCCAGCGGCGGATGCGCGCCGGCGCCGGCACGCTCGACGACGACGGTGCCGGCCGCAGCGGCGACTCGCACCCCGCCCGGCAGCGCCGCGCCGCGGCTCTGCAGCCAGCCGAACGCCGCCAGCCCCGCCATGGCCGCCAGGAGCACCAGGAGAACCGAGAGGGAGCGGCGCTCGGGCGGGTCAGGCGAATGGAAGGCGCCCCGGCCTCGGGGGGAGTATGATGGGGCGTAGGACGATGTCTTGCGGGCCGGCATGGCGATCTCTCCGGGCGCTCTGATACCTGTCTGAGATAGGCTAACCCGTCGCTCCGATGGGAGCGAGGTACCCTGTCTAGGGCGTCGAGGCCCCTCGGCTACGCTCCGGGCGACGCCACTAGAGCCGACGAGCGATTCTGCAAAGATGCCCTAACCCGCCGCTCCGATTGGAGCGAGGTACCCTGTCTAGGGCGTCAAGGCCCCTCGGCTACGCTCGGGGCGACACCGCTAGAGCCAACGCGTGTCTCTCCAGATATGCCCCCGCCCGTCGTTCCGAGCAGAGCGAGGAACCTTGTCTAGGGCGTCGAGGCCCCTCGGCGATGCTCGGGGCGACGCCGCTTCAGCCGATGATGGCTCACTCAGGGATCCGCCACAAAGGCGTCCACCCAGGCGAACACCTGGTCGCGAAACGGTTGGCTCACGTCCGCCCAGTGGATCGAGGGATCCGACAGTCGGAACCAGTTGTACTGCTGTCGCACAAAGCGGCGCGTGTGGCGCTTGATGAGGGCGACGGCCTCCTCCAGCGAGACCTCGCCGCGCAGGTGCTGGCCGATTTGCCGGTACCCGAGCCCCGACATGGCGGGTAGCTCGAGGCTGTAGCCGCGCGCGAGGAGGGCGCGCACCTCCGCCACCAGGCCGGCGGCGACCATGCGGTCCACGCGCTCGTCGATGCGGCGGTAGAGGTCGGGCCGCGGCATCGTCAGGCCGATGGTGAACACGTGGTAGGCGGGCGGCTCCTTGCGCTGCAGCGCCGAGATCGGCTCGCCGGTGGCATGGTACACTTCGAGGGCGCGGATGACGCGCCGCACGTTGCGGGCGTCGATACGCGCCGCGGCCGCGGGATCCACCTCGGCAAGGCGCTGGTGCAGCGCCTCGTGCCCCTCGCGCTCGGCCCACGCTTCCAGCTCGCGGCGCAACTCCGGCTGCGGGGGGACCTCGGGGACGGTCCATCCCTCCAGCACCGCCCGCACATAGAGGCCGGTGCCCCCCACGAGAATGGGCAGCCTGCCGCGGGCGGCGATCTCGGCGATTGCCTCGGCGGCCAGCCGTCGGTAGTGGGCGAGGGTCAGCTCCTCATCGGGATCCACCACGTCGATCAGGTGATGGGGTGCCGCCGCCTGCTCCTCGGGCGTCGCCTTGGCCGTGCCGATATCCATCGCACGATAGATCTGGCGCGAGTCGGCCGAGACGATCTCGCCATCAACGCGCCGCGCCAGTTCGATGGACAGGGCGGTCTTGCCCACGGCCGTCGGCCCGACGATCGCCAGCACCTTGATGGGCGCCTCAGCCTCCACGGGCGCGTCTCAGTGGCCACTCGTAGCCCGGCACACCCCCTGCCTCACCGACATCGACCCCGATGCCCGGCACGAGCTGCAGGCGGCCTACCGCGCCGCGGGCGTCCACTTCCACCGCCGCCACGTCGATGCGCCAGTCGACCCCATCCAGCGCATGCTCCGCCAGGTACGTCTGGGCGAGTTCCATCAGGCGGGCGACCTTGCGGGGCGTGATGGCATCCTCGGGCAGGCCGGCGCCGCGCCCGCGCCGCGTCTTGACCTCGACGAACGCCCAACAGGCGCCGTCCCGCGCCACGATGTCGATCTCGCCGCGGGCACAGCGCCAGTTTCGGTCCACGATCTCGTAGCCATGCGACGCGAGATGGTCGCAGGCCAGTTGTTCGCCGAGGATGCCGGTCTTGCCGCGTTGTGGCATCTGCAAGGTACCTCGGATGGCATTGTAGCATATGGCGGAGCGAAGCCCAAGCGCCTGGAGGGAGCAACGGGGTGTGGGCGATGGGGCGGTGACCGGAGGTGTAGAACGGTACGATATCATGCGCGAGACGGGCGAGCGCACACGGGGGCACACCGACCGTCGTTCTGCTCGCCCCGGCTAGCTGCGGTCCGCCCGTAGCCTAGGAAACTGTTGAAAAACCTGCTTGTTCCCGTGGGCCAAGTCGGTACAATAGGCTGGACTTGGTACGGGAAAGGGGCGGTCGATGCTTGGACGGCGGTACCCCCAACACGCGCTCTTCGACGTGCCCGTCTGGGCACAGGGGCTCATCGCCGCACTCGATACCTTCCATGTCCACATGGGCGCCTTCTGGTCCCGCGTCAGTCAGGACGCGGACCTGGCCGCCATGTACCACGCGCGCCAGGGGCGCCCAAGCATCCCGCCCTCGCTGCTGAGCGGCGTGCTCATTCTGCAGTACGTTGACGACCTCTCCGACCGCGAAGCCGCGGACCGCGTGTGCTTCGATCTGCGCTGGAAGCTCGCCCTGGGCCTGCCCCTGGACGATGGCGGCTTCGACTTCTCCACCCTCTCGCGCTTTCGCAGCCGCTTGAGTGCCCACGGCGCGGAGCGCTACGCCTTCGACAAGCTCCTGCAGCTGGCCATTGCGGCGGGCTTCCTCCGTCCCGACGGCGAGCACGTCATCGACTCCACCCCCATGCACGGCGCCGCCGCCTTGCAGGACACCTATACCCTGGTGCGCAACGGCCTGCGCAAGCTGCTGCTGGCCATGGGTGCGGACGATCCCGCCCGTCAGCGCCTGGCCAAGCGCCTGAAGCTGAGCCAGTACCTGCCCAACCGCAAGCCGGAACTGGACTGGGGCGACCCGGTGGCCCGCCAGGCGCACCTGCAGGAACTGGTGGCCGCTGCCGAGCGGCTGCTGAGGGAGGCGCGTGCCGCCCGCCTGCCGGAAGGCAGCGAGGCCCAGGGGGCACAGGCGCTCCTGGAGCAGATCCTGGCCCAGGACATCACCGATGATGACGGCCAGCCCACCATCCGCCGCGGCGTGGCCACGGATCGGGTGATCAGCACGGTGGACCCCGAGATGCGCCACGGGCGCAAGTCCGCCAGCACCCGCTTCGGCTACAAGGGCCACATTGCCGCGGACCCCGAGAGCGAGCTGATCACGGAGGGCACCGTCACCCCGGCCAATACCTACGATGGCGAGGCGGTGGAGACCTTGCTGGACGCCCAGCAAGCCCACCACGGACTGCAGCCGCGCGCCGTGGTGGGGGACCAGGCGGTCGTCGATGCCCAGCGCCGCCACCTGCTCGCCACACGCGGCATCGAGGCGGTGGGCAAGGTGACCCCCCACCGACCCGAGGGGCGCTACGCCAAGGCCGACTTTGCCGTGGACGTGGCCGCGGGCCGCGTGACGTGTCCCGCCGGGCACACCGTCCGCGAGAGCCGCGCCAAGGTCGATGGGGCGGGTGCGACCTGGCGGGTGTTCACCTTCCCGCGGGAGGTCTGCGCCGGTTGCCCCCGGCGGGCGCCGTGTACGACGGCCACGCGCACGGGGCGGACGATCTCCTTACACCCCGACGAGGCATTGTTGCAGGAGGCCCTGGCAAGACAGCAGAGCCCGGGCTTTCGCAAGCGCTACAATCGGGCCCGCGCCACCGTGGAGCGGATCATCAGCCATCTCACCCGTCACGGGTTGCGCCAGGGGCGCTACGTGGGACGCGCCAAGACGCTCTTCCAGGCGCTGTGGGTGGCCGCCGCCGTGAACCTGCAGCGGCTGATGGGCCTGATCTGTGCCCGGGACGGGGCCAAGGCCCTGGGCATGGGGACTTGGCGGGGGCGAAAAGCGCCTCCCGTGGCGCCGCGGGGCATCAGAATCGTCACCTTGGGTTCTTGAGCTGCTGGTGAGGAGCCCACGAGGTCCCCCACCCCACTTGTTCAACACGTTCCTAGGCGTCGAGGTCGACGGGTATCTCGCGCTCGATGGCGATGGCGTCCAGGGACACGCAGCAGGTAAAGGCGCGCACCGAGACGCCTCGCTCCGCCGCCTCGCGCAGCGCCGCGGCGAGGGCGGGATCGGCCTCCGGGTAGGGGGCGAAGGAGCGCGCGTCGGGGCGCTGCACCACAAAGACGATGGCGGCGGCATCGCCCGCTTCCACGGCGGCGACGAGTTCCCCCGCGTGCCGCCGTCCGCGGGCCGTGGGGGCATCGGGGAAGCGCGCCACGCCGTCGATCACCAGGGTAACGGACTTGCACTCTACCCAGCATATCCCGTGGGGCCCTGTGAGGCGGAAATCGATGCGCGACGCGCCCAGCGCCACCTCGGCGGCGACCCCGTCATACTCGCCCAGGACGATGCGGCCCGCACTGAGCGCCTCGGCAAAGAGACGGTTGGGCAGCCGCGTGTCCAGCGAGACGAGCACGCCGTCGTGCTCGATGAGCATCAGATCGCAGGGGGTGCGGCGATGCGCGCCCTCGCGGGGCGTCACCCACACCTGGCGGCCCGGCACGAGCAACTCGGTGAGCCGGCCCGGGTTGGCGACGTGGGCGGCCAGCTCTTCCCCGTTGATGCGGATGGCGGCGCGGAAGCGGTTGTCGCGCCGCACGAGTTCGGCGGGCAGCAGCGGAGGGAGCCTCACGATACGACCCTCCGGCCGTCGCCATGGGCGGCCGCCGTCTGGCGCCTGGCCGTGGGGGCGCCATCCCCTTGCCCCGGGCGGTGGGAGCGGGTATAACGGGCCCGATCAATCGACGCTGGCCGAAAGGGGGCGGAACCATGGCCACGGAGCGACCGAACGTGCTGTTCATCCTCACGGACGATCAGGGGGTGTGGGCGGCGGGGTGCTACGGGAACCCCGAGATTCGCACCCCGAACCTCGACCGGCTGGCGGCCGCCGGGACGCGCTTTGAGCGCTTTTTCGTCGCCACGCCCGTCTGCTCGCCGAGCCGCGCCACCCTCCTGACGGGACGCATCCCATCGCAGCATGGGGTGCACGACTGGATTCGCGCCGGCAACGTCGGGCCGGACGCGGCGCGCTATCTCGAGGGGGAGGTGTGCTACACCGACGTGATGGCGGCGCATGGCTATACGTGCGCCCTCTCGGGCAAGTGGCACCTGGGCGCCAGCCAGCTCCCGCAACACGGCTTCAGCCACTGGTACGTGCACCAGAGCGGCGGCGGGCGCTACAACGATGCCCCCATGATCCGCGACGGCGTGCTCATCGACCAGCCCGGCTATGTCACCGACGCCATCACCGATGACGCCCTGGCGATGATGGACGCCTATGCGCGGTCGAACCAGCCCTTTTACCTGAGCGTGCACTATACCGCCCCCCATAGCCCCTGGACCGGCCACCCGCAGCATATCGTGGACTCGTACGACGACACGCCCTTCACCTCCTGTCCGCAAGAGCCGCGGCATCCCTGGGCGGTGTCCCTCACCGACCAGTGCCTGGGCAACCGCGAGATGCTCAAAGGGTACTTTGCCGCCGTCACCGCCATGGACGCCAACGTGGGGCGGCTGCTGGACCGCCTGGAGGAACTGGGGCTGCGCGAGAACACGCTGGTCATCTTTGTCAGCGACAACGGCTTTTCCTGTGGCCACCACGGCTTTTGGGGCAAGGGGAACGGCACCGAGCCGCGCAACATGTACGAGAACTCGATCCGCGTGCCGTTCATCGCCAGCCACCCGGGCCGCATCCCAGAGGGCGCGGTGCAGTCGGCCATGGTGTCGGCCTATGACGTGATGCCCACGCTGCTGGACTACCTGGACCTGCCCCTCCCCCAGGGGCGCGACCTCGTGGGGCAGAGCTTTGCACCCCTCTTGTGCGGTGAGGCGGCCGCAGGGCGCTACAGCGTCGTCATCTATGACGAGTATGGCAACACGCGCATGGTGCGCACCGAGGAGTGGAAGTACGTACAACGCTACCCCGACGGCCCGGACGAGCTGTGGGACCTGGTCAACGACCCGGATGAGCGCCACGACCTCATCGACGACGCCGGCCAGGCCGGACGCGTGCGCGAGATGCGCGCCCTGCTCGAGGCATGGTTCCGCCGCTACGCCCGCCCCGAGATCGACGGCCGCGCCCAGGCCGTCAACGGCCTCGGCCAGCTACGTCGCGTCGGCCCCGCCCACGACGACGGTTCGCCCGCGTACCATCACGGAAACGACGAGTGAGTGCTCGCCGCATCGTGGGGGTGGCAGTTGACCGGTTGCAGGTTGCAGGTAACAGATTACAGGCGGTAGAGTGCCCGTTCGCTGTAGCCTGTAACCTGGCACCTGAAACCTGTCACTGGTTCGTCGCGAGCAACCCACAACGCACAACTCACAACCCGCAACCGTGAACTCGCAACGACGCTAGTAATCCCAATCCGGCTTGGGCTCGGGGAGGCAGATGGCCCGATCGAGGGCCCGCAGCAGGTCCGGCGGGCCGCTGAGGTCGTCGGTTACGGCCAGGCCGGTGGCGGGGCGCACCCCGAGCCACAGGCGCGTCAAGGCGTTCACCGTGGCGGTAAGGGTTGGCAATGACGCGTCGGTGCCACGCTCGGCGCCCGAGGAGGGGCCGAGGGTCACCACATAGCGCCCGGCTACGCCGCGCCAGGGCGCGTCCTCGGGGAGGAGCGCCGCGATGGGATCGCTGAGGTCCAGGTTGAACCGCACCGTCTCGCCGGGGAGACGCGTGCGCGCCAGACAGCCCGGCAGGTCGCAGATGCGCATCTGCCAGTAGGCTTCGGCGACGATGCGCTGGGCAAAGTCGGAGCGAGCGGTGACGTTCTGGCCCTTGAACGGCTGCGCGATGAGGTCCTGCAACTGGATCCCCTGGGGCTCGCGCATGCGCACGAGGTGCACCTGATCGCCCAGGTTGCGCAGGACGGCGAGCAGCTCCAGCAGCTGGTCATAGTCCTGGTAGATGGCCCACTGCACCGTGTAGGGTCCCCGCTCGACGTTGGGCGCCGACAACCAGACATAGTGGGTGAGGGCGCCGTCGGCCTCGCGCCGGTATCCCAGGCCAAAGCCGTTCTTGGTCTCGGCCATCTCGTGCCAGGTGAGGGCGGCCGGCTCGATGTCCACCGCGCCGTGCCCCTTTCGCCGGACGAGGCGGGCGGCGTGGGCGGCCTCCCAGTCGTCCACCGTCACGCGTCCGGGCACCCGCGCCTGGGTGCGCACCCGCAGATGGGCGGGGTCGAACCCGACCCAGTGCTCGTAGCCGCCGGTGCCAAAGCCGAGGCGGTTGTAGAACCCCTGCTCGAACATCCCGAGCCCCGCCACCAGGGCGCCGTCCGCCGCGTCCTGTGCCACGGCACGCGCCGTCACGCGCGCTGCCAGGCCCTGCTTGCGGGCCACGCGGCTCGTGGCCACGCCGGTGACGCCGCAGAGGGGCAGTGTCTGGTCGACATAATGCGCCTTGCCCCAGGCGGTGGTGACCACCACCTCGGCCGCTCCGTTGATCTCGGCCACGTGGGAGCGGCCGGCGTCGATGACGCGATCGGCGTTCTCCTCATGCCCCTTTTCCAGCCATCCCACCTCCATGTAGACGCGGTGGGCGGCCTCCCGATCGCGCTGTGGGTCAAAAGCGCGCAACTCCATAGTTCACACTCCTGGGCGGTAGTCTCAACGCTCCATGATAGGCGGGGGGCGGCGGGCGGTCAAACGAGGGGGAGAAAACACCAAGGCACCGAGGACACCAAGGTCACTAAGGAAGGAGGGTTTATCGCAGAGAACGCAGAGGGTGCAGAGGCGACGCAGAAAATGCCGGTGGTGAAGGCGTTCTCCGGGTATTTTGCGCCCTCTGCGTTCTCTGCGGCAAACCGTTCGCGGCTGGCGAGGGTTCGCGTCTCACCCGAGGGATCAGCACGCTGGATACAGGGCGCCGTTGAACCGGCTATTCGGCGCGCCTCCCGTTGCGAAAGACGACGGGCAGGATGGTGCGGGTGGCATCGGACCAGGAAGTGTTGCCGGCTATGTCGTCGATGCGAAAGCGCGCCGTGGCGCCCGTCGTCGCGGGGGCTTCGAGGGAAACGGTTCCCGTGTAGCCGGGGGACGCCGTGAGGGTGATGGGCTTCCAGGCGCCCCAGGTGCGCCCGCCGTCGTCCGACAGCGCGTAGGCGGCGCTGTCGGCGTCCAGCCCGGAGCCGGTGTCGCGCACCGAGGCACGGGTGGCCTCCACGTCGGACCATACGGGTGGGGTGGCATCGATGCGCAGCGTCACGTCGACGTCGGCGGCGTTGCCGGCGGCGTCGAGGAAACGCACCGTCACGGTCTGCTCGCCGTCCTGGGGTCGTGCGTCCCACCAGAGGGAAGGGGCCATGGGCTGCGGCGCACTCCAGACGGTCACGCGGTCCAACGCCAACTCGGCGGCCCCGCCATACCAGGTGCGGAACTCGAGGCCGTCCTGCGTCACGCCAAGGCAGGTGGTGAGGTCGGCGGGGTAGTCAAAGGGGACGGCGAACTCTTCATAGACGCCGTCTCGAGCGAAGTCGAGCCCGACGAGGGAGCGCTCGGCGTGTAGCCGCAGCCCCTGACTGTCGGCAACGTCCAGCACCGCCAGTTCCTGCGCGATGGCCCGGCCGGGCGTCTTGAGGTGGAAGGAGGCCTCATAGCTCCGCCCGCGGGGCAGGGCGCAGGTATAGGGGCCGTACCAGGCTTTTGGGGCGCCATCGGGAAGGTCCTCGGGCAGGGCCTGAACGGCGCGCCCGCCGTAGGCGGCGTCATCGCTGATGACGCGACCCACCTGAGCCTGCAACCCCTCCCCCTCCCACGCCCAGCCGTTGCTGAACTGGACGGAGGCGGCGCCGGCGGCGCTCAGGATGAGGTTCACGCGCGATGCACGGCTCCACGGCGGCGCGGAGGCGTACACGCCGCTGGGCGGGGTGTTGTCCACCGTCACTGCCGCCAATACCTCACTCTGGCCCTGCGACGTCGTGGCCACCACCCGCAGGGTGTGCGGCCCCTCCGTCGAGGCGGTGGTGTTCCACCGGGCGATGGCGGAAGCTGATGCGGGCACGATGTCCTGGGCGTCCACCCGCACCCCATCGACGTATAGCTCGAGGTGCGACATGAGGTGGGTGGACTGCACCCGCGCGGCGACCACGCCGCGCACTGATGCGCCATCCACGGGGGAGAGCACGCTGAGCTGCGGGGAACCGCCGGCCATGGAGTCGGCCACGCGACTGCGCAGCTCGGGGAGCTGGGCGTAGGCCGTGGCGCCGGGGCAGGCGGTGGCGCAGCAGTCGCGGTGCCCCATGATGCCGGGGAGCACCCGATCCACCAGGTATGCCTGGCCCAGCGGGTCGATGCCGTTCTCGCTGCACTGCCACGCCAACGTCCGCACGAGGGCGTCCAGGGCGGGGCCTGGGATGGGCGTCGTCTGGTGATCGCCGATGACGGCCACCCCGACGCTGCCATAGTCATACATGCCGGCATGCGACCCCACCACGCGCGGCCCGCCGTAGCGCCCCTCATAGATGTTGCCCAGGTGATCGACGAGATAGTTGTAGCCGATGTCGCCCTTTTCGCGATAGATGGCGTGGTAGCGATAGATGGCGCGCACGATGGCGGCGGGATCCACCCCGCCGTCGCTGGTGACGGTGTGGTGCACGATGGCGGCGCGCACGGGGCGGTACTCGGGCGGGCGCGTCATCAGGCTCTCGTCGGCGCCCCACGCCGCCCGCGAGACGATGGCCGGTCGGCCCGCGTACGTCAGGTTCGAAGCACGCAGCGATGCGACGTCGGGACCGGCGCGCGTGTCCATGCAGGCCCAGGAGACGTTCTCCAGCGCCGGACCAATGCCGGAGGCGTTTGCCCGGAGCGTCACCCGGTACTGGAAGGCGCTCGCCGCCCCCAGGACGGGCTCGGCGCCCACGGTAGTGCTCGGCCGGCCGTCGTCCTCCTCGACTTCCAGCGGCTGCCAGGCGCCCCATGTGCCGCCGTCGGCGCGCGTGCGCACCTCCCAGGCGATCGACGCGCCCGATGGCGTGCGCGCGTGCCACCAGGCCCCCAGTGCCACAAAGGTAAACGCCGGGGCGATCTCGGGCGAGGTGTAGACGCCGCTAGTGCTGCCGGGCTGGAGCACCAGCGCTCCGTCACCCTCGCCGGCCTCGACGCTCAAGCCGTCCAGGGCGCCGCCGGACCAGTCGGCGGGCGTAGAGTGGACGATGACCGCCTCGGTGGCGGCCGCGCTCGTCTCCGGGGATGGCGTGCCGGTGGCGGGCTGCACAGTGATGGTGGGGAGATCGTACGTCGAGACGGAACCTCGGCCGTCATCAAAGTAGAGGCGGGCGGTATGGCTTCCGGCGGGCAGGCGCGTCGTCAGGCGGAACACCTGGGGGGAGGCGCCGATGGCGGAGGTACGCCGCAGCGCGTAGGAGCGCCCCGAGACGATGACGTGGGCGGCGGCGGGGAGTCCGTCGCGCCCGGAGGTGTAGGTGGCCTCGAAGGCAAATGTCGTGCTCGCGTCACCGGCCGCGGGCTGCACGAAGCCGCCGGTGACGCGCCCGGCCTCCGGGCCGGTCACCGCGATTCCCTGGTAATAGTGCTCGAGGATCTCGCGGTAGGTGTGCCCCTCCGCGGCGAGGGCGCGCGCGCCCCACTGGCACATGCCCACGCCGTGGCCGGCGAGCGCGTCGTTGCCGCACGGACAGGTGACGCTCTGAAGGTAGGGGAGGTCGCCCCCCCAGACATCGGTCACATCACGCGTATGGCCGTCGCAATGCGCGTGAAAGAACGCCCGGATGACCTCCTCGCCATAGGTGGCGACCACGCCGGCGGTCTCGTCCACGGCGCGATCGGTGGTGTCATAGTTGGTGGGGCTCCACACCTGGCAGTGGGTGGTGGTGCAGGCGTCGGCGTCGCGCTCGGGGTCGGCGCTGGCGTGCCGGCGGGAGGTGGCGGCATAGCTGCGGGCGGCGACGGCCTGCGCCTTGAGGGCCTCCGTCGGCCAGTTGGGCGGCATCTCGTTGGGTACCACCCCCTTGAGGTACTCGTCCATGGCCATCACGACAGCGTACCCGTCGGGCATGAGGATGCGTATCGTCTCGGGCGCCGCGCCCACGGCCGCCAGGTCGGGGCCGAGGAGGGCGATTCCGCCCTCCGCCTGCATGAGGTCGGCGGAGGCCAGCATCCTGGCCTCGATGGCGCGCTCCTCCTCGGGCGACGGGTCCGTTGGGATCATCGCTAGGTCGAGGCGCGTCGCGCCGCCCTCGGTCACCCGCTGGTAGCGCTCCGTCATGCCGATGTAGCCGGCCGCCTCGGCCCGCACGTGGTAGGTGCCGGGAGGGAGGGGGAGGGCGTAGCGGCCGGCGCCGTCGGTGGTCGCCGAGATCCCGTCTGCGCCCACCCGCGCCCCGACCACCGGCGCGCCGGTGGCCATGTTGGTCACGATTCCCGCTAGGCCCACGTCCTGAGCGCGGATGGCCGGCGCGGCGCCGGCGGCGCCGCAGAGCACCAAGATGGTAACCAGTAGATGCAGGCCGGAATGAAGGCGGTTCATGGTCCTCGGCGTGTTAGGATGGTGGGATGGCGGCGGCCCGGTCGGCGCGTCGTGTCGGCTCGGGGAGGCGATAGCCGCCCCCGCAGCGCAGTACCAGCTCGACAGCGGTATCGAGACTGACGCGATGACCTATCGAGACGAACACCGGCTTGACGCGGTCGCGGGTGCGCAGCACGGCGCCGATCACCTCCTCCCCATCGTGGAGCCAGGTGCGGCTCCCGCGCTGAGGCGCAGGGTCGGTGTAGGCGCCCGTCAGCCGCGACTTGGCGCAGCCGATGGAGGGATGGTCCAGCACGACGCCCAGGTGGCTGGCGATGCCCAGGCGTCGGGGGTGTGCGATCCCCTGGCCGTCGAACATCAGCACCTGCGGCGTGTTCTCCAAGCGTTCCAGGGCGTCCAGAATAACCGGCGCCTCGCGGAAGGAGAGGAGCCCCGGCACGTAAGGGAAAGTCACGGGGCGCTCGGCAAGCACCTGTTCGACGACATCCAGCTCGGGAAGGCGCAGCACCACCACCGCCGAGCGCGCCAGGCCGCCGCGCACGCTCACGTCGATCCCCGCCACCAGGCTGACGGGATCCAGCCGATCGCGGCGTTCGGTGCGTCCGGCGAGGTCGCGCTGCAGCGCCACCGCCTCGCGCGGCGACAGATCCCACGTATGCGACACAACGGGGGTCAACATCCCCGGCTCCCCTCGACGCCGCCGGCCGCTACGGTCCTGAGGCGCCAACCGATAAACGTAACCTGCAAGGGCGGCATTGTAGCCGAATCGAGGCGGCGCGTCACGCGCGTGCGCTTTACCTCTCGCAGGCGCGCCTCGTCGCTCGCATCCACACCTCCGAGAGGGCCACGCGGGGCGCCTTCCGGAGCTGGTCGCTCCGAGGCGGGATCAGGAGGCGGCGCGGTCGGCGGCGGACTCGGCCTCAGATTCCCCGGCGGTGGCGGGCGACGCTTCGGGGGCGGGCTCCGCCTCACGTCGCGCGGGGCGCTCCTCCGCCGGGTAGCGCCGTGCAAAGAGCGGGTAGAGGTCGGTCGCCTGGGTGATGTGGCGCAGGCCCCACCGTATTGAGGCGGGGATGGCCATAAAGGCCACCTCTTGCGGGCCTCCGAGGCCGCCGTGGCACGCCCATTGCTGCTCAAAGCACACCAACATGCCGCTGCCGGGGTCATACTCGCCCAGCAGGATGAGGTCGCCGGCGTTGGTAAATCGGGCCAGCCGCTCGAGTTGAACGGCGGCCAGCCACGGCGCCGGCAGGCGCGCCAGCGGGTCGGTGCCCTCGACGGCGTAGGCGGGACTGCCGTTCAGCGTCAGCACGCCGTCGCGCGACATGATGACGACCTCGTCATCCTCTCTGCCGATCACCAGCCAGATACCGGCATGATCGGCCAGGCCGCTGATCAGGTTGGGGTAGAGCGTGGCGATCTCACTCACGTTAAGGCGCGATGGCGTGACGTTGAAATAGACGTGCGACAGGGACCCCGAGTTCCGCACCACGAGATCGCTGCGGCGCGCCAGGTCGAGGGGGCGCGCCTCCTCGGCGTTCAGCGCGATGCGACGGGACACGAGCTTTCTGAGCGTGCGGGGGATGTAGGCGAGGGGCAGCGCCACGTTCTGCTCGATAGCGGCCAGCTCCTCGCTCAGGTAGTACGCCTGCAGCGCTCCCTGCTGTTCGGCGCCATCGCTCTCGTTGAGGCGCGTCTCCCCTCCGACGAGATCGCACAGCACCTCGCCGAGGGTCCGGTCGTAGAGGTGGCGGAACGGCCGGGCGCGCGTCATGCCGTGGTCCGAGAGGACAAAGAGATCGTACTCGCGCGTCAGGCCCAGACGACGCAGCGTATCGATTTGATGGATGCGCGTATCGATGCTGTGCAGCGCTCGCAGCGCGATGCGCGAGATGGGGCCATAGTGGTGCGCTAACTCGTCATAACCATAGTAGGTGGTGTAGATGGAGGGCACGCCGCGATAGATGTCGATCATCACGGCAAAGGTCTGGATCTCGCGGAACACGACGTTGCTGATCACCCGCAGGAAGGCGAACCCCGGTTCCAAGGGGCGGGGGTTCTCCCCGCGCAGCGCCATGGAGAGGCGCTGGTAGGTGTCGGTGAGGTATTCCCACAGGGCGAGGGCCACGATCTTGATGCTGCGGAAGGGGTTGAGACCAAAGAGCAGCAGGAACTCGAGGCCGCGGACGCTCTCGAAAAAATGCTTCCTGTTGAACGAGCCGAGGGTGAACAGCGAACGCGTGGCGTCACCGTCGAACATGTTCACGAAGGAGGAGCCGCCCGACAGAATCCCCTGGCCCCGGGCCGCGACGCGCTCCTGCAGGGCCATGACGACCCCCGGCAGCTTGCAGACGACCGACTCGCCGGTCTTTTTTTCGTACCAGCGAAAGGCGGGGATGTCGTCGTTGTTGCCGAACATGATGCCCGCCTGCGCCGCGGGGGTGGTGCAGGGCAGCCCCGAGTGCCAGGGCTCCAGGCGAAACTCGCCACGGCGCAAGAGCCTCTCGAGGTGGGGGCAGTAGCCCATCTCCATGGCGGTGATGAGATGCTCGTAGGCGAGGCCGTCGATCTGGATGGCGATAAAGCCGCGCCGGTTGGACTGCGTGCCGCGCGCGAGCCCGAGGCGCCGAGATATCGCGGCGTACTTGCGCGAGTAGTACGTGCCCGTCGCGGCGGCGACGAGATCGAGCAGCCACTGGATGAGGTGGGCGATGAGCGAGCGCAGCGTGGACATCATCGGTAAGCGCCGATGGCGCGATGAGCGATCCTCGGCAGGTCAGGTGCGCAGCACCGAGTTATTGCCGCCAAAGGGGTTGGTGGCGTAACCGTCGGCGTCCCAGTCGTTCTGCCAGACGCTGCCATCCACGAGATAGCGAAAGTGATAGGTGTGGCCTCGTTCGACCTCAATCGTCACCTCCCACGGGCCTCCCAGACGGGTACGGTTGAGAGGAAGCGAATGCTTGTCCCAGTCGTTAAAGTCACCGACGAGGTGAACGTTGTCGGCTTGGAGCGTATCGGGCAAGCGAAAGGTAACAAGCACAACGCCGGGCCGAGACCCGGCGCGCTTGGCGATCATGCCATATCCCTCCGGGCCGACCGGGTATGCACGGCTGCGCGCGGCCCTGCCCCTGCGTACTGCTGATCATGCAACATAACCCCATTATAGCGAGGCGGGCGCTGCCGGGCAACCCGCCGTGCGTCGCCGTCCACCGCCATCGTGCCGCACATTCAGTACCAGGTGGGCTTGACGTTGGCGATACCCATTGCGTATAATCTATATAAGGTAACTAATCAATAGGAGGGAAACGATGAGAATCGTACTCACCAGCGTGTTCGTGGACGATCAAGACAAGGCGCTAGAGTTCTATACCGAAAAACTGGGCTTTGTGAAGAAACGCGACGTCGCCGCCGGGCAATACCGGTGGCTCACCGTTGTCTCGCCTGAGGATCAGAACGGCACCGAGCTTGTCCTCGAACCGAACGACAATCCCGCCGCGAGTACCTACCAGCAAGCGATCTTTGAGCAGGGTATCCCCGCCACAAGCTTTGCTGTTTCCGATGTTCGCGCCGAGTATGAACGGCTGAAGGCACTCGGGGTCACGTTTACCACCGAGCCGACAGAAGTCATGCCGCATGTGACCATCGCCGTCTTGGACGACACCTGCGGCAACTTGATCCAGATACAGCAAACGCCCCAATAGCAGGTCAGTCGCCTGGTGGAGCGGCGGGCGATGACTGGGTGTGCTAGACCGCTTGACATGCGGCTGGCGCTGCCCCTACACTGGAGTGGTCCGGCGAAAAGCGTGCGCACCGGATGCGCATACGTGGCCGCACGGCGCCCTGATCGGAGCGAGTAAGGGGGCAGCGATGAGCAATTGGCCGCGACAAGACAGGGACGAGAAGCAGGAAAAAGACCAGGAAAAGCGAGAGAAAGAGGAAAAGAGCTGGGACGAGAAGTGGCGCCGAGATCCCCTGAGCGCGATCGTTTGGGCGCTGATCCTCATCTGGGCCGGCATCGTCCTCCTGGCGAACAACCTCGGCTGGCTCGATGCGCTGGCGGCGGCGTTCCCGGCCACGTTCGAGCCCGATCTCAGTACCTGGTCCGTGATCGTGCTGGGCGCCGGCGGCATCGTCCTGTTGGAGGTAGTGGTGCGCCTGCTCGTGCCCGCCTACCGGCAGCCCGTCACCGGCACCCTGGTCTTTGCCGTCATCCTGATCGCCATGGGGCTGGGCGACCTCTTTCCCTGGGACCTGGTGTGGCCCATCGTGCTGATCGTCATCGGCATCTCGGTGCTGTTGGGAGGGCTATCGCGCGAGCGGCGGCCGCGAGAGTAGCCGCCGCCGCGCGCGGCAGCGGTCGCCGCGCGCTCACAGCCTCCCCAGGTTCATGGTGGCCAGCTCGCCCCACCAATAGCGCAGGGGCGTCCACCACTTCTCGCGGCCGATGCAGCGAAAGTAGGGCGGCCGGAGCGCCAGGATGAGATCGCCGATGCGGTAGCGTGGCAGGACGGGAGTCGAGACCACCAGGCTGCCCAACTCCCCGGGGCGCATCTCGTGGAGCATCTTGATGCCACTGCGCGTCAGCACCTCGAAGAAAAAGAGGTCATAGTTCGGCACCCAGGCGCGATGCTCATCGCGCTGCTGACCGAACATCCCCTCGGTGGTGCCATAGATCTCGCGGATGACGGCGTGACCATAGAGGGCGTGCAAGGCCGGTCGGTAGCGCGTGTTGATGCCGGGCACGCTTCCCAGCGTCATCACCTGTATGCGCCATAGATCCTTGGGGTAGACGCCGTGGCGGCGGTGGAGGTAGCGCGCAAAGCGGATCGCCGTGGGCGCCACGCCCCCCACGAGGACAACGTTCTCGTCGCGGCAGCGCTGGTAGGCGAGTTCGAAGCGAGCCTCCCAGGCCTTCGTCGTCTCGTCGCCCCCCAGGGCGTCGATCTCTTGCTGGGTTGGCAGGGAGCGGATGGGCGTGCGCGTGGCCACGTCCCGCGTATAGATCCCCGAGCTGTAGCCGTACTCGATGTCGCGATCCCCGACGCGCACAGTACCCACGCGCGAGGGATAGTTGAGGTTCAGGTTCACCCCCTGGAAGAGGTCGAGGCGCCCGGTGGCGGCGACATGGTTGAGCATGGCGCGCCCGGCGCTCACCCGCAAGCGCATGTCGTTGGGCGTCATCGGGACGAACTTGCTCTCGCCCTTGGTGGTGCCGCGGGTGATCGCCCAGCCCACGGGAGGCTCGTCCAGGAGGAGGCGCGTCTCACCGCCCATGACGCGCTCGATGAGCGGCTTCATCCCGTCGTAGGTGACGATGGGGAAGGCGCGCCGAAACCCCGCCACGTCCGACACGGCGTCGGCGCCGTGCTCCGCGCCATAGTCGGTGCAGGCATAGATGGCCAGGAGGCGCTGCAACACGGCGGCCTGCGCCGCGACCGGGTTCGCCGCCGCCTCGTGCCAAGGCTCGAGCATGCCGGCGATCATCGCTCTGGGGTCCGGGGTGGCCATCGGTCGTGCTCCTCCGTGGGCTGTTTGTAGGTTGCGGGTTACGAGTTCCTGGCCGAACGGCTACGGGTACAGGTTGCAGGTTTCAGGTTCCAGTGTCAAGCGCGTCCGGCCGCTTCTGCCTGTGACCTGTAACCTGCAACCTGTAACCCGCTCCTCAACCCACAACATCCCCTGTAAGCTGCAACCGTTCGGCCCGGAACCCGTAACCCGGAACTCGCGACCCGCCCGGGGCGCTATTTGACTTGGCCCCGCCGGTGCATACAATGGAATCACGTCGGGTTCATGAGGAGAGAGAATATGCCGCATCTGGGCCCCACCGAGTTGATCATCATCCTTCTGATCGTTCTCGCCATCTTTGGCGCCGGCAAGCTGTCCAGCCTGGGCGGCGCCGTCGGGAAGGGTGTGAAGGACTTTCGCTCAGCGATGGGTGACGGTGACAAGGGCGCCGGCAAGGACGGCGGGTCGTCTGAGCCAAAGGCTGCCAAGGTCGCCGAGCCCACGGTGACCTCGCAGGAGGGCTCCGACCAGGAGGCCTGAGTCTGGGACCGGTTGGCCTGTGCGTCCACAGGAGGAGAACATGGCGCATCTCGGACCTACGGAACTGATCATCATCCTGGTGATCGTCATTATCGTCTTTGGCGTAGGCAAGTTGCCGGAGATCGGTGGCGCCCTCGGTAAGGGCATCAAAGAGTTCCGGCACGCGAGCAAGGAGATCGAGGGTGCCAAGGAGGACATGAAGGCCGTGGCGGACTCGATCGACGAGGGTGAGACAAAGGCATAGGGCCGCTCGGTGTGCGCCTGGCTCGTGCACGTAGCGGAGGATGTCAGTAGCCCGGCGGGGTGATCCAAGCGGTCCCCCGCCGGGTTTTTGTGTGGCCGCGGCGCTGTGCCGGCGGCCGGCGGCGCAGCGGGCATCCCGTTCTCGATGTGGATCAACAAGCGAGGAGGGCAACCATGTTCGTGCTCAGCGGCTTTGCGGACGAGATCGCTCCCGAGTTGGAGGTACAGCTCGACGTGCTACAGCAACTCGGCATACGGCACCTCGAGTTGCGGGGTGTCTGGGGCAAGAACGTGTTGGCCCTCAGCGACGACGAGGCGGCCACCATCAAGGCGGCGCTGGACGAGCGAGGGATGGGCGTCTCGGCCATCGGCTCACCCATCGGCAAGATACGCATCGACGAGCCGTTCGAGCCACACCTGGCCGAGTTTCGCCGGGCGCTGGAGCTGGCAGAGCGGTTCGGCAGCCCCAACATCCGCATCTTTTCCTTCTTTGTCCCCGAGGGGGAGGCGGAGGTGCACCGCGACGAGGTGATGCGCAGGCTGCGGGCGTTGCTCGACGCCGCCCACGGGCGCCCCGTCACGTTGTTGCACGAGAACGAGCGCTACATCTATGGCGACGTCCCCGAGCGCTGCCGCGACATCCACGAGACGCTCGCCTCTCCCCAGCTTCGCATGACGTTCGACCCCGCGAATTTCGTGTTGTGCGGCGTGCGCCCCTTCACGGAGGCCTACCCACTGGTCAGCGAGTACATCAGCTACGTGCACGTGAAGGACGGGCTGCTGGAAGACCGGCGTGTCGTGCCGGCGGGCCAGGGGGATGGCGAGGTGCGTGAACTCTTGGCGGCGCTGCAGCAGAGGGGCTATAATGGCTTCCTCTCGCTCGAGCCGCACCTGGCGCAGGCCGGCGCCTTCAGCGGCTTTAGCGGTCCGGAGTTGTTCGGTGTGGCCGTCAAGGCCCTCCGCGATCTACTGAATGACCTGTAGAGCTAGACCGATGGTACGCTGATTCCGCTGATGGACCGCTGATCTCCGCGGATCGAACCTGCTTTTCGAATCTGCGGAAATCCGCGTTCCATCAGCGGGCATCAGCGCGTTGGGTACAACGCACCATCAGGCTCCCTGTACAACGGACCTCAGTTCCACAAAGGAAGGGCGAGATGGCACAAACGGGCCCTATCGTCAAAGTTGTCGTGCCGGTGGCCGGCATGGGCACCCGCCTCCTTCCGGCCACCAAGTCGCAGCCGAAGGAGATGCTGCCCGTCGGGCGCAGGCCGGTGGTGCAGTACGTCGTCGAGGAGCTTCAGGCGGCGGGCCTGCGCCAGATCCTGTTCGTCACCGGTCGCAAAAAGACGGCCATCGAGGATCACTTTGACCCCGACCCCGAACTGGTGCGCACCCTCTCCTCGGGCGGCGGGTACGAGTTGCTGTCGGAACTCGAGTACACCGAGACGCAGGCGCGGTTCTTTTACACGCGGCAGAGCGTGCCGCGTGGCCTGGGCGACGCGGTGGACCATGCCCGCGAGTTCGCCGGCGACGAGCATTTCGCCGTGGCGCTGGGCGACTCGATCATCATGAGCCGCGACGGCACGAGCTTGTTGCGCGACATGATGGCGGAGCACCTGGCCAACGGCGCTGCCTGCACTCTGGCCGTCGAGGAGGTCGACCCGGCGGACGTGTACCGCTATGGCATCGTCCGGCCCAGCAGCGGGGCGGCGGGTGAAGGCAGCTTTGGCGTCGACGACCTGGTGGAAAAGCCCCGCGTCGGCTCGGCGCCCAGCAACCTGGCGATCGCAGCGCGCTATATCTTTAGCCCCGTGATTTTCGAGGCCATCAGCCGCACGGCGCCCGACCGCAACGGCGAACTGCAGCTCACCGACGCCATCCGCCTCCTGCTGCAACTCGGACAGCGTGTACAGGCCGTGCGGCTGCGCCCGAGCGAGCGGCGCTACGACATCGGCAATTTCGAGAGCTATTTCAAGGCGTTCATCGACTTTGCCCTGGCCGACGTCAAGTACGGGTATCTCATCCGCCAGTATCTGAAGCGCAAGGCGCGCGAGCTGTAGGGTGGCTATGGGCATCATCCGTTGCTCGGCTCCGGGCCGCTGTAGCATCATCGGCAACCCCACAGACATGTACGGCGGTACCGTCGTGTCGTGTTCGCTGGACCGGCGGGCGCACGTCACCGTCGAGCCGGCCGAACGGTTGGAGGTGGAGACCGGCGGCGAACGGCTCGTGGTGGCCTCCCCCGAGGATCTCATCCTCCGGGGGGACCGCTTTGACGTGGCGCGGAGCGTCCTGGACTATTTCCGCGACGCGTCGCCGCGCTGCCGCATCTCGTACTGGAGCGACATCCCGATGAAGGCGGGGCTCGCCTCCTCCACCGCGCTCACCGTGGCCGTCCTGTACGGCCTGCTGCGGTTCATGGGCGAGACCCCGCACCTGTATCAGGTGGCGGAGCTGGCTCGGTACATCGAGCTGAACCACCTGCGCATCGTGTGC
>ENA-UOUL01001925-UOUL01001925.1-bioreactor-metagenome-genome-assembly--contig:-NODE-1925-length-26461-cov-5.500114_pt1 | contig 26461 bp, 17 predicted proteins | sample MGYA00249838_ERZ747220 | MGnify/ENA primary metagenome ERZ747220 (study PRJEB28778, sample SAMN05720191) | bioreactor metagenome | isolation source: Anaerobic biogas reactor | place: USA:Washington...
GCTCGCTCGCGGTCCTTCACCTGCCCCTTGCTGCTGGTCAGGCTGCTATAGAGTTGCAGCAAGGAATCGGTCTCAGTCCCGCTGCCGGTGGTGTCGAGGCCGCGCAGCAGCTTGACGTAGCTCTCCAGGGCGCTCTCGAGCTGGCCCTGCGCGCGGTAGCACTGCCCCAAGGTGAAGTAGCTGGCCAGGGCGTAATCGGGCGTCTCGGCGGCCCGCTCCAGGTGCTCGACGGCCTGGTCGTAGCTCATCGTCTTGTACAAGAGCACGCCCAGGTTGAAATGGACCTCCACATAGTCGGCACCTCGGTTGAGCAAGAGCCGGTAATCCTGGATGGCCTTGTCCAGCACGCCGCGGCCCTGGTGATCGATGGCGCGCCCGATGATCGCCCGCGTCTCCTCCCAGTATTCCGGCGAGCCGGGCTGCGCGCCCGCGCGCTCGGCGGCGGGCGAGGTCGCCTCGAAGGCGGCCAGGCCGCGGGCTTCGGGGGAGTGGCGCTGCTCCTCAAAGATGAGCTCGGCCAGCCGGCTCAGCGCCTTCTGGGTGGCCGTGGCGATGGGCGACGGTTGGCCCTCCACCCGAGCGACCTCGTGGCGCGTCTGCGCCATGGACCGACCGGTCAAGGACCGGCCGATGCTCAATGACTCGCGGAGCGCGCGGGCCCTGGCGTGGTAGGGGTCCAGCCGCAGGGCGCTTTCGCAGTGGGCGATGGCCAGTTCGGCCTGGCCCAGCTCTCGCGCGGCGGCGGCTGCGGCGACGTAGGCATCGGCGGCCTGCGCCACCTCGCCCTGGCGCGCCAGCCCCTCCGCCAACTTGACATGGCCGTCGACGTTCTGCGGGTCGAGGTTGATGACCTGTCGCCAGGCCGCCAGCGCCTGGGCGGGCTCGTGGGCGGCCTGCCGCAACTGGGCCAGCTTGGCGTAGGCCAGGGCTGCCTCGGCCTTTTGCCCCAGCCGCTCCAGGATCGCGGCTATCTTTTCCAGGGGCAGAGGGTCATTGGGGGCGAGGGCCGCCGCCTGCTGATAGTGGGGCAGGGCCTCCGCATGGCGACCCAGCTCCATATAGGCCATGCCCAGGCTCAGACGCGAAACCAGATCATCAGGGATCTCGGCGCTCGCTCGCTCGTACTCCTTGACGGCCAGCTCCCAGCGGGCGTCCCAGGCGTAACTGTGCGCTTTCGCCATAGCCTCTTCATAGATGACTCGGTTTCGTGCCATGCCATTTCCCTCCCGGGGGCAAGCAAGCGGCCCAGGTTGCGTCAAGCCTCGACGCAACGGCTCAGCGGGCCCCGAGGGCGCGCGGGCCATCACTGGGCGACGGCCTGCCTGCGGTGCGGGGCTTTAGGTTAGCAGGTCCACAAGGATCGCTTTCTGGGCATGCATGCGATTCTCGGCTTGGTCAAAGACCACCGAGTGGGGGCCATCGGCTACCTCATCGGTGATCTCTTCACCACGGTGGGCGGGGAGACAGTGCATTACCAGCACCTCTGGCTTGGCCCGAGACACCAGGCGCTGGTTCACCTGATAGGGGCGGAAGGCGTTGAGCCGCACCTGGGTCTCGGCTTCCTGCCCCATGCTGGTCCAAACGTCGGTATAGATGACATCGGCGCCGGCCACGGCCTGGCCGGGATCGTTGCCGCTGATGATCTGGCTCCCGGACGCGGCCGCAAAGCCCCGGGCCTGCGCCAGGATGGCCGGGTCGGGCTCGTAGCCTTGCGGCGCGGCCACGGACATGTTCATGCCCAGCTTGGCGGCGGCAAAGAGGAGCGAGTTGCAGACGTTGTTCCCATCTCCTACGTAGGCGAGCTTGGCGCCCTTCAATGCGCCCAGTTTTTCGCGGATCGTCAGGACGTCCGCCAGGGCCTGGCAGGGGTGGCTGAGGTCGGAGAGACCGTTGATCACCGGGACCGTGGCGTATTCGGCCAGGGTCACGATGTCCGAGTGGGCAAAGACGCGCGCCATGATCGCGTCCACGTAGCGGCTCAGCACGCGGGCGACATCGGGGACGCTTTCGCGCTCGCCCAACTTGATCTCGGCCGGGGAGAGGTACATGGCCGTGCCGCCGAGTTGCTCCATGCCTCGCTCAAAGGACACGCGGGTGCGCAGCGAGGGCTTCTGAAAGATCATGCCCAGGGCTTTGCCCTGCAGGAGCGACTTGTTGCCCACGGCCTTGAGCTCTGCTTTCAGATCGCGGGCCAGGTCCAGCAGCTTGACCAACTGGACGGCGGATTGATCGGCGATACTGAGAAAATGTCTCATCTGCTTGCTCCCCGGAATAGTAGGTATAGTATACCACCAAAAAGCGCGCTCACCAAACATTTTGCTCGTTTGGGCGATGAAGGGGGAAGCAAAAAGCCGGCGCAAAGCGCAGGAACGTTCATATATGGGCGGCCGCGCCAGGGGGCAGGCGCCAACGGTGGGGTCAGCTCAGGTAGATGATGCGCCCCGAGATGCTTTTCGACGAGACGTTGAGCAGGCCGACGCTGGGGCGCGCGCTGCGCCTGGGCGCGGGCGAGCCCGGGTTGAAGAGCAGGATGCCGTGGTGGACCTTGGCGTAGGGGCGATGGGTATGTCCAAAGAGGATGCAATCCACGTCAGGGAATTGGCTCAGCAGGTAGGGGTAAAGCCCCTCATCCTGCGGCCGGCCCATCAGCTTGGCGCGGGCGGCGTCCGCGAGCTCGGGCAACAGCCCGCGGTGGCCGTGGATCATCCCGATGCGTCGGTTGGCGAACTCGACCACGCGGCTGGGCTCCACGTATTTGCGCACCCTCTCGTCGTCACGGTTCCCCGAGACGGCCATGGTGATGGTGAGCTCTTCGAGCTCTTGCAGCGTGGCCAGGTTGCAGATATCGCCCACGTGCAAGATGATGTCCGCGCCGCGCAAGGCCTCGCGCACGCGGCCTGGCAAGGCGGGCATGGCCTTGGGCACGTGCGTATCCGCGATCACCCCGATCTTCATGCTTTGCCTCGCTCTTCTTTTCGGGCCCAGATGAGGTCATAGTAGACCTGCCACCGCTCCGTTTGGACTTCGCGGACGGGCAGGGCGGCCAAGACCTCTTCCATGTGCCCCCGCCCACAATAGCGCCCCTGCAACAGGCGCGCCTCCCAGCCGATGCGGTTGGTGATGAGCAGCAGCCCGCCCGGCTTGAGGACGCGCACCATCTCGGCCACCGCCCGCGGCGGGTCCGGCACGAACTCGAGCGCCTCCAGGGAGGTGACGGCGTCGAACGCGTCATCGCGAAAGGGCAAATTGCCCGCCGCCTGCTGAATCAGGGTCACGCGGTTCCGGAAAGGGGCCAGCTTGAGCCGCGCCTGCCTCAGCATCTTGGCGGAGAGGTCCAAGCCCACCACGCGGCCGCTGAAATCTAGCTGCTGTACCACGGCCAGCGGCAAGCGCCCCGTGCCAGTTGCCACGTCCAGGATCCACGGGCTGCGCACGTCGCTCAGCCGCGCCAACAGGGGATGGGCCAGATAGACCGCTTCATCCACCGGGTGGACGTTCTTGATCCGGTCATAACTGGCCGCGCCCCAGTCGTACAGGAGCGTCACGACTTGGGCGCCCAGGTAGGCTCCCTCGGCGATGATGATCTGCCAATAGAGCAAGGCCAGGAGCAGTACCAGCCCCAGGCCCGCTAATACCCAAACCATATGGAGGACGTTCCTCAATACAAGATGGCGCCATTATACCCCGTCCTGTGGATTTGTTCAAGCGCGCGGATTTCGAGCCCGAAAAGGCCAATTGCTTTGCCTTTGCCAACAAAGCGTGGTATACTCTGGTGTCGAGTGTTATTGCCCCGTGGTCAAGAGCTCTGTTGTTTCTGCCTTCCGAGCCGGACGCTCTCTATTCGCTTGTCCTCCAGGCTGTTCCTCTATGCCGGACGGGGCAGGCTTGGAAGAGGCCGCTAGGCGCCGGGATGACTCGGGCTATGTGCAAGGGAGTGGCTATGCGCGTCTTGGTGGTAGATGACGACCCGCCCAGCGTCAAAATGATCGCCTTTCTCCTGCGGGAGGAAGGATATACGGTGAATACCGCCGATAACGGTCGCGCTGCGCTGGAGATCATCGAGCAAGAGCCGCCCGATCTGCTCATCCTGGATGTGATGATGCCGCACATCGATGGCCTGGAGGTGACCCGGCGCATTCGGCAGCGCCTGGATATCCCGATCATCATGCTGTCGGCCAAAGGCGAGACCTCGGACAAGGTATTGGGCTTGGAGATGGGCGCGGACGATTATCTGGCCAAGCCCTTCGAGCCCTCAGAGCTGTTGGCCCGCGTCAAGGCCGTCCTCCGCCGCACAGAGGTCTTTCCGGTCGACAATGCCCAGGCGCGACTGGCCGTGGGCGCGTTCCGGCTCGATCCGGTCGGGAACCGCGTGGTTACCCAAGATGGCCGGGAAGTCGAGCTGACGCCCATCGAGTTCAAGCTCTTGCATTGCCTCATGCGCAATGTGGGCCGCGTGCTGAGCCACGATATGCTGCTCAGCACCGTCTGGGGATACGACTATGAGGGGTACAGCAACCAGGTGGCCGTGTACATCCGGCGCTTGCGCACCAAGCTGGAACAAGACCCCACCAATCCCAAGTACCTCTTGACCGTGCGGGGGGCTGGCTACAAATTCCAAGAAGACTGATCTTGGCGAGGCGCGCCGAGCGGCTTCTAGGAGGCGAGTCCATGGAAAGGCATCATAGCCGGCAAGGCCCCCCTGTGCGGACCGGACATCTGCGGCGATTCCTCGCGCTGGCCGCGCTGTGTCTTGGGCTGCTCCTGTGCTTCGGGTCCGTCGCCCTCGCCGATAGCCAATGGTCGGGCTTTTTGCCGGAGACCTGGGTGCGCTACAACGTCGTCACCTGCCAGGTGCAGGTGACGGACCCCCTCGGGCTGACGGAAGAGGCCGAGTATCGCTACAGCACCACGGGCAACATCGGCATCGCCCCCTGGCTTTCGGCCAACCTCCAGGTGACCGGCGCGCTTTCCACCACCAAGAGCATCATGGTCACCAACCTCGCCTTCCCGGATTCGGCCAGCCAGAACCTTGTCCAGTTCCGCCTGAAGCGAACGGACCAAAGCTACGCGCAAAGCCCCAGCTATCCGGTGTTCGTCGATGCAACCGCTCCCCAGAACCCGACGACCGCGGCCAGCACGAGCCACACGGCGCAACGGTGGTCGCGCGATACCACCATCGACATGGCGTGGTCCGGGGCGGTGGACGCGGCCAGCGGGGTCTTTGGCTACAGCTATGTGTGGGACACCTCTGCCGCGACGCTGCCTCCGGATGCGCCCAACACGACGGCCACCCAGGCGACGAGCCTGCCCCTCAGTGACGGAGATTCTCACTATTTCCACCTGCGCACGCGGGATAATGCGGGAAACTGGGCGGGCAGCGCGGTGCACGTGGGCCCCTTCTGGATCGACACCGTGCCTCCTACCAACCCCGCCACGCTCAGCAGCCCGTCGCATACCGCGGGCGCCTGGTCGGCCACCAACGTGATCCAGGCATCCTGGAGCGCGGGCGCCGACGGCCTTGGCGGCATCGGCGGCTATTCCCTGGTTTGGGATAACCTGCCGACGACTTTGCCCGATACCATCACCGAGACGGTGGCGCTGATCGCGGCCAGCCCGGCGATGGACGATAGCAGTAGCATCTGGTTCCACCTGCGCACCGTGGACAAGGCCGACAACTGGACCAGCGACGCCAAGCATCTCGGGCCCTTTATGGTGGATAGGCAGCCGCCCACCAACCCCACCACGTTCACCATGAGCCACCTGCCGGGCAGTTGGTCCAACGATACGACCATCGACATCAGTTGGGAGGGCGCGGCGGACGCGGGCAGCGGCGTGGCGGGCTATGCCTACGCCTGGACGGAGCAGGCGGGCACCATCCCTGACCCGACCATTCGGACCACGGGCTCTCAGGCCACCAGCCCGACGCTGGCGCATAACAAGAGCTACTACTTTCATCTGCGCACCGCGGACCAAATGGGCAACTGGAGCGATACGGTGCACCGCGGCCCGTTCAACATCGACACGGAGCCGCCCACCTCGCCCTCCATCCTCTCCGTCGAGCCGCCCGGCTGGGCGAATCAGGACGCGTTCACGGTGCGCTGGGAGATCAACCCCTTCGATCCGTCGGGCATCGGCGGGGCCTATTGCAAGGTCGGGGCCGCGCCGCAGAGCAACGCCGACTATACCCTCCGCGTGCAGGGCGATAACCTCAAGGCTATCACCAATATTCACGTCGGCGGCGATGGCATCTATGAGGTGTACGTCTGGCTGGAGGACAAGGCGGGCAACAAGGACTATCGCACCTGGGCCCGGCCCTTTAGCCCCTTCCGGCTAGACACCATCCCGCCGCAGAGCCAGCACACGCTGGACCGCGTTCCCGATCATAGCGGGTGGTACACGGATACGATGACGGTCTATCTGACTGCGCAGGATAGCCTTTCGCGGGTGTCCGTCATCTCGTACACCATCGATGCCGGGCCGTGGCGCAGCCTCTCCGAGACGAGCTTTGCCGTGGAGACCGAGGGCGTTCATGACATCCGCTACTTTGCCGCGGACAACGCCGGGAACCGCGAGACCACGCGCACCATCACGCCCAACATCCGAATCGATCTGAACCCGCCGCTCTCGGCGGTATCCTATATCTCGAGCACCGTTGGCCTCTTGGGCTGGCGCACTTCGCAGGCGGAAGTGGGCCTTGCGGCCACGGATGCGGCCTCGGGGGTGGCGGAGATTTGGCACCGCTACCGCCCGGTGGGCGGCGTCTGGTCCGCTTGGTCGGAGGGGGCCACGTTCTTGCTGATCCAGGAAGGCGAGTTCGAGGCCCAGCATTATGCGGTGGACTATGCCGGCCATGTCGAGGCCGTGCGCGATGTCGAGGGCACCATCAACATCGACCTGGTGCCCCCGACCACCTCGCACTCGCTGCAGGGGACGGCTGGAGAGAATGGCTGGTACACCAAGTCCCCGGTGGCGGTGACGCTGGCGGCCAGCGACAGCCGTTCCGGCGTGCAAGAGACTCGCTATCGGGTGGACCAGGAGACGACCTGGCGGCTGTGGACGGGCACGCCTTTTAACATCTATGGCGAAGGCGTGCATAGCGTCGAGTACTATTCCACGGACAAGGCCGGGAACGTCGAGACCGCGCATCGTTTTCAGCTCGGCATGGACGCCACCGCGCCGACGATGGCCAGCCTGCCGCAGGTGTCGCCTTCGGCCCAGTGGTATAACAAGGCCGATTTCACCTTGACCTGGGCCAACCCAACCAACGAGCTCTCCGGCGTGGTGGGCGCTTTCTACAAGTATGGCGACCAGGAGCCAGGGTCCAATAACGACTATAGCGGCGTCTGCCAGGATACCAAGATCATCACCCATTGCACGGGCCTGGAGCTGCCGGGCGAGGGGCGCTTTGGCATCTGGGTCTGGTTGAAGGACCGGGCCGGCAACCGCGATTTCGACACGCGGCGGTATCGGTCGAACGTGCTCTGGTACGACGCCACCCCACCGCACACCGAGGTGCTGATCGAGGGCGTGCAGGAAGGGCTGTGGTATACCTCTGCGGTGACGCTCACCTTCCAGGCAACCGATCCGGTGCCGGCGGGCGTGAATGGCGTCTCCGGCGCCAAGGCCACCTATTACTCGATTGGCTGCACTGCGCCCTGGCAAGAGAGCGCGCGCTTGGTCCTGGCCGAAGAAGGCACCACCACGGTCTGTTTCCGCGCGGTGGACAACGCGGGCAACGTGGAGGCCACGCAGAGCCGCCGCATCCGCATCAACCTGGGCGGCCCGCTGCCGCCGGAGAATGTGCAGGTGGCCCCGGCGTCCTGGACCTCGCAGAACCGCTTCACCATCACCTGGGAAAACCCGCCGGACCTCTCCGGCATTGCGGGAGCTTACTACTCGTTTACCCAGCCGACCCGCCACGAGGACGGCACCTTCATCGTGGGCTCGGATAGCTGCCTGGGCACGTGCTCGGGCGAGATATCGGTGCCCAGCGAGGGGGCCCTGGACCTGTACCTGTGGGTGCGGAACGGCGCGGGCAACAGCGGCTGGGCCAATGCCGAGCACTTGGTCGGGGCTTTCCACTATGACGTCACCCCGCCCACCAGCCATCACGAGCTGGCGGAGGGCATCCCTGGGCGCGAGGGGTGGTGGGTCTCGCCGGTGAAGGTCAGGCTCATCTCTGAGGACGCGGGCTCCGGGGTGGCCGCGATCTATTACCGGCTGCGGCCCGCCGATCAAGCCTGGGGCGATTGGCAGACCTATACCGGCCCCTTCTGGCTTTCGTCCAGCGGGCTGACCTCGGTGCGTTACTATGCCAAGGATGTGACCGGGCATGAGGAGGCGACGCTGGAGTTCAGCGTCAAGATCGATGCCACGGCGCCCAGGTCTTGGATCACGGCGCTGCCCCAGGAGACTGACGCCCCGACGCCACAGCTCAATATCAGCGTCAAGTGGGACGGCCTGGATGCGCTGTCCGGCTCGGGATTGGCGGCTTTTGGCGTGCAGGTCAAGGATGGCCTGTCGGGGTCTTGGGCGCAGTGGATCTCGGGCACGCTGCAAAAGAGCGGGCTATTTGCCGCTCTGCCCGGACATGTCTATTATTTCCGGAGCCAGGCGCGAGACGTGGCGGGCAACGTGGGCGGCCCCTTTGGCTCCGGCCTGATCGGCGAGACGCGCACCTATGTGCAATCGGTGGTCAACGGCAGCTTCAGGACGCCCAACCTGGCGAGCTGGCAGTATGGCGGGCCGCTGCGGGCGCGCGAAGTCCCCGCCGAATCCTGGAATGGGACGGTCAAGCCGCTGGCGCTGCTGGGCCTGCCCGAGCTTGGCCGGGGGTTCGATCCTGACCGCATCCCGATCACGCCGGTCGGCTATGGGGCCATCACGCAGACCATCACGATCCCGGCGCTGGAGGATCTGGCCAACCCGACGCTGTCGTTCTGGTATCGCGTCATCTCGTATGACGTGCTCTATACCTCCGATCAGCGCCTCTACGACTCGTTCGATGCCTACATCCTGACGGGCACGGGGGAAAAGCTGATCCTGCGCGACGGCAACACGGGCCCCTTCTCGGAAACCATGCCGCCCGCGGATAGCGGGTGGAAGCTCAAGCAGTATTCGCTGGCGGCCTATGCCGGGCAGACCATCGGCATCCGGTTTGCTTGCTACAACCGCAATGACAAGGCTTATAACACCTGGGCTTACGTGGATGACATCCGCGTCTCGGGCGCCTTTGAAACCCGGACGTGGTTGCCGTCCATACTAAACAACCGTTAAGAGCGAGGCATGAACGACAGGCCAGAAGAGCTAATTCCCTCCGATTCCAGTGCCGACGAGCTGTACGAGCAGGGCATGGCTCACTATCGGCGGCGCGAGTGGCAGCAGGCTCGCGCCTCTTTTCTGCGCCTGCGCGAGCTCGACCCTGGGCGACGCGGCATCCCGGCCCTGTTGGACGAGGTCGAGATGTTCATCAGGCTGCAATCGCTGGAGCCGGAACGCGCCACACCCGCAGAGCCCGAGCTCGACGAGCCGCCCATCTCCTCCGCCGCCCGCGAGGGCGTCAGCGCGCCAGCGAGCCGCAAGGACGCCATGAAGTGGCCCTGGCTGCTGTTGGCGGCCTTGGTGGTCGTGGCAGCGCTGGTTGCGGCGCTCACCGTGCCGAAGATGAACCAGCAGAACGAGGCCAGCAGCCTCTGGAACCTGGCCCGCGCCAATTTCAACGTGGGCAACTATGAGCAGGCCGTCGAGACCCTGGAGCGCCTGGTCGCGCTCAGCCCCACCGAATACGATGTGGAGGCCAACGCCCTGCTGGACCGCGCCAGGGAGTTGAGAGACGTCAAGCACCACTATGACGCGGCGCAGCAGCTCAAGGCCGAGGAGCAGTGGGCCGATGCCGTGCAAGAGCTGGTCGCCTTTGACGAGATCTGCCGGCGCATGGTCAACATCTCGGACCCGAACCTGCGGCAATCGTGCCAGGAAGCCAAGGACGAGATCCCCTCGCTGCGGGTCAAGGCGGAGCTAGCGACCCTCTATCAAGAGGCCAAGGCGGCCTACACCGGCCAGAACTGGGCCCGGGCAGCCGAGTTGTTCCAGCAGTTGCAGGGACAAGACCGCGAGTACAAGCGCGACGAAGTGCGCAATTATCTGTTCGCCAGCTATCTCAATTATGGCGGCTCGCTGGTCGAGCTGGCGGGGAACGCCGTGGACCAGGTCGAGTTGGCGATTCAGTTGTTCGACCGGGCGGCCGGGCTGCGGCCCGATGACCAGCGGCCTGTGCAAGAGGTCGCGGCGGCGCGCGCCTACCTGGCCGCCCTGCAGGCTTTCCACGCCTCGGAATGGACGAACGTGTTGAGCGCGCTGGAGGGGCTCGTGGCGGCCCAACCCGCCTATGCTGGGGGGCGCGCCGTCAACCTGCTCTGCATCGCCCGCCTCAAGCTGGGCAACGCTGCCTACGACGAGGGCAAATTGGAGACGGCCCTGGGCTACTATAATCAGGTGCTCGGCGCCGAGGGGTGCGATCAGTCGGAGGCCGAGTTGAACCAGATCAAGGTGCTGGCGACGTTGTACCCGCCCACGCCCACGGGCACGCCTACTGACACGCCCACCCCCACGCCCACCGACACAGCCACGCCGACCATCACACCGACGCCGACGGTGACCAACACCGCCGCGCCGACCGGCACGCCCACGCGCACCTTCACGCCCAGGCCGCCCACGGCGACGCCGCTTCCGCCCACCAACACGCCGACGAATACGTCGGCGCCGCCGCCACCGCCGCCCACCAACACGCCGCCGCCGCCGCCCACCAACACGCTGGCTCCAACGAACACGCCGGCCCCGACGAATACGCTGCCTTCGCGTGATACATAAGCTGCCCGCTGAGGCACAGGGTGAATGCCAATGATCAACAGCAAGAAAGCCCAGGTCGCTCTGACGCTGGCCTGCTTCTTGCTGCCGTTCATTTTCTACCCATTCGGCGGCGCCGGACAGGCCACCGCGCCCTGGACTCGGGGGGCTTTTGAAAAGCAGGTCGTCACCAGCCTGGACACCGGCGGCGACGAGGGCAACCTGACACGCTACGGCGCCGTGACGGGGCGCGGCGTGTTTCGGAATACCGACGACTTTTACTTTTGGGCGCTCAAGAGCGAAGGGTTGCCCACCGGTGTTCTCGGACGCATTGAGGTTCGGGGGCTGGCCACCAGCCGGGCCAATCCACGCCTGGTCTATGCCGCCGTGGATAACGGCGCCAATGGGGGCCTCTACCGCTCCAGCAATGGCGGAGCCACGTGGGCGCTGGTGGACCGCGCGCTGGCCGGCCCCGCGCTGGCCGTGGCGCTGGCGCAGGACGAGCAGGCGGTCTATGCGGCGCTGCGAGCCGCCCTCTATCGCGGGGATGGCGAACGCTGGCTCAAGCTGCGCGACTGGCCCGCTGGGGGCACCCCAACCGTTCTGGCAGTGGATCCGCGCGACCCGCTGGCGCTTTACGTCGGCACGCAGGGCGCGGGGTTGCTCTATACCCTGGATGGGGGGCAAACCTGGCAAGAGGCTGTGGGCGACCTGGCTGGGGACACGATCCTGGCCCTGGCCACGGAGGGCGCTTCTTCCGTTGGCCCAGTCTATCTGGGCACGACGAGCGGGCTCTATCGCCTCGATCGCGGCCAGGGCGAAGGCGTTTTGGCCCAGGTGGCCTGGTTCGATGAGGCGGTGTATAGCGTGGCGGTGGATCCGCATCGTGCGGGATGGCTCTATGTCGGGCTTGAGGGCGGCGTCTTTCGCAGCGCCGATGGAGGAGCGCGCTGGGAGCCGGTGAGCGTGGGCCTGGGAGGAAAGCGCGTGAGCGTCTTGGCCTTCGATCAGGTGGACAACGGCTATCTATACGCTGGAACCAGCGATGGGGTGTGGCGCTGTCTGCTCCCCGAGACCGCGCCGATCGCTTCGCCGACGGCGGCCGCGACGGGCACCGCCACCCCGACCGCCTCTCCCTCGGCGACGGGCACGGCGACCACGCCGGCTTCCGCGACGCCCTCGCTCACGGCGACTCGATCGCCGACGCCCCCGCTGCCGACGGCCAGCGCCACGGCGACGCGCGTCGCCACGGCCAGCCTGGCCGCCACCGCGGCGCCGACATACACGCCCGCGCCGCCGACCAACACGGCGATCCCGCCAACCCGCACGCCGGTCGCGCCGACCGCTACTCCGGTCCAGCCGACGCGCACGCCGGTCCCAGCGACGCAGACGCCGGTTCCACCGACCAACACGCCGGCGCCGCCGACGAATACGCCCGTTCCGCCGACCAACACGCCGGTTCCGCCAACGCAGACGCCGCTTCCGCCGACCAACACGCCGGCGCCCACGGCGACCCTGCCTCCGCGGTGAGCATAGGGCACAACGAGGATGGACGATCGAACCGCCTGGCCGCAGCCCAACTATATGGAGACGATCTATAGGGTGGAACGCCATCTGGGCGTCCCGCTCAAGTGGGTGCTGCTGGTGGTGGGCATGTACCTGGCCTGGAGCGGCGGCCAGCCTCGCACCTCGGCGCTGCTGCTGCTCAGCGTGGCGCTCTATGGCACGAGCAATGTGCTGTTCAGCTATATCTTTTACGCCGATCGCCCGCTGGCGCTGCTGACCATCCGTTTCGTGCTGGCGCTCTCCTTGGTGGCGGACATATTCTTTGGCAGCGTGATGATCTACCTCTCGGGCGGGGTGAGCAGCGAGTTCTACCTGCTCTATGCGCTTTTTGCCCTCAAAGCGGCCCTCTATTACCCGCTGGGACGATACCTGGTGTTGCCCCTCTATCTGATCGGGCCGCTGTATGCCTTTGTGCTGTACTATAGCTCGTCCAGCTTTTATTTCCTCACCGATGCCGGTTTCTTGGTGCGGTACGCCCTGCTCCTGGGCATCGTGTTGGGCGCCAGCTATGTGGGTTGGCTGGCGGAGAGCAAGCAAGAGCTGTTGGTGCAACAGGGCTTGGCTCTATCGCTGGCTCGCCAGGATTTGGAGAGCAAGACCGAGCTGATGAAGCGCACGGCCCAGGATTTGGGCAACCGCGTGATGGAGCTGCGCTCCTTGCAGGAAGGGGTCAAGGCCATCAACTCGGCGCTGGCGCTGCAAAGCGTCCTCCGGCTGATCGTGGCCAACGCCTCGCAGGTGCTGGGCGGCGGCGCGCGCTGCTCCATCGCTCTGCTCGACGCCAAGTCGCAGGAGGTGGTGACCATGGCTGCCTCCGGCGTCGAGCCCGACCAGGTGCGCGGCACGCGCTTTGCGCTGGGCGAGGGCGTGGCGGGCTGGGTGGTGGCGAATGGCAAGCCGGTGCTCATCGGCGACGTGCGCCGGGATGAGCGCTTTGTCAAGGTGGGGCTGGAGCCGATCATCTCGCTGATGAGCGCGCCGCTGGTCTCGGATGGCGTGCCCATCGGGGCGCTGACCGCCACGAACCCGCGCGCGAACGCCTTCACGCCGGAGAACCTGAGCCGGCTGGAGGCCTTTGCCGATCAGGCCGCCGCTGCCGTCAAGAACTCGCGGCTCTATGAGGGGCTGTTCGAGAAAAGCACCGAGTTGGAGGCGATCCTGCGCGGCATCGGCGATGGCGTCATCGTGACCGACCCCGAGATGAACGTGCTGATGATCAACCCCGTGGCGGCGCGCATCTTTGGCCTGGGCCGCGGGGCGATCACCGTGGGGAACGTGTCGTCGCTGATCCCGCATGAGGGGCTCAATGCGCTCTTGCGGGACGCGCTCGCCCATCAGGACGTGGCCGTGATCCGCGAGATCGAGACGGCGGACCCGCAGAATAGCAAGCACGACATGATCTATCAGGGGCTGGCGACGCCCATCCCCGCCGCCGATGGGCAGATGCGCGGCATCGTGACGGTGTTGCGGGACATCACGAGCCAAAAAGAGCTGGAGCGCATGAAGTCCAACTTTTTGTCCGTGGTCTCGCACGAGCTGCGCACACCGCTGCACTCCATCAAGGGCTTTGTGGACATTATCCTGATGGGCAAGACCGGCGAGGTGACGGACCTACAGCGGGACTTTCTCACCACGGTCAAGCAGCAGACGGGCCAGCTGCAAACCTTGATCGGCGACCTGCTCGAGTTCTCCCGCCTGGAATCGGGCCAGGTGCGGCTGCGGATCGCGGCGGCTTCGCTGACCATGATCGCCCTGCGCGTGACGGAAAAGCTGGAGCCGCTGGCCAACGACGGGCAGTTGAGGCTGGCGAACCGCGTCCCGGACAAGCTGGTGGTGGAAGGGGACGAGATGCGCCTGGAGCAGGTGCTCACCAACCTGGTGGACAACGCCATCAAGTTCACCCCCGTGGGCGGGACGGTGGCCATCGAAGGGCACGACCTGGGCGACGAGGTCAAGGTGGTCGTGCGCGATACAGGCATCGGCATCCCGGAGCCGGAGCGGGAAAAGATCTTTGACCGCTTCTACCAGGTCGACAGCGGCTCGACGCGGTCCTACAAGGGCACGGGCTTGGGGCTGACCATTTGCAAGCACATCGTGGAGCACCATCACGGACGCATCTGGGTGGAGGCCAACGATGAGGGGCAGGGGAGCATGTTCATCTTTGTCCTGCCCAAGAAACACCAGGAGGAGGCGGCGCTGGCGCTGGATTTCACGACGTTGCCCAGCGAGCGCGGGCAACGCTCCCCCGAAGGGTAAAAGCTTGATACTCAAGGGAAAAGCCACATCAAGTTGAAAAAAGATATATACAATTAGTTGAAAACCGCCCGAACATTAACAAAATTACATATAACACCCCCCTCTTTTCATCTGTTTTTCATAAAGCCCCCGTATACTGACCATACATTTAAAGGATGCTCTATTCGTTTCTCTTCAAGAAATGATCATTCGAAGAGGGTGAAAACATGGTCTTGTATGCACGGGAGCTGACGGTGGAGGAGGAAAAGGAATTGCGCGACTGGGCGGCAGGCGAAGACGAGGAGATGAAGCGGCGCGCCGAGTTGATCTTGCTCTCCAGCGATGGGTACCGGATCCCGGAGATCGGCCCCATGTTGGACGCGCATCCGGCCAACCTGCGCAAATGGATCCACCGCTTTAACGAGGATGGCATAGAGGGGCTGGTCACGCAACGGTCTGGCGGGCCCAAGCCGCTCTTTTCCGATAACCAGAAGGACAAGATCATTGCCCTGGCGCAGTCGCGCCCGCGGGATCTGGGGCTGCCCTTCACCCGCTGGACGCTGCATCGCCTGGCGGAAGAGGCGGTCAAGCGCAATATCGTCAAGACCATCAGCCATGAGCGGGTGCGGCAGATCTTGCTGTCTGCCGACTGCCAGTACAAATGACCCTGATGGTCTCCGAGTGGGCAGAGGCCCCGGCGCGGCCAATTGACCCCGCCCTGCAGGCTGCGCCGAACTGGCTGAGGGTGTGCGGGCCATCGCTGAGCGGCGCGATGGCGATGGGACGGCTTTTGAGCCTGGACGCGGCGAGTTATCGCGTCAGGCCGATCTTTTTGCCCCTGGATGAGCCTTGGTTTGAGCTGCGCGATGGCTGATCGGGCCACGGGCCCGTTGCAGTGTTGAGCGAATTGCAGAGTCTGACGACAAGGCAGGCACGGCCACACAAGCTGTGCCTGCCTTCGAGCGCTATATAGGGTATAGGTGAAGGTTCACATGCAGGTTTGCTTGCTTGCTCCGCGTTGGAACAAGATGGTGAACAGCTACCCCCCCTTGGGGCTGGCGTATTTGGCCGCCTTCCTGGAGCGCGAAGGGCACCAGGTGACGGTCTATGACCTGGGCCTGGAGCCTAATGGCTCTCTGGAGCAGGATGTCGCCCGGGTGGTGGCCTGCGCCCCGGACCTGATCGGCCTTACGGCCATGAGCAGCAACTATCATAGCGCGCTGGAGCTGGCCCGCGCCCTGAAGGCGGCCACGCCGGCGCCCATCGTTGTCGGCGGGCCGCACGCTTCGCTTTTCCCCGCCGAGCTGCTCAAAGAGCCCTGCTTTGACTATGTGGTTTATGGCGAGGGCGAGAGCACGATCTGCGAGCTGGCGCGGGCGCTGCAAGCGGGCGAGGGGCCTGCTCGCGGCGAGGCGCTGCGCGCCATCCTCGGGCTCTGCTTTCGCGAGGGCGCCGAGATCATCCAGAACCCGCCGCGCCCCCTGGAACACGATCTGGACAGCTTTCCTTTCCCTGCGCGGCATCTCTTTGCCATCGACCGCTACCCGCTCTATGCGCCCGATGGCGGGCGGATGGTGACGATCCTTTCCAGCCGGGGCTGCCCCTACAACTGCAGCTATTGCTTCAAGGGTATCATGGGGCGGGGCTATCGCCAGCGCAGCGTGGACAACATCCTGGCCGAGATTCGCCAGGTGGTGGCCGCTTACCAGGCCAACCATCTCTACTTTATCGACGACCTCTTTACCATCAACAAGCGCCGCCTGCTCGAGTTCACCCAGCGGGTCATGGCTGAGGGGTTGGACATCCGCTGGCAGTGCCTGGGCCGCGTGGACCGCATCGACGCCGAGACGCTGAAGGCCATGTATCAGGCGGGGTGCCGCGAGATTCACTACGGGATCGAGGCGGGCACCCAGGCCATGCTCGATGCCATCGGCAAGCAGATCACGCTGGAGCAGGTGCGCGATGCGGTCCGCTGGACCCGCGAGGCCGGCATCATGGTCAAGGGGTATTTTATGCTGGGGCTGCCCGGCGATACCGAAGCGACCATGGAGCAAACCATCCGCTTCGCCACCGAGCTGGACCTGGACGAGGCGATGTTCAGCCTGACCACGCCCTTCCCCGGCACGCGGCTCTGGGATGAGCTCTGCCAGCGCCACCCGGGCACCCAATACAACGCCGATTTCAGCCGCGCCTATTACTATAACAGCTATACGGAAGAGATCGAGCCGTTCATGAACCTCTCGCAGGTCTCCGATAAGCGGCTGGCCCAGTTGATCCGGGAGGCTCATGCGCGGTTCTGGGAGAGCAAACGCAAGCACAAGTACATGCGCGTCCTGGGCCCCAAGGCGGGGGCGCTGGTGTGGCGGCTATCCAAGAATTCGCTGGTGCGCGCCCTGGGCCGGTGGGCCATCAACACGGGCCTGCTGGGCCGCGGGCGGGCCTTGCGCCAAGAGGGAGCTGACTCGTGGTTCTAGATCGCATCTATCGTCGCGCGCGCTGGCTCGGCAACCGCAGCAATGCGGCGTTCAAGTGGCTGGTCTACAGCCTGGGCAGCACCCGCCCGCCGATCTATCCGGATCGCCTGTATATCGAGTCCACGAACCACTGCAACCTGTCGTGCATCATGTGCCCCACGGGCTTGCACCTGGCCAAGCGCAAAAAGGGCTACATGGATATGGGCCTCTTCAAGTCCATCGTGGACGAGATGGCCCCCCACGTCAAGGCCACCACGCTCCACATCTGGGGCGAGGCGCTCTTGCACCCGCAGATCGTCGAGATGATCGCCTACTGCCGGGACAGGGGCCTGCACAGCGAGCTATCCACCAACGCGGTGCTGCTGGATGCGCCGCTCGCCCGCGAGATCATCCGCGCGGGCCTGGGGACCATCTACCTCTGCATGGATGGGGTGACCAAAGAGACCTACGAGCGGGTGCGGCGCCAGGCCAGCTTTGAGCAGACCAAGGAGAACATCCTTGGCTTTATCGCGGCCAAGAACGCCGCCGCCGGCCCCGTGCCGGAGGTCAAGCTGCAACTGATCGAGATCGCCCCCACCGCCGCCGAGATCGAGCGCTTCAAGCAAGAGTGGAAGCTGCCGGGGGTGGACCGGATCAACATCAAGCCGTTTGACTCTTGGGGCGACCAGATCGGCGAGATCAGCGAGCTGCGCGCCAAAGGGCAGGACTCGGAACGCAAACGTTTCGCTTGCCCTAACCTGTGGTACCATGCCCACATCTATTGGGATGGCACGCTGGTGCGTTGCGATCGCGACTATGATGCCGTGGGGTCGTTGGGCAACGTCGGCGACGGCGTGATGCGCGCCTGGCGGGGCGCGGCCATGGCCGCCCTGCGCCGGCGGCACGTGGCCGGCGACCTGGAAAACGAGGTCCCCTGTAACAATTGCGTCGAGTGGGCCTGGTGGAAGCCGACCCTCTTTACCTCGCAGGGCAACCTGCCGGTCAGCCACTAGCCTACGCCTGGGGTCGGGATATATGCGAGATGCCTGAGAGCCGTTCGTCGCCAAGGGCCCTTTCCCCGGCCTGGCTTGGGGGCTTGCTGGCTGTTATCTTGCTGGGCGCGGGGCTGCGCCTCCACGGCCTGGCCGCCGAAAGCATCTGGCTCGACGAGGCCACCAGCATCCTGCTGGCCCGCATGGACCTGCCCTCGCTGATCCGCACCACGGCGCAGGATATCCATCCCCCCGTGTACTATGCGCTGCTGCACCTCTGGCTGCCGCTCGGCGAGGGCGAGTTCGCCGTGCGGGCCCTCTCCGCTTTTGCCGGCATCCTGGCCATCCCTTTCCTGTTCCAACTGGGCCGCTCTCTCTATGATGAGCAGGTGGGGCTGCTGGCGGCGCTGCTGCTGGCCGTGTCGCCGTTGCACGTCTGGTATTCGCAAGAGGCGCGCATGTACGCCCTGGTCACGCTGCTCACGCTGGGGGGGAGTTATTGGCTCTGGCAGGCCACCCAGCGCGGGCGCGCCGCGGACTGGCTCGCCTATGCTCTGTCCATGTCGCTGGCGCTTTATACCCATTACCACGCCGTGTTCGTGATACTGGCGGTGAACGCCTTTGCCCTGTTGCGTTGGGCGCTATGGCCCGCCCCTCGGCCGAGCCTCCGGCGTTGGCTCCTGGCCCAAGCGGCCATTGCCCTGCTCTTCCTGCCCTGGCTGCCGGTGCTGCTGGATCAGATCGCCACCGGCGGCGGCTATTGGATCGCCGAGGCCATCGGCCACCCCGGCCCCCGGGTGCTGGTGGAGACCTGGATCGACTATGGCATCGGCAACGCCCGCCTCTGGTACCCGGTGGAGGTGCGGCGGTTGGGGTATGCGCTCTTTGCCGGAGCGTCTCTCTTGGCGGTAGGGGCGGCCATCGGCCGGTGGCGGCGCAAGCCATCGTCGCGCCTCAGCCAGGCTTTCCTTTTCACCTTCCTGTACCTGGGCCTCTCCCTGGGCGCGGTCTGGTTGGTCTCGCAGTTCAAGCCCATGTATGCCCGGCGGTACCTCTTGCCCTTCCTGCCGCCCTACCTGTTGCTCCTGGCCATGGGGGTGCGCCAGATCCCCTGGGCCCGCTGGCGAGCGGCGCTGGCCGCGGCCCTGGCGGCGCTCTGCCTATTGGGGATCGGGTTCATGGCCTATTACCCACAAAATGACGCCTGGCGAAGCGCGGTGAGCTACGTCCAGGCGCACGCGCAGCCCGGCGACGTGGCGGTCTTTGTGCCCCAATGGAACCACAAACCCTTCGACTATTACGCCCGCGGCGCGCTTCCCCTCTATCGCGAGCTGCCGGTGCCGCTGCCTCAAGATGCGGACGTGCAGGCGTTGCTGGCGCCGCTGGCCCGTTATCAGCGGCTGTGGCTGGTCTGGACGCCCGGCCACTATGCCGACCCGGACGGCCGCGTGCGGGCCTACCTCGATGGCCGCTTCCGCCGCGAGCTGCGGGGCGACTTTGCCGGCGCCGGGCAGATCAGCCTCTACGACCTGGGCGCGGCCCCATGAGCACGAAACAGTCGGCCCTGGAGCGGTGGAGCCCGGCGATCCTGCTGCTGGCGGCTGCCTTGCTGCGGCTCTGTTGCCTGGGCCGCGAGAGCCTCTGGTTCGACGAGGGCTGGAGCGCGGTGGTGGCCCGTCTCGATGGGCCGACGCTGCGCAACGTGCTGGCCACGCAGCCTTTCCCGCTGTATTACGCCCTGTTGCACCTCTGGGCCCGGCTGGGCGATAGCGAGTTTTCGCTCCGCCTCCTCTCCGCACTGGCCGGGGCGCTGACCGTGCCCGTCATTTATGCGCAGGCCCGGCATTTCTGGGGTGGGGCCGCGGCGCGGTGGGCGGGGTGGCTATTGGCCCTCTCGCCGCTGCATATCTGGTATTCCCAAGAGGCGCGCATGTACGCCCTGGCGACGCTGTGGGCGGCGCTGGCCGGTTGGGCCCTGTTGCGCGCCCTGAGCAAGCCCGCGGCCAAGTGGTGGGGGCTCTATGTCCTCTTCTCCGCCCTGGCCCTGCACACCTTCTATTATGCCGCGCTGGTGCTCATGGCCCACGGGGCCTATGTGCTCTACGAGTCCTGGCGCTCCCGTTCGGGCGGGACGAACCTTCGCGCCTGGTTGCTGGCGTCGGGGGCCCTCATCATCTTGTTCCTTCCCGGCCTGCGCGTGCTGTTCACGCAGCTCGAGGGCGGCACGTGGGGATGGTTGGCCGCCAAGTATGGGCGGCCGGGCCTGCGCGACGTGGTGGACGTCGCCCTCTCCTTTAGCGTGGGCAACACCTGGGCGGGGCCGGGCGCGCTGCGTTGGGCCGCGCTGGGGGCCTATGGCCTGGCCATCCTGGCGGGCCTGAGCCGGCTGGCCCTCTCCCGCGACCGGCTGCGCTGGGAGGCGCGCCTGGACCGGGGGGCGATCTACTGGGGCGCGGGGCTGGCGCTGCCCATCGCCGCCATCCTGGCGCTGTCTCAGTTTCGCCCCAGCTTTATCGCGCGCTACCTGGTGCTCTTCCTCCCGCCCTATTGCGTGCTGGCGGGCCGGGGGCTCGCCGCGGCGCGCGGCCTGTGGCGCTGGGGGCTGGCGGGGGTGATCTTGCTGGGCTCGGCGCTGTCGCTTTGGAACCTCTACCAGCAGCCGCAGAAGGAGGGCTGGCGCGAGGCGGCGGCGCGGATCGCGGCGCAGGCCCAGCCCGGCGATGTGATCTGCCTGGTGGACGAGGACATCAGCGCCGTGTTCGGCTATTACTATCAGGGCCCGCAGCCGGTGCTCCAGGTGAGCGGGGCGCTGCAGGATGGGCCTGGGCTGGCGGCCGTCGCCGACCGGCTGGCCGACGAGGGACGGCGGGCCTGGCTGGTGATGAGCCACACCACCAACGAGGCACTCTGGCGGCGGCTGGAACAGGATGGCCGCTTCGCCTTGAGCGAGCGGTGGGAGTTCATCGGCATACAGCTTGCACTTTTCGCCCGAGTCAGGTAAAATATCTTGCTTGTAGCGTTCCCGGCCATGACACCGGCGCAAAGCGCCGCCTTCTCGTTCGCCCCAACCCGCGTGGCCGGGGCATGAAGAGGCCTCTTTATGTCCTTGGCAGCTCCCAAAAACCGGCGGCTTGCGATGGCCGCGCTCGCCCTCCTTGTCGTGGGGGCGGCGGCCTACTTTGCCGCACCCCTGGCCCTCTCCCCCGTCGTGGCGCGGGCCTACCACAGCGATTGGGCTCCGTTGAACGCGCTGATGGGCAACCGCGCGACGATCGGCGTGGAGGCTTACCAGGCCAAGGTGCTTGTGCTCTTTCGCGAGGCGCTGCTGGTCGCGCTGACCCTGGCGCTGGCCGCGTGGTGGGCGCTCTGGGACCGGGAGGAAGGCTCGACGGGCAAGGCGCTGGGTTGGCCGACCCTGAGCGCGCGGACCCTGGCCATCCTGGGCGCCGCCGCGTTGGCGCTGCTGGCTATCCGCGGCGAGCTCCCCTTTCTTCTTCCGCTGTTGGCGGCCCTCGTGCTTGTGCTGGCCCGGCCCAGCGCTTGGGCGTTCCCGCGCTGGTCGGGATGGATGGATGCGGTGTTGCAGCCGCGGGTCTCCCTGCCGCTGGTGCTGGCGCTGCTGCTCGTTTCCTTCTTGGTCAAGTTCCCGCCCGCCCAGTTCGACGAGCTGGTCTTTTTCGACGACTATCCCACCATCTATACCGTGACCTTGAAGGGCTGGGAGATGCTCAAGCAAGGGGGCATCTTTGGCTGGGACCCGGCCATGATGGGCGGCTACTATACCGTCTCGGACGTGAGCCACAACGAGATATTCTTCCTGCTGCCCTTCTTGCCTTTTGGCCCGCGCGTCGGCTTTCATCTGATGATCCTGTTCTTCTACCTGGCCTTTCCCCTGCTTCTCTACGGATATGCCAGGCTGCTTTTCGACGAGCGCGCGGGGCTGCTGGCGCTGTGGGGCGGGGCGTTTGTCGCCTTTGGCTTCTTTGACAACCTGCTCTATTGGGGCATGGTCAACTCGTTCATCGGCCTGTGCTTTTTGCTGCTGGACCTGATCCTGGTCCAGTTGATGCGGCGGGGCAAGCCCTGGGCCAGCTTCGCCCTGATCCTGGCGCTCTCCCTGACGCTCTATGCTGCGACGGGCTTTTTCGTCTATGCCCTGCTTTTGATCGGCCTGGATTTCCTCTGGCGCTTTGACCGGCGGATGATTCCGCGGCTGGCTTTCGTCATGGCGGCGGCTTTTCTGATTACCCTCACGTTCACCTTCTCGTTTCTGGCCTATTCGGGCTATTTCGTCCAGAGCGACGAGATCTATGACCCGGTGCACTACACCATCCCCGAGATCGTCGCGCAAAGCGTCCAGGCCCTGGATCGGGTGACCGATCCCCGGTTCTGGCTGCTGGGCAGGCCGGTGCGCTATCAGGGCCTTTTCATCGTCTCGCTGCCGATCATCGCGGCGGCGGTCTGGGAGCGCCTGCGGGCGCGGCGGCGCCTCTATGGCGATCCTCTGCTGGGCGTGGCGCTCATGGCCGCGGTGGTCATGCTGCTGACGCTGGTGGTCTCGCCCAGCGTGGACATGTTCGTCAGCCGCATCCGCTTCCTGTTGCCGGTGCCCCTCGTGCTGATCTATGGCGCCTGGCTCAACCAGGAGCGGAGCCTGCACCCTGCCGCCGTACTCGTGGTCCTGGCGATCCTTTTGCCGACGTTGCCCTCGCGCCTGTTGCTGCCGATCGAGCACACGCCCAGCCTGCGCGCCTATAACGCCGGGTTGGTGGAGGCGGTGGAGGGGCTGGATAGCGACCTGATCCTGCTGGAGAGCATGGGCGGATACGACCTGGCCACCGAGGGGGAGGGCTCCACCGAGGCCCAGGAGTCCCACGCGCACCTGGAACCCTATTTCCCCTTCGAGACCAGCAAACGGTTCATGGCCAACAACCAGGAAGGCTATCATCACAGCGTCTATCGCCGCAATTTCATCACTTCCGGGGCTTTCCGCGGCAAGCTGCTGCCCGACTGGCCCCGGGAAGAGATCAGGGCCTTCCTGGAGCAGTGGGGCATCCGGCACCTGGTCCTTTGGACAGAGATCTCCAAGGGCTACTTTGATGGCGATCCCGCTTTTGTGCGCATCTGGGAGGATGGCTTCTGGGCCATCTATGCCTATGACCAGGCCGCGCCCGGCGACGTCTGGGCGGAGAGCGCCAGGGGAACGCTCGAGCCGCGCGGCTACTTTGCGCAAGAGGTGCGGCTCACCCAGGCGCGGGCGGGCGAGCTGGTGCGGCTGCGCATGAACTATTTCCCCGCCTGGCGGGCCAGCCAGGGCGGGCAGGCGGTCGAGCTGCGCGAGCAAGAGGGGCAGATGGCTTTCGTCGCGCCGGCGGACGGCGATTACGTGGTCGAGCTGGCGTACCCGCGCTATGCGGGGCTGTCGGTTTTGGCCTTGGGCGCCATCGTGGTATCCTTTCTGCTGGTCCGGCGATTTCGGGAGGCGCTGAGCGTCCCCGCCTGCGCCGGCGAGCGGGAGGGCGGGCGATGACCGAGCTTCGCGTGCGCGTGGGCGATTTCCACCTGGGGCCCCGGGAAAAAGAGGCCATCTATGAGGTCCTGGACAAGGGGCGGCTCTCCGAGGGCCCCAAGGTCCGCGAGTTCGAGCGCCAGTGGGCAGCCTATATCGGCACCCGGCATTGCGTCGCCACCAGCTCGGGCACGGGGGCGCTGATCACGGCCCTGGCGGCGATCAAGCACGCCAAGGGCCTCGGCGCTGGCCGGAAGGTGCTCACCACGCCGCTGACCTACATCGCCACCAGCAGCGCCATCAGCGCCGTCGGGTGGGAGCCGGTCTATGTGGACGTGGACCCGCGCACCTTTGTCATCACGCCGGAGAACGTGGAGGCGCACCTATCCGGCGCGCCGGACCCAGAACGCTACGCCCTGATCCTGCCCGTGCACCTGATGGGCTATGCCGCGGACATGGGCCGCCTGCTCGAGATCGGGCGGCGCTATGGCATCCCGGTGGCCGAGGACTCGGCGCAGGCCCACGGCACGCTGTTGGAGGGCGGCAAGGCGGGTTCGCTGGGCTACTTTGGCGCCTTTTCGTTCTATATCGCGCACAATATCCAGGCCGGCGAGATGGGCGCCATCACCACCAACGACGCCGAGCTGGCCCGCCTGGCGCGCAAGCTCAAGGCGCAGGGCCGGGCTTGCGATTGCCCGGTCTGCGTCCGCGCCGAGGGCCGGTGCCCACGGCTCAACGGCCACCAGGGCGACGACGACTATGACCCGCGCTTTACGCACGAGCTGATCGGCTACAATTTCAAGACCATGGAGTTCCAGGCGGCGCTGGGCCTGACGCAGTTGGAGCGGGCCGATTGGATCGTGGCGCAGCGGCAGCGCAACGCCCGCTACCTGACCGAGCGCCTGGCCGCCTACGCCGAGATCCTGCAATTGCCGCCGTACTCCGAGGCGGTGAGCTACTTGGCCTATCCCTTGGTCATCCGGCGGCCGGAGCTGATCTCCCGGAAGCGGTTGCGCCGGGAGCTGGAGCGGCTGGGGATCGAGACGCGCCCGCTCTTTGGCTGCATCCCGACCCAGCAGCCCGCCTATGGACACCTGAAGGCTGAATACGAGGGGCGCTTGCCCAACGCCGACTATTTGGGGCGCCACGCCTTCTATGTGGGCTGTCATCAGTACCTGCAAGAGGCTGACCTGGCCTACATGGTGGAGGCTTTTGGGCGCATCCTGGGCCGCCTGGGGTAGCGGCCAAGCTGAGGGGAGAACCGCCCCGGTTCGTATCTGATTTCGCTCGTCAAAGGAGCAGCGATGAGTGCAGCGGTCGTGATACCGACCTATAACGAGTCTCAGAATATCGCGCCATTGGTGGAGGGCATCCTGGAGGCCAGCGCCCAGGCGCGGGTGATCATCGTGGACGACAACTCGCCGGATGGCACGGGCCAGATCGCCGACGAGATGGCCGCCAAGCACCCGGAGGTGGAGGTCATCCACCGGCAAGGCAAGGGCGGGCGCGGCTCGGCTTGCATCGCCGGCTTTCGCCGCGCGCTGGCCCGCCCCGAGCACGACTATTTTCTCGAGATGGACGCCGATTTCTCCCACGACCCCCGGGATATCCCGCGCCTGTTGGAGGCAGCCCAAGCCGCGGACGTGGTCATCGGCTCGCGCTATATCCGCGGCGCCAAGATCGTCAACTGGGGCATCCAGCGCCACATCTTTAGCCACATCGCCAATGGTTTTGCGCGGCTGTTGCTGGGCATCCCGATCCACGACTATACCAACGGCTATCGTTGCTACAATCGCCGCGCCCTCGAGTCCGTCGATTTCGACCGCATCGAGGCCCACGGCTACATCGTGCTCAGCGAGATGGCCTGCCAACTGCACCAGCGCAGGATGCGCTTTGTCGAGATACCCATCGTCTTTGTCAATCGCCGGCGCGGCAAGTCCAATACCACGCTGCGCGAGATCAGCGAGGCCTTTACCTCGGTGCTCCAATTGCGCCGTAAGTACGGCAAGTCCTGAGCTCTCCTATTGCCCAATTCTGACGGAGAAGGAACATGATTCCCATAACGGATGTTCGCTTTGAGGGAAACGAGCTGGAATACGTCAGCGAGTGCATCAAGACCGGCTGGGTGTCCTCCCTTGGCAAATACGTGCAGCAGTTCGAGGAGCAGTTCAGCCGATACTGCGGCGCCAAACATGGCGTCTCGGCCAGCAATGGGACCACCGCGCTGCACCTGGCGCTGGAGACGCTGGGCATCGGCCCCGGCGACGAGGTGATCGTGCCGACATTGACCTTTGTCGCCACTGCCAACGTGGTGATCTATGCCGGGGCGCGGCCGGTCTTTGTGGACTCGGAGGCCGAGACCTGGAATCTGGACCCGGCCCAGCTCGAGGCCAAGATCACTGAGCGGACCAAGGCCATCATCCCGGTGCACATCTATGGCCACCCAGCGGATATGGACCCTATCATGGAGATCGCCCGGCGGCACAACCTGTACGTCATCGAGGATGCCGCCGAGGCCCATGGCGCGCTCTACAAGGGGCGGCGCGTGGGGGCCCTGGCCGACATGTCCTCCTTTAGCTTTTACGGCAACAAGATCATCACCACCGGCGAGGGGGGCATGATCCTCACCGACAACGCCGAATGGGATGAGCGGGCGCGCTGGCTGCGCGATCACGGCATGTCCAAGACCAAGCGCTACTGGCATTCGGTGGTGGGCTACAACTATCGCCTCACCAACCTGCAGGCGGCGCTGGGGGTGGCCCAGTTGGAGCGCATCGATCGGATCATCGAGATCAAGCGCCAGCACGCCGCCCTGTATAACGAGCTGCTGCGCGGCGTGCCGCACGTCACCCTGCCGCCGG